>Ga0209118_1000159_pt1 | contig 44347 bp, 50 predicted proteins | sample BlaSpr_A8_Ref_M1_FD_187988 | JGI IMG/M metagenome (GOLD analysis project Ga0209118, IMG submission 187988) | Forest soil microbial communities from Thunder Bay, Ontario, Canada - Black Spruce, Ontario site 2_A8_Ref_M1 (SPAdes) (version 2) | ecosystem: Environmental > Terrestrial > Soil > Boreal... | reverse complement strand
GCCATTGTCATCGCCAAGAGGTGAATGACTAAATGGCATTTCAGCAACAGACTCCCGCTTCCGCTTCCGCACCCGTCTCAGCTCCGATCGAGCGCGTCTCGGTAACTGAAGTCGGCAGTTACAACTTTCGCGCGACCGCTGTCGTCGGATTCCTCGTCGGCGTCATCGACGTCCTCATCGCCGCCCGCTTCCTGGGCAAGTTGTTCGGCGCATCAGCCCAGTCGGCCTTTGTCAACGGCATCTACCAGGTCAGCGCGCCCTTGGTCGCTCCGTTCACAGGCATCTTCGGCGACACAGGGTCAAAGACCAACATGTTCGAGACCGCGTCGCTAGTCGCTCTCGTCGTTTATGCCGTGATCGGTTGGGGCCTCGTCGTCCTGATCAGGATCATTACCGCACCGCACGGCACCAAGCCGGCCTCGTCGTGATGGACCTCAAGTCCTGGCGCAACAGGTGGAACGAAGCCTCCTTGCCGCAAATCCCCGTGATGCCATTCGAATCGCAGTCGCGTCCGTGGCCCCTGCTGGGGATGCTGGCGCTCGGTTTGGTGGCAGGCGCGGCGATCGGTGGCTACGCAATGTCCCAGCGGTCGCAGATGAAGCGACTCGCCGGGTATGCCCACCGCATGGGCGACGGCATGAACTCCATGGGTGAGTTCAATGAAGAGCCCGTGGTGGTCACAACTCACCGGGCTAACCACCGCTCCAAAGCAACCTCGGAGGCTAGAAACAAATGATCGGAATCCTTGTCTGGATCATCGTCGGCGCGATTGCCGGGTTCGTAGCCAGCAAAGTGCTCAGCGGTAAGGGCATGGGCCTCTTGTGGGACATCGTGGTCGGCATCCTGGGCGCGTTCCTGGGCGGCTGGCTGGCGAGTCTCGTCGGCCTCCCGGTAAGCCCTGGCACGTTCACCATCGGAGGACTGCTGTCGGCCTTCGTGGGCGCGGTCATCTTGCTGGTCGTGTTCCGAGCTCTGACCCACCGCGGGATGATTCGCACATAGCCCTCTGGGCTACATCGATGGACGACCAAACGTACCTCGACGAGCCCTACCTTTCCATCCGCTGGAGGAGCGTCCCGCAAATCCTCTATGCGGAATGGAAAGGCTTTGCCACCAGCGCGGAGTACCGCGCAGCACTCCTGACCGGGCTGCGCGCGATTCGTGAGCGGCATGTTCTTGGTTATGTCAGCGACGCGCGCAAGGCGAAGGTGGTGGTGCCGGAAGACGTGGTATGGGCCCGGGACGTGTGGCTGCCGGGAGCTGTGGCTGCCGGCCTCAAGCGCATGGCGATGGTGACGGCCGAGGTAGGCCTGAGCAAGGTGATCATCGAGGAAGGCGTCAAAGAGCTCGACAACCACGGACTCGCGATGCGGAAGTTCGACTCGGTCGCGGCGGCGACGGTCTGGGCGCAGAGCGGCCTCGCCGTTCGGAGCTGACCAACCTAACTACGAGATCAGAAGGTGGAGCGGGAGACGAGGTTTGACCTCCCTGGTACCAAGCACCAAGTCGATCTCTCAAAGCGCACTGATCGTTGAGGCAGTGGAGGCTTTATTTGGCACCTCAAGTCAGATCGACCACGTCCTACCTTTCATCGGCGTCATCAAAGGCGCATCGCCCAGGCTTTCGGAGTCTGTCGACGACATCTACCGCTGACGCTTAGTTCGGAGGCGCTCGGCTAGCTGATCAGGCAGGCGCGACTGTGGTCAGCCCCATCGCCGAGGCTGCTTCCGCCATCCGGCTGTCATAAGTAACCACCCGGCGAAGGCTGCCACCAAGCTGACGCATAGTCGCGATGTGAATCGCGTCCAGCGAGCGAAGTCGGGCCGGCAGCAGCGACCCGGCATCCAGGAGGATGCGGTCGCTGACTCGGATCAGCTCAACCCTGCTCAACACATCGTGGCCCCTTGCAACAGCCACTGGACCCAGCGGTAGTAACGCCCTTGCGACCTCGGTTCGCGCCAGTGCGCTCACGACGAGCGGTCCCCGGCGTCGCAGGTACCGACGGAGGGCGGAAGATTCCGTTTCCGCGACTGCGAGCTTCACGATCGCGGACGAGTCCAGGTAGATCGCGCGCTCAGCGTTCATCGCGACGCAGCCGAGCCAGGATCACCGAAGGTGATTCCTTTCCGGCCGGCACCGGTAAGGGTGCAGGGAGATCTCTGAGGTTGCCTGCAGCAGGCATCACTTCGCCGGCCGCGCGGAGTTGCTCTAACCGTCCCGCTTCGGGCAGTGGGGCAAGCACGGCGACTGGCCTGCCGCGATCCGTGACCTCTATGGTTTCACCGGCCTCAACGCGGCGCAGCAGTTCGCTGGCACGCTGACGAAGTTCACGAACACCAACAGTCGCCATGTGCTATTTGTAGCACAAGCTGGTGGTGGAGCGGGAGACGGGAGATGAAGCCCCGAGTACCAATCCCTCAGTACAGGTCACTTATCGAATCGGCTGAGCACGAGCCACAATTTCACTTGTCCACGACGATGGCCTGAGCGGGCTGGGATGGACGCTCTGGGTTGGTTCGGCCCGGCGGACAGTGCCCGTCTCACGAGGGCCACGACCGAGTCGGGAGCGGACAGCACATCCGCTGCAGTGAAGCGCAGCAGGCGGTAGCCCGCACCGACCAATCGATTCTGACGCCGGTTGTCGCCTCTCAAGTTTTCGCGGTGCTGGGCACCGTCGTACTCGATGGCCAAGTGGTGAAGTGGGTAGTAGAAGTCTGGCCTCCCGAGGAAATCGCCGGCTTCGTCGTAAAGGCGCACCTGCGCTAGCGGCCTTGGCAGCCGAGCCGTCACCAGGAGCAATCGCAGCCTGGTCTCCATCACGGATTCGGTCGCCGGCTCGGCAAGCTCGATCGCTCGGCGGAGGCGCGCTATGCCGGGATATCGCGGATGTGCACATGCCCATGAACGCAGTGCGGCTGATTTGAGCAGACGCTTGTGCAGCGCCATGTCCAGAGCCGCAACCGCTTCCACGAGTGTGCGACGTCTGCCGAGGTCGGCGAGCGTGCGAACCACCGAGGTTGTCGGATAACCACGCCGCGTCACCCTCTCGGTTGCGCTGACATCGGAACGGCGCACCGCGATGCCTGCCAGCCGCGAGGTGTGGCTCCCCAATGGGAGGGTCACCTCGACCGGGTCGCACGGAGGCAGCTCGAGACCATGAAGCCAACCGGCGGTCCGACCAGAGAAGACTGCCGTCATGGGAAGACGCCTGCGGGTGGCGGCAAGTACAACGTCGGGGTTATTGGCAATCGCGCGCAATGCGTAAACGCCGCCACCGAGTCGCTGCCACGTCGCACCGAGAAGGTGATCCTTGGTTAGCCCGTTGCGCCGGGCCTCCTCAAGGTTGAACGGACCCGTAGTGAGCGCTGCTGGAATCAATGGAGCCCGAGACACTGCCCAGAATCGTGGGCAAGGCGACCTTCAAATGGAACTCAGCCCATAAAGGGCAGCGAGTGGCGGGAAAAGAGGGAATCGACTGCTCTCATAAGCCGATCGGCTGCACACTCGATGACTGCGTTGATCAAAAGGTGGAGCGGGAGACGGGCTTCGAACCCGCTACCTCGACCTTGGCAAGGTCGCGCTCTACCAAGTGAGCTACTCCCGCTCGGCCAGAGGACAGATCATAACCGGGCAGTCAGGCCAGATTCAGGGGGCGGCAGTGCTTGAACCGGCGACCCCATGTGTCCCTAAGGTGGTTCACCCTCATCGCCGATTCGTGGATCTTGCCTCTGTCCAGGCGTCCTGAGAGCACTGCCTCACGCACGGCGGCCAGCGCCTCCGCCTCGTAGCCCGGATCGCCGTTGCCCAGCAGCACGAGGTCGTTGCCCGCGGCCAGAGCAACCACCGTCGCCTCCGGCAGCGAGTAGCGCGCGCCGATGCCCCCCATGCTGACCGAGTCCGACATGATGACGCCGGCGAATCCGAGCTCCGAGCGCAGGCGGCCGACGACCGCGGCGGAGAACATCGCGGGAGTGCTGCCCGCGCCGAGGCCCGGAACATAGACCGCCGTGGTCATGACGGCGTCGGCGCCCGCGGCGATTCCTGCCTGAAACGCCGGCATCTGGACACGCTCCCACTGCGCCTCCGATTCAGGGTCGGTAGGAATGGCGACGTGCGGGTCGCCGGCAGCACCTCCCAGCCCGGGGAAGTGTTTCAGCGTCGCCCCGACTCCGCCGTCATGCAGGCCCTGCACCGCTGCTTCCACCAGCGGCGCCACGAGCGCCGGGTTGGAGCCGAATGATCGGTCGAGAATGACATCGTCGAGGGGGTTGGTCCGGACATCGGCTACCGGGGCCAAGTTCAACCCGACGCCTAGCCGGCGCAGGCCGGCCGCTGACACACGCTCAACCTCGCGCACGTGCGCGGCGCCGCCGGCGCCCACGACCAGCTCGGATGGTGGCGCGAAGCTCGCCTGCACGCGGGTGACCTGCCCGCCCTCCTGGTCGAGCATGACCAGGATCGGGTGGTCGAGGCATGCGCTCGAGGCAAGGGCGCGCAAGCTGTCGCTCAAGGCCGCGAGGCCCTCGGGGCTGCCGAAGTTGGGCGCGAACAAAAGCACGCCGCCGACGCGACCGTCATCCAGCAGCGAGCGAACTGCGGGCGTGATCTCGGTTCCGCGCCATGAGGCCACCAGGACCGACCCGATGTCGTCGTCAAGGCTGCCGAGGTCCGGCGCGGCAGCGGCGGCAGGAGTCTCGATCACGGGCAGAGGAACCGCGGCGTTGGGCTGCCGGACGGGGCTCGGTCGGGTGGTCAGCATCACGCCGGCGATGACCGCGCCGATCACGACCAGGCTGATCAGACCGTAACGCCGACCCCGGGTCACCGGGCGCAGTGTAAGCCTGGGGTTAGCCGGCTTCCACTTCGAAGATCTCTTCGATTTGCCGCTTGAAGGTCCGCGCCAGAGAGAACGCGAGCGGCAGGCTGGGGTCGTACTTACCTGTCTCGATCGCGTTCACCGTCTGTCGCGATACACCAAGGTGCTCCGCCAGCTGAGCCTGCGACCATGCCAGCTCCGCCCGGAGGACCCTGAGGTGATTCTTCATCGATAACGCCACCTGAAGATCGCCGTACCCACGCCCCAGAGCACCGCCATGAGCGGCAAGACGTAGGTCCAGTTCAGGTGCGGCAAGCCGACGCCCTCGAGGAACCCGTATCCGAACGTGACCAGCGCTGTCGTCCCCAGTGCGAACCCGAACGCCTCCATCTGGATCCGCCTTTGCAGCTCGTCCAGACGGCTAAGCGCCCGCACGAAAAGCCAGATCACGAATCCCGCAGGCGCCACAGGGAGAACCGCGACGTAGTAGCGCCAGTCCGCGTCCGGGTTGGCCTTCAGGACATTGACCGATCCCACGAGCACCATCAAGTACGCGAGGATCGCCAGGCCGAACTCGATCTGGGTGCGATAGATGACCCACGTGGAGTAGATCGCCGGCGTCGGCGCCGCGTTGGGAGGCGAGGGAAAGGCGACCGGCGCAGGCGCCTCAGTCCTGAGGAACGGCGAGGCCGGGTGCGTGAAGAGAGGGTCGACGGGAGCTTCGGCTGGATTGGGACTGGGGTTTTCCTCGGTCATCGCGGCCGATTGTAAAGCGCGCTTGCCAGTATGTCAAGCGTCCTTGTCTTAAGAGTCGCCCTGCTCGCCTGAGGTTGAGGGGCCGTGGTTTGCGTGCCTGCTCTTCGCCGGATTCGCTTGCTGGTCACTGTTCTGACCTGCCTTGTCGTTTTGGGCAGACTCGTTCGAGGCGGTCGGCGCCGTGTCCAGCCGATGGACGACCACGGCGCCGGCGAGCACGCCAAAAAGAAGCGCGCTCGCCAGCAGGATGACGCCGACCGTGCCAAGTCGGTTGAGGAGGTTTCTCACCACGTCACGCACTACCAACGCTCGCCCTCGACCGAACGGTCGCTACCCATACCGAGGTCAGACGGAACCGACCAGTCCCGCCTCGTAGGCCACGATCACGGCCTGCACGCGGTCCCGAAGCCCCAGCTTGCCGAGGACGTGCGCGACATGGGTCTTGACCGTGGTCTCGCTGACATGCAGCCGCCCAGCGATCTCGGCATTCGTAAACCCGCCGGCAAGTTCGCGCAGCACCTCGAGCTCACGCTCGGTGAGTGATGCCAGCTCCTTCGGCCTCTTGATTGCCGGCTCGGGACGTCGGGCGAACTCCTCGATCAATCGCCGGGTCACGGCGGGATCGAGCAGGGCGTTCCCGGCCGCGACCACCCGAATGGCGCGGATCAGCTCTTCTGGAGGGGCGGCCTTGAGCAGGAACCCTGATGCGCCCGCGGCGAGCGCGTCGAAGACATACTCGTCGAGCTCGTACGTGGTCAGGATCACGACCCTCGTCGCTCCGGCGATCTGTCGCGTCGCCTCGATGCCATCGACTCGCGGCATCCGAATGTCCATCAGGATTACGTCCGGACGCTCGCGCCGCACGAGGTCGATGGCCTCCTGACCGTTCCCGACCTCCCCCGCAACCTCCATGTCCGGCTGCGATTGCACGATCATCCGGAACCCCGCGCGCACGAGCGCCTGGTCGTCGGCCAGGGCAACCCGGATCAATTGATGGGCAGCCTCGCCCGGACGGTGAACCCGCCGAGCGATGACGACCCGGCGCCAAGCTCGCCGCCGAAGAGCTCGACTCGCTCGCGCATGCCGATGAGGCCGTGGCCGGTCGACTCTCCGGCCTTTTCCGTCGCGCCTGTGCCGTTGTCACTGATGGTCAGGACGAGGGCATCCGGCAGGTGATCGACCACCACCTCGAGCCTGGTTGCGTTCGAGTGCTTGAGCGCGTTGGTGATCGCCTCCTGCACGATCCGGTACGCGGACAGGTCGATGGCCGCAGGGAGAGGGCGCGCTTCGCCGGTGCTCTTGAGCGATGCTTCCAACCCGGACTCGCGCGCCGAGCTCAGCAGGCCGTCGAGCTGATCGAGTCCGGGCTGCGGGCTCCGATCAGGAGCGCCGGCATCCTTGCGCAGCACACCCAGCAGGCGGTTGAGCTCAGCCAGCGTTTCGCGAGCAGTGTTTTCTATCGACTGAAGGGCCTCGCGGCTTGAGCTGCCCGACACTCGTGCCGCTCCCGCCTGGATCGCCATCACGCTGACGTTGTGCGCGACGACGTCGTGCAGCTCGCGAGCGATGCGCAGCCTCTCTTCCTCCACCGCGGCGCGTCGCGACGCTTCCGACTCGCGACGATGGCGCGTGATCAGCTCGCTGAAGAACACTCGCCGGCCGCGAATATAATCGCCGACGATCCAGGCGACCAGAGCAGGCGGCCCGAGGGTGAGCAGCGACTCTCGGTGGTTGGCGATGCCGGAGAACGCGGTGATGATGAACGCGGCCAACGTGAGAAGTGCCGCGAGCACTACTACCCCCAACCGCGCCCGAGAGCCGCCATACACCGACACCGCATAGACGGCGAAGATGACGGCGCCGTCCGAGGCCGGCTGGGAAAGGCCGAGCACCTCGCCGGCCACCATCGCCGCGGCCACGATCGCCAGCACCGCTACGGGCTGGCGCCGACGCCACCAGAGCGGCACGGACTTGAGGAGGACGAGTGCGAGGCCCGCGATGAACAGCGGGGTCGACACACGCACCAGGTCAACGACGAGAGTGCCGACGAGGCCCGGCACCAGCGTGATGGCCACGAGCAGGCCGTCGACAAGCCGCGGCCGGCCTGTGATCCATGACCATGGCCGGCCGCGAAATTGTGTTGACGGCTGGGAGTCGCTTATGTGACGTCCCTCTGCCGGATCAGGGCCGCCGCCACGATGACGAGTCCGCCGAAGTAGGCGAAGAGAACCAACACGGCCTGCTGAGCGCTGATCGTCGGTGCGCTCGAAGGACCGAATGCCGCGGACGTAAAACTCTGCGTAAGAGCCGTGGCGTTCTGGTTGACCAGAAGGTCGCTGATCCACTTGTACGCGCCGTTGCTGATGCTGTCGATGAACCGGACTGCGATGACTTCGACCGCGAGGACGTAGATCAGGCCGACGCCGAGCGCTGCGGCCGAGCTGCGGATGACGGTGCCGAGCGCGAGGCCGATTGCCCCGTTCACCGCGAAGACCAACCAGATGGTGCCGAGTCCCTTGGCGATATCGACGAGGGCCGGCGCCGTGATCACGTGGCCTTGAAAAGACGCCACGACCACGCTGCTAGCCGCTCCGACCACGAACAGGATCACGGTCAGGATGCCCATCCACGCCTCGAACGCGACGACTCGACCAAACCATGTGGTGAGGCGCCCAGGGCCCTGCGTAAGGGATGTCTTCATCGTGCCCCAGGTGTATTCGGACCCGGCGATCAGCGCGCCGAGGACGATGGCTATCGCCGCTCCGAGCGGGAATCCCGCGCCCATGACGTTGTTGACGATTTGGTCCGGGTAAAGCGTCAGCAGCGACATGGGCTGCCTGGCCGTCCCAGGGTTGAGCGCCTGGTACCAGCTGACTCCGTAGAGGAGCACAGTGATCCCCGCGACGATGCCGGACGAGACGAGAAATGCCGGCCGATAACGATTCTTACGCCATTCAGCTTTGATGGTTGCGATCATGATCCTTGCTTCTCTCCTGTGAGCTGGAAAAAGACTTCCTCCAGCGACCTTTCGTATGGGCGGAGCTCGCTAACTCCGATTCCGGACGCCATGAGCTGACGGTTGATCTCCACGCTTTGTCCCGGGTCGGTCTTGAGGTGGAAGAAACCGTTCTCACGGACCACCGCCTTCGGTCCGAACATCCGCGTTAGAACCTCGCCCGCCCGGTCCGAGGGCTGTGCCCTGACGACGATGCCTTTTTCACCGAGCAGCTCCTGCACGGTGGACTGAGTGACCAGCCGGCCGCCGCTGATCACTCCGACGCGATCGCAGATCTGCTCCACCTCGCCGAGGAGGTGGCTCGACAGCAGCACGGTGCGGCCGCCATGGGCGATGTCCTTGATGAGCTTGCGCATCTCGGCCATGCCCTGGGGGTCAAGACCGTTGCTCGGCTCATCCAGGATGAGCAGGTCCGGGTCCTTGAGCAGCGCCCCCGCTACGCCGATCCGCTGCTTCATGCCGGTCGAGTACGTGCCGAACTTTCGCCCGGCGCGCGACGTGAGCTCGACCATGTCGAGCACCTCGTCGACTCGCTGCAGGCTCACGCTCGCCATGTCCGCCACGACCTTTAGGTTCTCGCGACCCGACAGGTACGGATAGAAGCCCGGCGACTCGATGAGCGCGCCGATGCGCGCCAGTCCGGCGGGGCTGCCCGGCGCGTGGCCGGCGACGGTTGCCGTGCCCGAGGTCGGCCGGATGAGGCCGACGAGCATGCGCAAGGTCGTGGTCTTCCCTGCCCCGTTGGGGCCGAGAAAGCCGTAGACCTCGCCACGTCGCACGCTCATGTCAACGGAGTCGACGGCGAGTACTCCGCTGCCATATCGCTTTGTGAGACTGTGGGTCTCGACGATCGTGGTGTCTGTGTTTTCCATGACCCTCACCCTAGGCCGTGCATTGCGCGGCGTCGTCACCCGCAAGATCGATTTTTAGAGTCATCCTCGCGGACGATCCGGCCGCGGGGCGCATGCTTGTAACCACGTTGACGAACGATAGGGAGGGCGGTGGCGTTGGACGGAACGCCGGTTGGGCTGCCGGCGATGACGAAGGCGCGCCACTCAGAGGGAGAGGCGAGGAGCCTGTCCGGTATCTAGACGTTCCGGAGTCGTTGGGGAAATACACGCTCCTCTGGTTCTTCTGGCCATCCTTAGGCGCAGCGCTTGGCGTTTGGTACGGGCTCAACAACTGGCTCCGCATGCCAGATTGGAGCGCCTGGCTCTTCGTTGCTGGCGGTGCGGTCTTATACGTCGTGGTTGGTTTGCGAGGCCGACAGCTCCTTTTGTTCGGGTCCAGATTGCTAGGCCGATAATCAGGGCACGGGCTGGTCGAGCCACCACGCTGCTTGTAGGAGACCTGCATACGAGCCGACGATCGTGGTGTTTTCCATGACCGTCACGTTAGGTTTCGACGTGCGCCACGTCATCGGCCGTGAGATTGCTCTTTGATCTCATCCTCGAGGAGGAGGAGAATTGGCGTGATGGCCGCGCCCAAAGGCATGGCAATGCCCAAACCAAGCGAGGAGGCCAAGGCGGCGTTCAGCAAGCTCGTGCCCGACGAGCCTGCGGTGACCCTGAAACCGATGTTCGGCCAGCTTTCAGCCTTCGTCAACGGCAACATGTTTTGCGGGATCTTCGGCGAAGAGCTGATGGTGCGGCTGCCCGAGGCCGAGATTGCGACGGTGAAGAAGCAGGGCGGTCGCGACTTCGAGCCCATGGCTGGGCACAAGATGGGTGGCTACGTGATCGTGCCAGGGGACTGGCGCGCGAAGCCCGCGCCGGCGGTCGCATTGATCAAGAAGGCACTCGCCCACACGCGCGCGATGCCTGCCAAAACAGCAAAAGAGTCGGCGAAGAAAAAGGCTCCGGCCGAGCCAAGGAAGAAGACGACCGCGAAGCGCTAGCGGCGCTTGCCCTTGGTCTGCTGAGGCCTCGACGGCGGTTGGGCCTTGACCGGCTCCGCCGCTTTGACCGGCTCCGAGTCGACCGCTTCGACCGGTTTCGGCGGCGCCTCGACAAACTTACCCATCGAGACGTTGCCGCTGAACGTAGCTCCGTCCTGTACGACCAGGCGCGCCACCCGAACGTCGCCCATCAATGAGCCCGCGCGCCCGACCACCAGCCGGTCGCGCGCCGTCACGGGTCCGGTCACCTTGCCGCCTTCATCGATCTCGACGCTGCCCGTGACCTCGAGCCCGCCCTCCACAGTGCCGGCCACGCGCAGGTCGCCCTCGATGTACAGCTGGCCGACCAGCCTGTCACGGGGACCAAGGACGACAGAGCGGTGATCGCCGTCGGACCCGTTGCCCGCCGGTGTGGAAGCGCGGGTGTTAGCCGCCGGACGCGTGCTGCTCAATGTCTCCCATTCGGACGTGGCCGTTGAGACTCGCGCCGTCCTCGATCTGCAGCCTGCGCACCACGATGTCGCCGTTGAGCCTGGCGTTCTTGCCGAGCGTGAGCTTGTCGCGCACGTTGACCGCCCCCTCGACATTGCCCTTTACGGTCACGTTGGCGGCCTCGATCGAGACCCTTGCCGTCGCCCCGGAAGCGACGTCGAGGTTGCCAGTCACGCGGAACTCGCCCTCGGCGTGCCCGTCGATGTGCACGTGCCCGTCGTAGACCAGCTTGCCTTCCAGGCTGTCGTTGGGGCCCATCGTGAACTTGCGCTGGCCGTCACGCCTCGCGTCGCCGTTGTCTTCGGCAGAAGCCACCGAAGTGCTCTCTGCCACTGCCTCCTGAACGTCCATTAGCTTTCGTTACCCCCAGCTTATTAAGACTCCAGCAACCCTGGAATCAGGCGCTAAACGTTAGCCCACGACGGCTGCAAATCGCCGACAGAAATGTTCAGGCTGTGCTAAGCAACGATTAGGAAGCACTGCCTCATCCGAATTCCCCGAGCAGGCCGGCATCAGTGAGGCCCAATACCAATGTTCGCGATGCCGCGGCGATGTAGGGCTCATGGCCGTATCCCTGCTGCATGAGGCGGGGGTGGTCACGGATGGCGATGCGCCAGTCTTCGAGCTGGCTTCGATGACAGTCGATGGCGCGCAATTTCATCATCACCTCATCCGCATCCAGGGCGATGACGACGTCAACCTGATCTTTTACTACTAGCGGCAGCTCGTGGTCCTCACCTGCGAGTCGAAGCGCGTCCCGGTAAAAGTCGGCCACCAGCTGGTCCACCGCCAGGTGATACAGCGCCGGACGGTCGCCCTCGGTCATGGAGCTCACCGCCGAATCCGTGCAGGCGCCGATGACGATGTGGTCGGGATGCCCATACACCCCGTCGGGACCCCAGCCGATGATGGCCTTCGGGCGGAGCTTCGAGATCTGCTCCCAGATCCGCTGGGTGATCTCCTGCCGGTCGCTCCGGTCGACGCCGCCGTCCGGGTAGTCCCAGAGATCGACCCCGCTGATGCCCAGGGCGGCGGCGGCCTCCTCGAGCTCGCCGGTGCGTATCTGCGCGAGATCCTCCCGCTTGGCTCCACGCGGCTTGCCCGTCCAGCCTGCCTCGCCACGCGTGGCGCAGATCAGGTGCACCGGCACGCCGGCTCGACTGTGTCGCAGGATCAATCCGCCGCAACCCATCGACTCATCGTCTGGGTGCGACATCACGACCAATAGACCAGGCCTGTTCTCCATCAGCGCCCCAAAGATAGACCGAAAGAAAGACCGAGGGCCTCAGGGCGTGCTTCGGTCCTCGATCTCCCACGCGTGGTCGAGCGCGTGCCACGCCGTGCGCCGCGCCGCGTACTGCACAGGCCACTTTTCGTCTCGATTCGGGTCACCGAAGCCTTCGAGCATCGCTTTGCGGAAGGCGCGCACCGCCGGTTTGTCCCGCCCGTCTGGTTGCTTCAGGCGAATGCCGATGCGCTTCGCGTACTCCGCCTCAGCGCCGAGGACGTGGTCGAACATCTCGTCGCGGTCCCGGCCACCGCCCCGCGGTCCTTTGCGCAGCGTGGCGGGAGCTTTGGCCACAGTTCGGTCGAGGTATGCCCAGCAAGCCTCGACGAGGGCGCTCATCCGCCTGGCCTGGGCCGCTGCCATCGGACGCGATTCGTCTTTGGCCGGTATGCCGGGCGCGCCGTAATCGGTGGTGGCACTGCCAGGTAGACGCTCGTCGACATCGAAATCGGTGACGTCGGCCGAGAACGGTATGTCGGCGAGCTTCGCCACCTCTGCGTATCGGTGCGCGTAAGCCGCCAGCGAATCAAGCGCTGCTTGCTCGCTCTTTCCCGAGCGACACCAACCTGGCCAGCCGGCAGCGCTGGCGAATGTTCGCTTGCTGCCGACCTCCAGGTAGACCTTGGTCTTGGTAGGTGCGCCGGGCACGGCGCCTATTGTCGGGTGTTAGGTCTTCTCAGCGGCCTCTCGGGCTGAACTCTCGGTTGCCTCATGAGTCGGATCCTCGTTCGACGGGCCGGCGGGGCCGGCGCCGGCGGGACGCGCGGTGCCGTTGTTCTCGGCCGTCTCCTGAGCCGGGGTTTCTCCGGTCTCGTGAGTCGTGGCCTCATTCGACTTAGGAACCGCAGGAGGCGATGTGGCGGTGGCCGCCGCATTGACCGACGTAAACGTCGACCTGGCAAGGAAGGTGGCGCCCATGACCCCGCCGAAGATCATGGCCGCAGCGACAACGGACGCAAAAACGAGGGTATCGGTCTTCTTCATGCCCCCAGCTTCTGCGCCCAACCTCAAAACAGGCTTGGAATCGCGTCAGAGTTTAGGAGCGGAGCTGCCGGCAGGCGGACCTGCCGGCAGCGCTCGAACTACAGGTTTTCGTGAATCAGCCGGCCGAGGGTCTGGTACTTCTCGGGCTGGCTGCTCTTGAGGTAGAACGCGAGGCCGATGCCGGCCGCAATGATGACGAGGTCGATCGGGCCGAGCCACCGCGCGAACCCGAGACCTCCGCTGACGAAGTCGATGTTGGTGAACAGCAGGTACAGGACAAACGCCTGACCGGCAAACGAGATGATCGGCGCCACGATCGTGCTCCACCAGTGGACGTCGCTCCGGTGGTTCTGCAGGAAGTAGCGCAGGATCGCGACCGAGACCAGCGCCTGGACGGCGAGGATCACGATCACGCCCATGATCGCCATCAGCCCGTAAAGGTCGACGTAGGCCTGCTGCGTGGGGTTGTGGACACCTGCGAAGATCGCGAACAGGATCACGATCACCGCGGCGATCACCGACTGCGTGATCGACGCAATGTGCGGGCTTTTCCAGCGCGGGTGAGTCCGACCCAGCGCCGCCGGCAGGACCTTCTCACGCCCGAGTGAATAGAAGTAGCGGCATGCGGTGTTGTGGAACGCCATGCCGCAAGCGAACGAACCGGTGATGATCAGGATGCTGAGCGCCTGGTCGACGCCCAGTCCGATGTACTGCTGGGCGGGTCCAAGGTAGAACTGACCGGCGTTCCCCTGCGCCTGTGTGATCACATCGTTGAGAGTGGCGTAGCCCGCGAACGGAGCCCAGCTCGTGAGGATGTAGAAGATGCCGAGGCCGACGACCGAGATGTACATCGCCCGCGGCACGACCCGTTTGGGGTCCACCGACTCTTCGCCGTAGTTGGGGGCCATCTCGAAACCGACCCAGGACCAGAAAGCGAAGAACAGGCCGATCGCCGGGATGCCGGCGGCGAGAGATCCGACCGCCGGGAAACCCTGGAACGCCTTGACCGGGTTGAGAGCCGCGAGCGTGAATGCCGTCGAGGTGGTGGCGCCACGCACGATCATGGCCGCGTCGAAGATCAGGAGAAAGAGAATCTCGCCGATCAGGAAGACACCAAGCACGCGTGCCGAGATGCGGATGTCGAAGTAGGTGATCACCGAGATGAGCACGACCATCAGCAGCGCCAGGTATGGCCACTGAATTGCGTTCAGCCAACCCGCCCCCGTCGCCGTCCCGATCTGGCTGAGCTTCAGGTTGAGGAAGAACGCGAAACCGCCTGCGAGCGAAGCTTCGAAGACTGAATAGGCGACTACAGCACCAAAGCCGGTGCCGAGCCCGAGCTCGCGTCCGAGGCCGTGACTGATGTACGAGTAGAAGCCGCCGGCGGTCGTCACCTTGCGCGACATCGCCACGTATCCGACCGAGAAGACGGTGAGGATGATGGTGGCGAAGAGGAACGCGGCCGGAGCTCCGAGGCCGTTGCCGAAGCCGACGGCGAGCGGAGTGTTGAAGAGCATCGCCGAGATCGGCGCCGAGCCAGTGACCGTCAGAAAAAGGACGCCCCAAATACCGACGGCGTGTTTACGGAGTTGGGGAACGTCCGCACGCTGCGAGACGTCGAAAATATCCGCCTGAGCCTGCGAAAGCGGCTCGACGGTGCCCACCGATTGATCAGCCATGTCGCGTCCCCTCCTTGTGCTTCCGAATGACAGCTGCCATCAGTAAATCTCCAGGTATTCCTGGAGCTCCCAGTCCGTCACGTGGTCCGCGAATCGCTGCAGCTCGTAGCGGCGCATGACGGTGTACGCCTTGACGAACTCCTCTCCTAGCAGCTCCGTGATGCGGCCGTCCGCCTCGAGCAGCGAGAGCGACTCCTCGAGCGTGGTCGGAAGCTTTGGTCTCAATTCGTCCTCTTCGGCCGGTGGATGAGCGGGCGCTTCGAGCTCGAGCTTGTCTTCGATCCCGATCAATCCGCTTGCGAGTAGAGCTGCCGCGACGAGGTAGGGATTCGAAAGGCCCGAGGGCGCGCGGTTCTCGATGTGGCGGCTCTCGGCCGAGCCGCCCTTGAGGCGCACGAAGGCGGAACGGTCCTCGAGACCCCAGGAAACATTCGTCGGGCTGAACGAGTGGCGGCGCCGCCGCTTGAGACAGTTCAGCGTCGGAGCAAGCAGCGCGTAGATGGAGGAGGCGTGTCGCAGCTGCCCGGCGACAAAACTCCGACCCACCTTGGACAGCCCTGCCTCGGCACCGTCCTCGGACATCGCGTTCTTGCCCGAGTCGATCCGGAGCAGGCTCATGTGGGTGTGCGCACCGCAGCCGGCCGAGTCGGCGAACGGCTTGGACATAAAGGTCGCGAGGAATCCCTCGCGCCGCGCGATCTCCTTCACGCCGTTCTTGAAGCTGAAGGCCAGGTCCGGCCCGGCCATGCCGTTGCCCGGCGCGTAGTTGATCTCCCACTGCGAGCCCGCGTACTCGCAGTTGGCCGTGATGATGTCGATGCCGAAGTCACGCATCTGGTCGACGATCCGCTCGATCGCGGGCACCCATGTGTTCCGGACCGAGTTGAAGATGTGGTAGCCGCTGAAAAGCGGCTTGTGCGTTGCGGGATCGAGGAGGTAGAACTCGCACTCCATGCCCATCACAGGCTCGTAGCCGAGCTCATGACTGCGATCGAGAACGCGCCGGAACACATGACGGGGCGACGCGGCGAGCGGTTTGCCATCGGCCCACGAGGCATCGCAGATGAACCTCGCCGTGGCCTCCGCCCACGGCACGATGGCGGCGGTTGAGGCGTCGGGATGCAGGAGCTGGTCGGCGTACGCGACCTCCTCGTTGTAGAGCGTGCCCGGGACTACATCGGATCGCGAATCCAGCACCGCCGCGCCGCCGTACATGTTGAGACCGCTTTTGGCGTAACCGGCGGCGTGGTCGATCGGGACGATCTTCGACCGACTCGTGCCGTGCATGTCGGGCAGCTCGAACCGGACATTGCGGATGCGGCGCTCCTTCCACTGGGCGAGCACCTTGTCAACCGAAACGGACTTTTCCTCCGCGATCACCATGGCTTCAACTCCTGGTTCCGTTGTTCCAAGGCCTCATGTCGAGACCGATCTCCGCGACGACCGCCTTCGCCGCCTCCAGGCGCGCATCCGGCACCACGGCCAGCACTCCGCCTTCGCGGCCGTCGTCACGCAGGAGCGCCGCCGCCAGCACTCTCGGCGGCTGGAAATGGCGGCCGCCCCATCCGAGCGACGGATACGAGTCGTGCACCACGACCAGCGAGCGGCGCGGACCACGGATCAGCATCTCGAGGTCCACGAAATGGCCGACGTCCCAGTCGGCGGCGGGATCTTGTACGGGGCGGCCATCCAGCTCGGCGAGCAGGACCTCGATCGGCGGGCGGCTGCCCCACAGCAGCCCGGTTTGCACATTCGCGATCAGCCGCGCGCCCAGGTCGCGGGCTTCGTCGAGCACACGCTCGATGCGGTCCACGTTCCAAGCGCCGCGCATCGGCACGCAGCGCAGCTCGTCTCCCGACGCTGCCTCGATGGCCTCCGCCAGCGCCCGCACGGAGGTGCCCGACTCGGCGACCGGGGCCGTCGACAACGCGTACCGATAGGCGGCACGGCTGACCGCGCCAGGCGGCACACCGGCGTCGCTGCCCGCGTCGGGCAGCATCGTGCCGGCCCGCAGCGCGATCAGGTCTTCATCGATGGGCTGGCCATCCCAGGTCGCGTATCCGGATTCGTTGAGCACACGTGCCGCCCAGAACGGACCGCAGAGATTGTCTTTCTGCTGCGGACCCTGGCTCTCGGCCATGACGGAAATGAGGCGCGCGTGCATCGGCTACACCGTCCTCATGTAGCGATCGCGCTCCCAGTCGGTCACGGTTTCGCGGAACGCCTTGACCTCCCACGCCCGTGAGGTCACGTAGTAGTCGCTGAAGCCTTCGCCGAGCGTCTGGCGAAGGACCTGGTCCGACTCGAAAGCGTGGATCGCGCTCTCCAGGGAGCCTGGCAGCTCGGGCACCTCGCCGCGCGCGTACGCGTCTCCTTCGACCGCGGCCGGTGGGGTCAGCTTGCGTTTGATGCCGTCGGCGGCGGAGGCCGCGACGGCCGCGATCGCCAGGTATGGGTTGGCGTCAGCGCCTGGACGGCGGCATTCGAGGCGGCAGAGCTCCGGATGATCCTTGCGCACGATCGCCCTCACGGCGCACGACCGGTTTTCCACGCCCCAGCTCGCGTTGACGGGCGCGAACCACCCGGGAACCAGGCGCTTGTACGAGTTGATGGTGGGGTTCAGGAGCAGCGAGGCGGCGGGCAGATGCTCGAGCACACCCGCGATCGCGGACTGAAAAACCGCGGGCATGCCCTTCCCGTCAGAGGCGCGAAATGCGTTGGCGCCGTCGCTCCAGCAGGAAAGGTGAACGTGCCCACTGGACCCTTCCTCTCCGGGCACTGTCTTGGCGAGAAAGCTCGCCCGCAAGCCCATGGTCGCGGCGAGGTCCTTGACCGCCATCTTGGTCAGCGCGGCATCGTCCGCCGCGCGCAGGGCGGGTCGGGCACCGAGGTTCAACTCCAGGAGTCCGGGCCCTGCCTCCGTGTGGACAGCGGATAGCTCGACCCCGAGGGCCTCGAGGGCCGGCGCGAGCGCGCGAACAAAGGCGTTGAATCCACCCAGCTCGCTCAAGCTGTAGCTGAGCCCGCTGGAGAGCGGTTTGGAATCCCCGTCCCAGAGCCTCAGCTCGTACTCCACCGCGGCGACGGACTCGTAACCCAGCTCCGCAAGCCCGGCCAGCACCCTCCGCAGGACTTCGCGCGAAGCGAGCTCGCACGGGCTGCCGTCCGGCCAGCTTGGTGTGGCGAGGCAGACCTTCCAGCCCGGCCTCCACGTCAACTCGTGAAGGGTACTGGGTTCGGGGCGAACGAGCAGGTCGCCGGCGCCCGACCGGATACCGAACTTCGTGTAATCGCTGATGGGCGTATCAGTTGGGTCGAGAGCGAGCAGTAGGTCGGTCATCACGGTGCCATGCCGCAGCGCCGATTCAAATGCCGCCGGCCGAAGCGCCTTCCCGCGGATCGACCCGTTGACGTCGGGCATGCCGAGGAGGATGAACTCACCGCCGTCCGCCGCCGGCATAGGCTCCGGCTGCGCATGTCTTGCCGGCTTGGCCGCGGCGTCGATCGTGCTCACAGTCTCTTTTCGACCGCCTTCTCGACCGCGTCGATGGTCGCCTTGAAGCGCCCGATCATCTCGTCCAGCTCCTCGTCGGTGCTCGTGTAGGCAGGCGCCAGCAGCACCTCGTCGCCTGCGTAGCCGTCAGGCGTCGAGTGCGTCGAGCTCACCAGCAGGCCGAGCTCGAACGCGATGTCATCGACGATCGTCGCTGCGTCGAGCTCATGGGGAAGGAACGACGTTCCGTCGCGCGGGTCGACCAGCTCCACGCCCAGCAAGAAGCCGCGGCCACGCACCTCGCCCACGATTCGCGATCCCTTCAGCGCCGCCTGCAGCTGTTCGCGTAGGCGGGGGCCGCGCTCGCGCACGCGATCCACCAGCTTGTGTCGCACGATGTAGTCCAGCACCGCCAGGCCGACGGCGCACGGCAGCGGGGCACCATCCCACGTGTGGCCCAGGTCGAATTCCGCCGAGCCCTCGGCCAGGGCGTCGTAGATGTGCTCACGACAGAGGATCGCTGCGAGCGGCGTGTATCCCGCGCCGAGGCCCTTGCCGATGGTGACGATGTCCGGCTCGATGGGCAGCTGGTGGGCGGCGAGCCAGCCGCCAACCCTGCCCATCCCGGTCACGATCTCGTCGAAGCACACGACGAAGCCGTGCTTCTCGCGGCGCTCGGCCAGCCCGTGCCAGAAGCGATCGGGTGGCGAGTAGCCTGGCAGCGCAGCGGCGCTCACAGGCTCGCAGAAGAAGGCGGAGACGGTGTCCGGGCCGGCCTCTTTCAGTGCGCGATCCAGCGCTTCGAGCGCAGCCTCGCCGGTTGCGTCGAAGCGCGGCGTCGAGGGTGGGATGTGCAGGTAGGCGGGCATGTATTCCGCGTAGGGGGCCTGGAGCGAGCGAAGGCGTCCGCTCAAGGCGAGCGTGCCCAGCGTCGAGCCGTGGTACGCCTGCGCCGGCGAGATGACGCGCCAGCGGTCGCGCTGCCCACGATCCACGTGGTACGTGCGCGCAAGGCGCACTGCGGTCTCGTTGGCCTCCGATCCGCCGGAAGCAAACTTGATCCGCGCCATCTCAGGGACGACACCGATCACGCGGTCCGCCAACTCCTCTTGGGGGCGGCTGGTGAAGTGATGGTTGTAGAAGTAGGCGATCTGCTCCGCCTGTGCCGCGGCGGCGTCTGCGATCTCGGTCACGCCGTGGCCGAGGCACGCGACCATCGCACCGCCCGAGCAGGCGTCCAGGACGCGCTTTCCGTCGGTCGTCTCGAGCCAGACGCCCTTTCCCCTCTCGATGTTGGGGTAGGCGAGGTCGAGGAAGCGCGGGAAGACATTGGTCTCCTCCGCCCGGATCGTCCCCTGCACGCGAATCCTCCTTACTTCCACACGCCGCGCCGCCGGATGGCGGCAAGCACGGCGCGTAATCCCTGCTCGCTGTTGGCCACATGCTCCTGCATGAGCGTTTCCGCTGCGTCGGCGTCGCCGGTTTCAAGGGCTTGCAGCAGCGCTTCGTGCTCGCCCTCCATGCGCCTATGCCATGTGTCCGACTCGGGCAAGAGCGTCATCGCATCGTTCAGGCGCATCCGAATCTCTTCGATCGCGCGTGTCAGGAACGGATTGCCCGTGGCCTGGGCGACGGCGATGTGGAAGTCGGTGTCGTGGCGCATGTAGTCGGGCTCGCTTGTGGCGGAGGCCATGCCGCGAATCGCGCGGCGCATTGCTGCAAGGTCCGCGCCGCGTCGCGTTCCGGCCGCGACCCTCGCTACCGCCGGCTCGATGACCCGCCTGTAAACCAGCAGGTCTTCGAGCTCCTTGCGGTGACGCATCACGCGCAGGATCAGGTCATCGGCCGCAAGCGAATCCTGTTCGGGCCGCGTAATGAACGTGCCGCCAGTCCGGCCGCGCCTGGCCTCGACGAGGCCCGCCGCCTCGAGCAGCCGCAGGGCGTGCTGAATCGTCGGCCGTCCGACGCCGAACATGACCGCGAGCTCTCTCTCTGCGGGCAGGGCCTCGCCCGGCTTCACGAGGCGGAGTGCGATGTGGCGGCGGATCTGCTCGGCCACATACTCGTGCGCGCGCAGCTGATGGATGCGCTCGAAGCGGAGCGTCGAGGCCGTTGATCCGTTGGCCCGTCGCGCCTCCTTAACGGCCACGCGCACCCTCCGGCGCAAGCCGCGCAACCCGCGTCACGAACGCGTTGAACAGGCGCTCACTTCTGCGGCGCACCTCCGGGGCGAGGCGGTGCGTCTGCTCGAGCAGGGCGTCCGGGTCGACCCCGTCGCCGTCGAGCTCATGCCGATAGGCCTTGACCCAGCTCTCCATGATCTCTGGCGTCACCTCGGGGTGGAACTGCAGCCCAAGGTTTCGTCCCAACACGTAGGCCTGTGGGGCGACAGCGGTCTCGGCGATCAGCTTTGCGCCCGGCGGAAGCGTGAAGGTGTCGAAATGCCAGTTGAACCATGGTCCTTCGGACACCAGGTCGGCGTCTTCGGTTCGCACCGGCAGCCAGCCGATCTCCGAGTGCTCCGAGCGGAACGACTTGCCGCCGAGCACGCGCGCCAGGAGCTGTCCACCGAAACAAAGCCCGAGCACGGGGACATCGGCCTTCGTCGCAGCGCGAAGAAGATCGGCTTCACGGGGGATGAAGGGTTTGGAGTCGTCGAACGCCGCGAACTCGGAACCGAGTGATGCGATGAAGTCGTAGTCGCGAGGATCGTCAGTCCACTCGTGCAGGTCGATGCGATGAACGTCGACGTCCGCCTTTTGTTCATCAAGCCATTCCAGGAGATACCCCGGAGGTGTGGGCTCTTCGTGCTGGAGGATCAGGACCTTGAGCTTGCGGGTCATCGCACGGCCCTCGGCTCGAGCTTGGTCTCGAGCTCGCGCGCGACCTGGCGCACCGAGGCGGCAAACCGCTCCACCATCTCGGCCAGCTCGGCGTCGGTGCTCGTAAACGGTGGGGCGAACAGCGTCTGGTCGCCGGCGAAGCCGTCGCGCGTGGGCATCGTCGAATAGGTGATGAGGCCATGCTCGAAGGCAACGTCGTCCACCCTCCCGGCTGTTCGCAGGTCGGGCGGCAGGAACGATTTGCCGTCGCGCGGATCGACATACTCGACCCCGAGCAGGAACCCGCGGCCTCTTACCTCGTGCACCAGTGGCAAACCTTTCAAGGCTGCGGCGAGCTCCTCGCGGAGCCGTGGTCCACGCTCACGCACGTGGTCGACCAGGCCCTCTTTCCTGAGGATGTCGATCACCTTGAGGCCGACGGCGCACGACAGGGGCGCACCGTCCCATGTGTGCCCGAGGGTGAACTTTCTCGACCCGTCGGCGATCGCGTCGTACACGTGCTGGCCGCAGAGCACCGCGCCGATGGCCGTGTAGCCCGCGCCCAGGCCCTTCGCGGTGGCGATGATGTCGGGCACGATGGGCAGGCTTTCCGCCGCGAACCAGTGCCCCGTGCGACCGATCCCGGTGACGATCTCGTCGAAGCAGATCAGAAATCCGTGGCGATCGCGCCGCTCCGCGAGCCCTTCCCAGAAACGCTTCGGCGGGCTGTAGGCAGGCAGGGCGGCAGCGCTGACCGGCTCGCAGAAGTAGGCCGAAACGGCATCGTGGCCGGCGGCTTCGAGGGCTCGGTCCAGCGCCTGGAGGGCCTGCTCCCCGGTTGGATCGAAGCGCCAGGTGCTCGGCGGAATGTGGTGATGGGTCGTCAGGTACGGCTCGAAAGGCCTTTGCAGCCCAGGCCTCCCGGTCAGCGCGAGCGTGGCCATCGTCGGCCCGTGATACGCCTGAGCCGGGGAGATGACCTGCCAGCGCGTCGAGTCACCGCGATCCACGTGGTACCGGCGCGCGATCTGAAGTGCCATCTCGTTCGCCTCCGCGCCGCCGGTGACGAACCGCACACGCGTGAATCCCTTTGGCGCGAGACCCGCGAGCTCGTGCGCCAGCTGCTCCTGCATTGGATTCGTCAACCGTTCGTTGTGCACGTAGGCAAGTTTTTCGGCCTGCGCGCGGGCGGCGGCGACGATGTCGCGTCGCCCGTGACCGAGCGTCGCGGCCATGGACCCACCGCTCATGGCGTCGAGGTAGCGCTTGCCTGAGGCATCCTCCACCCACACGCCATCGCCGCGGACGAGGACTGGATAGCTCCGGTTGAATTCGAGCGGCAGGACATGCGTCGACTGACTGATCACGACGACTTCCCTGGCTTCGGCCACCCGCCTACCCCTCCAAAAGACGCTCCCTACACGCGCTTGCGGCGATAAAGATTCGAAGTAGGTCGATACTATCATTGCAAAGGACCACATACAGGCCCATTCAGCGACCCGACGGAAAGGAGGAGGGGGAAATGGCAACAGAGACAAAGACGCTGAGGGTCATCGAGCCGGCCACCGAGCAGGTGATGGCCGAGCTTCACGAAGCGACGGTCGAAGAGGCCGACGCCGCGGTCGCCAGAGCCAAAGCCGCGTACCCCGCGTGGAAGGCGCTGAATCCCAAGGACCGCGCCAACCTCATGCGCCGCATCGCGACTGCGGTCGAGAAGAATCTGGAGGCGCTGGCACGGCTCGAGTCGCGCAACGTCGGCAAGCCCATCAGCGACGCGCGCGGCGAGGTCGGAATGGTCGTGGACGTCTTCAACTATTACGCCGGCGCGCCCGAGCGTCTCTTCGGCAAGACGATCCCGGTCGCAGGCGGCGTCGACATGACGTTCCGAGAGCCGCTCGGGGTCGTGGCGCTGATCGTTCCGTGGAACTTCCCCCTTCCCATCGCGGCCTGGAAGGTCGCGCCCGCGCTGGCTGCCGGAAACACGATCGTGCTGAAGCCGGCCGGGCTGACACCGCTGACGGCGGTCGAGCTTGGACGCATCGCGCTCGAGGCCGGATTGCCCGAAGGAGTGCTGAACGTGCTCGTCGGCGCCGGACGTGTCGTCGGTGAGAGGCTCGTGCAGCATCCGGACGTCGCGAAGGTTGCCTTCACTGGGTCGACGGAGGTCGGCAAGCGCATCGGCGCACTCGCCGCGCAGTCAATCAAGCGCGTGACGCTGGAGCTCGGCGGCAAGTCAGCGAACATCGTCTTCGCGGACGCGGACCTCGACAAGGCAGCCGCGACGGCGCCGCTGGCGGTGTTCGGCAATGCGGGACAGGACTGCTGCGCGCGGTCTCGGATCCTGGTCGAGCGGTCAGCGCTGGACCGCTTCATGCAAGCTCTGGAGAAGTCGGTCAAGGCGCTCCGCGTCGGCGACCCGCTGGACGAGAAGACGGAGATGGGGCCGCTGATCTCGGCTGACCAGAGGGCAAAGGTCGCGTCGTACCTGGACGATGGCGCCAAGGTGGCTTTCCGGGGCTCCGCCCCTCAAAGCGCCGGTTACTGGTTCGCGCCAACGGTGCTCTCCCCGGTCGCGAATACTGACCGGGCCGCACGCGAGGAGATCTTCGGTCCGATCGCGGTGGTGATCCCCTTCGAGGACGAAGCCGAAGCCATCCGGATCGCGAACGACACGATCTACGGCCTTTCCGGGTCGATCTGGACCAACAACGCGGGCCGCGCGATGCGCGTGGCACGCGGTCTGGAAACTGGGACCATCTCGATCAACTCCCACAGCTCCGTGCGAGTGACGACCCCGTTCGGAGGTTTCAAACAGTCGGGCGTCGGGCGTGAGTTGGGCCCTGATGCTCTGGATCACTACACCGAGCTCAAGAACGTCTTCCTCTCGACCACCTAGAAATGTGATGCGGGCAGTCCAGGTCACTCGCTTCGGAGGTCCCGAGGTTCTGCGCTGCGTTGATGTCGAGAGGCCGGCGCCCATCTCGACGGAGGTGCTGGTTCGCGTCATCGCGGCGGGCGTCAACCCGGTCGACTGCAAGACGCGGCGAGGCGAAGGAGTGGCGCGCTGGGTGGGGCCGCCCCCCTTCATCGCGGGCTGGGACGTGTGCGGCGTGGTCGAGGCGATGGGCTATGGCGTCACGCGATTCAAGGTGGGGGATGTGGTCTTTGGCATGCCGCGATTTCCGCGTGCCGCAGGCGGCTATGCCGAGTACGTCACCGCTCCGTCCCGGCAGCTCGCCCGCGTCCCCGATGGGATGTCGCCGATCGAGGCAGCCGCTCTCCCGCTCGCATGGCTGACCGCATGGCAGTGCCTCGTCGACACAGCGCAAATCCTGGACGGCCAGACGGTGGTGATCCATGGAGCCGGAGGTGGCGTAGGTCAGATTGCGGCTCAGATTGCAAGCGCTCGTGGTGCTCGAGTGATCGCGACGATAGATCGCCACGATCGCAAAGCATTGAAGACGGACGATGCCAACGTGGCGATGGACCTGGTCGGCGGGCACGACACGCGCGAGCTCGTCGCCACGATTCGGCAAGGTGGCCTCCTACTTGCAGTGGCCGACGGCGCCGACGACGCAGTCAAGAATGCCGCGAAGAGTCGCGGGGTGCGCGTCGCGGAGCCGCTGGTCGAACCTGACGGCCACGCCATGGAGATGGCCGCGGAAATGCTCCGGGCGGGAGCCCTGAAAGTGAACGTGAAGGAAACCTTTCCGCTCCAGAACGCAGCTGAAGCGCACGAGCGGCTGGAGCGGGGTGGATTAGGAGGCAAGCTTGTGCTGGAGGTGTCTCATGACTGAGCTTCGCACGCGCAAAACGTCGGTGGCGCGGCCAAACGGCGAGGTGACCGGCGCGTCGCTCACGGTCGAAGCCCTGGAGCGCGCCGTGGCCGACCGCACGGTGGACACGGTTGTGCTCGCACTCGTCGACATGGAAGGGCGGCTGGTCGGCAAGCGTCTGACGGGTCGACACTTCCTCGAGTCGGCGGTGCCTCATGGAGCCGAGTCGTGTGAGTACTTGCTCGCGACCGACATCGACATGTCCCCGCAGCAGGGCTACGGGCTGGCCGGCTGGAACCGCGGCTTCGGCGATTTTCAGCTCAAGCCGGACCTCACGACTCTGCGCCTGGTGCCGTGGCAGCCGAGCTGCGCACTCGTGCTCGTGGACGCATTCGCCGAGGGCGGAGGGGCGATCCAGGTTTCGCCGCGACAGATCCTGCGCCGCCAGCTCGAGCGCTTGCAGGCGCGTGGCCTAGCCGCACAGGTGGGCACCGAGCTCGAATTCATGATCTTTCGCAGCACATACCGCGAAGCCTGGGATTCCGGCTATCGCAACCTCACGAAGGCGACACCCTACAGCGTCGACTACACGCTGCTCGACACCAACGGTATTGAGCCGCTGATTCGGCGGATCCGCAACTCGATGGAGGAGGCGGGCATGAACGTCGAGAGCTCGAAGGGCGAATGCAACCTGGGCCAGCACGAGGTCAACTTTCGGTACGGCGGTGCGTTCGGTGTATGCGACGACCACACCATCTACAAATTCGGCGCCAAGGAGATCGCCTCGCTAGAGGGCATGGCCATCACCTTCATGGCCAAGTTCGACCAGCGCGAGGGCAGCTCCTGCCACGTGCACCTTTCCCTGGCGCGGGCGGATGGCGGAAACGCGTTTGCTGCGGACAAAGAGCTGTTCGATCGATTCCTCGCCGGCCAGCTGGCCTGCCTGCGCGACCTGACGCTGCTCTTCGCGCCTCAGATCAATTCCTACAAGCGATACGTGCCCGGGATGTTCGCCCCGACTGCGGTCGCGTGGGGCCATGACAATCGGACATGCGCCATACGGGTGATCGGGCATGGACAGGGTCTGCACCTCGAGAACCGGCTGCCGGGGGCGGACGTCAACCCCTACCTCGCCGTGGCCGCGATGATCGCGGCCGGGCTGCACGGGCTCGACGCTGCGGTGGAGCTCGAGCCGGCCACCACCGGGAGCGCCTACGACGGATCTCATCCGCATGTCCCGCACACGATGCAATCCGCGCGTGACCTCTTCGCAAGCAGCGACGTGGCCCGCATAGCTTTCGGTGACGAGGTGGTCGATCACTACGTGCATCGGGCCGACATCGAACTTGCGGCTTTCGAATCGTCGGTCACGGACTGGGAGCGGGTCCGCGGCTTCGAGCGGCTTTAGGCTGTAGCCCCTAGAGTATCCGCGTCAAGTTCGGCAACCAGGGCACAGGGAGGGAGCCATGGGCATTTTCCGAAAGGCTTATTCCGTGGCCGGCGTGGTACTCATGCTGCAGTTCTTGCTCCAGCTCTACTTCATCGCGGCGGCCGCAACTACGATCTACAGCGCCGACGACAATTCCAAGTCCGTGTATGCGGCGTTCAAGGTCGCGGACACGTACACCGGCTTGCACCTGCTGAACGCGGGCGTTATGTACCTCACGATTTTGGCCCTGATCATCTGCTCCTTCGGGTCGCGCTACCCCTGGCGGACGACGATCTTGACCGCGGTCCTGCTGATCCAGATCCTGCTCCAGTCCGTGTTCGCTCACACTGGCGTTCCGGTTGTGGGAGGGCTGCATGGAGTGAACGCGCTCATCATGATCGGGCTGGGCGGATACCTGACGGGCAGAAACTGGGCCTTCCGCCGCCCCGCCGAAAAGGCCGTCTCAAAACCCTAGAAACTGTCGGAGCACCCACATGATCGTCCGGCTGGCTTCGTTCCTCGGGCTCGCGATAGTCCTCGTTCCGCTCTGGGTCATGCCGGGCGTTCTGTTCCCTCACCCTGGCGTCAACGACGCGCTGGAGCTCTCCGCGCTCGGCCCGTTGCTCTACCTGCTCACCCTCGGCGCCAGCCTGCTGTCGCTGTTGGGCGTGGGACTGCTGGGTTGAAAGCGGAAGGGCCGGTTGGGCTCGGCGCATTCTTGCTCGGGCTGGCAGCCGCGTTCGTGCTGGCGATCATCACGTTTGGCAACTTTTCCAACGACCGGTTCGCAGCTCTGCTCGTCACCCCGGTGCTAGCAGTGCCGGTCGGCGGCGCGCTAGTAGCGGCGAGCCTCGTCATGCGATCAAGCTCGCGTGGAAGACCGCTCATGGGTGTGGTGCGCGGCGTGGTGGCAGCCGGCCTGGTCGCCGTGTGGTTGATGGCACGCGGAGCGGCCGACTGGCTCCAGGCTCCCTACGCCTTCGACGTCTACTTGCTGATAGCTGTCGCCGGGGCAACCGTGCTCGTGCTCGGAGTGGATGGATGGGGCGGGCGATGGGCGTCGACGCCCATGCGCCCGCCGTCGTGATGCTCTAGACCTTGAAGCAGGCCAGATTAGGCGTTCCGCTGATGTCGAGGCGCGTGTCGGACGTGATGATGGCGGCCTGATCTGACTTGAAAGGTCCGCTAAGTGCGGAGATGGTCCCTTGCACCGTGGCGCTGGATCCGTGGCTGACGTTGGTGCTCTGAGTCGAGTACTGGAGACAGGTAAGGCTGCTGGTATCGCGAGAGGTCGTGGTCACGCCGAGCCCAGTCCACGTCATGTCGATGGTGATAGGCAGCGGCAAGCCGCCGCCAGTCCCAGGCGGGGGAACCATGTCGCTCTTGCCTGTCACAGGGGCGCCTTTGCCCGAACACGCGTTGGCGGCGGTGAGCCTCGTGTGCAAGGAGGCGGACTGCAAATTCTTGCCCACCTTGAAATTCGACGGATCGATCGTGAAGCAGCCAGAGGTGCCACTGGTGGCGCTGAACATCGAGAACTGAACCATCGTGCTGTTGGTGACGGTGCGCTCACCGTTCCCATCCTCAGGTTGGAATGAGTTCAGTCCGCGGTTGACGTAGACGCTGAAGCCCTGGGCGGTGGGAGGGCCTCCTTTCGCAATCCCGAAGGAGGCGTCTGCGCTCATGCTCGTGAACGTGTACGAGCCGGGTGCCAGGCCACCGACGGCAGCGATTGCGACCGCGGCCAAGGCCAGCGAACCGACCAGAACCATCGAGACTGAGAGGGCGAGTCGTCTGAGCATGGACATGTGGGTTACTCCTTGAATGCGAGTGGCCTGCATGCGCACGGATGATCCGCAGGACTCGTCTCAGAGCCAGTCTCACGTCGGTGTCGAATTTGATCTCAATCGACCAGATGCTTTCGAGCAGTTGGAGCGGGTGAAGGGAATCGAACCCTCGTAAACAGCTTGGAAGGCTGCCGCACTACCATTGTGCTACACCCGCTTTTCAACATTCGCCTGGTGGCCCGTAGGGGCTTCGAACCCCTGATCTCCGGCTTGAAAGGCCGGCGTCCTAGTCCACTAGACGAACGGGCCCAGGCTTGTGGATTGTGCCCGAAATGCAAATCTGTAGTGCGCCCTGCGCGCGCCCGGCAACCATCCCAGTGGTGGGCGGCGAGGGTTTCGAACCCCCGACCTCCAGCATGTCAAGCTGGCGCTCTTCCAACTGAGCTAGCCGCCCTTCGCGGAATGGCTGTACGGGTGACGAATTATTGTAGTTGTCGTGCCTCCATACATCGGCCGGCGCACGCGCCGGCTCGAGGACGAGCGACTCGTCACGGGGCGAGGGCGCTATGCGGGGGACATCAAGCTCGACGGCCTGGCTCACGTCGCTTTCTGCCGCTCGACGCTGCCCCACGCACGGATCCGGGCCGTCGACAGGTCCGCTGCGCTGGCGATGCCAGGAGTGATCGCGGTCTGGACGGCTGACGACCTGCCCGAGGTCGCACCAGGCCTCAGCGACTCGACCCCAGCCGGCATCGAACATCGCGGGCGGCCGATTCTCAATCGGGAAGAGCTGAACTACGTCGGCGAGGCCTACGCCATGGTCGTCGCGGAAACCGCCTACCAGGCACAGGATGCGGCCGAGCAGGTCTACCCGGAGCTCGACCCGTTGCCTGGAGTGGGCGACGTCATCTCAGCTATGGCCGCCGGCGCGCCGACGGTTCATGCCGACATGAAATCCAACCTTGCCCAGGCCGACTCGATCACCTATGGCGACATCAACGCCGCATTCGCGGCAGACAGCATCACCGCCACGATCCGCCTGACGACGGCACGCGTCGCAGGCGCTGCGATGGAGCCGCGCGCCGTCACAGCCACCCCGGACGAGGAGACCGGCGGCATCAAGATGTGGACGTCGACTCAAAACGTGTTCGCCGTCAAGGGCGCTGTCGCTTCGACGCTTGGCCTCGACGCGGGCACAGTTCGTGTCCTCGCGGAGGACGTGGGCGGCGGATTTGGCGCCAAGGGAAGCGTCTTCCCGGAGGAGGTTCTCGTGGCGCTCGCGGCGTGGCGGCTGAAGCGACCCGCGCGCTGGGTCGCCTCCCGCAGCGAGGACGGCGCGACCACTGCTCAGGGACACGGATCGGTCATCGAGATGGAGCTGGCTGCGGATCGTGATGGAAAGCTCCGTGGCTTACGCGGCCGGCTCATCCACGACATCGGCGCTTACGCAGGGTCCGGTACGGGCCAGCCATACAACATTATCGGCCACATGATTTCGGCTTACGTCCTGCCGGCGATGGACGTGGCGCACGACCTCGTCTACACGAACGCAGTGCCGACCGGGTTCATACGCGGAGGTGGACGGCCGCTGGGCAACTATGGGATCGAGCGGGTCATCGACCGGCTGGCCCGCGAGCTGAAGCTCGAACCCGCCGAGCTGCGCCGGCGCAACCTGATCCAACCCGAGCAGATTCCTTACACGACCGGGTTCCCCGCGGGCCGCAGAGGATATGTGTACGACAGCGGCGACTACCCGCGCCTGCTCGAGATGACGCTCGAGAAGCTCGGTCGAGACCCAGCCGGCGGCGCGCGCGCGGATGGCCGGCTGGTCGGGGTCGGGGTGGCGTGCTGCGTCGAATCGACGGGATTCGGTCGCGGTGAGCCGGCGAAGATCCGCGTCACGAAAGACGGCATCGCCCATGTCTACGTCGGCTCGAGCCCTGGTGGACAGGGCCACGAGACGATGGTTGCCTTGGTGACGGCAGAAAGGCTTGGCTGGCCCTTCGAGAAGATTCGCGTCACCGCGGGTGACACGCGGCACGTGCCCTTCGCGATTCTGACGGCCGGCAGCCGCAGCGCGGTCCAGGTCGGGAGCGCCACAAGCCAGGCGGCGACAGCTATGCGAAAGGCCCTCCTCCAACGCGCTGGCGAGGTACTGGAAGCCGACGTGCAAGACCTGGTCCTGGAAGACGGTGTGATCGAAGTGCGCGGCACCCCGTCGCGACGCATTCCCGCGACCGAGGTGCTCCCGGATGAGGGCCTTGAGGTATTCGAGAGCTTCGACCCGACGCGTCCCTTTACGTTCTCCAGCGGGTGCCATGCCGCGGTGGTCGCAGTCGACCCCGAAACAGGCCAGGTCGAGGTCTTGCGATATGTGATCGGGCATGACACCGGGAAGGCAATCAACCCGCTGACGCTCGAAGGACAACTGCACGGCGGCTACGCGCATGGACTTGGGTATGCGCTGTACGAGGCGGCCGTTTACGACGCCGACGGCTCGTTCCGCACCGCGAGCTTTCTCGACTACACGATCGTCAGCACCGGAGAAGTTGCTGTCCTCCCTGAGCTGGTCCACATCGAAACGCCGGCCGACACGAACCCCGAGGGGTTCAAGGGCGCCGGCGAAAGCGGAACCATCCCGGTCCCCGCTGCCATCTCCAACGCGGTCGAAGACGCGCTGCGCAAGCGCAATCCAAACGCCGTGATCGACCACTTGCCGATCGCGTCCGACCGCATCGTCGAGCTGCTGAGCGCTCACCCTGGGCACTGATCCCCGAGCGACGAACCCTCCTCCGCTCGGCCCAGGGGGAATCGACTGGCGCCGCAACCTCGTGGCGCTCTGGTTCGCGGAGTTCATGGCGATCTTCGGGTTCAGCTTTGCCTTCCCGTTCCTGTCGATCTTCATCCACCACGACCTTGGCGTTCAGCAGGGGCGGGACCTCGACCTGTGGACGGCGGCAACGGCGAGCGTCTCAGGGCTGGCGATGGCAATTGCGAGTCCGATCTGGGGCATCCTGGGAGATCGTTTCGGACGCAAGCCGATGCTGCTCCGCTCGATGGTGGGCGGCGCGATCACGGTCGGGTTGATCTATTTCGCGCAGAACCCATCCGAGCTTTTGATCCTGCGCTTCCTCCAGGGTGCGACCAGCGGCACAGTGGCCGCGGCGACGGCGCTGGTGGCGGCTGAAACACCGCGGAGCCGGGTGGGTTGGGCGCTTGGTGTGGTCACGTCGGCGGTCGCCCTCGGCGGGGCAATCGGGCCGGTCATCGGCGGGCTGGCCGGCGCGGTTTTCGGTCTGCGGCTGGTGTTCCTGGGCGGAGGCATCCTCCTCCTGGCGTCGACGCTGCCGGTGATGCTCGTGGTGCGCGAGAGCCCGCGCCCTCGGCGGGAGGGCCCCCGACCCAGCACCCTGGCGCTGATCAGGCAGCGGCCCGGGGCGATCCGCGCCATGGGCGTCCTCATCGGAGCGCAGGGCCTGATCAGCGTGTGCAACTCAGCCACCCAGCTGCTCGTCGTGCTGCGCCTGCTGGAGATGCTGAGCAGCGGGGTGGCGGCAGTCACCGGCGTCGCGTTCGGACTCGCGGGAGTTGCGAGCAGCGGCGCGGCCGTCTTCTACACCACCGTGACCCGACGGCTCGGCTACGTGCGGACGACTGCCATCGCCGCGGTGATGGTCGCGGTTGCCGCTTCGTTGATTGCAGTCGCACCCTGGGCCGCGCTGGTGGTGGCCGGCGTGGCGCTCAACGGCCTGTTCAGCGGAGTGGTCATACCCGCGACGGCGAGCATGCTCGGGCTGGAAACTCCGCCCGAGGCGCAGAGCACCGTCTTCGGGGCGAACGCAAGCTCCGTCGCGCTTGGGTTCTGCATCGGCCCGCTGATCGGGGGAGGCGTGGCGGCGACGGCGGGGGTGCCGGCCGCGCTGCTGGTCATCGCGGGGCTGGCCTTGGTGCTGGCGGTGCTGGTCGCAGTCGGCGCGCGAGAGCCCGCACGCTGACGATACGAGGGAAAACTCGGATGGTTTTCCCTGAAGCTGGCAACCCCGGTAATGTCTCGCGGGTGAAGCTGGCTCTCGCCTCGGGGTTCGTGTTGCTCGCGGTCGTCGGGTGCGATTTCGGCGGGAGCTCACCGACGACCTCGTACGCCCCGGGCTGCGACAATGAAATCGTCACCTGTATGGAACAGCGAACCACTCCCCCACCCACCGTGATCGATCCGAGCAAGAAGTACACCGCAACCGTCCACACCACGCGGGGTGACTTCGTCATCTCGTTCGTCGACTCAAAAGTGGCTCTGCAGACGGTCAACAACTTCGTCTACCTGTCACAGAACCACTTTTATGACGGCCTCACCTTTCACCGCGTCGTTCCCGGCTTCGTCGTCCAGGGCGGCGACCCGCTCGGCAACGGCACCGGCGGCCCTGCCTACAAGCTGCCGAACGAAAACAACCCCTCGAAGTGGCCGCGTGGCACAGCCGGAATGGCGTCGAGCGCGGCTGGCGTGAGCGGTTCCCAGTTCTTCATCACCATCGGAGACGCACCCTTCCTGGAGACCAGCGGCGTGTACAACCACTTCGGGCAGGTCACCTCCGGCATGGAGGTCCTCGACAAGATCCAGGTCGGCGACAAGATGAGCTCGATCGACATCGCCGCCTCGTGAGCGGACCCCTAGCACGACTGGTTCCAGCCGTCATCCCGCTGATCGCCATCGCAGTGGCAGCTTGCGGCTACCCAGATCCGTACGCCAGCACCGCGCCGGTCGCCAACGAGAGCCCCGTTCCGGTGGCCGCGGCCAGCCCGTCGCCTGGGACTGACGACTTCAACGCCGGCGCCGGGCTGCCGGTCGTCACGCTCCCAGACGGCCTCAAGTACATCGACCTCACGGTCGGCACGGGCGCGGCCGCACAGACCGGGGACAACGTCAACGTCCAGTACACGGGCTGGCTGCTCAGCACCGCAAAGATGTTCGACAGCAGCCGGCAAGCCGGCCGAGGAGCGTTGAGTGTTCAGATCGGCCGCGGGAACGTCATCCCAGGCTGGGATGAAGGGATCCCCGGGCTGAAGGTTGGCGGCAAGCGGAAGCTGATCATCCCTTCCGCACTCGCTTACGGAACGGCGGGCCAGACCGATCAGACGACCGGTGCTGTGATCATCCCGCCCAACGCAGTCCTGGTCTTCGAGGTTGAGCTGCTGAGCACAGCGCCTGGGCCGAGCCCATCGCCAAGTCCGTCTCCTTCACCCAGTCCGTCGCCGTCACCGAGCCCGAGCCCGTCTAAGTAACTGTCAGGGTCCCTTTCATGCCCGAGGCCTCGTGCCCGGCCTGGTCGCAGACGAACGTGTAGGACCCGGCGGCGATGCTGTTCACAGTGAACACGAAGGAATCACCTGCGGAGATGAGATCGCTGCCTGCCACCTTGTTCTTCGAGCTGTCGCGAATGATCATGTCGTGCGAGATCGTCCCGGAGTTGACCACCCAAAAGACCACCTTTCCACTCGAAGCGTTGAGGGTCGACGGTGTGAACGAGTACTCGGTCATCGTCACCTTGATCGACCCGGCCGGCTGGGAGCCGCCGCCGCCGCTACCACCACACCCGGCGAGCAGGGCCACCGCGGCAACGGCCGCAACCAGCGCTCTCATCGGAAAGCCGTCACGCCGAGGTAGAGGATGCCGAACAGGAAGAGCCAGACCACGTCCACGAAGTGCCAGTAGAGCGTGACCGCGGCCACGCCGACATGGTGTTGGGACGAGAACTGCCCCCTGTACGCCCGGAACAGGATCAGCGTGAGGAGCACAAGGCCGCCCAGCACGTGAGCGCCGTGAAAGCCGGTCATGGTGAAGAAGGCGCTTGCGAACGTGTTGACTTTCAAGTCCAGCCCGCGACCGAAGGCGCTGATGAACTCGTACAGCTGGCCGAACTCGAAGCCTAGGCCCAGGAGGATGGTCGCGATCTGCAGCTGGAAGAACCGCCGGCGGTTGTCGTGTCTTATGGCCTCGAGCGCGAAGTGGCACGTGACACCGCTGGAGAGCAGCACGATCGTGTTGATCAGCGGGATCGGATACCAGCCGACATAGAACTCGTTGTTGGCGCTGGGTGGCGGCGGTGGCCACACCAGGTGGGAACCGTATAAGTAGAAATAGACTGCGAAAAGGCTGCCGAAGAACATCACCTCGGAAGCCAGGAAGATGTACATGCCCATCATCCCGGGCTTGATCGCCGGGTACTGTGGCTGCTGCTCCGGGCGCATCGTCGCTACTGCCATCAGTGGTGCACCTCACCGTGCGCTGGCGCGCTGTCATCCGGGAACATCTGCACGTCCTCGACCACCACCCAGCCAACCACGCCCCACAGGAAGATCACGCCGCCGATCACCGCGAGCACGATGCGAGTGGTCGAGGGGAACGGGATCGCGGCCAGCGCCAGGAAAAGCGACCCCAAGCAGATGACGAAGGGCCAGTTGCTGTTTGGAGACAGGTGGATGCCGAGCTGATGTGCCCGAGCGACATAGTCGACCGTATTGTCGATCTGGACCGGAATCACCATGTCGAACCGGGACACCTCCGAGCGGTGCTCCGGGTCCGCCGCCTGCCAGGCCTTGAATGCCGCCGACGCCATATGGCTGGAAGGCCACAGCTTGTAGCCGCAGTTCCGGCACATATCCTCAAACCGAGGGGTCAGCAGCCCGCAGCGTGGGCATTCGACTGCCAAAGCAGGGTTCGTCACGTCGACGTATCGAGGCTTCTTTACTGCCGGCACAGTCGATTTCGGATTCTATCCGGTCCCCGAGGCGGCTCGCCGGTCGCAGTTACCGGCGCCGATGGGTGCGATGGCGGAGGGAGGCGAGAGATCCGGCGCCCAGGTGGTCCAGATGCTAGGCGCGGCCGAGCACCGCAGCGAGCGCATCCGTTGATGCGTGAGCGAAGAGCGGAGGCCGCAACAACGCAGATGGGCCGCATGGGCGCCGCAGATCCGGCGACCTCCGCCAGCGCACCCATATACTTCAGGCCGTGGCAGCACGCGTTCGAGCGCCGTTGGCAGCTCTCGGCCTGGTGGCTGCCGCGCTACTCCTCAGCTCGTGCGACGGGTTGGGCGGCATCTCACCCATCTTCCCGACCCCGGTCTCGCCCAACGGCCAGGACATCTATGACCTGTACAAAGGGATCTCGATCCCGGCGATCGTCATCTTCCTCGGCGTCGAGCTGGCGCTGCTCTGGGTCGTCCTCCGCTACCGGCGCTCGAAGCAGCCCGTCGGTTACGTGCCGCCGCAGGTCCACGGCAACTTCTGGCTCGAGATCGCGTGGACGGCCGCGCCGTTGGCGGTAGTGCTTGCGATCGCCGGCTACAGCTTTGTCACGCTGCTGAAGGATTTCCAGCCCCCCACCAACCAGCAGATGACGGTCGTCATCAGCGGCCACCAGTTCGGTTGGGAGTACAGGTATGAAAACGGCCTGGTGGTCCATCAGGAAGGCACGCTCGCCGGGGACGTCACGCCATTCGTGGTGCCTGTCAACACCCTCATCAAGCTGCAGTTCCAAGGCACCGATGTCATCCACTCGTGGTGGGTGCCGGCCATCTCAGGCAAGACCGACGCCGTACCGGGGTATGACAACGTCTCCTGGCTCAAGATCAGCCAGCCCGGCTCCTGGCGCGGAGAATGCGCCGAGCTGTGTGGCGTCGGGCACAGCACGATGCAGATCATCGTGCAGGCGATGAGCCAGTCCGACTACGACGCCTGGGTCAAGACGCAGCTCGCGACTCAAAGTCCCGCAGCCAGCCCTTCGCCATCCCCGAGTTAGCATAGGAATCAGATGGCAGCCACCACCGTCCTACCCCGCCCGAAGAATTACGACGATACGTTCTTCAAGCCGATCAGCCTCTGGCTGACGACTACCGATCACAAGCTGATCGGCATCATGTACATGGTCACCGGCGTCCTGAGCTTCGTGATCGGTGGCATCTTCGCGCTGGTCGTCCGGCTGCAGCTGTCGCAGCCCAACCTGAAGATCGTCGACGCCGAAACGTACAACCAGATGATTTCAGCGCACGGCGTGACGATGATCTTCTTCTTCGTCACCATCTTCCTGACCGGGATCGCCAACTATATGGTCCCGCTCATGATCGGCGCCCGCGACATGGCCTTCCCGCGGGTGAACCTGCTCGGGTTCTGGCTCGTGCCGGTCTCGATCATCCTGTACTACAGCGGCTTCTTCACGGGCGGCGCGCTCAACGCCGGGTGGACCGGCTACGCGCCGCTGACCGAGAAGATCTACCAGGCGAAAAGCCTTGGGGTCGACTTCTGGGCGATGAGCCTCATCGTCTGGGCGATCAGCGGGATCATGGCCTCGACCAACTTCCTGACCACGATCGTGGCCCTGCGCGCGCCGGGGATGAAGCTGACCCGCCTACCCCTGTTCGTGTGGGCGCAGATCTCGACCTCGATCCTGCTGCTCATCGTGGGCGCGCCGCTCGCGGCGGCAATGATCCTGGTCGAGTTCGACCGCCAGCTCGGGACCCAGTTCTTCACGACGCAGGGCCGGCCGGTCCTTTACCAGCATCTGTTCTGGTTCTTCGGCCACCCGGAGGTCTACATCATGATCCTGCCTGGATTCGGCATGATCTCAGAGATCATCCCGGTCTTCGCACGCAAGCCGATCTTCGGCTACATGTCGATGGTGGCTGCCTTGTTCGGCATCGTCTTCCTCTCGATGACCGTTTGGGCGCACCACATGTTCACCGTCGGCATGAACCCCTACGTGGAAGGTTTCTTCATGTTCATGACGATGCTCATCGCGGTGCCCACCGGCATCAAGTTCTTCAACTGGATAGCGACCGCCTGGTGGGGCTCCATCGAGTTCACTGTGCCTATGAAGTTCGTCTTCGGGTTCCTGGCCACGTTCCTGATCGGCGGCATCACCGGCGTCTATCTCGCCTCAGTCCCGGTGGACACTCAGCTTCACCAGTCGTACTACGTCGTGGCCCACCTCCACTACGTGCTGTTCGGCGGAAGCGTGTTCACCATCTTCGCCGGCCTTTACTACTGGTTTCCAAAGATCACGGGGCGACTGCTCAACCGCAAGCTCGGCGAGTGGAACTTCTGGACGCTGTTCGTAGGGTTCAACGGAACGTTCCTGATCATGCACACGCTCGGTCTCGAGGGAATGCCACGCCGCATCGCGACGTACGCGAATCAATCCTGGGCGACGACCAACCTCATCATCACCGTCTCGTCCTTCTTGATCGCCTTCTCGGTCCTGCTGTTCCTGATCAACGTCGTGCGCAGCTGGCACGGCGGTGAGATCGCCGGCGACGACCCATGGAAGGGCAACACTCTCGAGTGGGCGACTACATCTCCCCCGCCGCCTTACAACTTCGAGCGCGTGCCGCCGATCCGCAGCTTCATGCCGCTGCGCGACCTTCGCGAATCGGGCGAGCACGTCGCTGAACCGGAGCCGGTAAAGGCGTGATCTTGCTCGCCGGCGAATGGGTCGGTGCATGGCTCGGGATGAGCGCAACCTTCCTCGTCGCCAGCCTCGGCGTGGTGGGCCTTGGCTGGTGGGTCCTCCGCAAAGACGCACTCAACCGCGCCGCCGAAGAAGCGGCGGAGCAAGGGGCCACCGAGTCCAAGACCCAGGAAGCCCACCACTAGCCACAACCGGCTCGAACCGCCGCGCCGTGGTTGGACCCGACAATTCGGCTGGTCGCGCCCAGTAGGGTGTTCTTAGGCAGAAAGTGATCGACCTGATCGATATCGTGATCGCGGCGGCTGTCCTGATCGGGCTCGCGAACGGGTACCGGCGGGGATTCTGGCTGTCCGCTGCGCAATACGCCGGCCTCGTGGTGGGCGTGCTCCTGGGGGCGACCGCCGCCACTCCGGTGCTGAACTATCTCGAGATCCACAACCCGGTGGCGCGGCCCCTGGGGGCGGTGCTCGTGCTCGTGATCGGCGGCAGCCTGGGTTCGAGCATCGGCTTTGCGGCAGGCGAGCCGATCCGGCGACGCATCCTCCGGACCGGCGTCCACACGGTGACCGATTCGATCGGAGGCGCTGTACTTTCGGCGGTGGCTGTCCTCATCATGTGCTGGTTTCTCGGCTTGAGCTTCTCGCGGGGCCCCAGCCAGGAGGTGGCCCAACAGATCCAGCGTTCGGTGGTACTGCACACGCTCGACAACGTGGCGCCTCGCCCGCCGGCCTTCCTTGCCAGCATCGAGGGAATCCTGTCGGGCGTCGCGTTCCCGCCGGTATTCGCGGGCCTCGAGCCGGCGTTGGGCGCACCGCTGACCGTACCGGCGTCAGTGGACACTCCAGGGGTCAAGCACGCCGCCCAGGCCGTGGTCAAGATTTCGAGCCTCGGGTGTGGAGGCCTCGTCACGGGCAGCGGTTTTCCGGTTGGCGTCGGCTATATCGTCACGAACGCCCACGTCGTGTCGGGCACGACCGACCACACCATCTGGACGCCCGGCGGCGCACAGGTGAAGGGAACGGTCGTCTACTTCGATCCGGAGCGCGATGTCGCGGTGCTCTACGCGGCGGAGTATCGGACCGCGCCGCTGGTCTTCGGCCCTGCCCAGCGTGGCACGAAGGGCGCCGTGATCGGCTACCCGGGCGGCGGTCCAGAGCAGGAGTCGCCGGCAGTCGTCGACGGGACGATCGCTGCAGAGGGGCGCGACATCTACAGCTCGAACACAGTCACCCGGCAGATCTTTGTCATCCAGGCCAAGGTGCGTCCCGGCAACTCCGGCGGGCCGCTCGTCGATCTCGACGGGCGCGTGCTGGGCTTGGTCTTCGCGACCTCAGCCGGTGACCCAAACCAGGCGTATGCGTTGACCGACGACGAGATCGCGGGTGACATCCGTGACGCGCAAGCTCACCCGTCGCCGAAGGACACCAGCAAGTACGCCTGTGCTGCTTAGAAAGTAGAGGGAACCTACGGTTCCCTCTACTACGGGGCGCTCAACGGCCGTGCAGGGCTGAGCAAATCCGTACTAGATTGCCGGCCGGATTCGCGCCCCTACTCCCTCCCTTTGGTTGGGATCGTTCTGATTTGTCACTCCACGCGACGCATGGGTGGCTTAAGTGGAAGGCTGTGTCGCGGCCGGGGTAAACCCGGTCGCCCTTGCCACGTTAGGGCGCGCTGTTCCCCTCGGGTTTTGCTTCTTCGATCAGCATCACTGGGATGCCGTCGACGATCGGATAACGGACTTTGCAGTTGGGGCAGCGCAGCTGGTCGGGTGCCTTGAACTCCACCCGTGTGTGGCATTTCGGGCACGCCAGGATTTCGAGCAGTTCTTGAGAGATCACCCGCGCATGGTAGTACGGTTCGGCCCATGATTCTGCGGCGCCTCTACCTGTACCTGGTGAGCGCCGCGGCTCTCGGCCTTCTGGCCGCGGGACTCATCCTGCTCGGTGGCACCGTCCTGCTTTTTGTCTTCAACGATTCATCTGCGCAGGACAGCCGCACTCAACTCGCAATCTACACGGCGATGACGCTGGTTGCCCTACCCGTGTGGGGCGTGCATTTCTGGTTCGCGCGCCGCTTTGCCCATCGCGATCCGGCCGAGCGCGCCTCCGCGATTCGACGCCTCTACCTCTACTGGGCGTGTCTGGGTGGCGCCATCGGAGCCCTGGTCGCCCTCGCGATCACCGCCCAAGACCTCCTCCGACCACTGTTCGACACGTGCACTTCGGGGCCCGTCACGGTGCCCAACGTGGGAAAGGGCGTGATGTTCACTTGCCCTCCCAACCCCACCTGGCTCAATACCTCGCAAGCCGCCTGGACGGCGATCGTCTTCATTGCGATCTGGGCCTTCCACTACCGGATAGCAGCGCGCGATCGTGCAGCGGCCGGCGAGACCGGCGCTTCCGCAACTCTGCGGCGCTGGTACGTGTACGTGGTCCTGCTCGTGTCTCTGCTTGTCACGTTGAGTGGCGCTAGCGGATTCATCGAGATCGCTTGGCTGAAGGCGTGGCACAGCTCTCTCGGTGACTACCGGTATATGGCCGACCCCGCCGGCTTGCTCGTCGCGGGCGCAATCGTGTGGGGCTTCCACGCATTCGCCATTGCAAGGGACAACGCTTCCGACGACCGCCATTCCACCCTTCGCGCGCTTCAGGGCTTCATCGTGGTGGGGTTCAGCATCGCCACGGCGCTGGTCAGCGCCAGCCAGATTCTTTACTACGCGCTGGCGCGGGCGCTCGGCGTGGACCACCCGGGCGGCGTCGGCAACGACATCCTCGGCGCGCTTGCGGCACCCGGCTCGCAGGTCCTGGTCTACGGAATCGCCTGGTTCTTGGTGCGTCGCAGCCTGGCCATGGATGCCAGAGCCCAGGAGGCCGACCGGCAGGCCGCGATCCGCCAGCTGTACACGAACTTGGCCGCCCTGGTCTCGCTCGGCGCCTGGGCCGTGGGGGCGGGCGGCCTTCTCTGGACGCTGGCCGAGCAGACCGAAGCGCCGCTCATCGGCGTCAAAGCCGCCGACTGGAAGGACCCGGTCAGCCTCTGGGTGACGCTTCTCGTGGTTGGCGCCGTCGTATGGGTCGCGCACTGGCGCCCCTCGCCATGGGCGGCCGACCGCCAGTCATTAAGTCGCAGGCTCTACGTGTGGGCGGCGCTGCTCGCCAGCGTGCTTGTGATTCTGGCCGCGGGGGTCGGCATGCTGAATGCCCTCCTGCAGCAGGTCTTCAGCGCGCATCCAACGCTCAGCGCCGCATCGAACCTGGACTTCGGTCACTACCTGGCGGTGATCATCGTCGCCGCTGCGGTTGGCGTCTATCACTGGCGGGTGCTGCGGGCAGATGCCGTTGCCCGTCCACCCAAGGTTGCCGCAGGGACCGCGACCGCCACCGCCCTCGTCGCAGCGCCTGCATCGGTTCCGGTCCCTACCGCCGAGGTTGTCGATATGCACTCACGCCGGTACGTGCTTGCGGTGACCGACGCGACCGAAGACGACGTGCACCAGGCGCTGGCGAATCTGCCGCCGCAGGCCAGCTACAAGCTCACGCCGACTGAGCGAGGAGCGGCCGGGCGCGCGCAGGGCGCAGAGATTGACGGCCACTGACGCCCAGGCTCTCCTCGACCTCGTCGACTGGCGGCGCCGGGTCGGCGATCTGTACCGGATGACGGGACCCAACGCCATCGCCGAATTCAGGCATGGGCGCGACGAGCTGTTCCGCTCTCACCCCCAGTCGCCGATCGAGCCTGACGAACGGAAATCGTTCAACGGTCTCCGCTACTTCCCTTATGACGCGGGGTACCGCGTACAGGCTCGATTTGAGCCGGCCGACGGATCGGAGCTGGTCATTGACACCGGCGGCGATGACGGCTCAGTGCGCTACCGCCGTGCGGGCCGGCTTGTCTTCCAGCTGGCCGGCTCACCGTGCGGGCTCACGGTGCTCAGTCTCGTCCAGTACGCGGGCGGCCTGTTCGTCCCGTTTCGCGACAGCACTTCGGGTCGCGAGACATACGGTGGCGGACGATACCTGTTCGACACCGCCAAGGACACCGACGGGCTCGTGCTCGAGATCGCGCCCGGCTCCAGCGATGTCGTGATCGACTTCAACTACGCGTACAACGCATCGTGTGCGTACAGCCCGCGCTGGGCATGCCCGCTCGCCCCACCGGAAAACTATCTGACCGTGCCAGTCCGCACGGGGGAGCTGACCTACAAGCTCTAGGCCGACACCGCGCTGCCGCGGACGGCTTTGATCAGCTCGCCGGCAAGCGCGATCGACTTGTTTGTCCCGTAGATGTTGTTGTTCAACGTGAAGCCGGTGAATCCTGCGTCCACGTATCTGCCGATCAGCTCCGCAGCCTGGGGCACGGTCGCGACCCTGGCCATGGCGCGCCGCTCCGGAGTGAGGCTGTCGAGGATAGCCTTGCCGTCCTTTTCGTTTTCGACGAGGACCAGCGCGACGCCGAGGGTCAGCTGCACCTCGGCAGGATCCCGCTTGACCGCCTCGCAGTGCTCATGGAAGATCTGCTTCTTTCGCAGCAGCTCCCCGATCTCGCCACCGAACCAGTGGCCGATGTCGCCGTGCTGGGCGAGAAGCCGAAGCGTTCGCCGCTCGCCGGTGCCGCCGATCAAGATCTTCGGGCCTCCGGGCTGTATGGGCCGCGGGACGTTCAGCGCGCGGTCGATGGTGTAGTACTTCCCTTCGAATGAAGGCCGGTCCTGGGTGAACATAAGCTTCGCGATCGTCAGCGCTTCGTCGAGGCGGTCCATGCGCTGGCCCATGGGCGGAAACTCAAACCCGTAGGCCTTGTGCTCGTCTTCATTCCAGGCGGCGCCGATGCCGAGGATGGCACGGCCCCTGGAAATGACGTCGAGCGTGGTGACCATCTTGGCGAGCATCGCCGGGTTGCGATACGTGACGCCCGTCACCAGGGTGCCGAGCTTCACGCGTGACGTGCTGGCGGCCAGCGCGCCCAGCGTCGTGTACGCCTCCAGCATAGGCTCGGTCTCGGGACCGATACCACGGATCTGATAGAAGTGGTCCATCACGGTCACGAGATCGAAGCCGGCCGCCTCGGCCGCCTTTGCCTGCTCGACCACGCGATCGAAGAGCCTGTCGTTGGGGACACCGGAGTGCGTGTAGTTGGGCATGTGGAATCCGAACAGAACATTCATGTCACCAAGAACGTTACGGGCACCCACGGACATTCCGTAACTCGCGTCTCCGATTGAACGTTGTCTGTCGCATGAAGTGGCCGACATGGGCCGGAGTCGTACTGGCGCTGGCCGTCCTGCTTTACGGAACGGTCCTCGTATTCGAGGCGTTCGACCGCAACTCCCACTCTGGAAGCGACACGATCCGTCCCTTCGTGATCACCATGGGGCCGGTGTGGGCGCTGACCATCTGGGCCGTCACCGTCGTGCTTCGAAAACCCCGGAGCTAGTTTAGGGCCCAGGGCCGCTGGCCTATAGATAGAATTTGTAGCGCAGGCCGTGGCCATAGATGAATCGCGTAACGGCAAGCCGAGCGGTATTCAACTCGTGCAGGTCGAGGGATTCCTCGAGGTCGCCCGGCGGGGCAGCGTCAGCCGAGCCGCTGAGGCGCTCTTCATCACCCAGCCGACTCTGACCGCGCGCCTTCACAGCCTCGAGCGCGAGCTGGGGACTGCGCTCTTCCTGCGCACCTCGCACGGCATGCGGCTCACCGATGCGGGCCGGGCCTGGATCCCGTTTGCTGAACGCGCGCTGCGCGCCCTGGTCGACGGCCGGGACGCCCTGGAACAGGTGATGACGGCGTCGGCCGGGCACCTGATGATCGCGGCGGCCCCGGCAGTCAGCACGTACGTGCTGCCCGAGCTGCTGGAACGCTTTGTGGCCCGCCACCCGAGGGTCGTGGTTTCGGTTCGCACGGGACACTCCGAGGACGTCGTCGACCTGGTGCTTCGCGATGAGGTCCAGCTAGGACTCGGCCGAACCATCCGCCACCCCGACCTGGAGCTGCGTCCTTTTCACACCGAGGACCTCGTCCTCGTCTGCGCTCCGGATCATCCTTTCACCAAGCGCCGCCATGTGCCGATGGCGGATGTCGCTGCCGAGAAGCTCATCATGTTCGACCGCACGTCGAGCTATTACGAGATCACCCAGGGGGCGTTTCTCTCCGCCGGCGTCAAGCTCCGCGGACTGATGGAGCTCGACTCGATCGAGGCCGCCAAGAAGATGGTGGAGCGGGGCCTGGGAGTGGCGCTCCTTCCCGGCACCGCGGTGGCACGCGAAGCGGCCGCCGGGACACTATCGGTGGTCGCGATGAAGGATGCGCCTCCCATGCACAACTCGATCGTGGTCTTCCGGCGCAGGGATGCCGGCGAGCCAGAGGGCATCGTGGCGGCGTTTCTCGAACTGATAGAAACGCGCAGCTGACCGGTTCCATGCATCGGTTCTTTCGATATGAATCATCAAATCTATTAATTGGACTTATACCCGCCTGCTTGATAACTTCGACGCATGGACCGCCACGAAGCGTCGCAGGACCTCGAGACGGAGCCCTCTGCGCACGAGTGCGAGTGCCCCGAGCCCTGTAACTGCGACCACGAGAACGAGTAGACCTTCCTGTCTTTAGCGTTTGAAATCTAGCTCGCACCCGAAGGAGGGCCTGATGGACCTTGTCTC
>Ga0209118_1000158_pt1 | contig 44400 bp, 30 predicted proteins | sample BlaSpr_A8_Ref_M1_FD_187988 | JGI IMG/M metagenome (GOLD analysis project Ga0209118, IMG submission 187988) | Forest soil microbial communities from Thunder Bay, Ontario, Canada - Black Spruce, Ontario site 2_A8_Ref_M1 (SPAdes) (version 2) | ecosystem: Environmental > Terrestrial > Soil > Boreal... | reverse complement strand
CCGCCGCCGGTGCCACCCCCGCCCCTCCTGCGGGCGGTCTGCCGGCCCGGAAGAAGCGGCGATAGTCCACGGCTGCCGCTGTCGCGGCCGCCGCTGCGCCCTCGCCCGCGGCACCGTGGCCGGAGAAGACCTGGGCCGCGGCCAGCGGCGGCGCGAGACCCGCGCCCGGCGGCAGGCCGAGCAGCGAGAGCAGCGTCGCACAGACCTGGGCGACGCCGCCGCGGCCGCGCGGCGCCGGTGGCGTCGCGGTCGCCGGCCGTCGACCTCCGGCGCCAGCGGCCTCCGGAGCCCACAGGAGGTACATGCCCTCCTCGCGGTGCCAGCGGGCGGCGGTGGCGGCGGCGGCGCTGCCGGCGGCGGCGGGACGGCCTTCGCGCCAGCGGAAGCCGTGATCGGAGGCCAGGAACAGCACCGCTTGCTGGCGCGACGCGAGGTCGCGGAAGTCGCCCAGCAGGCGATCGACCTCGGCGAAATAGCGGCGCGGCACCTCGTTGAAACGCGCGAAGTCCTGCTCCGTGACGCCCGGCTGGCGAGGGGGCGCGTAGGGGGCGAAGAGATGCCCCAGGGTATCGGTGCCCTGGAAGTAGACGACCGCCAGGTCCGGCCGCGCCCGCTCGATCCAGGCGCGCGCCAGGGCGTGGTAGGCACGCGTCTCGGCCAGGATGCGCCGCAGCGCGCTGACCGGGTGGGCATACGGCTCGGGCTGCGCGACCTGCCGCTCGTACTCGGCGGGGTCCAGCCATGGCAGGAAGCGATGGACCTCCTGGTAGCCGGTCTGCTGCACCGCCGCCGCCAGCACCTCCCGTGCCCAGGCCTCCCGTCCGGGCGGGAAAACTACGCCCGGCGGCGGCCGGCGGTCGCGGGAGGTGAACGAGGCGAAGCGGTCCGCCACCATCAAGCCGCGCACCGCCTCGGCCGGGTAGGTGGCCCAGAGGCCGAAGACCGCCACGCTCCTGCCTGCCGCGCTGGCCATGTTCCAGATCGCCGGCACCCGCCGCTCGCAGCTGCCGATCGGCTCGCGCGCGCCGCTCGCCGGGTCGAAGCGGGTGAAGTCGAGCACCCGGTGCTCGAGCGGCGAAACCCCGGTCATCATGGTCGTCCAGACCAGCGGCGAGAGCGGCGGCTGCATCGTCTGCAGCACCCCGGACGCTCCCTCGCGGACCAGCGCCGCCAGGTGCGGCATCGTGCCGTCCGCCAGGTAGCCGTCGAGCAGCTGCCAGTCGCCACCGTCCAGCCCCACGAACAGCACCGGCCTGCCGGGCCGCGCCGCCCGCACCAGCTCGGCTGCCGGGACGGGCGCCGCCGATGCCGCCGGTGCCGCCGGTATCGTGCCAGCCGCGCCCCCGGCGATGGCCGGGTTCGCCGCGGAGGGCGTCTCCCGGGCCGCCGCGGGAGACGGGGCGCCGGCGCCGGACGGCGGCCCACTCGGCCGCGAGCACGCCGCCGCCATCAGCGCGGCCGCGAGCGCCGCCAGCACCGCCGGCAGGGATCGGGTCCTGGAGTCAGTGCAGACCAAGCGCATCGGTCACCGGGTTGCCGGAGCACTCCGGAGTATAGCCGCGACCCGTGGTATCCTCCGCCACCGAGGACCCACCCAAACCAACGGAACGCGAGGTGTTACTATGCTCGACCTCCGGACATCACTGAGATCGGCGCGAGGGTTGACGCTCATGGCGTCGCTCGTCGCGCTCGCCGGCGCGGTTGGCGTGCTCGGCTGCGCGAAACAGCAGGAAGGCGGCGGCACCGCCGCCAACGGCGGTCCGGCGATCAAGATCGGCGTCTACGGGCCGTTTACCGGCGGCTCCTCGCCCATGGGGCTGTCGATGCGCGACGGCGTCCGTCTGGCGGCGGATGAGATCAACGCCCGCGGCGGAGTGCTCGGCAGGAAGATCGAGCTCGTCGAGCGCGACGACCAGGCCACCAACGAGCGCGGCGCGCAAGTGATGCAGGACCTGATCAGCAACCAGAAGGTGGTCGCCGTCCTCGGTCCGATCAACACTGGCGTCGCGCTGGCCAGCTACATGTACCCGATGGCGGCCAAGGTGCCGCTGCTGATCAACGTCTCGGCGGGCGCTCCGGTCAACGAGCTGTTCAAGGACAACCCTGACAACTACGTCTTCCGCATCGCGGCGAGCGACAACATCCAGGCGGAGATGATCATCGCCGAGGCGGTCGACAAGCACGGTTTCAAGAAGGTGGCGTTCCTGTGCGACGACACCAACTACGGCCAGAACGGCTGCAAGAAGATGAACGCGGCGATCGCCAGCCGCGGCAGCAAGCCGATCTACGAGGGCAAGTTCAAGATCAAGGACACCGACATGACGCCGCAGCTGCAGCAGGCGCGCGCCGCGGGCGCCGAGGCGCTGCTGGTCTACGGCATCGGTCCCGAGCTGGCCCAGATCGCCAACGGCATGCAGAAGCTGGGTTACAAGGTGCCGATGATCGGCAGCTGGACGCTGTCAATGTCCAACTTCATCGATGCCGCGAAGGAGAATGGCAACGGCGCCGCCATGCCGCAGACCTTCATCCAGAACGGCGCCAGCTCCGAGAAAGCCAAGAAGTTCATCGCCGACTATCAAAAGAAATACAGCGTCGACCGCATCCCCTCGGCCGTCTCCGCCGCCCAGGGCTACGACTCGACGTACCTCATCGCCGCGGCGATCGAGCAGGCCGGCTCGACCGACGGGCCCAAGGTCAAGGCGGCGCTCGAGAGCCTGCAGAAGCCGTACGACGGCGTGATCGCCAGCTTCGACAAGCCTTACGGCGCCACCGATCACGAGGCGATCCACAAGGACAAGGTGGTGATGGGGGTGGTGATGAACGGCCAGGTGCAGCCGCCTTCGGCGACCGGCGCCTCCGCACCGTCCTCGCCGGGGTCGCCGGCGCCGGCGCCGAAGCAGTAGCCGCCGCCGCAGCCGCACTGCCGTCTGGCGCGGGACCATGGCCGATCTGATCCAACTGATCCTGAGCGGCGTGGCCCTCGGCATGATCTACGCGCTGCTCGCCTTCGGCTACAGCATCACTTTCTCGACCTCGCGCACGATCAACTTCGCGCAAGGCGAGTTCCTGATGCTGGGCGCGCTGACCGGCTTGACCGTCGACGTGCGGCTGCATCTGGGCTACGTCATGGCGGTCGCGGCGGCGGCGGGAATCGGCGCGGTGCTCGGAGTCGTGCTCGAGCGGGTGGCGATCCGCCCGGCGCTGCGCACCGGCTCGACGGTGGCCTGGGTGCTGGCGACCGTCGCCCTCGGCATCGTGGCGCGCAACGCCGCCGAGCGCATCTGGGGCACGGACGACTCCCCGTTCCCGGCGCCGCTCTCGAGCGAGCCCATGCGCCTGGGGCCGATCCGCGTGCTGCCGCAGGAAGTGCTGATCATCGGCATCGCGGGGCTGATCATGATCGCGGTCGAGATCTTCCGCCGGCGGTCGATCTGGGGCAAGGCGGTCACCGCGGTGGCGGCCGACAACGAGGCGGCGGCGCTCGCGGGCATCAACGTGCCGGTCACGATCACGGCGTCGTTCGTCATCAGCTCCGCAATCGCTGCGGTCTCCGGGGTGCTGGTCGCGCCGCTGACGCTCGCCGGGCCGACGATGGGGACGCTGCTCAGCACCAAGGCCTACGCGGTGGCGATCGTCGGCGGCCTGCAGTCGGGAATCGGCGTCATCGTCGGCGGGTTGCTCATCGGCCTTTGCGAACAGTTCACCGCGCGCTACATCTCGACCGGCTACAAAGACACGCCGGGATTCATCCTGCTCATCCTCATCCTGTTGATCAAGCCTGCCGGCATCTTCGGCAAGCGATCGATCAAGAAGGTCTGATGGACCGGCGGCGCATCGTGCTGCCGTTGCTGGCGGTCGCTTGCTGCTTCGTGCCGTTGTTGACGAGCAACGAGTACTACGTCCACAGCGTGCTGGCGAAGGTCTGCGTCTACACCATCGTCATCGCCGGTCTCGACCTGGTGGTGGGCTACTCGGGTGACGTCTCGGTCGGGCACGCCGGCCTGTTCGCGGCCGGCGCCTACACGACCGCGATCCTGATGTGGAAGCTGCACCTGCCGTTCCCGCTCGCGGCGCTGGCCGGGATCGCGATGGGGGCGCTGTTCGGGCTGCTGCTCGGAGTGCCGGCGCTGCGCCTCCGCGGACCTTACCTGGCGGTGGCCACCATTGCCTTCGGCCTCATCGTGCAGACCTTCGTCAACGAGGCGGTCTCCCTGACCAACGGCTCGCAAGGCATCCGCGCCATCCCGCCGCTGCGCTATGGGCCGATCGATTTCGAGGGCAATCATTTCTATTACCTGGTCTACCCGCTGATGGTGCTGTCGCTGCTGGCGGTGCACCGGCTGGCCGTGAGCTACTGGGGCCGCGCCTTCGCCGCGTTGAAGGAGAACGCCGTGGCCGCCGAGTGCTCCGGCATCAGCCGCTATCGCTACAAGCTGGGAGCTTTCATCCTGAGCGCCGCATTCGCCGGCCTGGGCGGCGCGCTCTTCGTGCACATCGACAAGTACATCGGCCCGCCGACGTTCTCCGAGCAGCTGTCGATCCTCTTCCTCATCGCGCTGATCTTCGGCGGCGTGCGCTCGATCGCCGGCAACATCATCGGCACCTTCCTGGTCATCGTGCTGCCTGACGTCTTCAACGCGGTCGCCGACTACCAGCTGATGATCTTCGGCGGGCTGCTGCTGTTCACGCTCTACTTCGTGCCGCAGGGTATCGCCGGCGTGCTGCAGGCCGCCACGCGGTGGATGCTGCGCGGGCGCGCCGGCCTGCGCGGGCGCGCCCTCCCTCACCGCGAGCCTCACCGCGAGCCGATGCCCGCCGGCGCGGGCAATGGCGTCCCGGCTGCTCCCGGCGGCAATGGCGTCGATGCCATTGCCACCCGCACTCTCGCCGGCCTGGACCCGGCCGGCAGGGGAGCCGGCCTGCTCACCACCCACGACCTGACCATCGCCTTCGGCGGGCTGGTGGCGGTGAACAAGCTGGACCTCGAGATCCGCGCCGGCCAGGTGCACGCGCTGATCGGTCCCAACGGCTCGGGAAAGTCGACCACGGTGAACCTGCTCTCCGGGATCTACCGGCCGACCGGCGGCAGCATCCGCTTCGCCGGCCGCGAGCTCGAGCGCGCTTCGCCCCATCTGATCTCCCGCCTGGGCGTCGCCCGCACCTTCCAGAACGTCGCCCTGTTCGGCGAGATGACGGTGCTCGAGAACGTCCTGGTCGGCCTCCATCACACCTTCAAGGGCGGGCTGCTGCCGGTGCTGCTCGGCACCCGCCAGGCGCGCCGGGAGGAGCGGGAGGCGCGCCGGCGGGCCGAGGCGCTCCTTGCCTTCGTAGGTCTCGGCGATCTCGGCGCCGAGCGGGCGCGCAGCCTGCCCTACGGCAAGCAGCGCCTGCTCGAGATCGCGCGGGCGCTGGCCCAGGACCCGGCGGTGATCCTGCTCGACGAGCCGGCCGCCGGCCTGACCAGCGGCGAGATCGCCGCGGTCGACACGCTGATTGACGCCCTGCGCGCCCGCGGCATCGGCATCTTGCTGATCGAGCACCACATGGACCTGGTGATGGCGGTCTCCGACGAGGTCACCGTGCTCGATTTCGGCCAGCGGATCGCCCAGGGCAAGCCCGAGGAGGTGCAGCGCGACGAGCGCGTGATCAGCGCCTACCTCGGCACCACCGTGCACCAGGGAGCGGCCGCCGCCGATGCTTGAGGTCGAGGGCCTGGTGGTCAACTACGGCCTGGTGCGCGCCCTGCGCGGCGTCTCGCTGCGCGTCGGCGACGGCCAGGCGGTCTGCGTGATCGGCTCGAACGGCGCCGGCAAGACCACCCTGCTGCGCACCATCTCCGGCTTCCTGGCGCCGGTCGCGGGGTCGATCACCCTGAACGGCAGCTCGATCGTCGGCTTGCGGCCGCACCAGATCGCGCGCCTGCGGGTCGCCCACGTGCCGGAGGGGCGCCACGTCTTTCCGGACCAGAGCGTCCACGACAACCTGCTGCTCGGCGCCTTCAGCCGCCGGCGCAGCCGCGCCGAGATCGACGACGACTGCGAGTCGGTGTTCGAGCTCTTCCCGCGCCTCAAGGACCGCCGCGGCCAGCTGGCCGGCACCCTGTCGGGCGGCGAGCAACAGATGCTCGCCATCGGCCGCGCGCTGATGCTCAAGCCGGCGATGATGATGCTCGACGAGCCCTCGATGGGCCTGGCGCCGCTGCTGATCGAGGAAGTCTTCCGCCGGCTGCTGGAGCTCAAGCGCCGCGGCATCACCATGCTGCTGGTCGAGCAGCTGGCCTATCGCGCCCTCGAGGTGGCCGACTACGCCTTCGTCATCGAGCACGGCCGCATCGAGCTCCACGGCCCGGCCGCCGAGCTGCAGCGCGACCCGCGCGTGCGTGCCGCCTATCTCGGCAACGCGGCGCCGCCGCCTGCGGCGGCTGGCTGAGCGCGCGCCTCGCGCACTGCGACGAGCAGGCCACCGTTCGCGAGGGGGCGGCGCCGTCGAGGCTGGTAGTCTCCGGCCGGAGATATCGAAACATGGCAATTTGTCGAGCTGTCGATAGCGTTGACACTCTCCTGCGAACCTTCTAGTCTGTCGTTCAAGAGCAACGCGCGCGACGGGATTCGAGCTGTCTCCCTGGCAGGAGAGCGGCATCTGCGATCATTCCCGGTGTGACATGAACCTCATCTCCAGGCTGGCGGTCATCGAGTGTAGCGTCCTCGTGGGCGGCTTCTTCGGGATCGTCTTGTATCGGATCGTCGACGGCGACATCTCGCTCGCGGGCCTGCTGGACACCAAGGGGCCCGGCAACCGCCCCAACCGCTCGCCGGCCCGTCTGCAACTCCTGATCTTCACCATCGTCGTCGCCGCCAACTACCTGCATTCGGTCATCGTGGACCCGCGGCGAGATTCACTCCCGGCGATCCCCTTGAGCGTCATCGTCGCGCTGGGGGGCAGCCATGCCGTCTACCTTGGCGGCAAGGCGGTCTCCGCGTACATCCAACCGCTGCTGAAGAATCCGAGATAAGGAGACCTATCGTGGCTGTCAATGACCCCGTGAGCAAGCCCGTCGTGGCCCGGTGGGACCTGGAATGGTGGTTCAGGGTCTTGTGCATCGCCCTTGCCGTCTTGGCCCTGGTGATCGCCATTGCCGCGGTGGCCCTGGTCTACGTCCTGGCGCCGACCCTCGACAAGGTGAACGAAGCCATGGCGCGGCTGAAAGTCGTCCTCAGCTACGAGATCCTGGTCGTCGTGTTCTTCTTCGGTCTGATGGTGCTCCTGTACATGGCGGTGGGGAAGATCGACCTCTCCTCGCTGCTCTCCGAGAAAGGCCCGGACGGCACCTACGGCGCGAGCATGTCGCGTTTCCAGCTGCTGATCTTCACCTTCGTGATCGCGCTCAGCCTGTTCTTGATCGTCGTCTCCACCGGCGCGACGAACTTCCCGGCGATCCCGAGCGAGGTCCTGATGCTGCTCGGCATCAGCGCCAGCACCTACGCGGTCAGCAAGGGCATCCAGGGCAGCAATGGCGGCGGTGGGGGCGCGGCCCCGGGCGCCGCGCAGTCCGCGCACGGAGCCGCGGCGACGGCGCACGGGCATGCAGACGCCGCTCAAGCCTCCGCGGCCGCCGCCCAGGACCATGCAGCCGTGGCACAGAGCTCTGCGGGAACGGCCGCGGCTTCCGCTACGACGGCGCAAACGTCAGCAGTTAATGCCCAGAACGCCGCGGCCGCCGCGCAGAGGGCGGCGCAAGCGGCGCAGCCCAAGCCGGGGCAGCAATAAGCGATCACCCACATCCGCGCGGACGGAGACCGAACCCGATCCGACCCGCAGACGAGGACGAGGCCCATGGCAGCCACTCAATCGACCAAGAAGGGAGCCTTCAGCCGCCGCGTCGCGCCCTACGTGCCCCTGGCGCTGGCGGCGCTCGCGCAGACCGGCGTTGTCGGGAGCGGCGGCGGCACCGGAGCCGCCACGCCCGCCGCCTCCGACGCAAATGCCGTGAAGTGCGGAGACGCCATCGCCGATTATCAGGAATGTCACGACAATTACCCCACCGGCTGCTCGCTGGGCGGCAAGTACGACGGCTATCTCAACTCGCTGAAGAACCTCCTCTTCGATCCGGCGAGCCCGCCCCGGCACGTTTTTGCGGTGAGCAATCTCGTCGACCTCGAAAAACAGCTGCCGCCAACCCTCACGAAGGCCAACCATGGGCAGTTCAAGCCCCAGATGAACGCCCTCGGCGAGGGCGAGGTCGCCGCCCTGAGCGGCTACCTCTATTACGCCAAGAACGGCGGCAGCGAGAGCTCCAACTGCCTGCTGCAGGGACCTGAGGATATCGACTTCCACATCGGCATCGGTGGCGATGCCAGCCTGGCCGGCAAAGCGCTGAGTGGCCAGCAGCTTTCCCCCGGGGAGCGCAGCCAGGCGGTGATCGTCGAGATGACGCCGCACTTTCGAGCCAAGTACGCGGCCGCCTGGAACCTCGCCCAGGTGGAGAAGGCGGTCGGCCGCCAGGTCTACGTCGTCGGTCAGCTCCTGGCCGACAACGAGCATGACGACGCGAAGGACGATTGCGCCCACGCGCAGCACGGCGACAAGTGCTGGCGAGCCAGCATCTGGGAGCTGCACCCCGTAACGAAGCTCCTGGTGTGCGATGTTGCCACCTGCGCGGCGGACGGCGCCGGTTCTGGCTGGGTGGCGCTCGAGAATTACCACGCGCAAACCGGTGCCGCCGCGGGCCGGGCGGCGCCGGCGAGTCCTGCCGAGTCCGTGCCCCCCGCGACGGGCGGCGAGAAGGGAGCGGCGCCGGTTACGCCGAGCGCCGCCAAGAAGCCGGCCCCGGCAGCCACCGGCTAGAGGCCACCGGCTGGGAGCCTCGCCCATCCGCCATCAACCGTTTCCAGCCGCCGCGCATGGACATCGCCGGGAGGTTGACGCCCGGCTCTTGCCGAGGCCCGCCGGACGTTCCGGTTACAGCCGCTTGACAACCCGGTGTCCCGGGTCCTACGATAGCCGCAAATGTAAACGGTTACATCGGCAATCCAGCGAAGACTGCCGTTAAGCGATAAAACTTGGGGTGTGGGGCGTGTAGGTTTTCTCTGCAGTGGGGGTAGCTCGCGAATGAGCGCCACGATCAAGGAGGTCGCGCGGGAGGCTGCCGTCTCGGTCGCCACGGTCTCCAGGGTGTTCAACGACAAGGGGCCGGTTCGCACCGAGACCCGCCGGCGCATTCTCGAGGTCGCCGAGCGGCTGCGCTACACCCCCCACGGGGCCGCCCGCAGCCTGATCACCAACGAGACCCACACGGTCAGCGTGCTGCTGCCGGACCTCCACGGCGAGTTCTTCTCCGAGGTGATGCGCGGCATCGACTCGACGGCCCACGGCAGCGGCTATCACCTGCTGGTCGCCAGCTCCCACAACGACCGCGCCGAGATCAAGGCCCTGCTGCGCGCCATGCGCGGCCGGGTCGACGGCCTGATCGTCATGTCGCCCGACGTCGACGCGCACACGCTCGAGGCCAATCTCCCCGAGACGCTGCCGATCCTGCTGCTCAACTGCCTGGTGGACGGCACCTCCTTCGACTCGATCAACATCGACAACCACGGCGGCGCCTTCGCCATGGTGCGCCACCTCGCCGGCCTCGGTCACCGCCGCATCGCCCTGATCAAGGGTGCTGCCGAGAACTACGATGCCCGCGAGCGCCTGCGCGGCTACCGCGACGCGGTCACGGCGCTGGCCATCGACGCCGCGCCGGAGCTCGAGATCGACGGCGACTTCAGCGAGGAGGCCGGCTACCGCGCCGGCCGTCATCTCCTGGCGCTCGCCCGCCGGCCGACGGCCGTCTTCGCCACCAACGACGCGATGGCCATCGGCTGCCTCTATGCGCTGCGCGAAGCCGGCGTCCGCGTTCCCGACGACCTGGCGCTGGCCGGCTTCGACGACATCCCGATCGCGCGCTACATGACACCGCCGCTGACCTCGGTCAGCGTGTCGATCGCCGAGCTCGGCGCCCGCGCCATGGAGCGCCTGCTGAGCTCGGTCAAGGCGCGCAATGCCCACCAGCGCCGCCACGAGACCCTGCCCACCAAGCTGGTGGTGCGCGGCTCCTGCGGCGGCGCCGGTAATCGCTCTGACGGACCTTGAAAACCGTAGTTACGGATCGAAAACAAGGAGGGGAGTCATGCAACGAGTATTGAAGTCCTGTTTATTGGCGGTTCTCGCCGGCGCCCTGGCGGTCTCCGCGGCGGCCCAGACGTCGACGGCAACCATCCGGGGCAAGGTGACGAACGACCAGGGAGCGGTGCTCGGCGGCGCCACGCTCCAGGCCGTCGGCACCCAGTCGGGTTTCGTCCAGACGGTCACCGCCGGCGCCGACGGGTCCTTCCAGCTCGGCGGCCTCACGCCGGGTGAATACAGCATCACGGTGTCGGCGACCGGCTTCGAGGCGCGCTCGGAGACCGTGACGGTGCTGATCGGGCAGAACCTGACCGTCACCTTCGTGATGACGCCGACGCAGGTCCTCAACGAGTCGATCACCGTCTCCGGCGAGACGTTCATCGAGATGAAGACCCCGGAGGCGGCGACCAACGTCACCACGCAGCAGATCGAGAACCTGCCGCAGGACGATCGCAACTTCCTCAACTTCGCCGCCCTAGCGCCCGGCGTCCGGATCTCGAAGGACCCGCAGCGCAAGACGATCGGCTCCGACGCTCAGCCATCCGAGCAGACCAACGTCTTCATCGACGGCATCAGCCAGAAGAACGACGTGCTGCAGGGCGGCCTGGTCGGACAGGACGCGAGCCGCGGCAACCCGTTCCCGCAGAACGCCGTGCAGGAGTTCCGCGTCATCACCCAGAACTACGGCGCGCAGTACGAGAAGGCCTCGAGCGTGATCATCTCCGCCGTCACCAAGTCGGGCGGCAACGACTTTCACGGGCAGCTCTTCGACTACTACCAGCCGAAGTCGTGGGTCGATGCGCTGCCCCAGGGCTTCCAGTTCTCGACGCTGGCCACCAACCAGTCCTACAAGCGCAATCAGCCCGGCGTCTCGGTCGGCGGGCCCATTGTCAAGGACAAGGTCCATTTCTTCCTGTCGTACGAGGGCGTGGACGAGACCGCGACGACGCCGGTCACGCTCGGCAACTCGAGCTTCGCGCCCGTGTTCGGCGGGTTCACCGGCGTCTTTCCCTCCCCCTTCAAGTCGAACCTGGGATTCGGCAAGCTCAGCTGGCAGCCGGTCGACAACCAGCTCGTCGACCTGACCGGCACCTATCGCAAGGAGCACGAGACGCGCGACTTCGGCAACAACACGTCGTTCCAGTCGGCCACCGATCTCAGGAATTGGGTGTACGACGCGGCGCTGCACCACTCGTGGAACAACAGCACCGCCCTCAACCAGGCGGCGCTCAGCTGGCAGGACTACGCCTGGAACCCGACGCCGACCAATCCCAACCTGGTCGGGGAAAACTTCTTTGGCGTCATCCGCATCGGCGGCAACAGCACCACCCAGAAGTTCGACCAGCGGCGGATCGAGTTCCGCGACGACTTCAGCTTCGTCGGCCCGAAATGGAAGGGCGACCAGAGCATCCAGCTCGGCGCCAACTTCGACTTCCTGCGTTACAACGTCAACAAGAGCCTCAACGGCAACCCCGAGTTCGACTTCAACTTCGATCCGGCGAACCACGAGTCGTTCGCCCAGCCTTTCCAGGCGGTGTTCGGATTCGGCAATCCTTTCCTCAGGGCCACCAACCAGGAGTACGGCGCCTACGGCCAGGACAACTGGGCGGTCAATTCGCACCTGACGGTGAACATCGGCCTGCGCTGGGACTATGAGACGCATGGGATCGACGCGGGCTACGTGACCCCGCCGAACGTCGCGGCGGAGCTCCGCGGCCTGGTGCCTGCGGACTACATCTCGACCGGCGGGCAGCGCCATCAGTTCACCGACGCGTTCCAGCCGCGCCTGGGCTTCTCCTACGACGTGGCGGGCAACAGCAAGACTGTGTTCTTCGGCGGCTTCGGCCGCTACTTCGACCGCATCTTCCTCAATGGCACGCTCGACGAGCGCTACCGCCTGCAGTTCCCGGTCTACAACATCCAGTTCTCGACCGACGGCAGCCCTCGGTTCGGCGCGCCGACGATCATGTGGAACCCCAGCTACCTCTCGGTCGCGGGCCTCGACGCGCTCATCGCGTCCGGGCAGGCCCATCCGCAGGTCTTCCTGCTCAACAACAACCTCAAGCCGCCCTATGCGAACCAGTTCAACCTCGGCGTCCGGCAGGCGCTGGGCGACTGGGTCGCCGCGCTCAGCTACAACGGCGTGCGCGGCTATCGCGGCCTCACCTTCATCACGGCGGCTTTCCCCTGCTGCCCTTCGATCGCGCCCGGCCTCCCCAGCGTGATCCTCTCCGACCGTGAGGGCAAGCGGACCTGGTACGACGGCGGCTACTTCTCGCTCGACCGGCCGTACCGCAACAACTGGGGCGCGCACGTCGCCGTGACCGTCGGCAAGGCCACGCAGACCGGCAACGACATGTTCAGCCTCGACTATCCGACCGCGAACACCTACCCGCGCCACATCGTGCCCGGTACCGAGCGCGCGCGCATCGTCGGCAGCGGCACCTTCGGACTCCCCTGGGACATGAAATTCGGGACCAACATCGCGCTGGGGACCGGCGCCGCCTTCGACAAGCTCGACTTCACGCAAGGCTTCTCGCTGCAGGACCGGTTGATCACCCACCCGTTCTCGCAGTCGATCTATCCGTCGAAGAGCGGGGGCTTTGCCGACCGCGCGATCGATTTCCGGTTGGAGAAGGACATCCGCCTGGTCAGCAGCGTCTCGATCGGCCTCATCGCCGAGATGTTCAACGCTTTCAACTGGGCGAGCTACGGCTGTCTCAACAACTTCATCGGCCCGGGCGGCAATCCGAGCTTCGGCGAGCCGGGGTGCACGGTCAACCTCGGGCGCCGCGAGCAGGTCGGGCTCAAGATCGACTTCTGATCCGCCTGCTCTGGCGTCTGGATAGGCACCGGCGCGGCGATCGGACGCCGCGCCGGGCACGCGCCAGCGGACGGGAACAGGCGGCAAACGGGCGGCATGGGCGGGCTCTGAGGGCCCGCCCACACCGCCTCCCCGCGGGTGGAGCGGGCTAGGATAGGCGCCATGTCAACACCACGCCCATCGCGGATCGTTGCCTTCGCCGTCGCCCTGGTTGCCCTGCTGGTGGCGGCCGGATACCGGCTCGCGCCGCCGGCGGCCGGCGCTCTTGCATCCGCCCCATCCTCGGCCACCCCGGGCGCTCCGGCTGGTCAGGGCGCCCTGGACGGCCAGGCCGCCCCGGCCGGCAACGCCACCCCGGCCAGCCAGGCCGCTCCGGCCGCCCGGCTGCTCCCGCGGGACGAGCGCTTTCTCGACCAGCTCGAGGAGCGCACCTTCCGCTGGTTCTGGGACCTTGCCAATCCCGCCAACGGCCTGGTGCCCGACCGCGCGCCCAGCCCGTCGTTCTCGAGCGTCGCCGCGGTCGGCTTCGGCCTCACCTCCTATCCGATCGGCGTCGAGCGGGGCTGGGTGACCCGCGCCGAGGCGCGCGCCCGGGTGCTCGCGACCTTGCGCTTCCTGCTCGCGGCGCCGCAGGGCGCGGCGCCGTCCGGGATGACCGGCTACCACGGTTTCTTCTACCACTTCCTCGACATGGGCACCGGCAGGCGCTTCAAGGACGTCGAGCTCTCGCCCATCGACACCGCCCTGCTGATGGCCGGGGTGCTGCTCGACGAGTCCTATTTCGACGCCGCCGCCGGCGCGCCCGGCGATCCGCGCGGCGACGAGGCCGCGATCCGCACCGCGGCCGAGGAGCTCTACACCCGCGTCGACTGGCGCTGGATGCAGCCCCACCCGCCCGACGTGGCCCTCGGCTGGTCTCCCGAGAGCGGCTACATCCCGTATGAATGGCGCGGCTACAACGAGGCGGTGATCCTCTACGTCCTGGCGCTCGGCTCACCCGCCCACGCGGTGGACGAGGAAGCGTGGCGGCGCTACACCAGCACCTACCTCTGGGGGGAGTACTTCGGGCAGCAGTACCTCGCCTTCACGCCGCTCTTCGGCTACCAGTACCCGCATGTCTGGATCGACTTCCGGGGCATTCGCGACGACTTCATGCGCGCCCATGACAGCGACTACTTCGAGAGCGCGCGCCGCGCCACCCTGGCGCAACGCGCCTATGCCATCGCCAACCCGGGAGGCTTTCGCGGCTACGGTCCGGAGATCTGGGGGTTGACCGCCTGCGACGGCCCCGGCGACCTCACGCTCGAGATCGATGGCCGCACCCGCGTCTTCCACGGTTACTGGGCGCGCGGCGCCGCGCTCAACGGCGTCCGCGACGACGGCACCCTCGCCCCCACCGCGGCGGCCAGCGCCATCGCCGTCGCCCCGGAGATCGCCCTGCCGGCGATCGAGGAAATGGCCCGCCGCTACGGCGACCGGCTGTACACCACCTACGGCTTCCTCGACGCCTGGAATCCCACCTTCCGATCAGCAACTAGTGCCGCGACTGGCGACGGGCGGAGCCGCGGCCGGCCGGCAGCGGGAGCCGCGAAAGGCGACGGGCGGGGTCCCGACCGGACGCCGGCCAACCAGCCTTGGCGCATCGAGCGCGGGCGCGTCGATCCCGATCTCGGCTGGTTCGACACCGACGCCCTCGGCATCGACCAGGGGCCGATCGTGGCGATGATCGAGAACTACCGCAGCGGCCTCATCTGGCGCCTCATGCGCCGCAACCCGCACCTGGCGCGGGGCCTGCGCCGCGCCGGCTTCGAGGGCGGCTGGCTGGCCGCCGCGGAGAGCCCGGCGCATTGAAGCTCGCTTGGCTCGTCCCGGCCACCCCGGCCGTTCTCGGCCTGCTGCTGCTGGCGGGCTGTCGCGGCGTCGGGCCGGGCGAGGGCGGCGGCCGGCCCGGGCAGGAGCGCCTGGAGATGTGGGCGCTCGGACGCGAAGGGGAGGTGGTGCTGCAGCTGCTGCCCGGGTTCGAGCGGCGTCACCCCGGGGTCCGTGTCGAGGTGCAGCAGATCCCGTTCATCGCGGCGCACGAGAAGCTGCTCACCGCCTTCGTCGGCCGCAGCACCCCTGACCTGGCACAGCTCGGCAGCACTTGGATCCCGGAGTTCGCGGCGATCGGCGCCCTTGCCGGCCTCGACGGTCGCCTGGCCGCCAGCCGCACGCTGGCCGCCGGCGACTTCTTTGCCGGCGGCTGGGACAGCGGGGTGATCGACGGCAAGGTCTACGCCATCCCCTGGTACGTCGATACGCGCCTGCTCTTCTACCGCAGCGATCTGCTCCGGGCCGCCGGCTGCGAGATGCCGCCGCACGCCTGGAGCTCCTGGCGCCGCTGCATGGAGCTGGTGAAGGCCCGCGCCGGCCCGGGCAACTTCGCCATCTTGCTGCCGGTCAACGAATATCCGCCGCCGGTCGCCCTGCTGCTGGAAGCCGGATCGCCGCTGCTGCGCGACGGCGGGCGGCACGGCGCGTTTCGCGATCCTCGCAGCCGGCGCGCCATGGCCTTCTACGTCGACCTCTTCCGCGCCGGCCTCGCGCCGGCGGTCCCCGACTACCGGGTCTCGAACCTCTATCAGCTGTTCGCACAAGGCTACTTTGCCATGTACATCTCCGGCCCCTGGGACGTCGGGGAGTTCCGGCGCCGGCTGCCCCCCGAGATGGCCGGCCGCTGGGCGACCGCGCTGCTGCCCGCGCCGGACGAGGATGGACCGGGCACGGGCAATTCGGTGGTCGGGGGCGCCAGCCTGGCGATCTTCCGCGGCTCCCGGCACGCGCGGGCCGCCTGGGAGCTGATCGAGTACCTGTCGGAGCCGGCCCAGCAGGCGCGCTTCTTTGCCCTGATGGGCGACCTGCCGGCGCGGCGCTCTGCCTGGCAGGATCCTGCCCTGGCCGCCGATCCGATGGTGGGGGCCTTCCGCGAACAGCTGTCGCACGCCGTGCCGTCCCCGAAGGTCCCCGAGTGGGAAGAGATCGCCAACCTCATCTGGGAGCGGAGCGAAGGGGTCATCGCCGGCCGGCAGGGCCTCGACCGGGCGCTGGAGGATCTCGACCGTGACGCCGACCGCATCCTCGAAAAGCGGCGCTGGCTGATGCAGCGCGCGGCGCCCGGCCGGCCGGCGGCCGTCCCGGGTGGCCATGCCCCGCGCGCGGCCGGCGCCGGCTCGCGAGCGGACGAAGGAGGAACGTGAGGAGCGGGGCGCCAATCCCAGGGGCGGCGGCGGTGGCGGCGGCGGCCGGTGCCGGCGCAGGCCCCCGTGGCGCCATCCCCCATGGCGGCGGCCCCCGTGGCGGCGGCGCCAGCGACATCGCGATGCGGCGGCCGGGGTCGCGAGCGGAGGCGCGCGCGGCAGTGTGGCTCCTTGCGCCGGCCCTGCTGGTCATCGGCGTCTTCTTCCTGCTGCCGGTCGGCGCGGCGCTGCTGCTGTCGCTCACCGACTTCGACATCTACGCGGTCGCCGATCTCCACAACCTGCGCTTCGTCGGCCTCGGCAACTACCGGCGGCTGCTGGCGGACCCGCTCTTCTGGACGGCGCTGCGCAACACCTTCTACTTCGCTTTCGCCGGCGGTCCGCTGTCGGTCCTGGTGTCGCTCGGCGCGGCGTTGCTGCTCGACTCGCGGCTGGCGCGCTGGAAGACGCTCTACAGGACGGTCTTTTTCGCGCCGGTGGTGACCACGCTGGTGGCGGTGGCGGTGGTGTGGCGGTACCTCTACCATCCGCATTTCGGCCTGATCAACCGGGTCCTCGGCTGGATCGGCTTGCCGGCGATCGATTGGCTGGGCGATCCGCGCTGGTCGATGCCGGCGATCATCGTGCTCGCGGTGTGGAAGAACTTCGGCTACAACATGATCGTCTTCCTCGCCGGCCTGCAGAACATCCCGGTCACGCTGTACGAAGCGGCGCGCATCGACGGCGCCGGCTGGTGGCGCCAGCTGCGTCACGTCACGCTGCCCATGCTGGCGCCGACCTTCCTCTTCGTGGGCGTCATTACCATGATCGGCTATTTCCAGCTGTTCACCGAGCCGTACGTGATCACGCGCGGCGAGGGCGGCCCGGTCAACAGCACCCTGTCGGTGGTGCTGCTGATGTACAAGCAGGGGTTCCGCTACTGGAACATGGGCTACGCCGCTGCCCTGGCCTTCGTCCTCTTCCTGGTGATCCTCGGCGTCACGGCCCTGCAGCTGCTGTTCCGGCGGCGGGGAGGCGCGCGGTGAATGCGGCGGCGGGGGAGGGAAGCGATGATCGGCAGGGTAGGCGGCCCATGAGCCGGCGCCCCGGCGCGGGCCGGAAGCTGGGAGCGGCGCTGGCGCTCAACGCGGCGTTGGTGCTGGCGGCGGCGGCCACCCTGGTGCCGCTGCTGTGGATGGTCTCGGTGTCGCTGATGCCCACCGGCGAGGCAAACGTCTTTCCGCCCGCGTTCCTGCCGAGCCGCGTCACCTTCGCCCACTACCGCGAGCTGTTCACCAGGCTCGCCCTGGGCCGCGATTTCGTCAACAGCACCTTGATCGCCGGCACGGTGACGGTGCTGTCGCTGCTGCTCAACGCGATGGCGGGCTATGCCTTCGCGAAGCTCCGCTTCGCCGGCCGCGAGCGCCTCTTCGGCCTGCTGCTCGCGGCGCTGGTGATCCCCACCCAGGTGGCGATGCTGCCGCTCTTCCTGCTGCTGCGCTGGCTCGGGCTGGTCAACACCTACGGCGGGGTGGTGGTGCCGGCGATGGCCAGCATCTTTGGCATCTTCCTGATGCGCCAGTTCGCGCTCTCGCTGCCCGACGAGCTGCTCGACGCCGCCCGCATCGACGGCGCTTCGGAGCTGCGCCTCTTCTGGTCGGTGGTGCTGCCCCTCTGCCGCCCGGTCTTGCTGACCCTCGCCATCTTCACCTTCCTCGCCACCTGGAACGATTTCACCTGGCCGCTGGTCGTCCTGACCGACGGCCGGATGTACACCCTCCCGATCGCCCTCGCCAACCTGAGCGGCGAGCACTTCCAGGACATCGAGCTGATGATGGCCGGAGCGGTGCTGACCATCGCCCCCGTCCTGCTGATCTTCATCGCCTTGCAGCGCTACTACATCGAAGGCATCCTCCTCGGCAGCGTCAAGGAATAGGCGCCGCTCAGGCGATAGAATGCGGGCGCGCCGCCGCTGCCGCGACGATCCATGACGATTGGTTTGGAAAGATGACTTTGACCATGCACAGACGCTTTGCTTCGAGCCTCCTCGCCGCCCTGGCGCTGACCGCCGCGGCGATGTCCTCCGGCGCCGCCGTGCCGCCAGCGGCAGTCCCGTCCCCGCCGCCGGCGACTGCGCCACCGCATGCAGCCCCGTCCACGCCGCCGGCAGCCCCGTCCTCGCCGCCGGCAGCTCTCCCCGGGGGGGCCGGCGACCTGGCCGCGCCGTTGCCGCTGGACCCGGCGATCGCCACCGGCAGGTTCGCCAACGGGCTCACCTGGTACATCCGTGACAATGCGCGCCCCGAGAAGCGCGCTCAGCTCTGGCTGGCGGTCAACGCCGGCTCGGTGCTCGAGGACGAGGACCAGAGAGGACTGGCGCATTTCGTCGAGCACATGTGCTTCGACGGCACGCGGAAGTTCCCGAAGTTCGAGATCACCAGGTATCTCGAAGCGATCGGCATGCGCCTGGGGCCCGATTTCAACGCCTCCACCGCGTTCGACGAGACCGTCTACACGATCAAAGTGCCGACCGACAAGCCGGAGTTCGTCGACAAGGGCATCGAGATCCTCGCCGAGTGGGCGCACGCGGTGAGCTTCGACCCGGTGGAGGTCGAACGCGAGCGCGGCGTGGTGATCGAGGAGTGGCGGCTGGGTCGCGGCGCCGAGGCGCGCATGCGCGACCAGCAGCTGCCGATCGTGCTCAAGGGCTCGCGCTACGCCGACCGCCTGCCGATCGGCACCCTCGCCAGCCTCCAGCAGGCCAAGCGCGAGGCGCTGATGCGCTTCTATCACGACTGGTACCGCCCCGACCTGATGGCGGTCATCGCCGTCGGCGATTTCAGCGCCTACGGCCGGGAGCGGCTGGAGAGGCAGCTGCGGCAGAGCTTTGCCGGGCTCGCCAACCCGACTCTCGAGCGGCCGCGCGCCGCCTTCCCGGTACCCGATCACGCCGAGACCCGCTTCGCGATCGCCACCGACAGCGAGGCGACGCAGAGCCGCGCCGCGATCGAGGTCTCGCAGCCCAAGCGGCCGGATCTCAGCGTCGGCGACTTCCGTCGCGAGCTGATCGAGAGCCTCTACCACGGCATGCTCAACGCGCGCCTTGGCGAGCTCGCGCAACGGCCGGAGCCGCCTTTCCAAGCCGCCTTCTCCTTCACCGCGAGGTTCATCCGTCCGATCGAGGTCGAGCGGGAGATGGCGGCGGTGCGCAACGGCGGGCTGTTGCCGGGGCTCAGCGCCTTGCTCACCGAGGTCGAGCGGGTCCATCGCCATGGCTTCTCCGCGGCCGAGCTCGAGCGCGAGAAAGCGGCGCACCTGCGAGAGCTCGAGCGGAGCTTCGCCGAGCGCGACAAGACCGAATCCGAGCGGCGCGCGGCCGAGCTCGCGTCGCTGTTCCTCGTCGCGCACGCGGTGCCTGGCGAGACCTTCGAGCTGGAGCTCGCCCGGAAGCTCCTTCCTGGCATCGGGCTCGACGAGGTCAACCGTCTCGCCGCGGGCTGGAGCTCCGAGTCGAACCGGGTGATCGAGATCAACGCGCCGGCGAAGCCGGACGTGCCGGTGCCGGCCGAGGCACAGCTGCGGGAGGTCTTCCAGGCGGTGCGGGGCAGCGAGATCGCCGCCTGGACGGACCGCACCCAGGAAGGTCCGCTGGTGCAGCGGCCGCCGCGGCCGGGGAGCGTCGTCGCCGAGAGCCGGATCCCGGAGCTGGGGGTCACCGAGTGGCGGCTCTCGAACGGCGTCCGCGTCGTGCTCAAGCCGACCGACTTCAAGAACGACGAGATCCTGCTCTCGGGCTTCAGCCCGGGTGGGTTGTCGCTGGTGCCGGAGGCGAGCTTCACCTCCGGCCAGCTGGCGTCGGCGGTGGTGCAGGAGGGCGGCTTGGGGACCTTCGACCAGGTGACGCTGCGCAAGGCCCTGAACGGCAAGTCGGCAGATGCCGACGCGGAAATCGCGAGCTTCGAGCAGATCGTGCGCGGAACGGCCTCACCGCGCGACGTCGAGACCATGTTCCAGCTCGCCTATCTCTCACTCACCGCTCCGCGGCGCGACCCGGACGCCTATCGCTCGGCCGTGGCGCGTATCAGGGCGGCGATCGAGAACCGCTCGTCGCAGCCGCTGGTGGTGTTCGCCGACAAGATGCAGGAGGCGCTCCACCCCGGCGATCCGCGGGAGCGTCCGCTCACCGTCGAACGGCTGGCCGAGCTCGACTACGACACCGCCTTCCGGATCTATCAGGAGCGCTTTGCCGACGCCTCGCAGTTCACCTTCTTCCTGGTCGGCAACTTCACTCTCGAGTCGATCCGGCCGCTGGTGGTCACCTACCTCGGCGGCCTGCCGTCGCTGGGGCGCAAGGAGACCTGGCGGCCGGTCGGCGGCAAGCCTCCCGCGGGCATCGTCCAGGTCGCCGTGGTCAAGGGCAAGGAGCCGAAGACCGCGGTGCGGATCGTCTTCTCGGGCGAGGGCCGCTACACGCGGGAGAACGTCCATGACCTGACGACGCTGACTCGCCTGCTGGACCTGCGGCTGCACGAGGTGCTGCGCAACGACCTGGGGGCGATCTACGGCGTTGGCGTCAACGGCTCGCTGGCCTTCCGGCCGGAGGAGCGCCGCATTTTCACCATCGGCTTCTCCTGCGATCCGGACAAGATCGACGCGCTCACCGGCGCGGTCTTTCAGGAGATCGCGGCCATCCAGAGCCACGGCACCGACCGGGACCATCTCGACAAGATCAAGGCCTCGCAGCGGCGCGAGCGCGAGACCAACTTGAAGGAGAACGGCTTCTGGCTCAATGTCCTCGCCAACTACTACCGCTCGGGCTGGGATCCCCGCCAGATCCTGCGCTTCGACGAGCTGGTGGAACGCATGAGCTCGGAGCGATTGCAAGCCGCCGCCCGCGAATACCTCCCGACCGGCCGCTACGTCATCGGCGTGTTGAAGCCGGAGGCCACGCCCGCCAGCGGGGCGCCTGCCGCCAAGGAGGGGAAGGAGGGCGCGCCTGTGTCTCAGCCGCCGGGCTAAGGCGGCGAGGTGGTGCCGGCGAGGGGCGAGTCGGAGCCGTCGGCGCGCAGCAGGCGGAAGCCGGTGCCGTCGTCGAGGGGCGAGAGCGGAATGGCCTCGCGTCGCATCTCGACTCCCGGGAGGCGGCGCAGCTCCGGCGGCGCGGCCGCGGCGTCGAGCACCACGACACGGTAGCCGGCGGCCGTCAGGCGCTGCACCTGCAGCGGCGTCGGCAACCCGGCATAGGCGGTGTACGGGGTATAGAACATCGCCTCGAGCGGCCGGTCGAGATGGAAGAGCACCACCGGCCCCGGACCCAGCCGCGCCGGCAGCTCGCGCAACGCCCTCACCCAGGGCGGGTTGCGGTCGTAGGAAGGACGGATCTTCATGCGCTCGACGGTGTAGCGCAGCGGCAGCAGCGGCAGCAGCACCAGCGCCGCCCAGCGCAGCGCCGCCGCGGCGGTGCGCCGTGGATGGCGCCTCTCGGGGGCGGGCGCCTCGAGCGTGGCGGCCGAGGCCGGAGTGGCTGATTCGGAGGGCGCCGTCACTACAGCGGCGGTGCTGAGGTTCGAGGGCGTGCCGCGTCCCGGCCTCCGGTCCCATAGCCACAGCCAGAAGCTCGCCTCGACGATGAACAGCGCCGGCGCCGCGACCATCACGTACCCGCCGAGCTTGGTGGCGGCGAGCGAGAACGCCACATAGGGCAGCAGCAGCCACGTGGCGAGCGCCGCGAGCGGCAGGAGCTCCCGCCCACGGCGCGATGGCCGCCAAGGCGGGTAGACCATGCTGACCAGGAACCAGCCGACCGGCAGGTAGATCAGCTCGCCGAAAAAGCGGGGCATCTTGAGCAGGTAGTAGAGCGGCGAGCCGCCCAATCCCTCGATGGGCACCCGCAGGTGGTACAGGTTGTAGGCGGACTCCCAGCGCGACTCGAGCGGGAAGGCCTCGCGGATATAGAGCTGCCAAGGCAGCGCCACCGCGGCGCAGGCGGCGGCCATCGCCAGCAGCCCGGCGACCAGCCGGCGGGGCGGCTGGCGGCGCCAGGCGAGCGCCAGCCAGACCGGGATCGGCAGCAGGCCCGGGAGCCATTTCGTCAGCATCGCCAGGCCGCAGACGGCGCCGATAGCCAGCGTGGCGAGCAGGAAAGCCGGCCATCCATCGGCTCCGCCCGCTGCGCCGGGTCCGCGGTGCTCTCTCGCGTCGAGGCCTGCGCCGCTTTCGTGGTCCTGGCCGCCTCGCCGGCTGCGGCCGCCTTCGAGAGTTGCCGTTTCCGCGTGGTCTCCGCACCCGGTGCGCCCGCCGCGCCAGGAACGACCAGCCTGGAGTGCCGCGACTGGCGACGATCGGAGCCGCGGCCGGACCTGCAGCACCGCGCCGAGGATCCCCAGCTCGACGAGGAAGATCAGCGCGTTGTCGACGTGGTCGACCGCCACCCGGCCGCCGGGCAACTGCAGCAGGTAGCCGTTGATCGCCTGGAAGGCCGCCGCGAGCAGGCCGACGCGGCGGCCGCCGAGGTGCGAGCCGATGAGGTAGGTCAGGAAGATCGCCAGGGCCGAGAGCAGCAGGCTCGGCAACCGCATCGCGATCTCGTCGGGGCCGAGCAGGCGCATGCCTGCCGCCATCAGCCACAGGGCGAGCGGCGGCTTGTGCAGCCAGACGTGGTTGGAGCGCCAGTCCCGGTAGTCGTAGGGCAGCACCGGCTGGTCATACAGGGTGGGGACGAGCGGGTGCTCGAGCAGGTGCTTGGCCACCAGCGCGTGGTAACGCTCGTCCCAGGTGTGGAGGAAGAGGTCACAGCCGGCATAGATGCGCAGCATCAGGCCGGCGGCAACGATGGCCGCCGCTGCCGCCTCGGGCCGTCCCCGCCGCCAGGCGCGCCAGGCGTAACCGAAGAACAGGCCGGCGGCGGCAAGCGCCGCCAGCCCCCAGACCAGGTTCAGGGGTGACTCCTCCCGCGGGCCGGGTCGCGAGGTCGCCGCCCGGCCTGCCGCCAGCTGCCGCCGGCCCGCCGCCACGCCAGCGCCGCGCCGGCAGCCGGGAGAGTAGCAGAGGCCGGTGGCCCCCGCCGGCCGCGCGGGCCGCGCCGGGCGGGCGGGCCGCGCCGTCCGCGACGCTGTCGCCCGCGGGCGCAAGAAACTGCGGGCTGCACGGTTTCAGCAATGAGCAGTTCGGAGCCGCGCGCCCCGACCCACGCAGCCGGGCCGCCGCGGCGGACCACGAGCAACAACATCAGGACGGCTGTAGCGGCGCGGGCGTCGCCGCGGCAGGGGGGAGTCTGTCCGCAAAGGGCTCGCACGCGGGCATCACTTCCGGTGCCCAACGATCACGGAGCTGAGGAGGTAGTCGCGATGAAAAGCATTCCATGGCCAAAATGGTCACCCAATGGCGTCGCCGGCATGGCCGGCAAAGCCAGAATCTGGATGGGCGCCGCCAGTCTGCTGCTGCGGGCGTCAGTCCTCTGCGCCGGCAGCACTCCGCCCAGCCTGCCGGCCTGTCCGGTGCCGGGCTCGATCCAACACGTCGTCTTCCTGATCAAGGAGAACCGCACCTTTGACAACTATTTCGGCAAGTTCCCCGGCGCCAACGGCTCGACCACGGCGCTCGACTCGGCGGGCAACGTGGTGCAGCTGGCCCCGGCCAGCGACACCGATTTCGGCTGCGATATCGATCACTCCTGGCAAGGGGCCAACCTGGCGTGGGATTGCGGCCGCCAGGACAAGTTCGATCTGATCGGCTACAGCAGCAACAAGCCGCCCTGCGACACCAGCCAGCCTGGGCCCTACACCAATCACAGCCTCACCCAGTTCAGCCAGGCCGACATCCCGAACTACTGGGCCCTGGCGCAGCACTTCACCCTTGGCGACAACATGTTCTCGTCGCTGCTCGGGCCGAGCTTCCCCAACCACATGTTCACCGTGGCGGCGCAGAGCGGCGGCTACACGGTGGGGGAGGGCGCGGTCAACAATCCTTACGTTCCCAACGACGGCCCCAATCCCACCGGCGGCTGGGGCTGCGACGTGCCGAACCAGCTGGTGCAGACTCTTCCCTATGGCAAGAACATCTGCCCGGTGACCGATCCCTTCGGCACCCACTCGTCCTGTTGGAGCAACATCCTCACGCTACCGGAAGAGATCGAAGCCACCAAGACCCTCGACTGGCGCTACTACGCGCCAGGACCGGGTGCCAGCGGCTACATCTGGTCGGTGTTGAATGCCTTCCCGCAGTTCCGCAACGACCCGGCGCGCTGGGCCAAGGTGGTTCCGTACACGCGGTTCGAAAGCGACCTTTACAACCACGGCCTCAAGGCGGTCTCCTGGATCGTCTTTCCAGGCAACCTGAGCGAGCACCCACCGAACAGCGTCTGCGCCGGCGAGAACTACACCGTCGAGCTGCTCAACGCATTGCAGGCCAGCCCGTACTGGTGCAGCACCGCGGTGTTCATCACCTGGGACGATTTCGGCGGTTTCTTCGATCACGTGCCGCCGCCCGACCAGCCAAACGCCGATCTCTACGGCCCCGGCTTCCGGGTGCCGCTGCTGGTCGTCTCGCCCTACGCGCGGTCCGGATTCATCGACTCGCGGCAGTTCGACTTCACCAGCATGCTGCGCTTCGCCGAGGTCACCTTCAACTTGCCGGCGCTCACGCCGCGCGACGCCGGCGCCCACGACATGATGAGCACCTTCGATTTCAACCACGTGACGCCGCGGCTGTTCCTGACGCAGCGGAGCTGCCCGGCGCCGCCCCCGGGGTTGAAGCCCGGCGTGCCGGACGACTTCGACGACTAGCGCCCGGTCCTTGGGTCCTCCCTCCGCTCGCCGGCCGGCCGTTGCACCTCACCGGGGGTCGGCGAGCGGCGGGTGGCGGGCAGGCCGACGCCAGCCAGAGGCCATCGGACGGCATATAGACTTCGCGGCGCGACCCCTCGAGGGTCCGCCTGGTTCGGGAGAGAGAGGCAGGCCATGTGGCGACGACGGTGGCACTGGCGGTTGCAGAGCCGTACGCGGGCGGCGTTGCCGGCGCCGGCGAGGTTGGCGAGGTTGGCGATGTCGGCAGGATGGGCAGTGATTCCAGCCATAGCCGTGCTGGCGCTCCTGATGCCGCCGGCGGCGCTCGCCGCGCCCGCGGGACGGCTGATCGGCACGGTGCGCGGCCCGGACGGCGGCGTGCTCCCCGGGGCCACCGTCACGATCTCGTCGCCGGCGTTGATCGGCGGCCCCCGCGTCGCCGAGAGCGGGCGGGACGGCAGCTTCGCCTTCCCCGGCCTCGATCCCGGCGTCTACACCGTCGAGGTCGAGCTCTCCGGCTTCCGCGCGGTCCAGCTCGCCGGCGTGCGGGTCAACCTCGACCGTGCCAGCGCCGTCTACCCGCGCCTCGCAGCGGGCGAGCTCCGCGAGCAGGTCACGGTCACCGCCGAGCGGCCGGTGATCGATCCGACGCAAGTCGCCTCGGGACAGGTGTTCACCGCCGAGTTCGTCGACCGCGCGTCGATCGGCGCCGACGACCGCAACTACCAGTCCGTGGTCGGCGCCGCCGCCGGCGCGATCACCACCGAGATCACCGCCGACCCGCACATCTTCGGCTCGACCGTCGGCGAGAACCTCTATCTCGTCGACGGCCTCGACACCACCGATCCATACACCGCGACTTATGGCACCAATTTCAATTTCGACGCCATCCAGGAGGTGTCATTGCTCACCGCCGGATTCGAGGCGGAGTACGGCCGGGCGACCGGCGGCGTGATCAACGTCGTCACCAAGTCGGGAGGCAACGACTATCACGGCACCTTCGACGGCCGTTACCGCACCGACGCGTTTGCCGCGAAAGGTGAGCATTTCGATCCCGAATCCGCCGGCCAGAGCAGCTTCCTGCTGCCGGCCGCTACCCTCGGCGGCCCGCTGCTCCACGATCGCCTCTGGTTCTTCAGCTCGGCGGCGCTCGTGGACCAGAAGCTGACCCCGACCGACTCGCCGACCGCCAATCACCGGCACAGCGAGGACTACCTCGGCAAGCTCAGCTGGCAGATCGATCCCCAGTGGCGGGCGGTCTTCAAGGCGTCCTCGACGCCGGCAACCCTGGCCAACTTCAATGCCAGCCGGTTCGTCGAGCCGGCGGCGGCCGCCACCGAGCGGCAGCGCGCGGTGATCGTCCAGGGCGACCTCTCGGGCATGCTCTCGAGCCGCTCGTTCTGGGAGCTGCAGCTGGGCGCGAACCAGCGCCGGATCGACGACCGGCCGGCGAGCGGCGACCTCGCGACCCCCGGCGTGGTCGACCAGGGGACGCAGATCAGCTCGGTCAACTACACCGCGGTGCAGTCGAGCGACCGCCGGCGCCTCGAGGCGCAGACCAGCCTGACCTATCTCGCCGCGGGGCTGGGCGGCGACCACGAGATCAAGGCCGGAACGTCCTACGGCCGCCTGTCGCTGGCGACGCTGGCCATCGTCCCCGGCGGCGGCATGTACACCGACGACAACGGTCCGTTCCTCTACAGCGCCACGCCGCCGCTGCCGAGCGCCACCTACACCGGCGGCATCTTCGGCGGCTACCTGCAGGACGCCTGGCAGGCGCTGCCGGCCCTCACCGTCAAAGGGGGGCTGCGCTACGACGAAGTGACCTATCACAACGAGGTCGGCAGTCGCGTCGCCGACCTGCGCTCGCTGCAGCCGCGCCTCGGCTTCGCCTGGGACCCGAGCGGCGACGCGCGCACCGTGCTGCGCGGCAGCTACGGCCTGTTCATGCACCCCGGAGCACTGTCAGTGCCGCTCTACTCCCGTCTGACGTACGCGCCCACCACCCGCTACCTGTCGTGCTCGAACGTGGTCGCGGCCGGGGTGACCGACCCGGCGGCCATCACCGCCCTCTGCCAGCAGTTCGCGGCCGCGCATGGCGGCACGGTGATCGCCGACCCGCTGCACCGCGATCCCTACGGTTACGCCTTCGACGACGTGCTCAACACCGCCCCCAACGTGGTGGACCCGCATCTGAGGCCGGCCGTTGCCCACGAGCTCACGGCCGGCGTGCAGCAGCGTCTCGGCGAGCGCTCGGCGCTCGACTTCACCTGGGTCTACAAGAAGACGCGCCATATCCTCGAGGACACCTGCGTCGAGAACCTGCAGCGGCCCACCCCCGACCCCGGCTTCCTGCACTGCCCGTACAAGGTGCTGACCAATCCGGCGGCGGCGCGGCGCGACTACCACGGGCTGGTGCTGCGGCTCGACAGCCGCGCCGGCAACTGGCTCTACGTCGTGGCTTCCTATACCTACGCGATCTCGAAGGGCAGCGTCGAGTACACCCAGGGGGCGGGAAGCGAGCTCGACGTCTTCCCGGTGCATTTCGTCAACACCTACGGCTATCTCTCCGACGACGTCCGCCACCGCCTCAAGGTCAAGGGGTTCGTCAAGCTGCCGGGCCGGATCAGCGTCGGCTTCAACGCCATCTACCAGTCGCCGTTCGACTACAGCGTGCTCGAGGCGCTCGCCCCGCCGCTCTACGGCAACCAGTACCTCGAGCCGCGCGGCAGCCGGCGGGCCAACAGCACCCTCTACACCGAGGCCGAGGTGCGGAAGTCCTTCCAGCTCGGCCGCTTCGAGCTCGAGCTGCTCGCCTCGGTCGAGAACATCTTCGGCAATCAGCCGGCGCTCGCCGTCTGCCAGTACGCCGGCGGCTGCACCAGCACCGGCGGCGACCGGCTGGCGCTCGGCGCTCCCACCGACTACCAGCAGCCGCGCAACTATGAGGTTGGGGTGCGGCTGGTGTTCTGATCGGTCAAGGCCGCCAGCGCCGCCTGGTCGCCGCGCTCGAGGGCGAGCTCGGCCTCGAGGCTCAGCCGGTCGCGGAAGACGGTGGCGACGGCGCGCACCCGGCCGCCGGCACGGAAGGTGACCGCGGCGTCGCGGTCCGCGAGCGAGCCGGAGACCCGAACCTCGACGGTGTTGTCTGTAGGCGTGGCAGGGGTGGCAGGGCCGGGCGCTCCGCTGCCTCCGCCCGCCCCGCCGGCGCCGCCGGCGGCGGGGGCGTGGCCGACGTAGGAGATCTGCACGTCGTAGTGCTGGCTCCAGAAGAACGGCGCGGCGTCGAAGCGCTCGCGGCGCCCCAGGATGTTGGCGGCGGCGGTCTGCCCCTGGCGCTCGGCGACCACCCAGTGCTCGACGCGCAGCCGCTCGCCGGTGTGCGGGTCGGGCCAGCGGGCGATGTCGCCGGCGGCGTAGATGCCGGGCGCCGAGGTTTGCAGATACTCGTCGACCAGGACACCGCCGTCGACCGCCAGGCCCGCGGCCTCGGCCAGCGCCAGCGACGGGCGCACCCCCACCCCGATGACCACCAGCCCGGCGGGCAGGCGCTCGCCGCTGGCCAGCGTCACCGCCTCGGCGTCGATGGCGGCAGCCCGCTGCCCGAGGCGGAAGACGACGCCGTGCTCCTCGTGGAGGGTGCGCACGAAGGCGCCGATCTCCTGGCCCATCGCCCGCGCCAGCGGCACCTTCTCGACGTCCACGACGGTCACCTCGAGCTGGCGGGCGCGCAGCGACGCCGCCACCTCGAGGCCGATGAAGCTGCCGCCCAGCACCACGGCGCGCGGCGCTCCACCATCGCCGGTGGCCGCGCGCAGCTTCTCGACCTGGGCGATGATGGCCCGGCTGTCGGCCAGGGTGCGCAGGTAGCGCACGTGCGGCAGGTCGCCGCCCGGGAGGTCGAGACGCACCGGCTCGGCGCCGGTGGCGAGGAGCAGGGCGCCCCAGGCAAGCGTCGCGCCGCCGTCGAGGGTCACGGTGCGCCGGCGCGGGTCGATCGACGTCACACGCGTGCCGAGCCGCAGCTCGATCCGCCGTTCGTCATAGAGCTCGCGCGGGTGGAGCGGGATCCACTCCTCGGGGGCGTTGCCGGCCAGGTAGTCCTTGGAGAGATTGGGGCGGTCGTAGGGCGGCGAGTCGTCGGCGCCGACGAGCGTGACGGGGCCGGCGTAACCCTCGCGGCGCAGCCGCTGGGCGGCGGCGTTGGCGGCGGCGCCGGCGCCGACGATGACCACCGACTCCGGCCCAAAGCCGCCGACGGCGGCGCCAGTAGGGGTGCCAGCGGCGGCGACAGCTGCGGCAGCAGGCGGCGCTGCCGGCGGCAGCTTCTCGCGCACCGCGACCCGGTCCCCTTGACGCTCCACCCGGTAGCGCGCCACCGGGTTCAGCGCCGGGGCACGCAGCGCCTCGCCGGTGCGCAGGCTGAAGCAGGCGTGGTGCCAGGGGCAGCGCACGGTGTCGCCGACCAGCAGCCCCTCGGCCAAGGGTCCGCCGTAGTGGGTGCATTGGGCGGCGATGGCGAAGACCTCGTCGCCGACGCGCGCCAGCAGCACCGGCTCGCCGCCCGCGTGGCCGAGCAGGCAGCCGCTCGGCGCGCCGCCGGCGGCACCGATCTCCGAAAACGACACTCCCTTCGTCAGGTCGGGACCACTCAGCTGCTGCTCGCCGCTCATTGCCGGCCGCTACCGCCGGCGCAGCGCCGACCGCCGCAAGAGGAACCAGAGCCCGGTCGCGACGAGGAGCAGCGCCAGCGCCGCGAGCCCCTTCGCGTCGAGCGCCGGCACCGCCGCGAGCGGCGCCAGCTGGGTCGCGCTCCAGGTCCCGCCGGTCCCCGAGAATGGGCCGCCGGTGACCGCGAAGGAGCCGCCCATGGTGGTCGCGGCAGTGCGCACCGGGGCCGCCCCCGTGCGTACCGGGGCCCCAGTGACGGCCCCGGTGAAGTTGGCGGTGCCGAGGGCGCCCCCTCCCATCACCACCCCCATGTTCACAGTGTTGCCGTTCACGGTGCCGTTCAGACCGGCCGACATGGACGACGGGCACGCCATCCCGCCGGAAGTCTCATTGACGGAGATGTCGCCGCCGAACTGGCTGCCGGCCTGGGACACGTTGGCGGTGCCCTGGAAGCTGCACGAGTTCGCCACCACCGCCTGGCCACCGGCCCTCGGCACGGTCTGCATCTGGATGGACCAGGAGCCGGTGACGTTGAGGCCTTGAGCGTGAGACGATGCTGCCGGCAGCAACCAGATCAGCGGCAAGGCGAGGATGGAAACGCGTGCGCATTTTCGCATGGATTAACCTCCTCTGGACGAGGCGGAACAGCCTCGACCGAGCCTAACACGGGAAGGCCGTTTCATGGCTCGATGGCTCGAGGGGGGCCGGATCGGTGGGCCGAATGGGGGCCGGCCTGCCATCCCGCCAGCCCGCCGCGGCGCGACAGCTTGACTAGTATGGGCCGCGGGCGGTATGACGTTGCACGAACCCATGCTTGCAACCAACACCAGGTTCGGCCGCGGTGCTCTTCGGGAGTCCCACCCAGGGCACTCGCGAGCCATGACGCCCACTGTTCGTTTCCATGTTGCCATCCACATGTAGGTCAACCGAGGAGGAGGAGCTATGGCCAGGAGAAGGAGAGGCATTTCGCGGCGCGAGTTTATGCAGGCCGCCGGCACCGTCGCCGCCGGCTCGCTGATCTTCCCCATGCCGGGTCGCGCCCAGCAGAAGACCCTCAAAATCTGCCAGTGGAGCCATTTCGTGCCGGGCTACGACAAATGGTTCGATGGCACCTTCTGCAAGCAGTGGGGGGAGAAGCACAACACGCAGGTGATCGTCGACCACATCGCGATCGGCGAGATCAACGCCCGCGCCGCCGCCGAGGTGGCGGCCAAGAAGGGGCATGACCTGTTCATGTTCCTCTCGCCCCCCGCCGCCTACGAGCAGCAGGTGATCGACCACGCCGAGCTCTACCAGGAAGTCGAGAGGAAGTGGGGCAAGACGGTCGACCTGGGCCACAAATCGACCTACAACCCCAAGACCAAGAAGCGTTTCGCCTTCTCCGACTCCTATGTGCCCGACCCCGGCAACTACCGCAAGGACCTCTGGTCCCAGGTTGGCTACCCGAATGGGCCGGACAGCTGGGAGGATCTGCACAAGGGGGCCAAGGCGATCAAGGACAAGCTCGGCAACCCGTGCGGTATTGGCCTGTCGCAGGAGCTCGACACCAACATGGCAATGCGCTCGCTGCTGTGGGGCTTCGGCGGCGCCGAGCAGAACGAGGCCGGCGCGGTGGTGATCAACTCCAAGAACACCGTCGAAGCGGTCAAGTTCATGCGCTCCCTGTACAAGGACACCGAGACCGCCGAGGTGTTCACCTGGGACCCCTCCTCCAACAACCGCGCCATCCTGTCGGGCAAGGCCTCCTTCGTGCTCAACGCCATCTCGGTGACGCGCGCCGCCGAGAAGGACAACCCCGAGATGTCGCGGCAGATCCAGCTCACGCCGGCGCTCAAGGGTCCGGTCCGCCGCATCGCCTGCGAGCACGTCATGAGCTGCTACGTGATCTGGAACTTCGCCGAGAACGTCGCCGGCGCCAAGCAGTTCCTGCTGGACTACGCGGACAGCTTCGGCGATGCCTTCAAGGCGAGCGAGTTCTACAACTTCCCGTGCTTCCCGGGCACGGTGAAGAACATCCAGCAGCTCCTCGCCGACGACCCCAAGGCGCAACCGCACGACAAGTACAAGATCCTGGGCGGCTCGCTCCAGACGGCGACCAACGTGGGCTACCCGGGGTACGCCACCGCCGCGATCGACGAGGTGTTCAACACCTTCGTGATTCCCACCATGTTCGCCAAGGCGGCGCGCGACGAGATGACGCCGGAGGAGGCGGTGGCCGCCGCCGACCAGGAGATCAAGCGCATCTTCGCCAAGTGGAAGTAGGCAGGAAGCTTCCCGGGCGCGCGATGGCCATCGTCGAAACGAGGGACCTGACCAAGGTCTTCAAGCAGGGACAGCTCGGCGCCGTCAACGACGTCAACCTGGTGACGCGGGAAGGCGAGTTCATGGTCTTCCTCGGACCCTCGGGCTCGGGGAAGACCACGCTCCTGCGGATGATCGCCGGGCTCGAGGAGCCCACGCGCGGCGACGTCCTGATCGGCGGGCGGGTGGTGACGCGGCTCCCCCCGCGCGAACGGCGGATCGCCATGGTGTTCCAGAGCTACGCGCTCTATCCGCATTTATCGGTTTACAAGAACATCGTGTTTCCTTTGCGGGCGCAGAGAGTTCCCAAGGAGATGCGGCGGCCGAAGGTCGAGTGGGCGGCGGCGCTCCTGGGGATCGGCGAGCTGCTCGAGCGCAAGCCCCGCGAGCTCTCGGGCGGCGAGCGCCAGAGAGTGGCGCTGGCCCGCGCCATCGTGCGCGAGCCGAGTGTCTTCCTGCTCGACGAACCGCTCTCCAACCTCGACGCCAAGTTGCGCGCCTCGGCTCGCGAGGAGCTGACCCAGTTCCACAAGCGCATCGGCACGACCACCATCTACGTCACCCATGACCAGGTCGAGGCGATGGCGATGGGCGATCGCATCGTGGTGCTCGACAAGGGAATCGTGCGCCAGGTGGGTTCGCCGCGCGAGGTCTACGACGATCCGGCGGACACCTTCGTCGCCACCTTCCTGGGCTCGCCGCCGATGAACCTGATCGATCATGGCGACGTCCTGGTCGGCTTCCGTCCCGAGCACCTGCTGCCCGCGGCCCTCGTCGACGGCCCGGCGGTCGCGCTCACCGCGCGCGTCACCGGCGTCGAGTACCTGGGCAACGAGAGAGTCCTCTACGCACGGATCAAGGACGGCCGGTTCGCCGAGCAGCGGCTGATCGGCAGGCTGCCCTCGATCTACCAGGTCGAAGTCGACGAAGGAGAGGTCGTGCGGCTCGCGATACCCGAGCGCAACCTGCGATACTTCGCCAAGGACGGCGGCCGTCGCGCCGAGCCGCGGCGGGTGGCATGGGAATGAGGCGCAACGACCGGTGGCTGGGCACGGCGATGTTCGTCCCCGCCCTGCTGTACATCGCGGGCCTGGTCGGCGTGCCGCTGATCCTCGCCTTCCTCTACAGCGTCGGCGACGTCACCGTGGGCAGCGTGGGCTACCACTTCGTCGGCCTCGCGAACTTCCGCAGCGTGCTGCAGAGCGCCGCGTTCCGCGGCGCGCTCGTGCACTCGTTCATCTTCACGATCAGCGCCCAATTGATCGTGATCGTCGGCGCCAACATCCTGGCGCTGGCGCTGCGCCACCCGTTCCGCGGCCGCGGCCTGGTGCGCTTCCTCACCCTGCTGCCCTGGGTGGCGCCGATCTCGCTGGGCGCCATCGGCTGGAAATGGATGCTGGACTCGATCTACAGCGTGGTCAACTGGGCCCTGGTCGGCCTGCACCTGGTGAAACCCTTCGACGCGCCGATGTGGTTGGGGGAACCGAAGCTGGCGATGCTCTCGGTCATCCTGGTGCACGCCTGGCGCATGCTGCCGTTCTCGACCGTGATCCTGCTGGCGGGCTTGACCGCCATCCCGCGCGACATCCCCGAGGCGGCGGCCGTGGACGGCGCCGGTTTCTGGCGGACACACCTCGAGATCACGCTGCCGATGATGAAGCCGATCATCGCCGTGGCGCTGCTGTTCGGCATCATCTTCACCTTCACGGACATGACGGTGGTCTACATCCTCACCCGCGGCGGACCTTACGATTCGACGCACGTGCTGCCGTCCTACGCTTTCTTCGCGGGCATCCTCGGCGGCAGCCTCGCCGAGGGCGCGGCAGTCTCGGTCTTCCTGGTGCCGATCCTGGTGCTGGTCGCGTGGGCGATGCTGCGGGTCGCGCACCGCACGGAGGTCGTGTGAGATTGGCCCGCTTCCGATCAGCGAATCGTGCCGCGACTGGCGACAGGCGTAGCCGCGGCCGGCGCCGCAGCAGGAGGGTGTGAAATATGCGGGCTAACGTCTGGCGCTGGGTGATCGTCCTGGCGTTCGCGGTGCTGCTCGCCTTCCCCTTCCTGTGGATGGGGATCACCAGCTTCAAGCAGACGACCGACCTCTACAACATCAAGAACAATCCGTTCCTGTTCAATCTGCCGCCCACCCTCGAGCACCTCCGGCTGCTGTTCAACGAGACCCTGTTCCTGCGCTGGCTGCTCAACACCGCCTGCGCCGGGGCCCTGGTGGTGCTGATCACCCTGCTGCTGGGAGTGCCCGCGGCATACGCCCTGGCCCGCCTCACCGGCCGCTGGGGACAGCGTCTCGGCATCGGGATCTTCCTGACCTATCTGATCCCGCCGACGCTGCTGTTCATTCCCATGTCGCGGGTGGTGGCGCTCCTCGGGCTGCAGGACTCGCTGTGGTCGATCATCGTCGTCTATCCGACCTTCACCCTGCCGTTCTCGATCTGGCTGCTCATGGGCTTCTTCAAGTCGGTCCCGCGCGAGCTCGAGGACGCCGCGATGGTGGACGGCCTGACGCGCTTCCAGGCGTTCGTGCAGCTGGTCATCCCGATCTCGCTGTCGGGTATCCTGACGGTGGTGATCTTCAGCTTCACGCTGGTCACCCAGGAGTTCGTCTACGCGCTCACCTTCATCTCCAGCGCCAAGAATCAAACGGTGAGCGTCGGGGTGCCGATCTACCTGGTGCGCGGCGACGTCTACTACTGGGGCTCGCTGATGGCGGCCTGCATGATCGCCAGCCTGCCGGTGGCGGTGATGTACAACCTGTTCCTGGACCGCTTCGTCGCCGGCTTCACGGTGGGGGCGGTCAAGTAGCCGCAGCGAGGTGTCGTCATGCCGGAAGCGAACCCGTCCGTGCGCCAGCCGCTGCCGCTGTTGATCGGTGGCACGTGGCGCCCTTCGACGTCCGAGCGCAGCGCGGCCGTGCTCGACCCCGCCCGCGGCAGCGAGCTGGCGCGCGTGCCGTTCGTCACCGCCGCCGAGATCGACGACGCGGTCGAGGCCGCGCGGCGCGCCTTTCCCGCCTGGCGCGAGGTGCCGGTGCCCGAGCGCGCCCTCGTGATGTTCCGCTACAAGCGGCTGCTCGAGGAGCATCTCGAGGAGCTGGCGCGCATGGTGAGCCAGGAGAACGGCAAGCTGATCGGCGAGGCCCGCGGCGAGGTGCGCCGCGGCATCGAGGTCGTGGACTTCGCCGCCGGCATGCCCACCCTGATGATGGGAGAGGCCGTGGAGGAGGTGGCGCGGAAGATCGACAGCCACTCGGTGCGGGTCCCGCTCGGCGTCGTCGCCGGCATCACCCCCTTCAACTTCCCGGCCATGATCCCGCTGTGGATGTTCCCGCTGGCCATCACCGCCGGCAACACCTTCGTCCTCAAGCCCTCCGAGCGCACGCCGATGACGGCGGTGCGTCTGGCCGAGCTCCTGCTCGCGGCCGGCGTTCCGGCCGGGGTGTTGAACCTGGTGCACGGCGGCCGCGAGGCCGTCGACGGCCTGCTCGACCATCCCGGCGTACGAGCGGTCTCCTTCGTCGGCTCCGAGCCGGTGGCGCGTCACGTTTATGCCCGGGCCGCGGCGGCTGGCAAGCGCGTCCAGGCCCTGGCGGGCGCCAAGAATCACCTGGTCATCCTGCCCGACGCCGCCGACTGGGACCTCGCCATCGAAGCGGTGATGGGTTCGGCCTTCGGCTCCGCCGGCCAGCGTTGCCTCGCCGGCAGCGTGGCGCTGCCGGTGGGAGGCGCGGCCGAACCGTTCCTCGAGCGGCTGGCACGGGCGGCGGCGGCGGTGGTGGTAGGCGACCCTCTCGACGACGCCACGGGCATCGGCCCGGTCATCCGGCAGGAATCGAAGGACCGGATCCTGGACTACGTGGAACGAGGGCTGAAGGAGGGCGCCAAGCTGGTGGTCGACGGCCGCCGCCGGGTCCCGGATACCGGCTATTTCGTCGGGCCGACGATCCTGGACCAGATCGAGCCGGACATGGCGGTGGCGCGGGAGGAGGTCTTCGGGCCGGTGCTGTCGGTGATCCGCGTGTCCACCGTGGAAGAGGCGGTGGCGGTGGTGAACCGCTCGAAGTACGGCAACGCGGCCAGCATCTTCACTCGCAGCGGACGCGACGCCTGGTACTTCAGGACGCGGGTCGAGGCGGGCATGGTCGGCATCAACGTCGGCGTCGCCGCACCGATGGCCTTCTTCCCTTTCGCCGGCTGGAAGAGCTCCTTCTTCGGCGACCTGCACGCCACCGGCAAGGACGCGGTGCGCTTCTACACCGAGACCCGGGTGGTGATGGAGCGCTGGGAGTGAGCTTGGGTCCGCCGGCGCGCCGCCGCGGCACGCGCGCAGTGTCGGCGTAGTGGGCGCCCGGGATCTCTCAGAGCTGGATCCGGGAGAAGAGGTACCCGCCGAGGGTCAGGAAGAGCGCGGACAGGGTCGCGAGCACCGCCAGGTCGGTGGCCGCGCCGAAGTGGGCGAGCCCGATCAGCGCGCTGCGCAGTCCGTCGACGCCATAGGCGAGCGGATCGACGCTGGCGACGAGCGCCAGGGCGCGCGGCACGTGGGAGAGCGGGAACAGCGCCCCGGAGAGAAAGAAGATCGGCATCACCAGCAGGTTCATCACCAGTTGGAAGCCCTGGAAGTCCTGCAGCACCGAGGCGATCGCGGTGCCGAGCGCGGTGAACGTCAGGGCGATCAGCGCCATGAACGCCAGTGCCGCCGGCAGCGCGCCGAAACCGCTGGCGCGGAAGCCCGCGAGCGCACAGACCGCGAAGACCACGAGCCCCTGGATCACCGCCACCGTCGCCCCGCCCAGGGTGCGGCCGATCATGATCGTCAGCCGGGGCACGGGCGCCACCAGCGTCTCCTTCAAGAAGCCAAACTGCCGGTCCCAGATCAATTCGATGCCCGAGAAGATGGAGGTGAAGAGAACGGTCATGGCGATGACCCCCGGCGCCAGGAACTGGATGTAGCTGCCCTGGCCCGCCCGCTCGAAGATCGGTCCGAAACCGAAGCCGAGCGCCACCAGGAACAGCACCGGCTGGCCGAGGGCGCCGACGATGCGCGAGCGCGAGCGCATGTAGCGCTTCAGCTGCCGCAGCCACAGGGCGTAGACGATGCTCATGGCGCTTAGTGTCCCGCTCGGTTCATTCGCATACTACTCGCTTGCCCTCCGCGTCCCTGGCTGCGTTCCGCCTCCTCGACATAAGCTCGACTATGCCTCGTCGGCGACGCCTTGCCAGGAACGCGGATGGACGGCGCGATTAGCATACGAATGAACCGAGCGGGCCACTAGCGCCGCCGCCACATCCTGGCCATGTTGCGGTTCCGGTCGGCGGCGGAAGCGTCCTCTTCGCGAATCGACGAGCCGGTGAGCGACAGGAAAGCCTGCTCGAGGCTCTCGGCGCCGGTCTGCTGCTTCAATTCCCGAGGCGAGCCCTGCGCGACGATGCGGCCGTGATCGATGATCGCGATGCGCGACGCCACGCGTTCCGCTTCCTCCATGTAATGCGTGGTCAGGAAGACCGTCACGCGTTCCTCGGCGTTGAGCTGCGCGACCTGGGTCCAGAGCTGGTTGCGCGTCTGCGGGTCGAGGCCCAGCGTCGGCTCGTCCAGGAAGAGGATCCTCGGTGTGTGGAGGAAGCCGCGGGCGATCTCGAGGCGCCGGCGCATGCCGCCCGAGAACCGTTTCACCGGATCGTCCCGCCGCTCCCAGAGCTCGAAGAGCCGCAGCAACCTGGCGATCCGCTCGGCGCGGAGCTTGCGCGGCACGCCGTAGAAGACGCCGTGAATGTCCATGTTTTCATACGCCGTCAGCTCTTCGTCGAGGCTGGGATCCTGGAACACGATGCCGAAGCGCTTGCGGACCTCGTTGCGCTCGGTGGCGGGATCGAGGCCGTCGATCTCCACCCGGCCGCGGGTGGGTGTGAGCAGTGTCGTCAGCATCTTGATCGTCGTCGTCTTGCCCGCGCCGTTCGGCCCCAGGAAAGCGAAGATCTCGCCCTCCTCGACGTCGAACGAGATGCCGTCGACGGCGGTGAGCCGGCCGAAGGTCTTGGTCAGGTCGCGCGCGCGGATCATAGGGACGAGTATACGAGCCGCCGCCAGGCTGCTATGGGCGAGCGGCGAGGAGCGGCGCCTCACGTCTCGCCTCAGCCGCTGCCGCCGCCGCTCGGAGCTGGCGCCGGGCGGGCGGGGCGGTTGGGCCGGGCGCGGGTCGTGCGGTCGACGAACAGGATGGCGTCGAAGCGGTCGGTAATGACCGTGGGTGCGGTCATCTCCGCCTCGTCGGTGAACAGCGCGCCCGTCTCGCGCATCGGATGCGGCGACCTCAGCCACGCCGCCACCGGACCGGAGCTGGGACGGCTTCGCAGGTCGAGCAGCGACAGCGGGATGCCGGTACGGCTGAAGGCGGCTGCCAGGTTGCCCTCGGGGCTGGGGCCGAGCGAGAACTCGGAGAGCCCGCGGGCGCCCTGGCCGATCCGGCCGATCGCCTGGAAGGCCCCCTGGTTGAAGACGAAGCCGATGTTGAGGTAGTCGGCGCCGAAGCTGCGGCGCAGGCACTCGCCCATCGGGGTATAGCCGCTGCCGGCGCCATCGGCGCCATAGTTGACGTGCCCGTTGTGCGCCCACACCACCATCCGCGTGCCGGCGGGCTCGTGGGCCAGGATCCAGCCGACGTTCTCGGCCATGGCGCGGTCGCGATAGGCGGACCCCTTGCCGGCTTCCAGCTCCGCGACCTGCGCGACGATCACCGCGTGCTGGCGGGCGAGGTCCCATTCCTGCCGGCTGGAGGCTGCGACATAGGCGTCCCGGCGGGCGTCGAACCGCGCCAGCAGGGCCTTGGCGGAGGACAGCGCGGCGGCGCTCGCCGCCGGCGTCGCCTTCTCCCGGCCTTCCCCCATCTCCCGCAAGGCGGCGAGCGTGCTCGCCATCTCCTTGGCGTAGGCCGGATCGACCCTCTCGAAGTAGGCCGTGACGGCCGGGCTCGCGACCTTCGCGGTCTGCATGTCGAAGCCGAGGAACCGGACCTTGTGCGCGTGGGACGGATCGGCGTTGTAGGCGCGCATCCAGCGGATCATGTCCAGCACTTCCTCGGTGTTCCAGGTCCAGAAATAGAGCCCGGCCAGCGCCTTGGCCGGATCCCCCGTGCCGTGCAGCACGTAATCGTCGACCGCCAGCGACTCCGGCCAGTTGGCCTCGATGGCGAAGACCGTAAAGCCCTGCTCGGCGACCAGGTACTCGAGCACCCGGTGCTTGAGCTGGAAGAACTCGCGGGTGCCGTGCGTGGCCTCGCCGAGGGCGACGATGCGGGCCTTGCCGACGACCGCCGCCAGCGGCCGCAGGTCGTCGTAGCCCTGGCCGGCGGCGGCGGTGCGCAGCGGCACCACGTGGCCGCGCAGCCAGGCCACCACCTCGTCGGGAGCCGGACCGAGGCGTGAGGCGTCGAGCGTCACGCGCTGGCCGGGGCCGCCCGCGGCGATTTCCACGTCGGCCGGCTTGACGATGAAGTCCGCCGCGTCGAGCGCGACGGCGTACCTGGCCGGGGACAGGCAGAGGCGGAAGCCGCCGGCGCCGTCGAGCTCGCCGTAGAAGGCGTCGCCGTCCTCGTCGCTGTAACGGCCAACCTCGACCCGGGTGCCGGCCGGCAGCGGACCCTTCGCGCCCCGGACCTTGCCGATCAAGTCGACGCAGCTCGAGCCCAGCGCGAGCTTGACGCCGGCCGATCCCTGGCCGCCGACGTCGATCGGCCGCGCGAAGGCGGGGGCGAGACCGGCGGCCGTCGCGGTCATCGCGTACTTCCCCTCGGCCACGATGGCTCGGAAGGCGCCGTCGCCGCCGCTCTTGACCACCGCCGTCGCCCGGCTGGCGCCGGCAGGGATGAGCGCCACCAGGGCACCGGCCACCGGCCGCCCCGCGGGATCCACCACCGTCCCCGCGACCGTCACCGGCACCGCCGGCCGGATCGGCTCGAGGGACACCTCGAGCTCGCTCACCCAGGCGGTGCCGTCGCCGCCGAGCAGCGCGCCCAGGTAGATGCCGGATGCCTCCGCCGGCACGTCCACCTCGACCGCGACCCGCGACCATGGAGTCGTGCCGTGAATGCCGCGGTCCGCCATGTTGTCGAACGCCAGGACGCCGTTCGGTCCGTCCACCCGCGCCCAGAGCCCCGCCCAACGGCGGGTGATCGCGTCCGACTTGATCCAGCCCTGGAGGCGGAGATGCTTGCCGCGCGCCGCCTCGACCGGGAAGCGGGTGGTCGCGACGCCGAACGCCCTCTCCCCAGGGGCCGCCCCCGGCTCGAGTGCCAGGCGCAGGCTCTGCGGCTCACCGCCCGGGCGGATCACCTGCGTGTCGACGCCGACGTCGTAGCCCTCGCCTCCGAAGTACCACTCCTTGCGCAGCTCCGCGGTGGCGAACCCGAGGGCAGTGCGGGTGACTGCGGCCTGCGGTGCCGGCGCCGACGCGGCGGCGTTCTGTGTCCCCGCTTTCGGCGTCCCGGCCTGATCGGACCCGGGAGGGGCGGCGGCCTCTGCCGCGAGGAGCGCGGGCGCGCCGGCCGGCACCGGCCCGCCGGCCAGGAACCAGGCGCAGAGCAACGCCAGAGCCTGCGGGACGCATGATCGTGAAATCAGGCGACGCTCCGGAGTCATGGCGGGGCGCTCCAATCCGGATCGATGGGTTTCCTGCTCGAAACCCGGGAATCTGATTGATCTGGTTGTTGAAGATTTTACTACCATATCAATAACGCAATAGGCTTGACATCGGCGCGGCTTCGGCCGATCCTGGTAACAACAGCAAGGAAAAGATGCATTACGCCTCCCTCGACGCCAGCTGGAGTCGCCGAACGTTTGGAAGCGGCTACCCTAATTCCCTCACGCATCATTCATGGAGATAGCCGATGGACCCGGGATTCTTGGTGGTTTTGGTTGTCATCTTAGCTGTAAGCTTGACCTCCCCACTGAGCGAAGTTAGCGAACACCGCTATCTCGACCGTGTCCTCTGGGGAGGTGATCGTGATGCGCGTCCCAAGGCAAAGGCAGCGTATCATGCGAGTCTCCTTGCGCTCGCCAACGATCCCAGAAATCCCGAGCTGCGCCATGGCGCTCTCGAGCTGGGGCGCGCGTACTCGCGGCTCATGCGCCGTTCCAAAAGCGTCACCATTTTCGACGAGATCGCACTGTCGAACGATATCAACGCCGTCTCCGGAGGCACGCTGGCGATCGCGCCTCCCGGGGATTCCCAATACTCCACTGGAACGCCCACGATGGAGGACCGTCTGGCGCAATTGGCTCGCGCCAAGGAACGTGGCCTCATCAGCGACGCAGAGTACACGGCTAAACGCAAGCAGGTGTTGGATGAGGTCTAGAGCGTCGGCGTCGGTGCTCCGGCTGACGAGAGGCGTCGCCGTGGATCACCTTGCCGCAGTAAGGGCATGATCACATCGGCGGCGTCTCAGGCCCCGCACCTGCTCCCACCACCTTGCCGGCTGTCACGCGAAGATCAGAGCCGCAGTTCTTGCACTTCGACGCTCCCTCGACTACCACTCCCCCGCAGTGTGGGCACTTCGGCCGGAGGTCCGGCCCAAGGGCTATCACAAGCCAACCGATGAACGAGAGAAAGAAGCCCCACCAGAACCCGGCTGCAGGCCGTCCCCGAGCTTTTCCGATTGCAAGGCCGATCGCTCCGCTGATTAGGACACTAAAGAGTGCCACGGCGCAGCCTTGTGCATCTGATGCATCCATTCCGCTCTCCTTCTGGCGCCCCGTCTCCGCACGAGAGCAAACCTTGCGTCGACTCTTTTCCTTAGGACCGTCCTTCTCCCCTGGCACCGCTCACCATTACTCCTTGCGCGCGTAGAGTAGCAGACTATTCCAAATCAAGGCTCTGCGTATACGCGCGCGAGCACTATCGCCAGGCCAAGGCCGGCGCCCGCGGTCCTTCAGGCGTCCTTGCGCAGCGGCTCGGAGATCAGGTGGCGGACCGCGGGGCGATCGCCGCCGACGTGGTAACGGCGGGCGGACTCGACGAGATCGCGGTCGGCGACGGTGGCGCGCTCGTGCTGGCGCAGGTGCTCGAGCCAGGACTTGACCAGGAACAGCTCGGTGTAGCGGCCGGGGAGGGCGGCGTCGGCGAACAGCCCCCACTCCATGGCACCGTCGCGCAACCGGATGCGGCGCACGTCGCGCATCGCGCGGGCGAACTCGGCGGCCTCGTCGGGGCGCACCTGGTACTCGACGGTGACCAGGACCGGCCCGCGGTCGGGCTCGAGGTCGTAGGCCACGATCGGCGCCGGCATCTGGCGCGACGGCGCCAGGTTCAAGCCCTCGCCGGAGCGCAGGTGGAGGCGGTGGGTGGCGAGCAGGCCGAGCGCCTGGCCGGCCGCCGACAGGCAGAGCGCCGGCGCGATGCCGAGCCGCTCGGCGAGAGCGCCCCAGAGCGCGCTGCCGGCGGCGAGACCGCCGAAGAAGATCAGCATGTAGACCGACAGCGCGCGGGCGCGCACCCACGACGGCACGGCCGTCTGCACCGAGACGTTGAGGCTCGACAGCAGCGACAGCCAGGCGCCGCCAGCCAGCAGCATCATCGCCAGCAACAGCGGGAAGTCGTGCACCAGGGCGAGCGCCAGGGTGGCGGCCGCAAACACCAGGGTCGCCGCCGCGACCACGAAGTCGACCGAGGCGTAGCGCTTGAGGCGCGGCAGCACCATGGCTCCCGCCACCGCGCCGGCGCCCAGGGCGGCGAGCAGCAGGCCGTAGCCGGCGGCGCCGTGGCCGAGGCCGCGCGCCACGACCGGCAGCAGCGCCCACAGCGAGCTGCCGCAGAGGATGAAGGCGCTGCCGCGGGCGATCGGCGCCAGCACGTCCGGCGAGTGGCGGACGTAGCGCACGCCGGTGCGCATGGCGCCGAGCACGCGCTCGCCCGGCAGCACCGTCTCTTCCGCCGGGCGCCGCCACCTGTAGAGCACTGCCATCACGCCGAGGAAGGAGACGGCGTTGAGGATGAAGGTCCAGCCTGGCCCGGCGGTGGCGACGATCAGGCCGCCGAGCGCCGGGCCGGCGGCGCGCGCGATGTTGAAGCCGATGCTGCCCAGCGCGATCGCGCCGGGGAGCTCCGGGCGCGGCACCAGCTCGGGGATGATCGCCTGCCAGGCGGGGTTGTTGGCGGCGGCGCCCAGGCCGAGCAGGAAGGTGAACCCCAGGAGCCACCAGGGGGTGATCCAACCGGCCAGCGTCAGCACCCCGAGGCCGGCGGCGGCGGCGGTCATCCACCCCTGGGTCACCAGCAGCAGGCGCCGCCGGTCGAGCACGTCGGCGAGCGCTCCGGCCGGCAGCGCCAGCAGGAAAGACGGCAGGCTGGTCGCCGCCTGCACCAGCGCCACCAGCGTGGTGGACGTCGTCAATGAGGTCATCATCCAGGAAGCGCCGACGTTCTGCAGCCAGGTGCCGACGTTGGATGCGACGGTGGCGATCCACAGCCACCGGAACAGGCGGTTCCGCAGCGGGCTCCATGCTGAGATGGTTGAGGTAGTTGAGATGGTTGAGGTGGTGGAGACCGTGGAGGCGGCGCCTTCCGCACTTGCGCTCGCGCCCCCGCCGGCGCCCGTGCGAGCCGCGGCCGCCGCCGGGCCAGCTGCCGCGGCGGCAACCTGGGAGGCGGACTCTGCCGCAGACGGGGCGGCGGTCTGGCTGGCGGACTCGACGGCGGTCTGGCCGGCGGACTCGGCGGCGGTCGGTTCGATCTTGGGGCGCCCTCCAGGCATGCAGATGGCCTCTCGCGGCCGGGTGCACCCCGGCCGCGCCGAGCATAGCGGAGCCGCGGCACGCCGGCCAACGCCGGCCAACGGCGACCAGTTCCCGCGATATGATGCGGCGCGCGTGCCAGCCTGGGAGAAGCGATGAAAAAGAAGAGACAGAGACTGGTCGCCGTGCAGGTGGCGACCGCGCCCGGCGACGCCGGCCTGCCGGCGATCGTGCCGGTCGAGGGCGGCACCCTCGAGGAGCTGCTCGCCGCCTGGCGGGTGGTGCAGATCCAGCCGCTCGGGCCGCTGCCCGCCGAGGGCGGCGGCGAGGGACGTTACTTCGCGCTCCTGCTGCTCGAGGAGCTCGCGGCGGAGGAGGGCCAGGGGCGGCTCGGTTTCGGAGCGAGCTAAGCGGCGGCGGCCATTCCTTCCGAACCTCCGAACCTCTTAGGCCACGCCGCCTGCGGCGACCCCGAGACATGAACCCGGGCGGCACACAGACCATTGGGGGCCTACGTAAAGCATCTATCGGATCGCCCCCGCATCCCCTCGTTCCCCTTCCCACCCTCCGGGGGGAAGGGGACGCCCCCTCCCTCCCCCTCGTTAAGAGAGTTTCGTTCTAGTTGGCGCCGCCCCGTGGGCGATCTTCGAAGCATGAAACGGCGCTGCAGTCCGGGTAGAGTGTGTCAGCAGGAGGGGGGCTGGTCC
>Ga0209118_1000157_pt1 | contig 44833 bp, 36 predicted proteins | sample BlaSpr_A8_Ref_M1_FD_187988 | JGI IMG/M metagenome (GOLD analysis project Ga0209118, IMG submission 187988) | Forest soil microbial communities from Thunder Bay, Ontario, Canada - Black Spruce, Ontario site 2_A8_Ref_M1 (SPAdes) (version 2) | ecosystem: Environmental > Terrestrial > Soil > Boreal... | reverse complement strand
TGCCGTCCGCTAAAGCGGACTCGGTTTGTTCCACTTTCGCTTTCCCGGCACTAACGTGCCGGGCTATTGGATGCCGCCGCTACGCGGCTGTGGCAGGGTCCGTCCCACCGTCACAATGCTCCATCGAGTTTCGTAACGACCTCAAAGCGCTAGACGTGGGGTACTGGGTTTTTCATTTCGTTTTTTTTATTTTCGCTTTTTTATCTTACTTCTCGCCTCACACCCCGCTTCGGTCGACGTTGCTCTTCCCAGACGGAGGAGGTCCCAGGCTTCGCGGTATTTCTCGAAGAGCGCGCCGTCGTTCCTTTTTGCGCCCTCGGGATAGAGGCGGATGTGGGCGCGACTTACAATCTCGAAGACTGGGACGATGTACCAGGCGTCGTGAGGAACGACGTAAGCGGCGATGAAGTCGATCTCCTGCGCGGAATATTGAATCACGGGCCGACCGTGGCCCCTACTGTGGCGCTGTACGGAGACGCTGTATCCCCAGCGGGAGGTGGTGAAAACCGATTTCACCTGAATGCGAAGCAGGCGGCCGTTCTCCTCGATGAGCAGGTCGTAGGCTTCGGTGTCGCCGTAGGGCTTGCTTACGGCGAATCCCATGCTGGTGGCTTTGACGACGAAGATCAATTCCCCCATCATGCCTTTGCGTTTGGAATAGTGTAACGAGTGTCCGATCGACCGACGATTGGGGCGGCTCAGCTTTGTCGAAGCAGCAGAATTCTCTGTCATAAGCGTTGAATGCGCGGGCGTTTCCCCGAGCGCATACTTCTCCCTTTGATTTGAATTTGGTTTTAGATTTCGCGGGCGAGGGTCCCTTCGACTGCGCTCAGGGCAGGTCCGTGCCACACACAAAAGCAAAAGGCGCGGGCTGGATGCCTGCGCCTTTTGTTGTCTCTATATCTAGCTTAGCAAGTTCAAGGGGGTAAACACGCCATTTTTTCAACTTTATTTTCTGTTTGCAATGAGGGGGTTGCGGAGAATCGGGTATGAAGGGGGGCTTGACAAGATTTTTCCCGAATCGGGAAACAGGCGAATTTGGCACTCTCCACGTCTCGGAAGGCGCGAGACGTAGGGCAGCCGGGTGGCAATCTTTCAGGAAGCGGCGAGCATTCCGCCTTTGCTTTGATCGGCGCGGAAGCGTAGCAGGGCTGCGATGTTTCCTGCGCGGTCAAACTCGGGATCGTCTTTCACGTAAAACAACTCAATGTCGCGGCGGATGGCGGCGGGGATGATTGCGTCGGTTACGTCCTCAATCTCGCGGGTGTCGTGGTCGCACGCCGGGCACTGTCGCACCATATGCGCGTCGAGGTGGCCGCAACTTGTACACTCCACCGCCAGGTGCGAAAACTTGTCGCCGATTAGCAAGGTCTGCACTTCGCCCAACTCCAGCGACCGCAACACTCGACGCAGCCCCGTCACTCCCCGGGCATTGCTCTTCGCCTGACTGATCGCTTCCCTGGCCAGTTCACTGCAGCGCTGCTCGAGTGACTCGCGCAGCATGCGGCCGGCATGTTCGCGTATCTGCTCGTTCGTCATCCGACTGACATCGGCGGAGAAGTGGCCCAGCAGCCGCTGTTTCACGTAAGGATGCAATTGGGGTTCGAGCTCGTGCCAACTGGTGTCGTGGCAGCCAATAATCAACTTCTCGAAGAGCCCCTTCTCGAGAGCTCCGCTCAAGTGCTCGGCCACGCCCTTGAAGTGGTGCAGCGCCTCGTCGTTGACGCGGCGCTGGGCATGGCCGCCGTCGTATCCGGCGTAACCATCGCCGCGGCCCTGACGAGCCGGCGGCGTGCGGAACATCCCTTCACGCTCTTTCAGTTCATCCAGCCGGAGATCGAAGAAGCGAGCCTTTTGGCGATCCACCAGCACCACCCAAAGATGGGGCTGTGCGCCCAGGAGCAGGGCCAGCGGCTTCAAATGGAATTGGCGGTTCACGAAAAGCTGAGTTCCCGGCAGTTGCGAAGGCAGGTCAAACTCGCGCCAGAAATTGCGGCTGCCGCAGGCAAACACCGCTCTGGCACGCGCTTGATTGCCATGCAGGCTCTCCGCCAGTTCGAGGATTCGATTCAAGTCGGCCCGCGTGCTCCCATTCTTGCTGTTTTTCTCCGCCTCGTGCAGGGCTCTGCGAACCAGATCCTTGGCGAGAATGGTTTCTTCGCGATGTGACTTGTTCTGCGGTGTGCGCGGTTCGAAATAGAAGCTGAGCGCCCAGCCTTCGTCACCGCTGGTGTGGAATTGAGCCAGCTCATGGATGTCTTCGCGGGTGATTGTCACGATTTTCTCCTGAGTGCTGTCGATACTTTCAACCTTTTGCGGATGCCGGGAACACCCTGTTTTGGACCAGCTTTGGCTTAAACCGGTCGGCCAGCGGCGCCAAGTGGCGCAAGTGCTCACGCGCCAACTCGATGGAGGATCGCACCTCGTCCGGCTTGCGGTCGGTGATGACGCTGATTTCGTCCAGCGAAAATCCCTCGATGGCGTGCAGGATAAACGCTTCGCGATCGGCACGGCTGGCGCCCTCGAGGGCAAATTGCACAAGGGTCACCATCTCGTCGGAGGAAGCGATGTCTTCAGGCGTAGCCGCACGCCGGTCGGCGATCACATTTTCTTCAGTCAAACTCTCGTCTGGCTGATGAAACTGCAGTCCAGGCTCGTCACTGGCTCGGACGTTCGGACGCCGGGCCGAATCCTCCAGATGAATAGACAGCAAGCTCTCCGGGCTGCGGGCAGAGAGGTCCTCGATGGAGCGTAGCGCAAGCCGGTAAAGCCACGGCTCCAGCCCGAGACTTTCTGGCTTCTCTCCTCCATTGGTCCCATTGCTCAGTGCGCGCGCGATGGCTTCGTCGATGACTTCCTCTTTCGTGACGGAGTCCGGAATGATTTCCTCTGCAGTTTCGCGGAAATAGAGTTCGCGCTCGACAAAACGTTCCAAGCGGCCGAGACTGGCATTTACATAAGAGCGGATATCATCGGATGAGGCCGTCGGTACCCGCACGGCCGCGACTGTATCTTCGAAAGGAACTTGCGGCTCGGGACGGAAATCCGCAACCCGCCGCCGCTGCCATTTATGCGAGTTCCGCAATAGATCTTTGTGTTTGCTGATCTGCTGCAGCAGGTCGTCAAAAGCCGCCTTCACGGCCGACGATGCGCTGGAGGCAGATTTCTGCACCGCCATCTGGCCCGAGGGCAGGCGCAAGTTCAGTGATACCGTGGTGCCTTCACGCGGCGAACTCTGTTCCACAACCCCCTTCAGATGCACCAGTTCAGGGCGAAAAACCTGCAGCCGCTTGCGCAGCTTTTCGACCAAGTGGTTGATGTCTTTTTCGATGTCGGGAGTTTTGCGATCTCTATAGCTGATGTGGACATTCATCTCAGGCCTCGGATCACGGAAGAGATTCCGCGAAGATTTCCGGTTCCTTACAGCCCGATTCTACACCCGCCAGAAGGAATGTAAGCGAAAATCGGGAACACCGTAAGATTCTGCTGGGCCGGGAATGGAACCGCGCCGGGTTCCTGGTTGCGGATGTGGGAAAGCTGGTTCTTCCTCGCCGGCTCTTATCCTTACGTCGCAATTGTAACTACATAAATGGTGTTATACTAAGCGTGTATGATCCGGTTTGAATGGGATCCAATCAAGGCCAGCGCCAACGAGCGGAAGCACAGCATAAGTTTCGAGATCGCTCTGCATGTCTTCGAGGATCCCGATGCTTTGGTCGAGCAAGACCGTATCGAAGGCGGCGAGCGCCGCTGGCAGACGCTTGGGCTAGTGGAGGGGGTCCTTTTGCTATTGGTGGCACACACTGTTCAATCTGAGGACGAGGAAAGTGAAGTAATCCGCATCATCTCGGCCCGGAGGGCCGATGGGAAGGAGAGAAAGCGTTATGAAAAAGAACGTCAAGAAAACTACGGCAGCTCATCCCTTGACATCTAGGCAGCGTCGGCAGGTAGCAACGCTTGCTGCCCTGTCGGACAGCCAGATCGATTACTCCGATATTCCGCCGCTTACGGCCAATTTCTGGAAAAACGCCGTTCGCAATCCGTTCTACCGCCCGGTCAAGCGGCAGATTACAGTGCGACTGGATGCAGACGTTATTGCATGGCTTCGTCTGCCGGGTAAAGGCTATCAGAGCCGACTCAATCGCGTGCTGCGAGCCGCGATGTTGGAGGATGTCGCCGACGGACACGCTTAAAGGATTCGGAACTTTACCAAGGGAGCAAAAGCGGGACATCGCCGCCATCGCGGCAAAGGAAGACGCAGACATTGATTTCTCCGATGTTCCGGCAGTCGTCGATTGGAGTGGCGCCGAGATGGGCAAGTTCTACCGGCCGCCTAAGAAATCCGTAACTATGCGCCTTGACCAAGATGTGGTCGATTGGCTGAAGGCGTACGGCAAGGGCTATCAGACGAAGGCAAACTTGCCGTTGAGGCACGCCATGGCGAGTGCCAGAGAGAACGGTGGTTCGGGGAAGGCGGGCGGAGCGCAGAGAAAGACGTCTCGCAGGACTCACGCGACCGGGTGAGACGCTCGACTACACGGCGACCGTCACCGACGTTTCCGTCCGGGTTACCGGCCGGTATAAGGTGTCGCGCTCGATGGGTTCGCGTCCGGCTTCGCGGATCAGGCGTACTAACTCCTCGCGGCGCATGCCTTGTGGGGTGGTCGCGCCGGCGTCGTGGTAAATCTTTTCTTCGATGACGGTTCCGTCGATGTCATCAGCGCCGAAACGCAACGCGATCTGCGCGATCTTTGCGGTCATCATCTGCCAGTAGGCTTTGACGTGCGGGAAGTTGTCGAGCACCAACCTGCTTACGGCAATTTGCTTGATATCGAGCATGCCGGTGGTTTTCGGCAGGTGCTGCAGCGGGGTGTTGTCGGGATGAAAAGCCAGCGGGATAAAGGTTTGGAAGCCGCTAGTCTCATCCTGTAGATTACGCAGCTTGAGCAAGTGATCGACCCGGTCTTCGTCATTTTCCACGTGTCCGTAGAGCATGGTCGCATTGGACTTCAGCCCGATCTGGTGGGCCAGCTTCGCAGTCTCGAGCCATTGGTCGCCGTCAATTTTGTGATCGCAGATGATGTGGCGCACCCGGTCGGCGAAAATCTCGGCGCCGCCGCCTGGAAGCGAGTCCACGCCCGCGGCCTGTAACTGTTCCAGGGTCTCCTGGATGGAGAGCTTGGCGCGTTTCGCCAGATAGGCGACCTCGACCATGGTGAAGGCTTTCAGATGGACTTGCGGGAAGCGCTGCTTGAGGCCGGAAATCAGGTCGAGAAAGTATTGAAACGGCAGATCGGGATGCAGACCGCCGACGATGTGGAACTCCGTAACCGCTTCGCTGTAGCCCGAGGCAGCCGTCTGAAACGCTTCCTCGAGGGCCATGGTGTAGGCGCCGGGCGTGTCCTTCTTCCGGCCGAAGGCGCAGAGGCGGCAGGCGGCCACGCAAACATTCGTCGGATTGATGTGGCGATTGACGTTGAAGTACGTCTTGTCGCCGTGCATGCGCTCACGCACGGAATTCGCCAGCCAGCCGACCGCCAGGATGTCTGCGGAGCGGTAGAGCGTGAGCGCGTCGTCGGTATTTAGACGCTCATGGGCGAGGACTTTGTCCTTGATGGCATAAAGCCGAGGGTCGTCAGTTTGAAAGGCGTGCCTCTGAAACGCCTGGCTCTGAAGTGGGTGTGTGCTGGACATTGCTTCGATCATACCGCACCAAAGCGGCGGAAGTCACAGGTGGCCAGTGTCTTCCCGGTTCCGTCCCAAATTGGGACGGGGTTTACTGTTTGGTACCGGGTACCCCCCCTCCCCCTTTTGCGTGCAAAATCTAGAAAACAAAGAAGCTAATTTGCGACTATGTGCTAAATCTTTGAGTTTACAGGAGTTACACGCAAAATCTAGACAACATGGAAGTTACGGGCCGCAGCGTCCGGGCTGCGGTTCCGTTTTGGAACTGGGCTTGAGGCCAGAGAGCCAGCAAAGTGTCCGCTCTCGCACTTTAAGCTGGGTTGCGAGGTCTGGCATTTGGAGCGCGGTCGACACGCCGCACAATCGCTCGGATCAGGTTGTCAAGGATCGATTATTGCCTGCAGATAATGTACCTTCATTCAGGTTATCTCACATTCAGAAGATGGTCAAGAAAAAAACGGGCTGGCCGTGGATCGGCTATGGGATAGCCTCGCACCCACCCCTTTAGCAAAGAACGCAAACAAGGATGGGCGCCCGGCCGACACGGTTATCTCAACACAGAGTCCTTAACGCCAAGCCGGAGAAGTGGGCTGCCCGCCTTGACGGCCCTTTGATGCCGAGTCTTTTGCCGCAAGAGCTTGAAGAATGTTGAATAAAAACCAACCGCTATCTGGGAACGTAATTGGAGTCTGGGGACGGTCTGAGAGCAGAGCCCCCGCGCGTGACCGATCGGCGTTGCGACTGAGTGCCATCCCGGCAGGAGTGTGTGCACCGATTGGAACAAAAATCTGTTCCCGCGCGGCATTCCTGCAGATGCCTACCAGCGCATGGGTCGTGGGTCAGTTTGAAGTACTTCGCGCGAGATCCGGCGGACTCCCACAAACAAAACAACCACGCCGATGCCGGAAACGAGGTTTTGTACTTGACAACTGAACATCATTCAGTATACTGAACACTGTTCATTATGAAAGCCAGCATCCGGCGCGAACAACACAAGCAGGAACTCCGCAGTGTCATTCTCGATGCGGCCCGGGAGATATTCGCGCGCGAGGGGTATGAAAGCTTTTCCATGCGCAAGCTGGCGAAACAAATTGAATACTCGCCGGGCAGCATCTACCTCCACTTCAAAAACAAGGAAGAACTGTTTGAGACCCTGGTGGAAGAGAGTTTCGAGCGGTTGCTGCAGGCGCTGAACAGGATCAAGAACGGTCATGCGGAGGAAGATCCAGCGGAGGCCCTCAAGAAGGGCATGCGCGCCTACGTGGAATTCGGGTTGCGCAACCCAAACGACTACCGCTTTGCTTTTCTTTTGCGGCCGCCGGTGCTGAAGCGTCCTTACCGCACGCATCCAGCTTTCGGCACGATGCGACACATGGTGGGGCGCTGCGTGGACGAAAAACGTTTTCGCCCGGTGGACGTCGAGACCACAAGCCAGGCCTTGTGGGCGGCGATCCACGGGATTACTTCCCTGCTCATCCAAAGGCCGACTTTCCCCTGGGTGGGGAAAAAGCAAGTGATCGAGCAGGTCATCAACAACGCCGTTGACAGCCTGATGGCAGCACCGGGCAAGAGGGCAGAAACAGGAGTGCAACATGCAGACATCAGTCGCGTATAAAGAAACGCACGCCGGAGAATTACCTCGGGCGGCAGATCGACCAAGCCTATCGAAATCGCATTCCTGGTTTTGGTTGGCGATAGGGGCGGTACTGCTGCTGTTTTCCAACGGGGCCAACAACGTGCCACTGGCTGCTTGGCTCGCCCCGGCATTCGTGCTGCGATTTGTGCGTGAGCAACGGCTTGCCATCGGGCTGCCCATTGCTTACGCATTGCTGATGGCGGGGTTCGCATTTCAGTTTCGCGGAATGGTACCGATTCCCGGTGTCGCTTACTATATTTTTCTCCTTATCTTTGGACTGCCACTGGTGCTGCCTTACGTCATCGATCGCCTGGTGGAACCTAGATTGGCTGGCTTGACGGCGACTCTGGTGTTTCCAACCGCCTGGGCAGCCACAGAGTACCTCATGTCGCGAAGCTTGTATGGGACCTGGGGGTCTGCCGCCTATTCGCAGTACGGAAATCTGCCACTGCTGCAGATTCTCTCGGTGACCGGGATGTGGGGCATCACGTTCCTGATGGGCTGGTTCGCGGCTGTCTGCAATTGGTTATGGGAAGACACGCTCGATAACCAGCGAGCCCGGGCGGCTGGATGGCTGTGCGCCGGCGCGATTGTATCCGTGATGCTGCTGGGCGGCGCTCGCATGGCGCTGTTTCCGCCGTCATCGCAGGCGGTACGCGTGGCCTCGATCTCTCAGAGGAAGATCGGGCCCGAAGTCAGCGACGCCGTTTTCGGTCGAGCCTTCGAGGGCAAGGCTACCAGCGGGGACATGGATGAGATTCAGGGTTGGGCGGCAGCCCTAGACAATGACTTGCTATCGCGAGCGGAACGGGAGATGCAAGCGGGCGCCAAGATCGTGTTCTGGGGGGAGACGAATGCCCCTGTTCTCAAGGAGGGTGAAGCAGCATTGGTTGCCCGCGGTGCTGGCCTGGCATCGAAATACCAAGTCTATTTGGGAATGGCGTTGGGCGTGTTGAACGCGGGCAAGAATCCTCCGCTTGAGAACAAGCTAGTGTTGATCCAGCCCAACGGGCAGGTTGCATGGGAGTACAACAAGGTGCGCCCAGTACCCGGTCCCGAGGCCGCTATGCAAATACGCGGCGACGGCAAGCTGCGAGTTTTAAATACTCCGTACGGCCGGCTGAGTTCGATCATTTGCTTCGACGGAGACTTTCCGCAACTTCTGGCGCAGGCGGGAGCGTTGGGAGCGGATGTAGTACTGGATCCATCGAATGACTGGCGAGCGATTGATCCCTGGCACACGCAGATGGTGAGCTTTCGCGCGATTGAACAAGGAGTCAACCTGGTTCGTCACACCAGTAAGGGATTGTCTGCCACATTCGACTATCAGGGCCGGCGGCTGGCGGCCATGGATCATTACCAGACTACCGATTACGCGATGATTTCAGAGGTTCCGACCAGAGGAGTACGGACAATCTACTCGCGGCTTGGGGATTGGTTTGCATGGGTGTGCGTCGCGGGGTTGCTACTGCTGGTTGGGCGGGCAGTAAGTGCTCGCCGAGGCATGAACGTGGGGGCCTAGGAGGATTTACTATCGTGGAACCCTCTTCTCGCGGTTCGGGATTCTTACTTCAGTGCCGCAATAACAAATCTCCCGCCACAAAAAAGAAGAACACTACCGAGATCACGCCATTCATGGTGAAGAATGCTGCGTTGAGCTTTGAGAGGTCACGGGGTGAAACCAGCGAGTGTTCGTAGGCGAGAAGTAGAGCCACGGTTGCGACTCCCGCGATTGCCAACTTCCCCAATCCGAAGACGGCAACCAGGCTGATCAGCAACAGCAACATAATGAAATGAAAGAGACGAGAAATCCAAAGGGACTTGCCGATTCCAAAGTAGCGCGGAATGGAGTGCAGCCCAGCCTGCTGATCGAATTCGAAATCCTGGCAGGCGTAAAGCACGTCGAAGCCGCCGCCCCAGAAGGTAACCGCAGCGGTCAGCAACAAGATGCGCGGGTCGAGCGAGCCGCGGACGGCGATCCAGGCAGCCGAGGGTGCGATCCCCATGGCGAATCCTAAAACCAGATGAGACCAGCGAGTGAACCGCTTGGTGTAAGAGTAGAGCAGAACCACGGCCAGAGCGAACGGAGAAAGAATGAATGACAGCCGATTGAGCTGCGAGGCCGCGAAAACAAATAGCGCACAGGAAACCAGTACGAACGTGATGACGAAGCCGGGAGTGAGCGTGCCGGCAGGAAGGGCGCGCGTCTGGGTGCGTGGGTTCGCGGCGTCAAGGGACGCATCCGCCAGACGATTGAAGGCCATGGCCGCTGATCGAGCCGTCACCATGGCGACGATGATCCAGGCTAGGGCGTGTCCGCTCGGCAGGCCGTTCGCCGCCAGCATGGCTCCGCAGAGCGCGAACGGAAGCATGAAGATGGAGTGCTCCCACTTGATCATTTCGAGGGTGACGCGCAGGTTGTGAAGAACGGGCACGAGAAGATTGTAAAGGCAGTTCGCGGTTGTCAGTAGTCAGTTGTCAGAAAAAGTCTCTACGCTACCATCCCGAGTGATAGCCCTCGCTGCCAATCAGCGGGACGAATCGGCATCCTTCCAAATTCGTGACCACGGGCTGGCCTGCCTGCTTGCGTACCAACTGCAATTCCTGCCCATGCGCCGGACCTACGGGGATCGCGATGCGTCCGCCTTCGCGCAGTTGTTCAAACAATGGCGGGGGAATCCGCGGCGCAGCTGCAGAGACCACGATGGCATCGAAGGGCGCGTGCTCAGGGAGGCCGTGGCTGCCGTCGCCGAGCAATACCTTCACGTTGGTGTAGCCGAGACGGGCGAGTGTGGCTTCTGCCGCGCGGGCGAGCGATGCGTGCCGCTCCACCGAGTAAACCTGCCGGGCGAGTTCCGAGAGCAGCGCGGTTTGATAACCGGAGCCGGTACCTACCTCCAGAACCACGTTCGAGGGATCGAGCGCCAACACTTCCAACATAATGGCGACGATGTAGGGCTGAGAAAGGGTCTGGCCTTCGCCGATCGGAATTGGGTGATCTTCGTAGACCTGGTCGCGATAGTCCGCAGAAACGAATTCGTGCCGCGGAACGTGGAGCATGGCAGTGAGCACGCGCCCGTCCCGGATTCCGCGGGCGCGCAGTTGGGACTCGACCATGCTCCGGCGTTGTGCGACATAAGAATCGATTTGAGTCTGCGGGGCCATGGTTTCCTAGGTCCAGAATAGCGCGAATCTGCAGCCAACTGGCGGCTTGAATCATCCTTACTATTACGTCCAGGAGTCATCTCACAAATTGAGGTCGCTGAGCGAAGCGAAGCATCCGTATCATCACCCCGATCCGTAGCGGGAATAGGGATTCCTCGCTCTGCTCGGAATGACACCTTTAGGATTTGTGAGATGGCGTCTAGTACCATGCACTGAGAACTCCAGAGGATAGACCATTGAGTGACGCAGAACGATACGCTCCGGGCTGGCCGGGGATTCCACCGCGCTGGACTTCGAGCGCGAAGAGTGGCGTGGGCACGGCCCTGAATCAGCACAGCCGAGTGTGGTTCACCACCAGCCACGGTATCCTGAACGAAGTTTATTATCCTCGCGTGGACCAGGCATGCACCCGCGACCTTGGATTGATCGTCACCGACGGCACGAGCTTCTTCTCCGAGGAGAAACGTCACTGCACGTTTGAAAACCTCCCTGTTGCGCCTGGTGTTCCCGCTTTTGAGCTGATCAATACGGACATGCAGGGACGGTATCGGATCGAAAAGGAGGTGTTGACCGATCCGTATCGCAACGTCGTGCTGCAGAGAATTCGCTTTGTCCCGCTCCAGGGAACGCTCGCTGACTACCATGTTTACGCTCTGCTTTCGCCGCACCTTGCCAATTGGGGCAACAGCAACACTGGCTGGGTGGGCGATTACAAGAGCGTGCCCATGCTGTTTGCGGAGCGCGATGACTGCGCGTTGGGGTTTGGCTGTTCAACTTCGTGGAAGAAGATGTCGGTGGGCTTCGTCGGCTCCTCCGACGGCTGGCAGGATCTCTCGCAGAATTTCCGGATGACGTGGGACTACACTCGCGCCGAGAACGGCAACATTGCGCTGACCGGGGAGATTGACTTGAGCGCGTGCGGCGGGGAGTTCGTACTGGCGCTGGGGTTCGGCGGCGTCTGGTCAGAGGCTGGACAACAGGTGCGATCGAGCTTGCTCGAACCCTACGAGGAGCTTCGCAAACATTATGTGAGTCAGTGGGAAAACTGGCAAAAGACTCTGATGAGACTGGACTCGCCCGCACGCGAACGCGATCTGTACCGCGCCAGCGTCGCCGTGTTACGGACGCATGAATCGAAAGACTTCATGGGGGGAGTCATCGCGAGTCTCTCCATTCCGTGGGGCTTCAACAAAGGCGATGAGGATCTTGGTGGATATCACCTGGTCTGGCCGCGTGATCTAGTGGAAACCGCATTCGGATTCCTGGCGGCGGGCGCGCAGACCGACGCGGTGCGTGTGCTTCTATACCTTGAATCCACCCAGGAGGCCGACGGACATTGGGCGCAGAACATGTGGTTGGACGGGCGTCCGTACTGGAACGGCTTGCAGATGGATGAGGCGGCATTTCCCATGCTGTTGGTGGATTGCATGCGCCGCGACTGTCCGTCCATCCTGGGTGACCTCAAACGTTGGTGGACCCTGGTTCGTCGCGCGGCCGGGTTTTTGGTACGTAATGGCCCGGTCACGCAGCAAGATCGCTGGGAAGAGGATGCGGGCTACTCGCCGTTCACGCTGGCGGTAGAAGTGTCCGGGCTGTTGGCTGCGGCGGATATTGCGGACACCATTGGAGAGAAGGCCATCGCCGAGTACCTGCGCGAGACGGCAGACGATTGGAACGACAACATTGAACGCTGGACCTATGCCACCGACACTGACCTCGCGCGGCAGATCGGAGTGGAAGGCTACTACGTGCGAATTGCGCCACCGGAGACGGACTGCGCGCCCTCTCCCGCCGACGGATTTGTGCCTATCAAGAACAGGCCTCCCGGACAAAGCACGGAGCCAGCGACTCATCTAATCAGCCCGGACGCGCTCGCGCTGGTGCGATTCGGTCTGCGGGCGCCGGATGATCCGCGCGTTCTGAACACCATCAAAGTGATCGACGCTCTGTTGCGGGTGAAATTGCCGCACGGCCCCTGCTGGTATCGCTACAACGGCGATGGCTACGGGGAGCACGAAGATGGATCGCCTTTCGACGGCAGCGGGATCGGGCGGCCCTGGCCGTTGCTAGCGGGCGAGCGCGCGCATTACGAAATAGCCGCGGGACGTCCACAGGGTGCTGAAGAGCTTTTGCGAGTGATGGAGTTCTCCACCGAGGGAGGACGTCTGATCCCCGAGCAGGTCTGGGACGCAGCCGACCTGCCCGCGCGAGAATTGTTTGCGGGGAAACCTTCCGGTTCGGCGTGTCCGCTAGTGTGGGCCCACTCCGAGTACATCAAGCTGCGCCGTTCGCTGCGCGACGGGAAAGTTTTCGATCAGCCCCCTCAGACCGTGCAGCGCTACTTGATAGAAAAGAAGAAATCGACGTACTTCGGATGGCGCTTCAACAACAAGTGCCGAACCATGTCGCAAGGCAAGAAGTTGCGGCTCGTACTATCTGCGCCGGCGCTCGTGCGTTGGAGCTTCGACAATTGGCGGACCCAGCAGGACCTCAACACCTGTGACACGGGTTTAGGCACCTATGTGGCGGACTTGCCCGCCGACCGGTTGTCAGTGGGAAGTGAGATCGTCTTCACGTTCTACTGGCTACGGGAACAACGGTGGGAAGAGGTGAACTTTTCGGTGGTGGTGGAAAGATAGGTGAGCCCTACCAGAGCGGATGAGGATGGCCGCCATCAATCGCGATCATCAATCGCAACCATCAGCCCGTGTACACCAGTTCCACCACGGTGCAGTCGTCGCTCAGCGGCGTGCCGCCACAGAAATCGGATATCGCCGCAAAGATTTGGTCTAAGGTTCCGGTTTTCGCGGCGAGTTCCAGGCGCGAATCCTCGAAGAAGTCTCCGCGGGCATTTTCGGCTTCGGTCACGCCGTCCGTCACCAGCACCAGCCGGTCGCCGGGCTTCAACTGACAGTGATCGCTTTCGTACCTGGCATCGGGCAGCAATCCCACTGGAAGATTGCCGTGCGCGGGCCTCTGAACTTCTCCATTGGAAACCACCAGCGGCTGAACGTGCCCGCAATTCACATACTCCAAGTCACCGTTGTCTCGAATGCGGGCAATGATCACGGTGGCGTACTTTTCTCCAATATGTTTGTGGGTGAAGAAGCGGTTGACGGCGGTCACGATCTCGGTCAGCGGCATGCCTGCGGTAAGCTGCGAATAAATCATTCCCTGCAAGGTGGACGCGAGCAGCGCCGCCGAGACTCCCTTGCCGCTCACATCGGCCAGCACAATCGTCAAACCTTCGTCGGTGTTAACCGCGTCGAAGAAGTCGCCGCCAATTTCCTTGCAGGAGAGATTTCTTCCCGACAGTTTCGCGAACGGAACCTCGGGAATGGTGACCGCCATCAGTCGTTGCTGAATGGAGGCTGCGATAGACAGCTCTTGCTGGTATCGCCTGGAGGCCTCCTCAGCTTGCACCAGGCGGGCGTTCTCGATGAGCGAGGCAGCTTCAGTCGCGATCGCATGCAGAATATCGTTGCTCACACCGGAGATATCACGCGAGGCAAAGCGCGAATCCACGTACAGGGCCCCCATGGCTTCCGCTGTAGTCGCTGGTACGGGCGCCTCGGCGCCGCGAGTGGCTTGGACCTGCGGCTTGCGGAGAGGCACGCAGATCACCGTGCGGAGATCATAAGCCACGATGCTCTTGCGTCCCGTAAGGTCAGCCGACCGGCTGGTGTCGGTGAGGACGAATTCGGAGTTGGACTTCAACGCATCATCGAGAATCGAGTGTGAAATCGTCTTGTCGTCCAGCAGGAGCTCGCCCTTCGAGTTGCGTCCGGCAGCCAGTCGCAGTTCCCCCTGGTCGTTCTTCATGTATACGTAAGCGCGCTCAGCCCGGGTAAGCTTGAGCGTTACGTCCAGCAGCGTCATCAGGATTTCATCGAGCACGCCGATCGTATTCAGCTTCCGCGCCGCTTCGAGAAATAGAGTCAGTTTTTCCAGGTCCGTAGTCTCGTCCGAGATGTGCATCCCGGAGATCTGGCTGAGGAACTCCCGGGCAGAGTTGGTAGTCCCGTGCTGCGGATTGAAAATCACATACGCGACTTCACGAACCCCAAACTCCAAGCGGTCGTTGTGCTCCAGAGTCTTGCGTTCGACGCGTTCGCCGTTGACAAACGTCCCATGCTTGCTGCCCTGGTCGACGACGCTGAACACGCCGTTTTCCGAGACGATCAGGGCGTGGTCCCGGGAGACACGTGGGTCGGCGATGACCAGATCCTTATCGACCTTTCGTCCCACGCCGAAGGGACTGTGATCGAGGTTGATGACGCGCTGCTCGTTTCCCTGGACAAACACAAGCGTCGGGAATACTCCCGAACCGGTTCCCGAAGACGGGCTAACGATGGTTTGGAAATCCATGTAGAGTGTGCAACGCTCCTTAAAGTCGTTAGAGGAATAATGACAGCATCGAACGCCGGTGGGAAGGGGCTAAGGAGATTTCACCAGCCGACCGTGACTCAATAGCAATATAAGGTGGCGGACGCAGGCCGTTCAATTTCAGGCAGCCCCGCGATGGAACGTGGCAATCGCTTCCTGCTCGGTGTCGTAGACCTCGAACACCGTGACCAGCTTGGTGATTTGCAGGACATCGCGCAAACGCTGCCCCAGTCCGGTCAACTTAATGTCGGCGCCAGACGCGCGTGCGGAAGAGTACACGCCTACCAGGGTGCCGAGACCGCCGCTGTCGATATAGGTCACTCCCGCAAGGTTCAGCACGATCTGCCGCGTGGAACCCAATATGCGCTTGAGATGCTCGCGGAGTGCCGCCGCCTCTTCCCCAAACACGATGCGGCCCTGGCACGACATGATGGTGATTCCGTCGGCCTGCCGCGTCTCAATCTTCAGGGCCATCTGATCCTCCAAACAGCATCGGTGTCCGAGAAGCCTAACGCGGGCGACGGGGGAATGCAAGCTTAGGCGCTTGGCGACCCGGCTCGGTCAGGTGCAGAACGGGACTGATTACCGATGCATGCTCTGGTAAACTCGCTTAGCACGGACGCAAGCGGCACCAGTACTGCCAGTGGAATTGCCAAGCTCGTCCACAGCGGCACGGCCCAAGCGTTTTGCACGCGCTCGGCCGACACGAAAAACGAAGCCACAGTCAAGGCCACCACCGCCAGCCATGGCCAGAAAACCAACAAGCCTGAAATCACGCAGGTTGCTCGCATGAGAGGATGTTTTGTCCATAGAGACCTGCCGTGCCGAACCACCAGCAGAACTGCCGGAAGCAAGAGTACCTGATTGTAAAGCGCAGTCATGGGAATCATTACGACCGTTACGGCGAGAACCAACGAAAAGACCAGCCCGAAGACTGGAGTGTCTGCGGGCGCATGGCGCATTCGCCAGCAAACAACGGTGAGCGTTATCAGGATAAAGGCAGAGAACACTAGTCCCCAGCCAGGCGTGGTCAGTACAAGCAAAACCGACTCAGGTTTGTTCAGATATTCCCGGTAGGCCACCACTGCTTTCGCAAACTGGGCAATCCATCCCGGCATGACGTATTCGGCACCCGCGAGCAGTGCTGCCATGGTCAAACCGAAGCCCCAGATAAACCGCTGACGGTCGTGATAGTTACTGACCGCCCACAGAAGCAGCCAAGCCGTCAAAAGCACGGCGATCTGAGGTTTGATAGTCGCCAACGCCAGCAGAATGCCTGCGAGCAGAAGATGGTCACTGACCAGTAGCAGAGCGCATCCGGCGATCATTCCGCTCACCAGCAGAGTCAACTGCTGGAGCTTAATTGCCTGCGCCACCGGGAAATTCCCCAAGGCAAGGATCACCAGCATCGCGGTCACAGCGGGCGACGTCCGCCAACGCAGCGCACGCAACCAGAGCGGAACCGTGGCAGCTGTCAGGATGATCAGAAACCAACGAAAGCCCGCCTGAACGGCTGAGAAGGGCAATGCGATCGTGGGTGCAAGCAGAAAAACAACAAACACCGGATAAGCAAATGCCGCCTGGTCTTTGGGATCACCCGGGCGATTGGGGTCGAGCGGACGCCCGTAATACCCGATCTGAATTTCGCGGGTGACCTCGCGGCTGTAAGGATCGCGGTGGTGCAATAGTAACTCGCGCGCACCCAGCCAGCGTGGATACAGGTCGGAGAAATTTCCGCGCGGTCGATCGTGGGCGGCAGCGTCGGCCTGCTGGTAGGCAATAAACACGTGCTGCACGTAGAACCACATGCAACCCGTCAGAAGCAGGGCCGCCACTAGGCCGCACTTGGGATTCTTCCACAATGCGTTGGTAAAACAAAACTGCGCCATGTTACAACTTATGCGGAAACACTTCCCCCCGGGGTTGTTCAATCCGGTACCGGCGATGATCGGAGCGCCGAGTCGGTCTTTACCGGTCTCCGGCACCGGTCTCCGGCCAAATGGGAAGGCAACGAGAGGTCGTCCAGGCACCGCAATAATACTTGGTATGATGGGCTGCGCTCTAATCTCGCAGTAGGGTACAGGTCTGCCGGAGCAAAATTGACGATCCTCCCGCGGGGGCAGAGATATTTGAGAGATTCGCATTACTGGGTCAGCGCTCTCCTAGGCGTCGCACTTATACCGCTTCTGAAGCGGCTCAATTTGCCTGTCGATTTCGACTGGCTGAAGCTCGGTTCTGCCTACTGGTTAGTCCTTGCCGCTCAATCGATCTTCGTGGCGACGCTCCTTTCTCTCCTCGCGTTTTCGCCGGAGTTGCCATTTCACCCGCTTCTGCGGCCTCGACGAGAAGGACCGCGCGTCCTGGTAGTGCTGGTTTACTTCTTAGCCTTGTGCTGGACACTCACATGGGTCAAGGCTCTTATCGTGACGGTAGACACGGTCGCAATACTGGAATTCTTCCGAAGACTCAAACCGGAGAATCGTCGACAGGGTGCACGAGCGGTCGTGCTGCCCGCCCTCTACCTGTTTGTTGGTTTCCTGCTCGTATTCGCTTACAACGACATCATACTTTCGGTACGTTTCTTCGGGGCGACCGACGCGGCATTCAACGCGATGGATAAATGGCTGTTCCACGGAATTTCGGTTTCCAGCCTATGTCACTGGGCGGTGCGAAATCTTCCTGTTTCCTTCTTTCACGTTCTCGAGTTCATCTACTTCGGGATGTTTTCTCAAATCGGAGCCGCTCTGATTCTGAACGGCTTGTATGATGGCAGCCGGCGGGCACTCCAGTTCGTGGGCACGATCTTAATGGCATATTACTTGGCGCTCACTCTGTTCTACTTGTGGCCCAGCCAGGGGCCGTTCTATCTCTGTCCCGCGCACTTCTCCCTATTTCCTGACCAGCTGCAGAGTTACGCGCTCCAGAAGTGGTCCATTGCGAACTCCCAAGCACTGTGGAGGCACGTGCAGGTCCGCCACATTTCCACCGACTACTACATTGCGTTTCCCTGCATGCACATCGCTCAGCCCTTGGTCGTGATGTGGTTTCTAAGACGCTGGAAGCGTATCCTAGCGGTTCTAGCTGCGTATGACATGTTGCTGCTGGTTGCGATCGTGCTGCTCGAGTGGCACTACGCGGTCGACATTATTGCCGGAGTGCTGGTAGCGGGCTTGGCAGTCGCCATCGTAGACGGCGGCGAACTGTGGTACTGCATTAGGAGCAGACCTGCAGCTGTGTGGATGGCCGAAAACGGACCCTCGCCGCAATGACCGCTCCTAGTCACTTCCGGCTCCGGCTCTGGTTGATTCTGTCCGTTTTGTCCGCCTTCAGCATGTGGTACTACGTCGCGAATGTTTGGAGCGTTGGGCAGCCAGCCCAGTTTTCGGATCTCTACGCCCGATGGTGGGGAGCCCACGAGCTGTTGCTGCATCACCGCGATCCCTACAGTCCCGCGGTTACCCGTGAAATCCAAATCGTTATCTATGGGGCACCAGTTGGCACTTCGCATCCCGGCGATGCGGCGGAACTGGCAGGAGGATTTGCATATCCGATTTACGTTGTCTTTCTGATGTGGCCGACGGTGCTCTTGGCTTTTCCCGTCGTGCAAGACCTATTTCTTTGCTTGTTCGTGGCACTAACGCTGATGAGCCTTTCGTTGTGGCTTTACGCACTCCGGTGGCGACTCTCGGCAGCTGAACTAGGCATACTTGCTGTTTTCACCTTCGGCAGTTTTCCGGTATTACAGGGGCTCAGGCTGCAGAACCTGAGTCTACTGGTGGCTTTCCTGGTGGCCGCCACCCTGGCCTCACTGGCGGCAGACTACTTTACGGTAGCCGGTCTGTTGCTAGCCAGCACCACCATTAAACCTCAGTTCGTAATCTTGTTGATTCCCTGGCTGGCCTTGTGGATCATGGGCGATTGGCGGCGGCGACAACGCATGGCCTGGAGTTTCTCGGCTACCATGTCAGCGCTTATTCTGGGAAGCGAAGTGCTCGACCCCGGTTGGATCAGCCGTTTCCTGACCGTCGTTCGAGCATATCGGCAATACACCTACGGGCATTCCCTGCTCGATGTGTGGTTCACTCCACGAATCGGTTCCGTTGTGGCTGTTGTGCTGGTGCTGGTGGTGCTGGCTCTTTGTTGGCGATGCCGTTCGTACCCTGCACAATCTTCACTTTTCTTCCTCGCTTGCAGTTTGGTGTTGGCGGCAACACTGGTGGTCATCCCTACCCTGGAACCTCATGCCCAACTTCTGCTACTCCCCGGCTTTCTGTTTTTGGTCCGGCATGGCAGAGGTATCTGGCGATCGGGCAAGATCGCGCGACTCTTTCTTACTGCCGCATGGGTTCTTCTGGGATGGGCTTGGGTTGCCGCCTTCGGCATGCTGGTAACCGCAATCTGGCTCCCGGCCGGCACGCTGCTGCGGTTCTGGGCGCTGCCTCTGTACACTAGTCCCCTTCTGCCGTTTGGCATTCTAATTGTCTTGGGATTCCTGCTCGGAAATGAGACTAAGTTTTTTCCTACACGCGGTATGATCCTCGAAGCTTGAAACAGCTCCTGCAAACGCGTCGCGTATTTGTGGCCATCCTTGGGTTGGGTCTTTTCACCATGGCGGCGCGCAGCATAACTGATCCTGACGTGTGGTGGCATCTGCGCACCGGACAGCTTATCGTCCAAACGCACAAAGTCTTTCACGCCGACCCTTACTCCTTCACACGGTTTGGCCAACCCTGGGTCGATCATGAGTGGTTATCCCAGGTTCTGATCTTTGGTTTGTACCGGCTGGCGGGCTGGGCGGGACTCATCGCGGGCTTCGGCGCGGTTATCGCGGCCGCGTTTCTGGTGGTTTTTTTGCGTTGTCCGGGACGTCCTTATGTCGCCGGCGTGATCACGTTATTGGGCGCTTTCGCATCGGCTCCCAGTTGGGGTGTTCGCCCGCAGATGCTTACCTTGCTGTTGGCCAGCGTGCTTCTCCTGATCCTGGAGCGTTCTTATCAGCGTCCCAATCTCCTGTGGTGGACACCGCCGCTGATGCTGCTTTGGGTGAATCTTCATGCGGGATACGCACTGGGGATCGCGCTCATGGCATTGTTCCTTATTGGCGATGCCCTGGATGCTGCCTTTGGTTTCGCCGCCTTTGATTCCAAAGATGGGCCCCCACCTGCCGCACGCTTTCGAGCCCTGGCCTTGGCCATTGTGGTTTGCGTGGCCGTCGTCCCGCTCAACCCCTATGGTGCTTCGATGTATGCATATCCCCTGGAGACACTGCGTTCGCGAGCCATGCAGAGCTACATTGGCGAGTGGCTTTCGCCCGACTTTCACCAACACAGATATCTGCCGACGCTTGCAATGATCCTCGCGACAGTTGCCTTCCCAGCGCTGTCGCCTCGGCGGTTGCGTCCGCGAGAAGTTCTACTGTTATCAGTGGCGACGTTTGCGGCGCTGCGTTCGGTAAGGCACATAGCGATTTATGCGTTAATCGCGATTCCCATCCTGAGTGCGATGGTGTTGGCGTGGCTGCAGGAGTGCAGTGTTGCGAAGCGGTTTGAGGGGAAGCAAATCGCCATGACCCCGGCCAAGACACTCTTCAACGCACTCCTGCTAGCCGGGTTTCTCATCTTCATGGTTGCACGGGTGCGTTATGTTTCGGACCGCCAGGCCGAGACCGAGGCAAAAAAACTTCCTGCAGCCGCAGTTTCCTTCATTGCTGCACAGCGCCCCCCCGCTCCGATGTTGAACCATTACAACTGGGGCGGGTATTTCATCTGGAGACTCTATCCGGAGTATCGGGTCTACATCGATGGCCGGGCCGACCTCTATGGCGATGCTTTCATGGACGATTTAGCCACCACCTACTACCTGAGAGGCAATTCGTGGCGAAGCCCATTTGAGAAGTGGGGAATCCGAACCGTCGTACTCCCGCCAGACGCTCCGCTCGTCACAGCTCTTGGGGCTCTGCCTGATTGGAAAACAATCTATGCTGATAGTCAGGCTGTCGTTTTGACCAAAGCTCGGTAACGGGTTTTTGATCTAGATTCTCCCTCGAACCCGGCCACGTAACCCCGAGCAGGGAAAAAATCGCCTGATTCACGGCGCTTGGCATGGAAAACGCGTGCTCTGACGGCCGAAAACCCAGATCCACCCCATATCAACCTGCCCTTACCTCAGAAACTATGGTCACTGCAGGGGAGCCGAGGCATACAACAAATTGTCACTCAACTCAGATGCCTCAGGGTATGATGGACGGGGGAATCGTCAGTAGGTCGTTTCCCCTCTCGTAAACCTTTGATTCGAAAAAAGCAAGTGATCTGGCGCACCGGGAGCGCAAGTGCGCATAGAATTGCACAGCGCCAGTATGGGAGTGTCCGCCCCGTCGGCGCGGAGCAAGAGTGAGGAGGTTAAGAATGAAGAAGATTTTCGGTAGGCTTTGGTCGGAGGATGAGGCACAGGATATCGCCGAATATGCGGTCATGCTCGCGGTCATCCTGGTCATCGTTGTGGGTACAATCCGTCTTATCGGTAACAACGCGAACAATGTTTTCTCTTCCGTTGCCAGCTCGATCTCGCAATAGTGCTCGGAATAGATGGGTTCCGAGCTTACGTGAGATCTCGATTCCTGAGGAGCAGTGATGAATCGCAATCGGCTCTTGTTAATCGGGTTTATCGCCCTGGCCCTGGGGGCATTTGTGAGCTTGGTCGTCTATCGTAATCTGCAGTCCAGGACGAGCTCCAAGACGCCTCCGGGCGAAGAAGTAGTGGTCGCGGCGGATGATCTGCAGGTGGGTTCGAAAATCGACGACAAGGACATCCGGCTGGTCCACTTCCCGAGTGGCGACCTGCCGGCCGGTTGCTTCCATCAGAAGACGAAAGTAGTGGGGCGCGGAGTAGTGTTGCCCATCGCCAAAGGAGAGTTCGTTCTACCGAACAAACTGGCTGGCGAAAATGCCGGCTCTGGTTTGCCGTCATTGATCCCTCCGGGCATGCGGGCGGTTTCCGTGCGAGTGAACGACACCACCTCGGTCTCGGGTTTTGTGCAGCCCGGTACTCGAGTGGATGTGTTGCTGACGGGAAATCCGCAAGGATCGAACGAGCAGCAAACCACGACCGTGCTGGAAAACGTCGCGGTCATTGCCACCGGCCAGAGGCTGGAACGCAACTCCGCTGGCGAGCCGCAGAGCGCTCCTGTCGTCACCCTCCTGGTGTCGCCGGACGATGCTGAAAGGCTCACACTGGCCAGCTCTCAAGGCCATATTCAGCTGGCCCTGCGCAATCCGCTCGATACCAAACAGGAAGACGTAGCAGCGGTGAAATCCAACTCTCTCTACAAGAATGTCTCCGAACCGTCGTCGGCAGCCGCGCCGCGGAGCAGGCCCAAACACGTCGCAGTTCAAGCTCCACCCCCAGCCCCGACCGCTTACACGGTCGAGGTCTACAAGGGAGACAAGAAGGAAGAGGACAAGTTCTAAGCGCAAGTCAGGTTGCGAGGTTAAAAACATGTCGATCTGCTCCCGCAGGTGGGAGAATCGTGAAATGCGAGCTGGCAAAATGGTGGGAATGACGTTTGGCCTTCTGTTGCTGCTCGGCGCTACCACAGTGGCACAATCTCAGGAGCAACCGACGCCTCAAGCTGCGTCGCCGCAACCTGCGACAGAGCAGCCAGCGCCTCAGGTTGCGCCACCGCAAGCCACACCCCAGGGCCCTGCGGCCACAGCGCAGACTCCTTCAGAAGAATCGCGTAGTGCCGCCCCGTTGCGTGTGATGGTGGGCAAGTCACTGCTCATCAACACGACGGAGCGGCTAAAGAGAGTCTCCGTGACCGATCCCAACGTGGCGGACGCCATCGTGGTCACGCCCACGCAAATCCTAGTGCATGGGCGTTCCGCCGGCGAAGTCTCCCTCCTGATCTGGGACGAACTCGAGCGCTCACGGAGTTTTGATTTGCGCGTGGATGTGGATGTCAGCGCGGCTTCCGAGGAAGAAAGGCGAGTCTTCCCCGACGAACAGATTGCCGTCACCCCTTCCCGTTCCGCCATTGTACTTTCCGGTCACGTGACGACCGAGGATATCGCCAAGCGAGCAGGCATGATTGCTGAGGCCTACTCAAAGAATGTGGTGAACGTGCTCACCTTTGGTCCGGTGGGTGCGCAGGAAGTTCTTCTGGAGGTGAAATTCGCCGAAGTTGATCGCAGCGCGGCGTTGCAGCTGGGAGTTAATTACTTCGCCCCCAGTATCGGTCATACCACGGGGACCCTGAGCACAGGGCAATTTGGAGGAACCTCGATCTCGACTAGTTCTTCCACCACCACCACCGTAGGCGGCACCACTACGACCTCCACCTCGAACACAGCTCCCACCATTAATCTCACCAACCCCTTGAACCTGTTTCTATTCCGCAACGACATCAACTTTGGGATTGTGGTTGAGGCGCTACAGCAAAAGAACCTGTTGCAGATCCTCGCGGAGCCGAACTTGATCGCGGTCAATGGCAAGGAAGCCAGCTTCCTGGCCGGGGGAGAGTTCCCCTTTCCCATTGTCCAGCCTGGGCAGGGGTTTACCGCCGTCAGCATCTCATTCAAGGAGTTCGGGGTCAGGCTGAGATTCACTCCGGTGATCATGCCCAACGGAAATATTCACCTGCGCGTAGTGCCGGAAGTGAGTCAATTGGATTTCACCAATGGGCTTACGATTTCTGGCTTTAACATCCCGGCGCTGAGCACACGCCGTGCGGACACTGAATTTGAGCTGCAGGACGGGCAGAGCTTCGTCATTGCCGGGCTGCTGGACAATCGTCTTACCCAGATCGCCAACAAACTTCCGGGGATCGGCGACATCCCGATTCTGGGCAATTTGTTCAAGAGCAAGAATTTGCAAAAAAGCAAAACGGAATTGATGGTGTTGTGCACAGTGCACCGCATCTCGCCCAGCACCCAAGCGCCTGCTGGACCAGGGGATCCGCAGCCGTTCCTCGACAAGGACAAGTTTGATGCAAAGAAGCCATCGGGTGGCAGCAAGTAAACGCTCGGAATCGCCGAGTCGTGGGGGCGGGCTTTGTGCGCGCGCCGTGCTTTTTTTGTGGTAGGGAATCTGTAGGAGAAGTGGCAGCGTCATGCCCGAACTTTCGGTTGTAATTATTGCGGCGGATAACGAGCAGCGTGCCGTTTTGCAGGTTTTGGTAGACGGTACCAGTGTGGCTCGGGCAGTGTACACTCATGCAAGTTTTCCGATCGCGGCAACCGACCCTGTCGTGCGCCGGATCCAAACCGCCAAGGCTGACGTTGTTCTGGTGGACATCCCAGCGGACAATGCGATTCTGGCTTTACGGGCGATCGAACTGCTCCACCAGGAGTTACCGGTTTTGGCGCTGTTTGCCGTCGGCAGCATCTCGCAGCCTCAGGCAATTGTTGGCGCGATGCGCGGCGGTGCGCGCGAGTTTATCGAACGGCCGACTACTACCACGGATCTTTTGGAAGCTTTTGTCCGCCTCAGTGCGGCTCAGCGAAAAGTAAGCCGGGAAGGGACCAGCGGCAAGGTTTTTACTGTAGTTAACGCGAAAGGGGGCAGCGGCGCCACTACGGTCGCAGTCAATCTCGCCCTGGCTTTGCAGTCCACCCATGGCAACACGGCGCTGGTAGACCTGGCTCCCCTGGGACACACCGCGCTGCACATGAACCTGAAGCCGCTATTCAGCGTGACGGACGCGATCCGCAATCTGCATCGTCTCGACAGTTCCCTGCTGGAAAGTTTCATGACCCGCCACGACGGTGGCTTGCAACTGCTTGCCGGTCCCAATATTCCGGTTGCGGTAGAGCCCTCGACCGCTGAGTTCGCCAGATTGTTCGATATGTTGATGGGTCACTTCCGTTACGTCGTGGTCGATGCTTCCACCCGGCTAGACCCGACCACGCGCCTAGTCTGTAACTTGTCCCAGAGCGTGTTGATGGTGGTCAACGCCGATGTTGCTTCTTTGTGGAGCGCATCCCGGGTGCAGCAATATCTTGGAGAAACTGGCGGGCACGAAAAGGTGAATCTGGTACTGAATCGCTTCCGCAAAATACCCGGCTTCAGCGAAGCCGACGCGGAAGCTGCCGCCGGGGTAAAGTTGCTGTGGAAGATCCCCAATCAATATTTCGCGGTGTCCACGGCGATCGACCGCGGAGTACCGGTGGTAGCGCAAAACTACACGGAAATTGGGCGCGCCTTCACTGGGCTGGCGGCCCGTCTGACAGAAAACGATTTAGAAGTAAAGCGCAAAACTTGGTCTTTATTCAAGACGGTTTAGGCTTTTAGGACATTAGGCAGACCCCATGGCGAATTTGCAGACTTTCGAAAGAACTGAATACCAGCAGGTCAAGGCGGATCTCCACCGCAAGATTCTCGACCGGCTTGACTTGGAGAAACTGGGGAGGACTCCGAGCGATGCCGCTCGCGACGAAGTCCTACTGCTGATCCGGAACACGGTAAACAGCGAAGCCGTTCCTCTCAGTTTCGCCGAGCGGGAACGGCTTTCGCGGGAGATTCTGGACGAAATCTTCGGCCTCGGCCCGCTGGAACCTCTGCTCAAGGATCCAACCGTCTCCGACATCCTGGTAAACCGCTACGATCGGGTCTACGTGGAGCGCGCGGGCAAGCTTGAACCCACCGGCTTGAGCTTCAAGGACGATTCGCACCTGATGCAGATCATCGACCGGATTGTCTCTCGAGTCGGACGCCGCGTGGATGAGTCTTCGCCGATGGTGGATGCGCGTCTGCCGGACGGCTCCCGTGTGAACGCCATCATTCCGCCGCTCGCGATTGACGGGCCCTGCCTTTCCATCCGGCGTTTCGGCCGCGACCCGATCACCGCCCGCAATATGATCGAAAACAAAACGCTGACCGAACCCATGCTGGAGTTGCTCTCCGCCATGGTCAAGGGACGGCTCAACCTGCTGATCTCGGGTGGAACCGGCGCCGGCAAGACTACCCTGCTCAATGTGCTCTCCGGCTACATTCCTAATTCTGAGCGCGTGGTTACCATCGAGGATGCGGCCGAACTGCAAATGAAGCAGGAGCACGTGGTGCGCCTGGAAACGCGCCCGCCCAACATTGAAGGCAAAGGCGCAGTCCGGCAGAGACAATTGGTCATCAACAGCCTGCGTATGCGACCCGACCGCATCGTGGTAGGCGAGGTGCGCGGTGAAGAAGCCTTCGACATGCTGCAGGCGATGAACACCGGCCACGAGGGTTCGCTGACCACGGTACACGCCAACGCGCACCGCGATGCCCTGGCCCGATTGGAAAGCATGGTGTCCATGGCCAATCTCAATCTTCCCGAGCGGGCCATGCGGCAGCAGATCGCATCCGCCATTCACGCTATTGTGCAGATCGCGCGTCTCTCCGACGGAACCCGCAAGGTGATTTCGGTTTCCGAGGTTACCGGGATGGAAGGCGAACTCATTTCCTTGCAAGACATCTTTGTGTTCGAGCGGACGGGGATCGATGAAAGTGGCAAGGTAAAGGGCGTTTTCCGCGCCACCGGGCTCCGGCCCCGATTCGCCGATCGCCTGGCTACCGGCGGTTGCCGCTTGCGTCCTGCGCTATTTGACTCTCGGGTGGAGGTCTAAGGCAGTCTCACGGAGCCCGCGAACAGAATTATGCTAGCACTTATCGCCATACTGGTTTTCGTGGTTGTTGCCCTCGGCGTCTTTGCCGTGGCCTCCTTGATGGACCAGCGGAGTGCCCAGGCTCGGCTCCTACGCGAACGCTTGGCAACGGTGCAAGAGGCGGCTACCCGCCAGCCCAGCGAAGAGCTCGCTTTGTTGCGCGACGAAATGTTGAGCAAGATTCCGGCGCTGGACAACCTGCTGCGCCGCTCCTCGCGAATCTCGAATCTGCAACCATTCCTCGAACAGGCGGACCTGAAAATACGAGCCGGAAACATACTCATGCTTTGCCTGGTGAGCGCTGTGTTGTTAGGTGCGGTGGGATTCCTGATGGCTGGATCTCTGCCGCCGAACCAGGCTTTACTATTTGCCGCCGCTGGTCTGGTTCTAGGCGGATTCGTTCCATATTCTTATGCCTCGTATCGCCGTACCAAGCGTTTTCATAAATTTGAGGAGTTGTTTCCGGAGGCCATCGACACCCTAGCTAGAGCGGTGCGTGCGGGCCACGCTTTCACCACCGCACTGGAGTTGATTGCAAATGAACTCTCTGAACCTGTGGCATCCGAGTTCCGCAAGCTTTTTGAAGAGCAAAAGTTCGGCCTGCCAGTCCGGGACGCCTTGATGAACCTTACGGAACGCATGCCGCTGGTGGACGTGAAATTCTTCGTTACCGCAGTAATGCTGCAGCGCGAAACCGGTGGCAATCTGGCCGAAATCCTCGATAACCTTTCCTATGTGATCCGGGAGCGATTCAAGATCATGCGCCAGGTGCGGGTATACACGGCTCAGGGACGTCTGACCATGATGTTGCTGATGGGATTGCCGCCCGTCATCGTGGTCACAATGCTGCTGACGAGCCCGGCATTTATCCGGCCACTGTTCTACGACCCCATCGGGCACACCCTGGTGGTCGCCGGCATTGTGTTGCAGACGCTTGGCTATTTTGTGATACGGAAGATCATTCAGATTCAGGTTTGACCAAGGTTAGGTTTGACCAAATTTAGGTTTGACCGGATTTAGGTTTGACGCATGGCACTAGCGCTCACAATTGTGGTGTTCCTGACCATCGCCCTGGTCGTGTTTTCGTTCGGGGCGGCGGCTTATGCACCGTCTTCCCTGCTCGGTGCCCGCTTGCGCGCCCTGGGATGGCAGCGGACCAAGGCACCGGAGAAGCCTGCACTTAAAGAGCGCCTCGAACAAGCACTTGATCCCTTCAGCAAGGCTATACCTTTATCCCCGAGCGATGTCTCGCGAACCCGGCGGTGGCTGATCCAGGCTGGCTATCGGGAATCCCGCCACTTGACCGTGTATGTTGGCAGCCGTCTGGCAACGGCGCTTTTGGGCGTCGCGGTCGTGATCGCGACCAGTGGGTTCGACTCCCCTCTCGTGATGGTTAGCGTTGGCGCGTTTGGGTTCTTTCTACCCCGGTTTGTGCTTAAGCGCATGATCAAGAAGCGCCAACTGCGCATCAAGCTGGGTTTGCCGGATGCCTTGGATCTCACCGTGATCTGCGTCGAAGTCGGATTGGCTCTCGATCAGGCGCTGATGCGCGTGGGCCAGGACTTGCATCATGCCCATCCCGAACTGAGCGACGAATTCCACCTGGTAAATTTGGAGATGCGAGCTGGCAAGCCCAGAGCCGAGGCTCTGCGCAACCTGGTGGAGCGCACCGGCGTTGATGATCTTCGTTCGCTCGTGGGTACCTTGATACAAACTGACCGCTTCGGTACGAGTATCGCCCAGGCGCTGCGGGTACACTCGGATTCGCTGCGCACCGAGCGGCGCCAACGGGCTGAAGAACAAGCTGCCAAGACAACCATTAAAATGGTGATTCCCCTGGTTTTATTTGTTCTCCCCTCGATCATCTTTGTCACTCTCGGCCCAGCGATAATCGAGTTAATACGGACGCTGGCGCCCGTGACAGGACACTGATGAAGCCGTCGATCTAAGATCGACGATCTAGAGTTTAAAGATCTGCAATTTAAAGATCTGAAATTTAAAGATCTGCAATTTAGATCATGGATCCAATCCAGGAGTTGTGATGTCGTTACAGGCCGCCACGGGATATGCGTTCAATCGGACGCGCAACGCGTATCTGGCCACGCATTTATCCGTTGCAGGAACACATTGGTCGCGCCTGCGCGGTCTTATGTGCAAGGACGCCGGAAGTTTCCCGGCAGGCGATGGCCTCTGGATCGTTCCCTCCCGCGGTGTGCATACACTCGCGATGAAGTTCCCGATCGACGTCCTTTACCTGGACACAAACAAGCTTGTGGTCCATGTGGAGCAAAATCTGAAACCGTGGCGAGTGGCGCGAGTGAGCATGCACACAGCTTCGGTACTTGAGTTGCCCGGCAACACACTGAGGTCCAGCGGAACGACGATCGGAGATGAAATCGAGATCGCATTGGGCCAACCCCGGGAGGCAAGCACGGCGTGAACGGCGAACTCAAACTCCTCGTCGAGTGGTCGTCGCCGTGGCAGGAGTTCCTCACTGCCATTCGACCTGCGCTGGCGCGCTCTCCCAAACGCCTCGCGGGAGAAGCCAGAACCGGACTGGTTCCCTACCGCGGAATGCTCGCCTCCTGGATACTGGAAGGCGCATTCCTGGCCCTGGCGATCATGCTGTCCGAAAAACTCGCCATGCTGCAGCCTTACGAACCACCGCCCATGCCGAAGTACGACGTCATTTATTTCTCCGGCGACGAGCTGCCGCGGACGGAAGATGCAAGCGGAGCGCAAGCCGGCCATTCCGGTCGCGCCGGCGGGCATGAGGCTCATCACCGAACCCAGACAATCCGCGTGGCACGGGGCGAGACGGTTCGCGAAAGGGTGGTAGACGCTCCCAAGCTGCACCTGCCGCAGTCGGATTCCGCGGTGGCCAATCTATTTGCGTTTAAGCCAATTCCAGGGCCCGCGCCGTTAGAGGGGCTGAAACCTTCGCTACGAGTTCCATCGATCACGGAAGCGGCGATTGCTCCCGCGCCGGAAGTTCGGAGTGACAAGACGCAGCGCGCACCGGTGTTGGACGCAAATGTAATCCCGCCATCACCCGAGCCGCAAAGCGACAAGATCCGATCTGTACCGCCCATGAGCGCCGCGGTCGTTCCTCCCAGTCCCAGCGCTCCTCGGCGAGATATTTTCGTGCCCGTACCCGGTTCGCAAGCCGTGACCGTGATTCCACCACCCGTGTCCGCTCCCGAGCAGGCCACCAACCTGCAGCCACGACTCACGCTTCCGGCACAGTCGGTGATCGCGCCGCCTCCCACACAAGTTGCGCGTGACATTAAGCCCACGGGACCGGGATTTGGTGCAGGCGAGTTGCAAAACCAGGTGGTGCCGCCTCCGGCCTCGATGGGAGGCGCTTCCACCGGGCATCGCACCTTCACCGGCCCCGGCAACCCTGCCGTGGTGCCGCCTCCGGTCCAGTTGAACGGCGCCGTGACGGGGACCCGTGCGGTAGCGGGTTTAGGGAATGCAAGTGTCGTGCCTCCTCCCGTCCAGGTGGGTGGTGGTTCACTTCAGCGTCAGACGATGACGGGCTTGGGCGGGGGAACAGGCGTCGTGCCGCCACCTCCAGCAGTTTCCGGCGGAGGCTCGCTTTCCGGCCTGGGTCGCGGGAATCGCGGCGAGGGTCTGGGTGGTCCGATGGATGCTGGCTCGCTGGCCGCGCCACCAACCAACAGCGGCGGCAGCGGAGGAGGAACCGGGATCGTGGTGTCCAGCCAACCCGGATCCAAGATCGGTGTGCCGGGTAACGCTGGCGCAGGCTCTCTGGCCATGTCGCCATCCGGAGGAGCGAAGCCAGGATTAGGCGGATCGGGAGGCGGATCGAGTATCGGCCACGGCGAAGGCCCGGGGAGCGGCTTATCAGGCGAAGGCTCTGGTGCGGCGAAAGCCGATACGACCAACGAAGGCGCAGGTCACGGATCTGACACCATGGCGCGGGGCGGAATCTCCCCTTATCCCGGGCCTGGCGGCGCCGGCAACGGAACCGCGGGTAAACCGCCGATGCCCGGAGTCTCCGTCCACGGCGGCACCAATATCGTCACGCTCCCAAGCTTTGGCGCCGACGGAGCCGGGCCGAATGTCGCCGCACGCTCGTCCGCCGGCAAGGATCATGCCGGACCTGGCATCACGGTGGTGGGCAGTTCGCGTTCGGGAGGCGCGTTCAACTTCTACGGCGCGCTCAAGGGCGATAAGGTTTACACCATCTACATCGACACTGTGCTGGGCACAGCCGTGATGGAGTATGCCGATCCGTCCTCCGCGGCACATCCTTACGCCGAAGATTTGGTTGCTCCGCAACCCATGCATGCCGATCTGCCGGCCAACCTGAAGCCATCCAGGCTGGTGATTGCTTGCATCCTCGACCGTGCCGGACTGCTGCGAAATCCGCAGGTCTTGGAGCCCGGCGGGAGTGAGATGACCACCAAGGTGCTGGCGGCGCTAACCAGTTGGAAATTCCGTCCTGTATTCCGCGGCGACCAACCAGTAGAAGTAAACGCCATCCTCGGCTTCGACATCGACACCCGCTGATTGTGTGGCGCGGGCGCCACACAGGTTCGTCCCTCCGGCTACCGACTCCGGTGCAACAGCACCGCCGTCCCGTCCTCATGGATTAGCTTCCACCCCGACGTTTGCTCGAGGATCGTCCCCAACGACGAATTTTTTTGCACCAGCACCCAGTTCACGTGCCTTTCATCCAGCACTTTGTTCCAGTCAGGTTGGACGAATACAACCCTCAAGTAATCCTTGAAGAATTGGTCGCCATATAAATCATGGCGATCATCCACCAGAACCTTGGTTTGTGGATACAGGCGGTAAATCAGATACCCGCCCCACTGGTCCGGGCAAAAGATCGGCTCCCGGATATCGCGCTGGGCGATCACTTCGGCGGCCTCGACCGGGAAGCGTTTGTCGTCGAAATACGCATTGATCAACTGCGCCGACCCAAGCCTTCCCCCGTGCATGCATGCCCACAAGCCGAGAACGAACGCGATCACCAGCCAGAGGTGTCCTTGAAAATGCGTCTCCAGCTTTTCCATGCGCATGCTGAAACTGTTCACGCGTAAAAGCAGAGCACGCAGCCAGGGCGCGATTTCTGCGTTCTCACTCGCCTTCGCGACGGTCTCGGAGAGTAGCGGAGCAACCATCAACGTAAGCAGCATGGACGACACCGGAAGATTGCGCGAAGCGTAGAGACCGCTATAAGCAGCCAGAAGAACCACCAGCAAATGGGCTGGCCGTGGCTTTCGGCGCGCACTCGCCAGCGCCGCGATTGTCACCAGCAAGATCACCGCGAAACACTGCTGGGCCACACCGTGAAAATCAGGCGACAGGAACTCGCTGACGTGGTTCATCAAAAATCGGTCCGATAGGTACCGGTAAATGTGAAGGTGCAGCTTGAAGCCGTAAGGGTTGACGAAACTCGCGAACAGCGAAAGCACGCTCACCAGTCCCAGCCGCTTCAGCCACCTTCCAATTTCTTGCCGCTGCTCAGGACCGGAGAAGTACTGGATCACGCCACCGACGAGGTACACGCCAAACAAAGCGAAGCCGAGCAGAAATCCGCCATGCAGATTGACCCACAGCAGCATCAGCAAGGGTAAGCAAAAAAGTCGCCAGTCTTTACTAGGTTCAGAATCGAGATTAGGTTCAGAATCGAGATTAGGTTCAGCATCGAGACCCGCCCCGCTCGCCGCCGAGTCCAGCAACTCGAACCAGATCACCGTGAGCAGCCAACTCAAAACATGGGGCCGCGCCAGAAAATGTATGGCCGATGCCCCCAACGACAGCACCAGCAGGAAAAGCGTAATCGGGAGACTGCCACCTCTTCGCATGGCCAGGTGAAACACCAAAACGAAGGTGGCCGCCATGATCGCTGCCGTGTAGAACACTACGCCGTTCAGTCCCAGCACGTGGTGAATGGCGGCAACCAGCACGTCGTACAGCCATTCCCAGGCATACCAGGGCTGCCCACTCATGGCCGCCGAGAACGGATCGACGCGGGTAATCGAGTGCGTCTGCAGCATCAATTGCCCGTTGCGGATGTGCCACCCCGTCCCCCCATCGCGCAGCAAGAGCCGTCCCAGCGCGCCGCAGCTCAAGCCCAACAGCAGGGCAACAAAAAGCAAATCGGCAACTGAGGGGATCAGGAACTGAAGCCAGCGTGAGGCGCCGCCGGACTGCGCCGCTGTATTTGATTGAGGCTCTGTTTGCGGAGGTTTCAAATGCAAAGCGTATGCTCGCGCCTAACCCGGTCATGTTACTTGATTAAACGGAACAGCGCGCGATTCGCTTGTTACTCCAGTGAATACCGGTTGCACTGAAGCTCCGAAGCTGGGCTCGCTATTGCGACTCGGCAGTCATGGCGGGAATCTACTAAAGTGTGATGTCGGATCGCGTCCGACACGTTGGTCCGGACGCCCCCGTCCGGGCTGCCGAGTGAAGCTCGGCTGACTTTGTGGGACAAGGGATCGGATGAACGGCAAACACATTCCAGGAATTGTGATCATTGGCGCCGGGTTCGGTGGCCTCAACGCAGCTCTCAGGCTCGCCCGCTATCCCGTCCGGATCACCCTGATCGACCGCAAGAATCACCACACCTTCCAGCCCCTGCTCTATCAAGTGGCAACCGCCGGATTGTCCCCCGGAGAGATTGCCGCCCCCATCCGCTGGATCGTGGGAGGCCGTCGCAACATTGAGGTTCTGCTCGGAGAAGTGCAAGATTTCGATCTTGATCGACGCGTCGTAAAGCTCGCTGATCGCGAACTTCCCTACGACTATCTGATCGTTGCCGCAGGTGCGAGCCATGCATATTTCGGACACGATGAGTGGGAACCGCTGGCCCCTGGCCTGAAGACGATCGAGGACGCGCTGGAAATCCGCCGCCGGGTATTGCTCGCATTCGAGCTAGCCGAGCGCCAGGCGGCCAGCGGCGGAGGACAGGTGCAGTTGAATTTCGTCATAGTCGGCGGCGGTCCTACAGGAGTGGAATTGGCGGGCACGCTGTCAGAGATCGCCCGCCGCGCCTTAGTGGACGAATTCAGTTCCATCGATCCCAAGCGCACGCGGATCATACTGCTCGAAGGCGGTCCTCGAATCCTGCCTACCTACCCCGAGGATCTTTCCCGAAGCGCCGAGGATCAGCTCCGCCGACTCGGAGTCGAGGTACACACGTCCACGATGGTCACGGGCGTCGAGCCCGCCGCCGTTCGCATGGGAGAGACTCGTCTGTGCGCGGCGGTGATCTTGTGGGCCGCCGGAGTGGCCGCGTCACCGTTAGGCAAGAAACTCGGCGCGCCCCTCGACCGCGCCGGCCGCGTACTGGTGAATCCCGATCTGAGTATTCCCGGCCATCCCCAAGTTTTTGTCATCGGAGACTTGGCCGCGATCAAGGATGAAGGCGGCAACATGGTGCCGGGCGTTGCGCCGGCTGCGATTCAACAAGGAAAAGCAACCGCACGCAACATTGCACGCGACCTGCAAGGAAAGCGCCGTCAAGACTTTCATTACGTGAACAAGGGCAGCCTGGCAACCATCGGACGGGCCGCCGCTATCGCACAATTTGGCAAGCTTCACATTTCCGGATTCATCGCCTGGCTCTCCTGGCTATTCGTCCACATCTTTTTCCTGATCGGATTCCGCAACCGCTTGATCGTTTTGATTCAGTGGGCGTGGTCGTACTTCACCTACGAACGCGGAGCCAGACTAATCACGGGAGATCAAACCCTGCCGAGCTGGACAGAACTGCAACGCGAGCAGAACAGTTCCGACAAAGAAACGACGAAACAATGAAATGACGACCGCTTGAATCACGCCCAAAAAGCTCAGCACCTTATCCTTTAATCCTTTAATCCTTACACTGTTCGTATTCGGACGGCTCATCCCCAAAATCGAACAGTTACAATCTGCACCTCTCCGCGTCCAAACGAAGTCAGGCTTGTTTTCATTCGCATAGGAGCGAGCAAGCTGGCACGAAATGTGCATGTTCCCTCGGGATGTTTTGTATCTACGCTGTAACCGCAGGGCTGAGTTGGGAACTCTAACCCAGCGGTGGAACGGAGGAATTGGATGGGAAACTTGGTACAGGATTTCAGATACAACTTGCGCGTGCTGCTCAAGAGCCCCGGATTCGCGGCGGTTGCAGTCATAGTCCTGGCCCTTGGCATTGGAGCAAACACCGCCATTTTTAGCGTGGTCAACGCCGTGCTGCTTCGCCCGCTACCCTACCAGGATCCTGCACGGCTGGTGCAGGTTTGGCATGTGCCGCCTCCGAAAAGTTTTCCGGGAGTGAATCTATTTGCCGTTTCGGCGGCAAACTACCTGGACTGGCGTGACCAGAACCACGCATTCGACCAACTTGCGATTTACACTTACGCCAACATGAACCTAACTGGCAAAGGTAAACCTGAGTCGGTTACAAGCGCCGTCGTCTCTCCCAACTTCTTTTCCGTATTGCAGGTGCGGCCACTTTTCGGTCGAGCAATCGCTCCAGAAGAGGACCGACTAGGACATGCCAATGTCGTGGTTTTGGGCCATGCGCTCTGGCGCGAGCACTTTGGCGGGGACCCAAGCATTGTTGGCCAAAACGTGACTGTTAATGGGCAAACCTACACCGTCGTGGGGGTCATGCCCGCCAAGTTCGAAATGCCGCCTTCGGCGCAAGTCTGGACGCCCATGGCGTTGACGGACAAAGAGAAGGCAGTGCGCGGCGAACATCACTTCGGAGTCATCGGACGTCTGAAACCCGGCACAGACTTGAAACAAGCGCAGGCGGAAATGAACACGATTTCCAGCCGGCTGGAGCAGCAATATCCCACCGACAACAAAGGATGGGGAGCTGTGGTCGTGCCTCTGCGCGAACAACTGGTGGGAAGCGTTCGCCCCGCTCTGCTGGTTCTGCTGGGCGCGGTCGCATTCGTCCTGCTCATTGCCTGCGCCAACGTTGCCAACCTCATGCTGGCGAAAACGCTGGGACGCCGCAAGGAAATTGCCATCCGATCAGCGCTCGGCGCCAGCCGTTCGCGAGTGCTGCAGCAGGTTCTCTCCGAGGCTGTCTTGCTCGCGTTGATGGGTGGCTTCGTGGGTCTGCTGATCGCTCATTTCGGAGTTCGCCTGATCTCCGCATTCCTGGCGAATCAACTGTCCCAGTCGCCAGAAATCAACCTGGACGGCTGGGTGCTCGGCTTTACTTTTACCGTTTCCATTCTCACCGGAGTTCTGGCAGGGCTGGCGCCCGCTTTGCGTCTGACCAAAATCGATTTGAATGAGGCGCTGAAGCAAGGTCTGGGCCGCACGGATTCAGATTCAGGCGGAAAGCGAACCCGTGGCTTGCTGGTGGTTTCCGAAGTCGCGCTCTCCCTCATGTTGCTGATCGGCGCCGGGCTCATGATCCGCAGCCTTTGGATGCTGCGCAGTGTTGACCCAGGCCTTGATCCCAACAACGTTCTTACTATGAGGGTCGGCGTCCCCTCGACCAGATTCTCTTCCCCATTGCAACAGAGCAGTTTCTTCAATGACGTACTACAGCGGGTTCGAGCGCTGCCCGGAGTTGACTCCGCCGGCGTGATCGACTCGGTTCCCCTCAGCGGCGGCGGTTCTATTCAGCCCATCGCCATCGAAGGCCGGCCAACTCAGCAAATGTCAGACCAGCCCGAAGTCGCAGTTCGCATTGTCAGTCCCGGCTACATCGGGGCTCTGCGAGTACCACTGCTTCGCGGACGCAATTTCAACGATGCCGACGCCGCTGGCAGACCCGCAGCCATCTTGATCAGCGAATCCATGGCCAAGCGCTTCTGGCCCAATGAAAATCCCATCGGCAAACATTTAACCATGACTTTTTTCCCGGACGCGGCTCGGGAGATCGTCGGCATCGTCGGCGATGTCAAGGACGATGGGCTGGATGCGGTCGATCCAGTAGCAACGCTGTACATGCCATTGGCCCAGCTCTCGACACCGCTGCTGGGTGGATGGAGTTCGTTCCCCATGTCGCTCGTCGTGCGCGCCAACTCCAATCCATCGAGTTTGACCTCAGCAGTCTCGAATGCAGTGCATCAGGTCGATTCTGAACTGCCTCTGCTCCAGATCCTCACCATGCAGGATGTAATTGGCGCATCCCTATCGCAGCAACGCTTCAACATGCTGCTGCTGGCGGTCTTCGCCGGACTCGCCCTACTCCTCGCCGCAATCGGAATTTACAGTGTGCTCTCCTACAGCGTGAAACGGCGGGTACGCGAAATCGGTATCCGCATGGCACTCGGAGCGCAAGTTCGCGATGTGCTGCGGCTGATTGTGATCGAAGGCATGCGGCCGACTCTGATTGGCGTCGCAATCGGACTGGCTGGCGCGTTAGCTCTGGGTCGGGTTTTGGCCAATCTAATCTATGGCGTAAAGCCCACCGATCCCATCACCTTCGGAGCAGTGTCGGTCCTGCTGGCCGGCGTAGGCTTGTTCGCCAGCATCATCCCCGCCTACCGCGCAACCAGAGTCGAGCCCATGAAAACTCTGCGCGACGAGTAGACACTGTGATTAAGTTGCCGATGTAGGCGCGGGCGTCCGTCCACGCCCGTGCGGCATCAATTGAAATTCACACGCAATCATTTCCCTAATTGTGCGACGCGTCCGCCACCACATCCTGCGAAGAAGGTGCAGACTTCCGCGCCGCGGAGATGCTCTTCGATTCCGGTTGTCCGAATACTTCCGGATGCAAATAGTAGCCTTGTTCCCCGACCGCTTTGTCCTCCTCCACCGGTATGCGGTACTGATTGGCATAAGCGTCGTGCCGGATGCCGGTCACCTGCCACGACACTTCCACGTCAGGCTTACTCGTCCGAATCACAAAGCGGTTGGTAGCGATCTTCCGGGCCACGATGGCCTGCGCGAATTGCCCGATCACAGTTAACTGATAACGGAAATCACCATTGAGCGCTTCAAAGTAGTCCGGCAAGTTCACCGTTGCTAAACCATGCCGATCGGTCGTGACGTTTCCGTTGTACACGTTCATCATGTCGGGCGACTCGACGAACGAGTGCGAGAGATATTTATTCGCAGGATCCAACGGATGGTCGATCTTGAATGACCCGCTGCCCTTGGTCAGTTTGCCGGTGACGTTGAGATTGCCCGCATAGAAGCCATTGCCGCTGGCGTCAACGCTGAACTTCCCGACATAGTTGCTGCCCGCGAGTCCGCTCAAAATCAATCCGCCGCCACCGTGAGCAACGAAAATGCCAGCCGCCCCGCCGCTTGTGCTCTCGGTTTGGCCCTGAATTCCGGTGCCGCCGCTGGTCGAGGCGCTGTGCCCAAATGTGCCGATACCGTTCGGGCTCACGGTCGCTCCGTTAACACCGGTGGTGTTGCCGCTGCTGGCGTACGCGGTGCCAAGCACTCCGACTCCGGCGGTGCTGGGCGTGTACCCGCTCACACCGTACACGCTGCCACTGGTGGCATTCGCGCTCCCGCTCACGCCCGAGGCGCCGGTGGTGGCGCTGGCGGTCCCGCCTGCTACGCCGGAGACTTGCCCAGTGGTCGCGCCCTCGTAGCCGCTTACCCCAGCGGCGAAATTGGTTGCGCTGTTGGTCGAGCCGACGACACCATAAACAACTCCGGTAGCGGCGCCCTCGTACGCGCTCAGGCCGGCGGCTCCGTTCGTGGTGCTATTGGTCCCGCCAGCAACGCCATACACCTGGCCCGTGGTAGCGAGCTCAAAGCCGGTGACACCGACCGCGCCGGTCGTGGTGCTGGACGCAAATCCGCCGACGCCATGAACCTGGCCAGTGATGGCGGTCGCATTACCGAGCACGCCAGCGGTGCCCGTGCTCGTGCTCGATGCGAAACCCGCCACGCCATAAGACTTGCCTGAGGTGGCGTTGGATTGCCCGATCACTCCGATGCCGCCCGTGGTTGCGTTGTCCAGTCCGAACACCCCGTTACCAATCGGGGAGGAGCTCTGTCCGTATACGCCTGTCGTGCCGGCTTGCGGATCGGTCGCAATGCCGTTGATGGCGGCCGCGGAGCCCGGCACCGTCACCTGCATGCCCAGAGCTGCTTTACCGGCAACATCAACAATTGCTTGCGGCGTCTTGGTACCGATACCTACATTGCCACCGGTCTCATAGATCACCGAATTGCCCAACGTTGTTGCTCCGGTCCACAGCGGAACGAAGTTCTTCGTGCCCTTGCCCGTCACGCCTGCGGGAGGACGATTTGGTGCGGCAGGTGCCGCCGTTGCCGAGCCCGGCTGGCCTTGTGCCCCACCGGTGCTGGCATGTATGAACGCTGACGAAGGCAAGCCGCCCAACGTTTCCGCATCCGCTGCCTTCAATGCATACGGCACGCTTAGCAGTAGCACCCGTGGCTGCTCCGGCTGCCCTGCAATCTGCGTACTGATCCAATGCGCCTCAGCCGAACTGAACAGGCTCAACGGCACACCGTCTGCACTGGCCGAGCCCAGCATTGCGGTGTAATGTCCAGTCGCATCGGCTTGGACGTTCTGCGTCTCCATCCACAACGGACTGCCACCTTGCTGATCTTTGTGCAGCGAAAAAGTGACGCCGACCACGCCAGTCATGGCCTTGTGTGTTTCGTCCTGCGCGACGCCCGAGAACTTGATAAGCCGTGGCACCTGGGTGGAAGCCAGACTTGAGTTTGGGGCCGCTGTTTGGGCCAGAGTTGTGCAAACTGCCGCTGACAGAAAACTGACGATGACGAAGCATGCGCGAAGCTTCACTGGAGGTCTCCTCTCTGTTTTTAAGTTGCTCCTGGATACCGCGACGGCTGGGCGGCCGGCCATGGCGCACCCTTATATCACCAAACTGGTGCCATGACAATGGCCCTTGGCCGTTTTCTTCATCTGACCAACGCCAAACGCCCGGTGTCCAGCGAAAGCTTCAGGAGAACGTCCAGAGTCTTTCACCCCACAATCAAAGCGCGTCCACCCGCTATAATCTACTTGCCTTGAAATTTCTCCGGCTCAGCGCAGTCTTCCACTTGCTCTTGTCCGCGGCCGCTCTTGCCCAGGAACCGGCCACGGCGGGTCAGACCGTGCTGGTAGCTCCCTTTGAAAATCAATCCAAGGCCCCGGGCATCGAGTGGGTCGGCGACGCCTTTCCGGAACTGCTGCAAGATCGCCTGAATTCCGCCACGCTGTTTGTGCTGCCGCGCGAAGACCGCCTCCGCGCCTACGACCGCGTGGGCATCCCGGTCGAACTTCATCCTTCGCGCGCCACCCTCTACCGCATTGCCGAACAGTTAGACGTGGACTACGTAGTGCTTGGCCTGTACCGCTTCGATGGACGAACTTTCACCACTTCGGCGCAACTGCTGGATATGCGCCGCCAGCGTCTGCTGCCCGAAATGAACGAGTCCGGCCCGCTGATCCAACTCATCGACATTCAGACCGCGCTGGCCTGGGACGTTCTGCATACCCTTCGCCCGGAGATCTCGATCAGTCAGCAGGCGTACGTTGACGCTGCGCCTTCCATCCGGTTGGACGCGTTCGAGAACTATATTCGGGGCGTTACCGCACCGACAACTGAAGAACAGATTCAGCACTTTCGCGAAGCGGTTCGCCGGAATCCCGCCTACCCCGAAGCGCTGCTGCAACTTGGCAAAGCCTATTACCGTGGACGGCAGTACGAGCTGGCGGTCTCCTCGCTGACGCGCGTCCCCGAAAACAATCCGCTCGCACGGGAGGCGAATTTCTATCTTGGACTCGCCGCCTACGACAACGGAGATTTCCCGCGCGCCGAGTCCGCATTCCGTTTCGTTGCCGCCCGATTGCCGCTGGCCGAGGTTTACAACAACCTGGGAGTGGTCAGCTCTCGCGCAGACAGAAAAACCGCCGCCGAATATTTTCAGAAAGCAATCGATGCGGATCCCAACGACCCCGACTATCACTTCAATCTGGCCATAGAACTCTACCGCACGGGCGATCTGGCAGGCGCATCCCGCCAACTCCGAGACACACTCTCGCTGAAGCCAGGCGATACCGCCGCCAAATCTCTGCTTGACGCAATCACGCCTGAAGCCAAATCTCCAGCCCCGCGAGCAATTGTGCCGGTGAGCCAAAAGACTCCGCTCGAGCGCATCCGGGCCAACTATGACGAAAGTTCGTTCCGCCAGCTTGCCTTGAAAATCGAAGCAGTGGCCGAGCAGCGTCTGGCCAAAACCGATCCCCTCACCCATGCGAAATTCCACACCGATCGTGGACATCAACTACTGACCCAAGCATTCATCTCCGAAGCAGAAGCCGAATTCCGGGAGGCGATTGCGCTCAACTCCTCAAATCCCGAAGCCCACGCCGGATTGGCCAGCGTGCTGGAAGCCGAAAACAACCCGACCGGGGCGCGATCCGAAGCCGAAGAGGCATTGCGCCTGCGCCAGTTCCCCGAACCGCTTTTGGTATTAGCCAGGCTTGATTTGCGAGACAATAGAGCTGAAGCGGCCGCGGAGAACATAGCCCAGGCTTTGCGTTTGGAACCCTCCAACGCTTCCGCGCTGGCCCTCAAGCGCGCCGTTGCAGCCAAGCTCGCGCAGGAAGCGCAGCCGCTGCCCAATCGATGAAACCGCTTTTCGTTTCACGCATTTGTTCCGGCCTTCTGACCGGATTGCTGTTATTCGTCCTCTCCGCCGCTTCTTCCGCCGAAGTGTTGAAGATCGTGGTGAACGACGCGATTCATCCCATCACCGATGAATACATTGGCCGCGCAATCGCGGAAGCCGAGCGCAATAAAGATCAGGCATTGCTGATCGAGATCAACACACCGGGCGGCCTGCTTGACTCCACCCGCGACATCATCGAAAAAATCCTGGCCTCACCCGTGCCCGTAATCATCTACGTCACCCCCAGCGGAAGCCGCGCGGCTTCGGCCGGATTCTTCATCCTCGAAAGCGCCGATGTGGCGGCCATGGCGCCCGGAACCAATACCGGCGCTGCTCATCCCGTTTCGCTCGGCGGCGGCAAGATGGACGACGTGATGAAAGAAAAAATCGAGAACGACTCCGCCGCCCTGATGCGATCGGTGGTCGGGAAACGCGGCCGCAATGTTGAAATCGCCGAAACCGCCGTGCGCCAATCCAAGTCTTTCACCGACCAGGAGGCGCTTTCGCAAAAACTGATCGACTACATAGCGCCCAGCGAAGCGGACCTCTTCAAGCAATTGCAAGGCAAGCAGGTGAAGCGGTTCAGCGGCCAGACCATCACGCTCAATCTGGTCGGCAGCCCAATCCATCCCTTTGATATGACACTGAAGCAGCACATCCTGGCCTACCTGATGGATCCGAACATTTCGTTTATTCTGCTAGCCGTCGGTGCGCTCGCGCTTTATGCCGAGTTCAACCATCCCGGCGCGGTAGTGCCCGGAACGGTCGGAGTCGTATTCATTCTTCTCGCCATCTTCGCATTGAACTTGCTGCCCACCCGCTTCGCCGCCGTAGTTCTGATTTTCGCGTCGTTCATTCTGTTCGCGCTCGAAGCCAAATTCGCTGCCCATGGAGTGCTCGCCATCGGCGGAATCGTCACACTCACGCTGGGCGGACTCCTCTTAGTGGACGCACCCATTCCCGAGATGCGAGTCCATCTGCTGACAGCGCTGGCCGTCAGCATTCCGCTCGGAATCATCACCGTCTTCCTCATGAGCATCGCCCTGAAAGCGCGAGCCAATAAGGTTGTGACCGGCGTGCAAGGACTGATCGGCGAAATCGGCCTGACTCAGAGCGCGCTATCGCCGCAAGGAAAAGTCTTCATCCACGGCGAACTGTGGGACGCCATCTCCTCCGCCAATCTCCCCGCAGGACAACCGGTCATCGTGCGCCAGGTAAAAGGATTGCAACTGTCCGTGGACCCCTCGCCCTCCGCACCAAAAACGTAAATGGAGTACGGGCGTCCTCGCCCGTCACCAATGACGCGCATGCACCTGACCAGACAACCCCGTACCGCTTTGAAATCACAGCCCCGCCAGCCCCAATTGCGATACAATCCGCCTCAGAGGCATTCCTGACAATCAGGCGCGGAGGCCCAGATGGAGCTTGGGGTTGGTTTCACGACTATCGTAATCATCATTGCCGGTCTATACCTGTTAAGTTCAATCAAGATCCTGGCGGAATACGAGCGCGGCGTCATCTTTCGGCTGGGGCGTCTGCTTCCAGAAGCCAAGGGTCCGGGCCTCATTTTCGTCTTCGCCCCGCTCGACCGCATGGTTCGCATCTCCCTGCGTCAGGAGGCTCTGGAAGTTCCGCCGCAGGACATCATCACCCGCGACAACGTGACACTGAAAGTAAACGCCGTCATATTCCTGCGCGTGATCGAGCCACGCAAGGCCGTCGTGGAAGTTTCCAACTACGTCTATCAAACGTCGCAGTTCGCGCAGACCACGCTGCGTTCCGTGCTCGGCGAACAGGAACTGGATGAACTGCTGGCCCATCGCGACAAGATCAACCTGCGCCTGCAAAGCATCCTCGACACCCATACCGCTCCCTGGGGAGTAAAAGTGGCTAATGTCGAAGTCAAGCAGGTGGACATGCCCGAGTCCATGCTGCGCGCCATGGCCAAGCAAGCCGAGGCGGAACGCGAGAAACGTTCCAAGATCATTCACGCCGAAGGCGAGTTTTCCGCCGCTCAGCGTCTGGTGGATGCAGCCCGGCTGCTGGCCACCGAACCGGTGAGCGTGCAATTGCGCTATCTCCAGACCTTGACCGAAATCGGCGTGGAGAAGAATACCACCGTAGTCTTTCCGGTCCCGGTGGACTTCTTCTCCAGCATTCCGAAGTTATTCGCAAGACCCGACGGAGGCGATTCTCCGGGTGCTGCGAAGAGCTGAGCGTCCATCGGCAACGACGACGAGGTGCAAATGGCAACGGCTACATCTGAGGAGACGGAGATCACGCTGGGCACAGGCAAGATGCTTGCCCTGTTTTTCGGACTGGTAGCACTCTGTGCGGTTTTTTTCGGCATGGGATTTTCCTTGGGCAGAAGTTCCGTTACCGTCGTGTCTCTCGACCTCCCAGCCGCGACCAGTGCCACTGCTGGCGGCCTGCGGCCTTCTGCCATCAAGGCCACTAGCACCACTCCGCCGGCTGATATGACGTTTTACAAAGCGGTTGCGAGCAAGGACGGAAACAGCCAGCCGGCCCCGAAGGAAATGTCAACCCAAGCGTCCGATGCGGCTGCGCCTGCGAACACCGCCGAGACCACCCCTGATCCCGCTGTTCCACCGCCGTTGAACGGCTACTACGTGCAGGTTGCCGCAGTCAGCAAGCCGGAGGATGCGGAGGCCCTGGTCGACGCGCTCAAGAAAAAGCAATATCCCGCATTCTCAACCAACACGCCCACCGACAAACTCATCCACGTGCAAGTTGGACCGTACGCTGACATCAAAGATGCCGAACTCATGCGCGGCAAACTGGTCAGCGATGGCTACAACCCAATCCTGAAGAAGTGACGATTGTCGATTTTCAAGTCGTCAATCTCTGCTGAACCTCGGAAGACGCAGCCCCGATCACTCACACATTGACAACCATCGATTTCCGGTTTATTGCTATATCTTCACCATGACTGATTCTGAGCAGACCCTGAATCGTGTGCTGCATGCCATCGCCGATCCTACCCGGCGGCGCATTCTGCAAGCCCTCAAGGAGCGCGGAGCTTGTTCCATCGGCAAGGACGTAGGTCTATGCGCTTCGGATATCGAGCCGCGCGTTCACCTTTCCCAGCCTACGATCTCCCATCACATGTCCATTCTGAAGAAAGCGGGATTGGTGGAGGCAAAGAAACTGGGCCAGTGGATGTGGTACCGGCGAAATGAGACTGCCCTGCGCGCATTTGCCCGCGAACTGCGCGAAAGTCTTTAGCTGCGCGGCGGCGATACGGATGCGCCGCCACGCATCTCTGCCGACGACTTGCGGGAGCGGCTACGGCTTGTATCTGGGCGATGATTTGCTCATCTTCTTCTTGTCCGGCCTCGGCTCGGCCTTCGATGTTTGCGATGGTTTCTTCTGCGGACGCTTCCTGGTCTTCGCCTAAATCTTCTTCTTCCTCGAAATCCTCTTCGGACCAGGGATCTTCGCCGAGCGGGGTTTGGTCTACCGTGCGGGGATCGATGACTACGCGGGTTTTGACGGCGGGCTCGAAGTTGATGCGGCTGAGGTTAGAGGATGCGGTCTGCAGAGCGTAGAGGAGCAGGCCGGCGGTTTTGGGGTCTACCTGTCCGCTCAGAATCAGGCGCATGACCTGCATGAGCGAGACTTGGACGGAGTTGGCGTCCTCGAGCACGGGCAGATCGAGCGCGACGCGGGCGCGGCGGGCGCGGTTGGCGTTGAGGAC
>Ga0209118_1000156_pt1 | contig 44889 bp, 40 predicted proteins | sample BlaSpr_A8_Ref_M1_FD_187988 | JGI IMG/M metagenome (GOLD analysis project Ga0209118, IMG submission 187988) | Forest soil microbial communities from Thunder Bay, Ontario, Canada - Black Spruce, Ontario site 2_A8_Ref_M1 (SPAdes) (version 2) | ecosystem: Environmental > Terrestrial > Soil > Boreal... | reverse complement strand
GCGCGGCGGCGAGCGGGAGCGCGCCGAGCAGGCAACGCAGGACGGCGGGGCGGCGATTCTTGGGCGCGCAGCAGGTCATCCTCGAGCACGAGGCAAGTTTTGCGCCACCGCCCACCCCGCCCGCCAAATCTCCATAGCCGACAAGGCCCTGCGCCATCGGTCCAACCCGACTCAATCCGCGGCGACAGGCGGTGTAAAAATTCCCGACAGGCCCAGCCATCATCCCCGAAAACCGCTAAGCCTGGTTTCCCAGTCGGCGGTATTCGCTGTAGTGCCGGATCGCCTTGTTAGCGTGGCCCAGAAGCTCATGCAAACGGGCCGCGTTGTAATGGGCGTCGGCAAATCCGGGCAGCAACTTGAGACTCGCCTCATAACTCGCCAGCGACTCCTCGGTGCGCTGCAAATCTTCCAGAGCGACGGCGAGATTGAAGTGCAGCAGGGCCTCGTCCGGACAATGCTCCAACGCGTCTCGATAAAGCGCGATGGCTTGTTCGCATCTGCCGAGATCGCAGAGCAAACAACCGAGATTCAAATAGGCATCCACATAATCCGGAGCCTGACGAACTGCTTCCCGGTAGGCGGCCTCCGCCTCAGCCGCGTCTTCCGATTCGAGCAGGCATCCCAGATTGAACCAGTAGCTCGCATCGCCGTCTGCCTCGCCCTCGTGGCCGAGGAAAGCGACTGAACCGCTCACTGCGGTGACCTCGAAATCGAACAGCAGTTGTCCGGAATCCACTTGCCATTGTGCGTTGCCGTCCCTGACCGCAATTTCGCCACCCACCGCAGCGATGCGCAGCCCGCTTAACGGAAGTTCGTCAGGCAGCGACTCGCGCAACCGCTTTAACGATCGGGCGATCTTGCGCGGCGGTATGTTTGCCGCGCGCAAATCCAGCGCCGTACGCAGAATGACCAGATCCTGAAAAGTGAATCGGTATTCTCGTCTTTTTCCCCGTGTCGGCGAGACAAACCCCGCACCGACCAGACCGTCGATGGCTGATCGTGAGATACCGAGCATCGTCTCAATGTCACGCAGGGTGTAGCTTTCCATCGTCCTATTTTTTGCTGCGCGCGCGTCCCGCGGCGGCAGCGGGTACCGTCGCTGCCGCGGCACGTTTGGCGCCTTTGCGTTCCTCTGCGGCAGGTGCTGCCACCGCTTGCACGGCTGGCGCCTTCTTCCCCAAGCTTGCGCGCAACGCCTCCATCAGGTCGATCACCTGCCCGGTACCGTGTTCCGGTTCGGCAGAAACGGCGATTTGCTTGCCGGCTATTTTTTCGTCGATCGCGGCCTCGATACGCTTCTTCTCTTCATCCTCGTAGGCGCCCGGGTCGTAGGTGGGCTCGGCGATCTGTTCGATCAACTGCAGCGCGAGAGTGAGTTCGGGCTTCTTGACGTCGGTCTTTTCGATCTCCAGCTCCTTCATCGAGCGCACCTCGGTGGCATAAAGGAGTTGCTGCAGAATGAGGCCCTCGCTGCCAACGCGAACCTGCACCATGTATTGCTTTCCTTTCCATACCCATTTAGCGAGCGCACAGCGATTCGTCTCGCGCATTGCTTCAATGAGCAGCGTGTAGGGCCGCGCACCGCGCTTGTCCGGAGCCAGGTAATAAGCCTTGTCATAGTAGATCGGATCGACCGAACTCAAAGGAATGAACGATACGATATCGACGCTCTGCGTTCCCTTGTCTTCGAGTGCACGCAGCTCGTCCGGGGTAAACATGACATAGCGGTCTTTCTCGAATTCGTAACCCTTTACCATATCGGCGCGTTCTACCGGAACGTCTTCCTTCAGGCAGAAGTATTGCTGCTTGAGGCGAGAGCCGCAGGTCTTATGCAACAAGTTGAAATGCACTCCCGACGAGCTGTCCGTCGCGGAGTAGAGCTTGACCGGAATGGATACCAAGCCGAAGCTGAGCGAGAGAGAGGCGATTGAGCGAGCAGCCATGGTGCACCTTTCGTAGTAGTTTCTCTAATACCCGAACACGCTTAAAGACTCAGCCTGCGCAGGAATCTGCAACCTGAATGTCGCTCCGTACCTCACCTCGTTCAGCCAGAGAACGCTTCAGCGTTTTCAATTGGGAAATCCGGAGGATACTGTCTGTCGGATTCTCCCGGCTCAGCGGCATCGGTATCGGGGCACCAGCAACGGCCCGTGGCGAGCAGGCGGCGGTGAGGGTCCTGCCGCGCACATTCAAAGTATGGTCGAAAAATAGCTTTCCGGCCCGCTTCGCCACGTTCCGATCCGAGGTGACCACATCCGAATGTTGCGCCATGACGGCCCGGCCGATCAACTCGCACGCAGATCTTGCCTGCTCGAACCTCAGCGTGCGCTCTATCGGCACAAAGACGTGCAGCCCCTGCTGCCCGAGGTTTTGAGGCAAGGGCGGGGCGATAAGGCGTCTAGTACGTTCCATGAAACTCCAGCGTGCCAAGTCGTCCCAACCCCGTGTCGGCAGGTTGTTGCATATCGGTCTGATTGCAACCTTTGACTCTTCGAATAGCCATCTGCGGTATCGACAAATTGCGCACTTCTCACATATTTCTGGAAAAACGCCTCTGCGTCAATCCCGTCAGGCATTGCGAATCGGCGTCAGTGGCCGATTGCAGAGATGCGGCAGCCTGTCAGGCGCCACCGTTGTCAGATAACGCAACAGATCCCCTTAGCTGCTGGTCGCTGTCGCCAGGTCTCCGCGAGCACTGGATTCTAGCGATCTGACAGGCGACACCGAGCCACGCAACGGCAGCCCCGATGCTTCGGATGCCGGCGATGCGGCCTGATGCCGGGCCACGATATTTATCGAGATCGAGAGTCTCCTCGGAGCCAATCCCGGTGCCGCCCAATGTCGCTGCCGGAGTCAGATGAGTCGCTCGGCCCGGGGGCTTCCGTTCCGTGCCCCTTAGCTTAGCAACTGCGGGTTCTCTTCCCGTCAGTCCCTCTGATCTTTTTCATGGCATTGCTTACCCGAGCGCGCGATAGCCTCACCCGGCGGACAACATTTTATGGCCCGCGCATACGGCACAGTGAACGGGCAACCGCGGCGGAGACTCTCCCGCGCCGATAGGCGGCGTTACTTTGCGCAATGCCCGATGCCCGATGCCGGAAGCGCAAGGGAAGCGCTCAGCGCTCCTGGCGCAACTTCAAGACCGGCGCATGCAACAGCGGCTCGTCCGCCGGATCGGTCGGGGGATCGCCGGGCGAAGGATCAGGATCCACCGGACGAGGATCTTTGGGTTCGTCCGGATTGCGCGGATCCGGTACGCCGTGGGCGATGAGGGAAGGAGGAATATTCATGGCGGTCCGCCTAATGAGAGCGACTAACTTACCAGCGATCGGCGAGTATCGCGACGACTCTGCAAAGCATGCTGCATGCAATCTGATTTTGCAACGATCGCATGACCGCTCGCTTCAGACACCCGTTAATGGGCGTCGCATAGCTGAAATTTGTAAAGGTGCCAGAGACGAATTTCGCGGCGCAATGCTTACCTCGTGTCGCGAAAAAAGACGCTACCTTAGCGTTACTCTAGCAAAAAGTGAGCGCGGCACGTGCATTCCGTTGTCCCCCTCGCGGTTAAGGCATGCCAAAAGCGCAGATGGGAGGAGCACGCGCACATGCCAGGTACACCCTGGATTCCGCTGGCTCGTTGATCAACGGCTATTGAACGTGACGGCCCGCCAGCAACGGCACGATTTTCTCCGCCGACAACGGACGGCTGAACAGATAGCCTTGCATTTCGTCGCATCGGATCAAGCGCAGCAGGTTGGCATGCTCTTCGGTTTCCACCCCTTCGGCGCAGACTTTCAGCCTCAACGAATGGGCTAGCGAAATAACCGCAAAGACGATGCTCATGTTATCCGGGCTCGAGCCTAGATTCGTTATGAAGGACTGGTCGATTTTTATCAAGTTTACCGGGAGTTTCGCAATATAGCGCAGCGATGAGTAACCGGTGCCGAAATCGTCGATGGCAAGGCCCACGCCCATTTCCTTCAGCGCGCCAAGCTGTGGAATAGCCAATTGAACGTCATCCATGATGACGCTTTCGGTAATTTCCAAGTCGAGTTCAGCACCTTGATTCTTCGCCAGAGCTTCCGCGACTTCCATTACGAAGTCCTTGCGGCGGAACTGAATCGCCGAAACATTGACCGCGATACGCGGCGGCCGTAGTCCTTGCTGCACCCAATGGGCGCGATCGGCCATGGCTTTTCCAATCACCCACCGCCCCAAGGCAAGGATCAAGCCGAGCTCTTCCAGTATTGGAATAAAGGTGGCGGGGTGCACCAGACCTGTTTCCGGATTGTCCCAGCGGATCAGCGCTTCCAATCCGCAAATACGTCCGTTCCCAAGCTCAATCTTCGGCTGATAGTGCACAACGAACTGCTCTTGTTCCACCGCTTTTCGCAGCTTGGTTTCGAGACTCAGGCGTTGGCTGGTACTGCTGTTCATCTGTGAGGCGTAGAACAGGTACTTGTCGCCGGAAATCTTCGCCCTGCGCAGCGCGATCTCGGCATTTCTGAAAAGGGTGTCAGCGTCGGTGCCGTCTCCCGGGAAAAGCGCGATGCCTGCGGTGGCAGCGATGCGAATTTCCTCCGCGCCGTCCACACTGAACGCCCGGTTCATGCTGTCCAGGACGATTTCCTTCACGATATTCGCCACCTCGGCCGCGCCCTTGACATCAGCTATGATCGCGACGAAACAATCACTGTGCAGACGGGCGAGCCCGTGCGCGTCCGGTAAGGCGAGCTGCAGACGGTGTGCGACGAGCGTCAGAAGCGCATCGCCGACGTGACGACCGACGGTATCGTTGATTGCCCTAAAACGATCCAGGTCAATCACGGTGACCGCCAATATACCTTCGTCCGCGGCGTAAGTCGGACGATGCAGCAGTTGATTCAGGCGATCCGATACAAGAGTTCGATTGGGCAGCCCGGTCAACAGATCGTAGTAGGCGAGATAACTGAGCCGTTCATCCTTTTCGATGTAGTCCAATGCGAACGAGATGTCGCCGGTCAGTTCGTTCAGCAGCTTCATCTCCTCCTGATCGAAGAAGCCTCGCTCCTCGGCGTAAAGTGCGAGAACGCCGATTGCCTCCCCCTCGACCAGCAGCGGCAGCACCGCCAATGAACGATAGCTGCGCGCCAACGCTTCCTGCTTGAAGACGACTTGCGGATCGGTCGCGATGTCGTTGGCAATGACCGGCTGCTTGTCGCGCAGCGCTTTCCCTGCAGCTCCGGGGTCGATCGCGAGGCGTTGCATGATGAAGCCGACTTCGTCCAGGTATTTCTGCCCCGCGCCCATCGATGCAACAGGCGTCACCTTGCTGGCACCTGGCACGGTCGTGCCAATCCAGGCCATCGTAAATCCACCTTGTTCCACGGCGATGCGGCAAGTCTCCTGAAACAGCTCCTGGCGCTCGCGAATGCGCACGATCATCGAGTTGATGCCGCTCAATACCTCATGGATTCTGCTCAGGCGAGCAATCCGATCCAGCTGTTCCTTGCGCTCCGTTATGTCGCTCGCCAGTCCGTCGATGCGCATTATTGAGCCATCATCGGCACGCAGGCTACGGCGGGAGTCCTGCAGCCAGCGCACGGCGCCGTCAGGCCGGAGAATTCGGTAGGTAGTCTCAAAAGCTTGTCCCTGGAGCGCGGCTAGCCATTGGCCTAGCACTCGTTCCTTGTCTTCCGGGTGTATGACCTCCAGGTAGAGCTGCGGGGCGGCATAGAACTCGCTGGCCGGCCGGCCGTAGATCGCTTCCACGGCGGAACTGACATAAAGCACGGTTCCACCATCCGCAGACATCGACCAGACGACATCCCGTAGGGAAGAGAGAATACTGTCCAGCCGTTCCTTAGTGTCTCGAAGTTCGTCTTCTGCTTGCCGGCGCTTCCTTCTCTGTTGGACCTCCTGCAGCGCCTTTCGGACCGCCGGAGCCAGGCGTGCCAAATTGTTTTTCAATACATAGTCGGTAGCGCCCTGCCTCAAGGCTTCGACAGCGCGCTCCTCGCCTATCGTGCCGGAGACGAAAATGTAGGGCGTGTCCGGACACTGGATGCGCGCTATCGACAGGGCATGCATTCCGTCGAACGCACCGGGTAAAGTAAAGTCGGAAAGGATAATGTCCGGCGCGAATTCATCCAGCCCGGCGCGGAATTGCGCTTCGGTTTCCACCCGACGCGAGGCACAATGAAGCCCAGCTTTGCGCAGTTCGCGCAGTTCGAGCTCCGCATCCGCCTCAGTGTCCTCAAGGATCATGATCTTGAGTTCGGGTTCGAAGTCCGTTGCGCTGCCCCTTGCTATGGCCACTGCACCCCCGATGAACCTGACATGCACCACTATAAGACTGAACCTCAGGAGCGTAGCGATCTCGCACCCGGCGACGCCCGTTGCACCCGAAGGCGTCTGCCTTGCCAGTGACGGATTATCGAACGTTTTCCATCGCTGCGCACGGGCGATGAAGCTGAAAGTATCAACCACGAACAAACAGACTGTTCAGTCCAGCTCTTACTATGGCGGCGGCGCGGGCCGGCTGGACGGGTGCGTGGGGACGCTTTCGACGAGGCCCCTAGCAATCACTGTAAGCGCGTCGTGTGTCAATTCGCACAGGTTGCAAGCGCATCTGCAGCGCCCCCATACTGATGAGTATGGTATGGGCACGAGCAGGCGCGCTGAACCAATCGTCTCGGAGACGGACATCACCGACGCGGCGGGCACATTGCAGCCCAGCGGGCTGATTCACGACCGCCACGGTCGCACCTACACCGGGCGATGGCTGGTTCGACATTGATAATCGGGGTTGAGCGATGGCAACCCTGCGGTGCGCGGCGACCTCGCGAGCGCTCCGTCGCCAGATGCCACGTTGCTCGCGCGTGGCTAGTTACGCGAATGAGCTCCCAGTCCACGCCGTCCCGAGCTTGTTTGCCCAAGTCGTCGCTGCCGCAGCACCCAACCGAGCAACCCTTCTCGCCGCAATGACATTCGGCTTGAGCCTGGCAGTCCACCGGGGGTTGTTCCGGGCCGCGAATCCGGCGGGCTTCTTTTGTACTGAGAACTGGTGTATTTTCGATGTCCTCCTGTCCGCTACGTATGACCGGTTAAGACGGGTGAGCATCGAAGTGCAGTTGCGCGAGGCCCGCTTTTCCGAAATGATTGAACATCTACTCCAGCCGAAGTTCATTGTGATCTATCTCTTCGCGCTATCGGTTTTATACGTCCACTTCCGCGGCCGGGTGCGCCACAAGCTGTATCGGCAATTGATCGATCACTCCGCTTTTCTCGCTCCCTATAACGTGCTCATGTATTTCTTTTCGGCTGTGCCGTCGAAGCCGATCCTCGATCTGCAGCACTTTCCGGACCTGAAAAGTCTGCGCGACAACTGGGGGATGATCCGCGAAGAGGCCCTGAAGCTGTTCGATCAGGGATACATCCGGGCGGCGGAGAAGAACAACGATGCAAGCTTCAATTCCTTTTTCAAGGAAGGATGGAAGCGCTTCTACCTGAAGTGGTATGGCGACTCGCTGCCTTCGGCGAAGGCGCTTTGTCCCAAGACGGTCGCTCTGGTGGAATCCGTACCGAGTGTCAACGCAGCGATGTTCGCTCTCCTACCTCCGGGAAGCCACCTGAATCCACACCGCGACCCGTTTGCCGGATCGCTGCGCTACCATCTTGGGTTGGTCACCCCGAACTCCGACGCCTGCCGCATCTTCATCGACGGTCAATGCTATTCCTGGCGCGATGGTGAGGACATTCTGTTCGACGAGACTTACATTCATTCGGCGGAAAATCGCACCGACCAGACGCGCATCATTCTTTTCTGCGATGTGGTACGCCCGCTTAACAACGCACCGATGCGCGCCATCAATCGCGCCATGAGCAACCTCCTCGGCAAGGCGACCACGTCGCAGAACCTGGGTCATGAACCAGTCGGCGCCATCAACCAGGTATTCACCCTTGCCCACCACATGGGGGAACTGCGCAAACGCTTGAAGAACGCCAACAAAACCGTCTATCGACTGCTCAAGTACACGCTGGTTGTGGCGGTTTTGTACGCGATTTTTGCTTAGGACCAACAGGTTATAAGTCGCTAGTTGCTGCAGCCGCGCAGATATTGCGCCGGAACTCCCTGGTTCACGCAGAGCAAGCTGAGATCGCCTTGCTGGTCGAGACCGGGAGCGTACATGATGGTCTTGTCGCTGAGTAGGGGGTCGAACCTGATGACGATCAGACCGCTCGCGGGATCCAAGCTGAGCTGATAGCGCGCTAGCACGGGTGGACGGGGCGCGTTCGCCGCAGCGAGCGTAGCGGGCACCGAGCGATGGGTGCGGTAGTAGGATTCCACGGCTCTTTTTGCTCCTTCGCCGATAGCCAAGGCTTGTCCAATCTCGGTTCGCAAGGCGTAGTCGTGATAAGCCGGTAGTCCGACTGCCGCGACTACGCCGATGAGCGGGATCGCCAGACCCAATACTGTCAGAGCGACCAATGCGGCGGCGCTGAGCTTACCGCTCGCCAGTACGACCGTGTCAGCCACGATGTCGTGCAGCGCCTGGCGCCGCTTGGTGAAAGGCTGAATGAGGTAGCCGGCAAAAAACGGCAAAGCCCAAACGAGGCAAACGAAGTAACGGCGAGTCGCTTTGGCAAACGCGACGCGACTCAGCGTATTTGCGTCGACCACTTGCACCAACAACGCGCGCATTCCCCAAGTGGAGCGGTGCGATCCGGAAATTTGCACGGCGTTGTATATCCAGAACAGGATGACGAAGCAGACCGCGGCGGCGCCACTCGCAACGCGCCAGTTCGCCTGATCATCGAGCCGAATTCCCACCGCGCGAGTCAGCAAAGCGGCGACGACCAACAGAGGGACGAGGACGATAAAAACGTCTAGCGTGACGGCGACGTAACGGCGCCCGAAGCCGGCATAGTCGAGTGCCGGCGCGCAGGACGGTGCCGGGCAAATGATTCGCGGCGATAGCGGGGCAGCGCGCGACGGGGTTGATCGCCACGGCTCGGGCACCTCAGCGCCGCCGCTCCCCGAGGGCGGGAATTTTTTCGCGAGGTGGGTATCGTAGTGTTGCCGCTTTGCCGGATCGGAGAGCACAAAGTAAGCGGCCATGATATGGCGCACGCGGGTTGCGGCGTCTGCGGGAAGGGCCTCGTGCTTGTCGGGATCGTAGCGCTCCAGCAACTTGCGGTAAGCCACCTCGATGGTTTCCGCGCTGGCTCGGGTCCTGATGCGCAGAATGTCGTAGAAGGTAGTCATCAGGCGTTTTGGGCGGCGTTGAAACCAGAGTGACATTGTCACCAGATTGCCGTGGGCCGTGCAACACGACTTGGCACAACCAGGACAGCGCGAGATAAGGTGCCCTGGGAGATCAGTGCGCCAGGAGGGTATCGGCGAAGGCGGGCGGTCCCCGCCTTCGGGAAGCTGAAACGCCGAACACCTCGCGCGCTGTTTTGCCTTCCCGCTGGCTTCGTGACCAATCGCAAGGCCGCCATCAGTGCAAGCACAATCAGGGACGGATCGGGCCGACTGTCCGCCGAAAGTGATCGCGCAGCCGCCTCAACCCCCCGCCGCCGGAACCGCTCGACCCGACTGCCGTGCCGGCGGGCATGGAGGTGGCGGTATTGCCTGTGGCGTGCAGTTCCGCGCTGATGCCGCCGGACGGCATGTTGGTTGAATGAAGCGCGCAAAAAAGCCCCGGCGGTGCGGGGCTTGGTTGCCTAGGCGACACCCGCCCGGCACTTACTGTGCGGGGGGCGCGTTGTCCAGGTTGCGGATTTGATCACCGCGTTTGATGTGCTTTTTCGTAAACCAACCGCTGCTCATTTCGAGAGCAAATTTCGCCTGCCCCGCGGAGGAATGCGTCATCTCGGTGAGCGGCTCCATCTCGTCGATATTGAGGATGACCCCACTCGAGTCGATGAAGGCAACCGAGAGCGGGATGAGCGTATCCTTCATCCACATCGCGTAATAGCCGGGCTGCGCGAACACGAACAGCATCCCGTCGTTCCCGGCAAGCTCCTTGCGCCCCATCAGTCCGTGGCTGCGCGTCGCTTCGTCGCTGGCGACTTCTGCTTGTATGATATACATGCCGATCTGCAGGCGATGCCGGGCAAGCGTTCGCTCCGCGTGTGCGCCGCTTGCCAGCAGGCAGGCGCCTACCAGGCAGACGATGCAGCGGGCATACATCAAGCTCAGGCCTCGGACAGAGCGCGGCATTAGTCAGGTTTGACGCGATACCAGTAACTGTAGATGGGAGCGAACCCGAGAAGTTCATAAATGCGCCGTGCCGGCGTATTCGCTTCATCGACCTGCAGATAGGCATAGCGGGCGCCGCTTGCTCGTGCCGCTTCGAGCAGGCCAGACAGCAGCGCCGTGCTGTATCCGCGATTGCGCCATGCCTCGGGCGTGAACAGATCGAAAAGACCAAAGTATTCGCGCTCCCGGGCGCCGATCCCGGAAGACACTGTCCGTCCGTCGATCTCGAGGGTCGCCGGCAGCCAGATCACTGCTGCGCTGCCCAGCCGCTGCTTGCGCGCTTCCAGCGTTTCGCGCGCCTTGCCGCGCAGCGCCGTACTCACCGTGATCCAATCGTCGATCGACCTTGGCGTGAATCCTGGCGCGACCGGGCGGGACGCATGTCGGTCGAGCGGCAAATGCATCAGTGTGGTCGGCTGGATCTTGTGATAGCCACGCTCGCCCAGCACTTGGTCGAGTTGCGCCGGAAGGCTCGTGGCATTGAGGCGAAATTGCGTCTGCAACCCGGCCTGCGCATAGGCTCGCTCGCAATAATCGATCTTTGCGGGCAACTCAAGGAGGGACGGGTAGAGCGCGGTCACTGAATTGGCGCGCTTCACTTCGGAACCCGGGGAGAAGCGCAGAACCCAGCCGTCGTAAAAGCATTGCTGCTGCGCGCCGCTCGAGTTGAGGGTGATTTCCTCGAGGCGGCGGATTCTTTCGCTCATCTATTTATCGGCTATTTCGTCGATCTGTTTTTGCAAGAACTGGTCCTCAGCCCAATCGGCGATATGCCGCAAGATACTTTCGACTTCGCCGATCGCCTCGGTGACATGGATTTGCAGATCGGGATAGCGTCTCTCGATCACGCCGATCAGCGCGGGAAGATCGTTCTTGAGATGTCCGCCGCGCGCCAGGAAAAGCGGTACCAGCGTGATCCGCTGTCGGCCTTGCGCGACCAGGGTGCCGATGGCTTCATCGAGGGAAGGTTGCATCAATTCGAGAAATGCGAGCAGCACCGGCGTGTCGGGATTGCGTTCACGAAGGAACCCTGCAATCTTCGCGAACGGTTCCGCCCATTGCGCATCGCGCGCGCCGTGGGCAAACAGCACCAGGGCGCGGCCATCGCTCACCTCAGCGTTTTCCGGTGCTGCCGAAGCCAGCGGCTCCGCGCGCACTTTGGCTGAATTCGTCTACCACGTTGAGAGCCACCTGCACGACCGGCACCACCACCAGCTGCGCGATGCGCTCCATCGGCTCAAGCAGAAACGGTGCTGCGCTGCGATTCCACAGGGATACGAAGATTTGGCCCTGATAGTCCGAGTCGATGAGCCCGACCAGATTGCCCAGCACAATCCCGTACTTGTGGCCGAGCCCGGAGCGCGGCAGCAGCATCGCCGCCAACGCGGGGTTTTCCAGGTGAATGGCTACACCGCTCGGTATCAGGCGCGTCTCGCCCGGCGCGACGGTCAACGCGTGCTCGATGCACGCTCGGAGATCGAGACCGGCCGCGCCAGGCGTCGCGTATTGCGGCAGATGCTCGCGCAAGCGCGCGTCGAGAATTCTAATATCGAGTTTCTGCATTTCAGGTGCTGGCAATGTTATGCCGCTTAGAAAGGTGAGCTGTTGGTAAAACCGCCAAATCAATGGCGTTGCAGGCGGCAGCGCATCCGCCGGGGAAAATGCGAAAGTTCGAGATTCATCGCGGCATCCCGATGCGCTTGGCCGTTTCAACCTTGGTTTTTACGTAACGGTGTGACCTCCGCCGGGCGTTCACCGAGCATCGCGGCGATGTGGCCGATGATGCTGCGCGCCACCGCGAGCTTGGGTCCACGCGGCAGGGGATGCTGCCCGGCAGCGTCGATCAGCACGACTTCGGTATCGTCATGGCCGATCGCTTCTCGAGCCAGATTGGCGATGATGAGAGGCAGATTTTTTTTCGTGCGCTTGGCCTCGGCATGCTCCAGCAATTTCTCGCTTTCCGCGGCGAAGCCGACGCAGAAAGGCGGGGTTGGCAGGCTGGCGACGTGGGCCAGAATGTCCGTGGTCGGCTTAAGCTCGATGCTCAGTGAGGCCCCGGACTTCTTCATTTTCTCTTTCAGCGGCTGGGCGGGCGTGTAATCGGCTACCGCGGCGACGCCGATAAAGACGTCACTGCCGGCAATAACCTGCTCGACGGCAGCGAGCATCTCGGCAGCGCTCACTACGCGTATACACCGGATACCGGCGGGCGGCTGCAGCGCAGTGGGTCCACTGACCAGCGTCACTTCCGCGCCCGCTTCCTGAGCGACCCGAGCCAGGGCATAACCCATCTTGCCCGAGCTGGAGTTGGTCAAGCCGCGCACCGGGTCGATCGCTTCGAAGGTCGGGCCGGCGGTCAACACGACGCGCTTTCGAGCCAATAGCTTGGGAGAAAAAAAACGAGCGACTTCCTGATACAGCGTCTCGGCCTCGAGCATGCGCCCGTCCCCAATTTCGCCGCAGGCCTGGTCTCCATGGTCGGGCCCGAGAACGATGACGTTGTCGGCACGCAATTGCGCGATGTTACGTTGGGTGGCGGGATGCTCCCACATTTGACGATTCATGGCCGGAGCCACCAGCAGCGGACAGTCGCGAGCCAGGCAGAGCGTAGAGAGCAGGTCGGTCGCGAAACCGTGTGCCAGCCTGGCCAGGAAATCGGCGCTTGCGGGCGCGACCAGGACCGCATCGGCCGCGCGTACCAGCTCGATATGCGGCATATTGCTGGCGACGCGGCCATCCCACTGGTCGGTGAATACCGGTCCCCCCGACAAGGCCTGAAAGGTCACTGGCGTCACGAAATGGGTCGCCGCTTCAGTCATGACGACTTGAACTTCGATGCCAGCTTTGACCAACAGGCGCACCACCTCTGCGGCTTTGTAGGCCGCGATGCCGCCAGTAACGCCGAGCAGAACTTGCTTGCTGAGGGAATCGGTCATAGTGGTTTGGATTTTACGCGAAAGCCGTGACTCCTGCCCATCCCCGAGCGTCAGGCGTGGCGCGCAGTAGGGGGCCGATCACGGCTCTAAACGGGGGCAGCTGCCTTGGGGCGCACAGCTCGATCGTGATTGCGCAAGGAGATCGAGTTGCGCGGTAAGCGCGCACATATCATCGACAGGACGCGTACCAACGCACGGCACCCAGATCGCCCTTGCCGACTCATCAAGCGACGCCGCCTGCGCCCCGCCCGGGCGTTAGAGCACCACCGTCTCGCCTCGCGCCTCGCAGTGAATCGGCCCCTTCCGCTGACAGGGCGCCAATGCACGGGTCTTTTGGGCCCCCGGCCAGGCAATTCGAAGCAACTCGCGGCATACGCGATTGCACCGCGCTTCGCCGGTGCCTGCGACCACCCTAACGCTCTACGGTCCATGGATTAGGTACCTGCCGCCGCCTCTGCTCCCGCCACCACCACCGCCGACGCGATCATTGTTACCCGTTGCCGATCGAACGACAGGTGAGCAGGATACGGCTCCCGCCACCACCACCGCCGACGCGATCATTGTTACGGTGTCCGCCGCGGCGCAGGTTGAACTCCGACGGAGCCAAATTGACTCATCCTGGCGAGGGTTTACACTGTCCGTCAGTTCGGCTGTTGCGAGATGCCCCTTCCCAAGGGCCGGGCCGACCCGTTCCTCAGGCCGACCAAGCGCAAAGGCATGATATGGACCTGTTCGATAATCCCATGGGCACCGACGGCTTCGAGTTTGTGGAGTACACCGCTCCCGACAGCCGCGCTTTAGCCATGCTGTTCGAAAGTCTGGGTTTTTCAGCCGTCGCGCGCCACCGCTCCAAGGACGTGCTGCTTTACCGGCAAGGTGAGGTCAACTTCATCATCAACCACGAGCCGGACAGCTTCGCCCAATCGTTCGCGCGGGTGCACGGGTCCTCGGTATGCGCGCTTGGCATACGCGTGAAGGATGCCGCCTACGCATACAAGCGCGCCCTCGGCCTGGGGGCCAAACCGCACTTGGCAAATGTCGGGCCGATGGAACTTAATATCCCGGCCATTCAAGGCATTGGCGGGAGCCTGATCTATCTCATCGACCGCTACGGGACGCAGTCGATTTACGACGTCGATTTTACGCCCCTGCCCGGGGCCTTCCCGGCTCCGAAGGGTGTCGGTCTCAAGTATATCGACCACCTGACCCACAACGTGCAGGCCGGGCGCATGAATGTCTGGGCGGAGTTCTACGCCAAGCTGTTTAACTTCCGCGAATTGCGTTACTTCGACATCAAAGGGAAAAAGACCGGGCTAACGTCGCGCGCGCTCACCAGTCCTTGCGGGAAGATTCGCATCCCCATCAACGAGCCTTCCGATAACAAATCGCAAATTCAGGAATACCTGGACGCCTACCGTGGCGAAGGTATCCAGCATATCGCTCTGCTGACGGAAGACATCTTCACGACGGTCGAAGCGTTGCGCGACAAGGGTGTAGCGTTTATGAGTACGCCGGACAGTTACTACGAGTTGATCGACCAGCGCTTACCGGGGCACGGTCAGGATCTCGAGCGCTTGCGCCGGGACCGCATCCTGGTCGATGGCGAGCCGGTCGACAAGGTGGGTAAGGAAGACCTGCTGCTACAGATTTTCACCGACACGGTGATCGGCCCGATATTCTTCGAGATTATCCAGCGCAAGGGCAACGAAGGTTTCGGCGAAGGAAATTTCCAGGCCCTGTTCGAGGCGATCGAGCGAGACCAGATAGCGCGCGGAGTAGTCTAGTTAACCGCGCTCGGCGGCTCGGCCGGGGATGGCAACGCTACATCGATGCAGACACCGGCTCGCCCATATGGAATGCGAGCAGCTCGCCGGGTTTTAGCGTCGTCCACTGTTCGTTGTCGGTCAGCGGTTTGGTTGCTATCACGGCCACCCGGTCACTCGGGGTAGCGAGCTGGCTGAAATCTACAGTCAGGTCCTGATCGACTAAATGGGCGGTGGAGAAGGGCGCCTTGCGCACCACGTAAGCGAGGTCGGTGGCGCAGTGCACGAACAGATAGTCACCGTTGGAAAGCAAGTAATTGAATGCGCCGTGGGTGCCGATCTGTGCACTCAGCTCATTTAACCTGCCGTACAGCTCTTCGAAAGCAGGCGGGGCGAGCGGAGAGGCGGCGCGCAACTGGTCAAGCATGTAACAGAAGGCGCGCTCGCTGTCCGTGCCCCCGACCGGACGATAGTAACTGCGTTGTGGCGGTGAAAAGTCCTTCAGGTCGCCGTTGTGCGCGAAGATCCAGTATTGACCCCAGAGCTCGCGCATGAATGGATGGCAATTTTCCAGCGCCACCGCACCCTGCGTCGCTCTGCGAATGTGTGCTATGACGTTCATCGAGTGGATGGGGTATTTCTTGACCAGTTCCGCAACGGGGGATTCGAGCGTCGACTTCGAATCGATGAATAGCCGGCATCCCGCACCTTCGAAGAAGGCGATGCCCCAGCCGTCCTTATGATTGTCGGTCGCTCCGCCGCGTTGACTGAACCCTTCGAAGGAAAAGCAGACATCGGTCGGGATATTGCAATTCATTCCGAGCAATTGGCACATTTTTTATCGAATCTCTATGGCGCAATCGGCGCCTGGGGCCAATGTGCAGCCGGTGCGGCTATGCTACCATTTTGTTCTGCTCTGCATTGCAGAGCCATCGGCACCGTCTGCTCCCTACCGATATCGCCCGAAAGGCGACGGAGCCGCGGTAGCTTGGCGAACGCAATTGCATCGGCATCTCTCATCATCCCGTATGGGGTCTCTCGGATTATGTCGAACAAAACCTTTACGCTGCAGGAACCGCTTTACAGCTATTTGTTATCTGTATCGCTACGCGAGCCGGACGTCCTGCGCCGGTTGCGCGAAGAGACGATGGCCATTCCGTTCGCAGGTATGCAAATAGCACCTGAACAAGGCCAGTTCATGGCGTTGTTGGTCCGCTTGTTGGGTGCCCGTAATTGCCTCGAGGTCGGTACTTTTACCGGCTACAGTGCTTTGGCCGTGGCGCTCGCACTGCCCGTCGATGGAAAGTTGATTGCCTGTGATATTAGCGAAGAATGGACCGCCGTCGGCCGCCGCTATTGGGAGGAAGCCGGAGTGGCGCAGCGCATTGATCTGCAGCTCGGGCGCGCCCTCAAGACGCTAGATCGGTTGCTGGCCGATGGGGCGGCAGGAAGCTTCGACTTCGCCTTCATCGACGCCGACAAGCCGAGCTACTTGGACTACTACGAACGCGCTCTCAGGCTGCTGCGGCCCGGCGGACTAATCGCCGTGGATAACGTGCTGTGGGGTGGCACGGTCGCAGGGGAATTCGACCAACGAGAAGATACGCTCGCGCTACGCGCATTCAACGCCAAGTTGGCCAATGACGAGCGGGTGCATTTGAGTCTGGTACCGATCGGTGACGGCTTGAGCCTGGCGTTGAAGCGTTGAGTTCCCAGAGCGGGTGGGTGCGCATCGCGCCCGCCCTGTTTGTCGTGCTATGGAGCACCGGCTTCATTGGCGCGAAGCTCGGCCTGCCTTACGCCGAACCGTTCACCTTCCTCACTCTGCGTATGGCGATTGTTGCCGTTCTGCTGGCGACCATCGGCTTTGCGCAACACGCGCCCTGGCCCAAGGATCGCACCTCGGTCAGGCAGATCGGCCTCGCCGGTCTGCTGGTGCATGGTGGCTACCTCGGGGGCGTGTACGCGGCGATTTATCACGGGCTGTCCGCGGGGTTGGTAGCCCTGATTGTTGGATTGCAGCCAGTTCTGACCGCCATAAGCGCAGGCTTGTGGTTTAAGGAGGACGTAAGCAGCCGGCAGTGGGTCGGTCTCGGACTTGGCCTGGTCGGTGTCGCGTTAGTCGTGGCGGGCAAGGTGGATATGGCCGGAGTGAGCTCAGCGGGGCTCGCTCTGGCGGTATTGGCCCTCATCAGTATCAGCGCAGGCACGCTCTTCCAAAAGCGCTATTGCCAAGCCATGGACTTCCGTACGGGCGGAGCGATCCAGTACGCCGCGACCGGCATCGTCCTGGGCCTACTGGCAGGCGTCAGTGAGACCATGCACGTGGAGTGGAGCGGGGCGTTTATGTTCGCACTAGCCTGGCTTTGCCTGGTCTTGTCGGTAGGTGCAGTCAGCGTCTTGTTTTTTCTTATCAAGCGTGGCGAAGCGGCGCAAGTATCGAGTCTTTTTTACCTGACGCCGCCAGTGACCGCCCTCATGGCCTGGGTGGCTTTTGGCGAACCCCTCACCATTCTGATCTTTCTCGGCATGGCGGTGGCAGCCCTTGGGGTGGCACTGGTCATTCGCAAGGCTCCGCCCCAGTCGGGTCCCGTTGATTGAAAAGAGATTGTTGCCATCCCGGCCGCCAAGCTAGCGTCGCCGCGCCCGGCCGTTCGAGCCTCGAACAGTTTCCCAATCCGTTGTATCTCCGTCTTAAAGCTATGCTAGAGCTGGGTTCAGGTGGCTGGATCGGCGGGCAGGGGCGATAATACTCGCCTGCAGTCCGAGCCCGCGGGCCTTTCATCCAGCCCCGTCCTGTTTCGTCCTATCGCTGTGGAGAAGGCCATGACTACCATTGTTGTCGTGAAAAAAAAGGGCATTGTCACTATCGCCGGCGATTCACTCACCACCTTCGGATCGACACGGTTGACCCCGGACTACGATGCCGCCTACGACAAGATCCAGCATTTTCGGGACAGCTATTTCGGCATCGCCGGCAGCGCCGCTCACCACCTGGTGTTCGAGAACATACTCAACAAACGGACGGATTTGACCTTCGGTACCAAGGCGGAAGTATTCGAATCCTTTAACAAAATTCACCCGCAATTGAAGGATGAACACTTCCTCAATCCGAAAGAGGAAGAGGACGATCCGTACGAATCCAGTCAATTGACCGCTGTCATTGCGAACAAATCCGGTATTTACGCGGTCTACTCCATGCGCGAAGTTTTTGAGTTCAACCGGTTCTGGGCCATCGGCTCGGGGCGCGAGTTCGCATTGGGCGCGATGTACGCCGTCTATGCCCGCCTGGAAGCGGAGCAGGTGGCACGTATCGGCGTGGAGGCAGGGTGTGAGTTCGACAGTGGCTCGGCGCTGCCAATGACGGTGTACAACGTGATAATCGATAAACCTGGATAGTCCGAACGCAGGTTTGCGTTTGGCGAAGAAAAAGATGATTGAGGAAAACAACTTGGAAGGCGTCGTCGAACCGCTGCGTGTACGGATCGACAAGTGGTTATGGGCCGCACGCTTTTATAAAACGCGCGCTCTGGCGATTCAGGCAGTCGAACAGGGGAAAGTGCTGATCAACGCCGAACGGGTGAGGCCGGCGCGGGCGGTGCGCGAGGGGGATACCTTGAGCATTCGGCGCGGGCCCTATACCACCGTGGTGGTGGTGCAGGTCCTGTCTTTGCGCCGCGGGCCTGCGGTTAACGCACAACTGCTTTACGCAGAAACCGCACAATCCGTCGCCGCGCGGCAGGAACTGGCGGAGCGGCTGGCCCTGCAGCCGCGGGTCGCTCCCGGAGGCCGGCCGACCAAGCGTGCGCGACGCCAGATCACGCGCTTTACAGACAGCGCTTAGTCAGGGCGCCGCCTAGCGCCGGGGCGGCTGCGCTCAACCGGGAGTGGCCTTCCCTGACAGACTAGGCGGTGAGCGCAGGACGGTTTTTCGTCAAGCCAGTGAGTAATTGCGCGTGCCGCAGGACGTCACCGTCGTTCCAAGGTTTAGGGATGAAACCGTTGATGTCCTTGCATAAGCCGATGTTCAGGTGGAACTCGCTGTGTCCGGTCATGGCAATGACGGGAATGAACGAGGTTTTCAGATTTTCTTTAATCTTGCCGATGAGTCCGAAGCCGTCCAGATTGGGCATTTCTATATCAGTAATGACCAGTTGGAAATTGCCTTCTTCGAGTTTTTTCAGCGCTATCACCCCATCCTCGGCACTGACTACGCGAAACCCCTGTTCGCTCAGCAACCGCTCGAGCATGATGCGGACAACCTTTGAATCGTCAACGATCAGCACCCTTGGCATGGGTGGGGCGACGGCTGCGTCGGCCCACGGAGCACTCGGCGGCGGCCCTGTTGCAACGAGGCCGGCGGCAGTGGTCGTGGGCGACGGCGCAATTTTCGCCGAGGCGCCAATGGGTGGCGGCTTCGCCCTCCGATGCGCATCGTCGACACGATAAGCCACCCAGATGACCGCGGCGATACCGCCCAGGATCATCAACCAGCGAATATACTCACTCAGCAGCACTTCCATTGCGACCCCTCGTTGCCTCCCACCCTTGGGGGCATTATTCGCTAAGCCGCTACGCGTCACAACACTTTCTGATCCCCGAATAGCGTAGAGGCGATTGCTAGGGTTTGCGAGTGCTTGCCTCGTAACGATAGCCCAGCGTGGTCACGGCGACCTTGAGATAGCTCATGGCGGAGGGGACTTGCGCCGGGTCGCCGCGCACTGAAAGTTCGATTTCTCGTCCAGTAGGCGCGAAACGTGGCAGGCTGGAGACCTTCACGGCGTCATAATTGGACAGTACGGTGTTCATGGCGTCGATCAATTCCGACTCGGGTGCCTCGAACACGACCAGGCTCTCCTCGATGCGCGGCCGCCCGTGATGCAAGTGCAGGTAACGGCTATCGAGGACCCATTCCATCATGGGCCAAGCCATCTCGGGAAAACCCGGGAGAAAATAGTGCCTGGCGTAGCTAAAGCCCGGAATGCGATTGAATGGATTGGGTATGGCCTCGCTTCCTGCCGGAAACTCTGCCATCAAGATCCGCTTCGGATACGCGTCTTGGCCAAAGCGCGCCTCGATTTCCGCCACGGCTTCGGGGTGGCGAACGAGTGCTACCCCGGCTGCGGCGGCCGCGCTCTGACGCGTGCAATCGTCCGGCGTGGCGCCAATTCCGCCGAAACAAAACACGCTATCGTCGCTCGCCAACGTGCGTTTGAGCGTCGCAATAATTTGCTCCGGTTCGTCACCCAGATATTGCGCCCAGGCGAGCTCCAGGCCGCGCACCTTCAGTACCTCGATCAGCTTGGAGAGATGCTTGTCCTGGCGCTTGCCAGAGAGGATTTCATCACCGATGATGATCGTGCCGAAGCTCATGTTGTTCCCTGCACGGCGGCTGCAGACGAGGGGCCTTCGTGCGGTTTGCGACGGTCGGTCTCGGCAGCGTCGCCCCAGGCATCCGGCGCCAATCGACGAGGTGACTGCTTATCCATTCGTCCCGGCCGGTATGCTTATTGGGTGCGCTCGGGACCGGGATCGGGAAACTGGCCGGCGTATTTGCCGATCCACTCGTGCGCGGCTTCCTCCACCGTGAGCGGACGCCCCTCGCTCTGGTACACCGTCTGCTTGTAGTTTTCAATATGGCACACCTGTTCCACCATGCGCCCGCGATAGGCGTCTTCCGGGTCCAGGAACTCGACTCCCAGCTCGAAGCCGGCATCGCGTGCGCTGCACCACGCGACTCGCGCTTTCGTCTCATAGGCGGGCTGCACGAATGGAATGCGCACGTCCACCAGGGTTCCAAGCCGCAATTCCAAATTGCATTGAAATGCAAGCCCGCCGAGGCTGACGTTGCGACCATGAAGCGTCGCGTGATCGATTTGATGGTCAGCGCTGACTTCAATGGGAATCTCCGTCGGATGACGAATGAATTGCCGCATGGATTAACTTTCAGACGCAGTAAAGCTGCGACCCCCGCTCAGAGATCAATTTTGACTGCCGGGTTGAGCGTGTAATGTCCGGTGAGACTCGCTTGCCCGAGCACGTGTCCCTGAATGGCCTTGAGGACTTCGGCGCCCGTAAATCGACCTTCGAGCGGGCAACGGCTGATGTCGAGCGCGTAGAGCGTGAATACATAGTGATGCATCAGATCGTCATTCCAAGGCGGGCAGGGGCCATCGTAACCGAAATAGTTGCCGGCCATTTCCGGATCGCTGGCGAACCAGCCGGTGAAGTCATTGACCCCTTGCCTGGCGCCGCGCGGAGCGACAGGCCCGGCCTTGCCTTTGGCGGTGATACTGCTTGCGAACTCCCCTTTGGCGATGGAGGGCGTCTGTACGGGTAGATCGACCAGCACCCAATGATAAAAATCCACCCGCGGCAGACTCGCCGCTACAGCGCGACCTTCCTTATTGACGTCATCGCCGCGGCTGGGCACGTCCGGGTCCACGCAAATCAGGGCCAGTGACCGGGTATTGGGCGGCAACCCTGACCAGATGAGGTCCGGATTGAGATTTTTGGATAATGTCGCGTGATTCACTGAATCGGGTGCGCAGAAGGCACATTCACCGGGAATCGCCGCGTTGTCGGTAAAGCAGGTGCTGGTAAGTTTCATGGCCTCCTCCCGCTGCTGAATCAGCGCATCGCGCACCGCATTCCATAGTCCGCGTTGATTTACTTTACTCCGACCAATTCGACGTCGAAGACTAACACTGCATTGGCGGGAATCAAGCCATTTCCGGCACCGCGCGCTCCGTAGGCCAGGTCGGCCGGAATGATCAAGGTGCGCTTGCCGCCGACTTTCATTCCGGCGACGCCCTGATCCCAGCCTTTGATGACTTGCCCTTGGCCAAGCGCAAACGTGAAGGGTCCGTTACGCTCGCGCGAGCTGTCGAATTTCTTCCCCTTCATGTCCCTTGCGGCAGGGTCATATAGCCATCCAGTGTACTGAACCACTGCGGATTTGCCGCTCTGCGCTAGCGCACCGCTGCCCGCCTGCTGATCCGTGATCTTCAGTTCCGTCACCGCCTCAGACTTGGCTGCAGCATCGGTGGGCTTGCTCTGATCGGCGAGAAGTGGCGCACTGGCTGAAATGGCAATAGCGAACAGCAAGACTGGCAAGCATGAGTTCATTCAAGCGATCTCCAAAAGAAGGATAGTTGGACCCTGTGAAGCGATTCTAAAGCCCGGGTGTGATGGACTCAATACGCGTGACCTGCAAGGAACAACCGGCGGACGGCTGCAGGCGAGTGATGCACTAACGCCCCGCAATGACGCCGGGGACCGGGTTTCGGTTGCATGGCTGGGGTATACACCCCCCGAGGCAGACGATGATGCCGCGTTGCAAGCGGGCGCCGGCGGTCGGTTTTCTTACTGTCGGCAGCGCCGCCTCGTACCACCGCTTATTCCCCGCGCGCAATTCCCGCGCGGCGCGGATCTGCCGCCCCTTCCCAGCCACGCTGAGTGTGCCAGATAGCGTGTACGCCGCTGTCCAATTCGACGAATCGGACCTCGTGACCCATTGCCTCGAGTGGCGCTCGCAAGTCCTCGAGACCGCGGTTCAGTTCGAGTTCGGTGGGTCCATTGCGGCTGCCGAAGTTGGGCAGATCGGCCGCCTGTTGCAGGTCCAGCTGCCAGTCGATCACTCCGACCAACACCTTGGCAACGTAATTGATGATCGGCGACCCACCCGGAGAGCCCACCACGCCGAGCAGATTTTGCTGCTGATCGAACACCAGGGTCGGTGCCATCGCGCTGCGTGGCCGCTTGCCCGGCTGCACTCGATTGGCGACTGGTACGCCCTGGATGTTAGGAAGGAACGAGAAATCAGTCAGCTGATTGTTAAGCAGGAAACCGTGAGTCATCAGCCGGCTGCCAAAACCGAATTCGATGCTCTGAGTAAGCGATACGGCGTTACCTTGACCGTCGACGATGGCGATGTGCGATGTGGCGGACAGTTCCCAGGCTTCGCCTGGCGCGAGTGCTGCTTTCGGGCTTTGCATCGGGTCGCCTGCGCCCGCCTTGCCCATACTGCGATCTGAACGAATCAGCCGACTGCGCTGATCGAGGTAGCTTGGGGCGATCAGCGCCTCGGTGGGCATATCGATGAACGCGGGATCGCCCACAAATAACTCACGGTCCGCATAAGCCAGCCGACCAGCCTCCGAAAACCGGTGCACCGCCTCGACCGACAGGGGCGGTACGCCGCGTATATCGGCCCGCTCGAGCAGGCCGATAATCTGCAGCACGGCGATTCCCCCTGAGGATGGCGGTGGCATGCCGCAAACAACGTAGAGGCGATACGGGCCGCACAGCGCCGCGCGGACCCGCACGCGATAGGCCTTCAGATCAGCTTCGGAGAGCCCTCCAGGATTACTCGGGTGCGTGCGCACCGTTTGCACGATGTCGTGGGCGAGTTCGCCTTCATAGAAAGCATCGGGGCCTTTGCGAGCGATCTTGCGCAACACCGCAGCGAATTCGCGGTTAGTAACGGTCTCACCGGCTCGCCGCGGTGTCCCATCGGGGTGAAAAAAGTAAGCGCGGGTCGCGGCCTGCTGATCGAGGCCCTGCATTCCTGCGATATGTTTCGCGAGCCGGGGCGAGATTGGAAAACCTTCCTCGGCGATCCGGATGGCCGGCTCAAACAAGCTCGCCCAGTCCAGTTTCCCATGCCGCGCATGAGCCACTTCGAAGGTGCGCAACAGGCCTGGCACACCGACCGAGCGACCGCCGACGACTGCATCCAGGAGCTTGAGCGGCTCGCCCAGGGCGTCGAGGAATAGCTCGGGCGTCGCCTCGGCGGGGGCGGTTTCGCGGCCATCGTAGGCAACGACCGATTTGCTGGCGCGCTCATAGTGCAGCAAGAATCCGCCGCCACCGATGCCTGAGGATTCCGGTTCGACCAGGTTGAGCACCAGCGAGGTGGCAATGGCAGCGTCGACGGCGGTGCCGCCGCGCTTGAGCATCGCGAGGCCCGCCTCGACCGCCAACGGATGCGCCGCCGCGACCATGAAACGCTTGCCATAAGCCGGCCGCTTAGGCGTCCATCCACTGGCGGCTTCGGGGGCGGGAGGCGTCGATTCGGCGAACGCCTGCGGCCATGGAGCAAAGACCAGCAGGAACGTGCAGATCATGCCGAGGTGGCGAAACTGCATCATTGCCGCCCGCATCTTCAAACAGCCGAAATCCTACCGAGCCACGCCTCCCGCCGCCCACGCTCCAGGGCACCCGCATCCTTGCGCAGCAACAAGTCGCAGGTGTCGCGTGGTGTCGCCTGAAGTACGACTTCAAATTCCATCAATTCGTCACGCCGAAAGGCATGCATTTTCACCTTGGCGCCGGGGACGTAGGTGGCAACTTTTGCTTCGAGATTGGCGCCGGTCACTTTGATACCGTCGAGGGCCAACACGAGGTCGCCCGCCGACAGCCCGGCGATCTGCGCGGCCCCGCCATCGTAGACCTGCGTGAGCCGCGCATCACCGTTCTCCGCGATTCTCGCTCCGAGCACAGCGCGCGCAGGCAGGTCCTTCTTGACGGCTTTACCGCCCTTGTCGGACGGCCCCTCGGAGGCACGCAGTACCTGCTCGACGCCGAAATCGGTGAGCAACTTGCCGAGAGGCAAATCCCCCGTACCGTGTACCGCTGAGTCGAAGAATGCTTTGAGATCCGCACCCGCGACTTCCGCCGCCACCTGTTCGACCCCGTTCTCGGGAACGCCGATATTTTGCTTCCCATAGCGTACCCATAAGGCGCGCATGACATCGTCGAGGCTGCCCTTGTCCGCGGTCTTCGAGCGAATGGTGAGATCGAGGGTAAGCGCCGCAAGACACCCTTTGGCGTAGTAGTTGACGATCGCGTTGGGTGCGTTTTCGTCCTGCCGGTAGTACTTGATCCAGGCGTCGAACGACGATTCGGCGATGCTCTGCTTATGCCTGCCCGAGCCACGCAGCACGCGGGTCGCCGTTTCGCCGAGCAGGGAAAGATATTGCTCCACGGTGATGAGGCCAGCGCGCAGCAGCGCCAAGTCGTCGTAGTACGAAGTAATGCCTTCGAATGCCCACAAGAGTTGCGTGTAGTTTTCCCGGGTCAGGTCGTAGGGAGAAAAGGCGGCCGGCTTGATACGCTTTACGTTCCATGTGTGGAAGTACTCATGGCTCGCCAAACCTAAAAAGGTGCGGTATTTGTCGCTGCGTTCTGTTTCTCCCTTGCGCGGCAGATCGTCGCGCGAGCAGACGAGCGCCGTGCTGGCGCGATGTTCCAGCCCGCCGTAGCCGTCGCCGACCGCCATGACCAAGAACACGTAGCGATCCATCGGTGGCCGAACTTCAGCCTCGCGACGACGCGCCTTGGATGCATGGCCTTCGCGTTGCGTTTCGCTCTTGCGCGCAGCCGCTGCGCGGCCCGAGTGCTCGCTGAAGAACTTGATGTGGTGCTCGCAGACAGTTTTTAAATCTGCGCTGAGGCGCTCCAGATCGCAGCGGTGCCGCCCGGTAATGGCGATGTCGTGAGGGACCCCGCAGGCCTCAAATTGGGCCAGTGTGAAGGTTCCCATCTCTACCGGATGGTCGACTAACTCATCGTAATTGTCTGCACGGTAAAGTCCAAACCCGCAGGGCTCGGCACCTGCCGACTTAAGCGCCGTAGCGACTTGCCAATCGCGATACATTTCGCCTTCAGGGGGCAAGATTTCCACTTCGTGCGCGCGGTCTTCTCGCCCCAACACGGCGAGGAAGACACTCGTGCCGTTGAAGAAGCCGTGCGTGCCATCCAGATGAGCCGCGCGTACTGAGAGATCCCAGGCATACACCTCGTAGATCACGGTGAGCGTGCCGCGCACCGGCGCGCACTGCCAAGTATTCTTGTCGAGCTTTTGTGTCACGACGGCATGGCCGCCACTTTGCGCTTTGAGCTGAACGATATGCCTCGCGAATTCACGGATCATGTAGCTGCCGGGGATCCACGCCGGCAAACGCAGCTTTTGCCCGGCCGGATCCGGTGCGCGGATCACACAGGTCACTTCGAACAAATGTGCGCCCGGGTGCTTGGGAAGGATGCGGTAGCGGACGGCTTGGGGGGGCATGGAAGATCGGCGAGTACGCTGAGGTGGAGGATTATCGCACAGGGCGGAGAGGCAAATGGGCCGGGCAGGCAACGTAACAGTCCGTTTCGCTGAGCAAATTCGCGCGCTAACTCATTACCTGGACAAGATAAACGCGAGGATCGCCGAGGGTCAGCGTCGCTCGCTATGCGGTCGTTGATGGAACGGCATCCAACGCCAAGAGAGAACGCAGAATGTCCAAGAGAAAATTGGCCAGTGTGGCCGCGCCTCTCGCCGTCACAGGATTTTCCGCGGCGGCAGCAGCGCGGGCAACCCATGTCGGTCTGGCTCGTCTCTCCTCACCCCTTGACGAACATGCCTGAAGGAACTGCCCCGGCCTCCGGGCGAAAGGCAGGTGTCGGAGGAGCACTACGCAATGCTTGTAGACAACTCAGCGGTGCGCCAACCTCGGCTTCCACGAGTCGGCCGATAGCGAAGCGACGTTTCTCGATATCTCCGCCGGCGCAAGATCTTTCCGTGAGTTGGTCAGGCATGAAACAATCCTACGGTGCCGGTCCGCGCCCCAAGGCGTGGCCGGGGCACCAGGATGCTGAGGATCACGCGCATGACCACCGTTCTGTGCTACGGCGATTCCAATACCTTCGGTACGCCGCCGATGCTGGCGCGCGCCGAATTGCGGCGCTTCGCACCTGAAGAGCGGTGGCCGGGGGTTCTCCGGCGCGAGCTGGGTGCAGGCTGGTCGGTGATCGAGGAGGGCTTGCCGGGACGCACCACCGTCCACGACGACCCTATCGAAGGTGCGCATAAGAACGGTCTGAGCTATCTCTTGCCCTGCCTCGAAAGCCAGCGCCCCGTCGACATCGTGGCCCTGATGCTCGGCACCAACGACCTGAAGGCCCGTTTCAGCTTGCCGGCGGAGGACATTGCCGAGGGCATCGCTGTGCTGCTCGAAGAAATTGCGAAGTCATTCGCCGGTCCGGCTGGAGCGCCACCGCGTGTGCTCCTCATCGCCCCGCCGCCGCTTGCCAAGCTCGGGCTGCTGGCCGGCATGTTCTCGGGCGGCCGGGAAAAGTCCCGCCGGCTCAGTCCGCTCTACGCCGCGCTTGCAACCCGGTTCCACTCGGCCTTTCTCGATGCCGGAAGTATCATCGGCTCGAGCGGTATCGACGGCATACACTTCGAGGCGATCGCGCATGCGAAGCTCGGGACGGCAGTCGCTGCTGTTATCCGCAACATGGCGCTTGAGCCACCGGGCTAAGCGGCACGCAAGCCCTGCCATCACGCGCCAGGTCCCGGATGAGAGGTTGTCGCCAATGATACTGGCCGTGCTCATGGTTTTGCGCCGGGCAGCCCCTCGGCGCGAGGAAAGTCCGCGCAAGGATCCGCGCGCTGCGCCCGCGGTGTGAACAGCACGTAGTCGTAGAGCGGTTTCGCGGCGCCGCCGGTCACGGCGTAGTCTTGTGGAGCAGGCTTGCCCGCTTCCACCTCGAGCTGCCCAATCGATACGATGCGGGCCGCTGGCCGATACGCCTGGAGATAGAGCGGCACACCGTAGTCGCGTCGCGCATGGCCGTCGCCTGCGATCAACACCGCCCCGGCCAGCCCTGCGCGCGCCAGGGTGTCGGCCATGACCGCGTCGCGGGCGCGTTGGGCGCGGGCGAGGCCTTGCAGCATCGAGTTGGACAATGCACCGCAATGCGCCTCAGCGATCTCGCGGGCCAGCGCGGCTTCCTTGCCGTTGTCCCACAGGCGCTCGAGACCCAATCGCTCCGCTTCGTCCGAATCGAGCGCCGCGAAGCCGCCGCTCGCGACCATCCGTGCCCGCGTGCGCGACAAGTTGGCCGCGGCAAGCGGCCAACCATTGCGCCGGGCGATTGCAAGCAGCGGCGCGTAGAAGTTTCGATCCCAGCCGTGCCTGGTGAATTGCGTGGCCTCGAAAAGGGTGTCGAGGGAGCGGTCTGCGCTGCCCCAGACGGCATCGATGGCGCGCTGCTGCTCCGTATCGAACTGCTCCAGGGCGATGAGGGGTTTCTTCCCGGACGCCGCGATCAACTCCAGCCATTCGCGCTGCCGGGCGTGATGAACCGGGTTGTCGTGCACCTCGCCGAGCAGCACGAAGTCCGCGCCGAGCAGTTGTGCGCGCAAGTCCTCTTCGCTTGCGAATGCCTGTCGACGGCTATCCCACAAACGCCCGGCAAGCGGATGGGCCTTTTCTTTGTCATCGTGCGTTTCGCCAGTGCGATGCGCCGCACAGCCGGCCCAGAACAGGAACGCGAGCATGACGCTCACAGCACATTGCCATCGTGAAAGTACCACAGCGTCCCCACGCGATTGATGTAATCGGCGCCCGGTTTCAGGCGTGTGACGAGCGGACGCAACTCAAGTCCTCGCCGAGTGCCAAGCGCGCGCTCAGCGCCGCCAGTGTTAGTGCATGCCCGTCCGCCCGCAGGGCAATCCGCTCAGCAATTCTGCACCGCTTTCCGAAGCACTTCCTGCATTGGCGCCGCGGCTTCGGCCTTGCGGCCTTGCTCGCGCGTTTGGGCGACGGTTTCCGGCCACTCATCCGTCGAACTGCGGGCGAGTGCAGCGCAGCGGCGGGTCCGCGAGAGGATTCCCGGATAGGCAGTGCCGTGCCGCTCGATGATGTGCGGAAAAATGCCCCGGCGGAGCCGTCCTCGAGACGCTGCAGGGGACGGGACCCAAGTCGCCGTGCACCAATAGTCAAGCCTTCACAGGGCCCGGTGGCGGTTATTCCGCGCTATCAGCGGAGCTGAATGGCACGCTGTCAGCACCTTGGCGAGGACCGGTTTGCCCTTGCCGGTTTCACTCAAACGCGATTTGTGTTGGTTAGTTCGGAGTATGGGGGAGGTTGGTAAACGGAACAACAGGCGTTGTGGATATCGCAGATCGTTTTCCGCGTTCTAACTACCTGCAAGGCGAGTGAGTGTCCAACATGACACTGGTTGGCCGCGCAGCCGCAGAACATCCTGCCTTGCCTTGTTATTACTTCAAGGTGCGTGGAGCTGGAGCGGGCGCCCCGCCGCCGAGGTTAGGCTCGTCGTGTCTATAGCGGAAGCGCCGCACCGCCCGTTGTCCGAGAGAATCCATGTAGGTGTAGAGGACAGGCACCACGACCAGCGTAAGCAGCGTTGAGGTTATGATGCCGCCGATCACCGCGCGGCCCATCGGCGCCTGAATTTCGCCGCCGTCGCCGATGCCGATCGCCATCGGGAGCATGCCGAAAAGCATGGCGAGTGTGGTCATCATGATCGGCCGAAGGCGCACTTGGCCGGCGTCAAGGATCGCCTGCCGGCGTGGCTTCCCCTCGCGAATGCCTTGGTTGGTGAAATCCACCAGCAGGATTGCATTCTTGGTCACCAGGCCCATGAGCATGATGAAGCCGATGATGGAGAACAGGTTCAGCGTGGTGCGGGTGAGCAGTAGCGCGACCAGCACGCCCACGAGGGATAACGGAAGCGAGGCCATGATGGCGATCGGCTGCAAAAAGCTGCCGAACTGTGAGGCGAGGATCAGATAGATGAAGATCACCGCGATACCGAGCGCAGCCACGGCAGCGGCGAACGACTCGTTCATTTCGCGAGTCTGGCCGCCGACATCGAAACGGTAGCCGGGGGGCAGGGTGGGCCCCAATTGCTCGAGCAGCTTTTGTACGTCCGCGCCCACGTCCCCGGCCGGCCGGCCTTCGGCATTGGCATACAGCGAAACCCGGCGTTGCAGGTCCAAGCGCTTGATCTGCTGCGGGCTCACGGCGGGAACGAACTCCGCTACCTGGCGTAGCGCCACCATTTGCGCTGTGCCGTCGGCGTTGTTGCGGCTGCTTGTGAGGTAGAGTTCGCCCAGGTCGGACGCCACGCGCCGCCCCACCTTGGGCAGCTGCACGATGACGTCGTAGTTCTGCCCGTCTGCCGCGAGCCAGTGCGAGATGGTGTCGCCGGCAATCAACGGGCGCAGCGCATTGCCGATTTGCGCGGTGCTTAGCCCGAGGTCGCTCGCGAGCTCGTTGTTCAGGCGCACGGCGATCGTCGGAAGCGCTCCCTTTTCGCTGCTCTCGAGGTCGGCAATGCCGTTGATCTGCCCCATCTGTTTCATGACGTCCTGGGAGATATCGATCAGCCGATTTGGATCCGGACCGAGGATGGAAATGAAGATGGGCTTGTCGAAACCGACCGACAGTTCGACGCCGGCAATACTCGCGAGCCGCGCGCGCATCGCCGTTTCCAGGTCTTTTTGAGCGCGGCGATGGGTGAGGCGACGATCGACGAGCTTCAAGTTCACGCGCGCGTAGTTGCGGCCGTCTTCCGTGCCTACCGTGGTCTCGATGAGTTCCACGTCCGGGAAATATTTGAGCGCCTCCTCCACCTGCTTCACCTTCGCATCGGTGTACTGCAGGCTCGAGCCGATCGGCGTATTCAGTCGCAGAAAAACGAAACCTTGGTCGGTCGCCGGAATAAAGTCGGTGCCGACCAGAGGGACCAGGAAGCAACTCGCGACGAACAAAGTGAATGCGATGACCAGGACCTCCATGCGATGGCTGAGCGACCAGCCAAGGATGCGCTCATAGACGGCGTGCAACCAGTCCACGCGCCGCTCGATGGTATCCATCAGGCCTGCCAGCCAGGGCGTACGTTTGAAGCGCGAACCGGGGGGATCGCGCCACAGCGAGGAGAGCATAGGGTCGAGGGTGAAACTGACGAACAGCGATACCAGTACCGCGACCGCGACGGTGATGCCGAACTGGAAGAAATAGCGGCCGATAATTCCGCGCATGAACGCGACCGGTACGAACACCGCGACAATCGCGAAGGTGGTCGCCATGACCGCCAGCCCGATCTCATCGGTGCCCTCCCGGGCAGCGCGATGATGATCCTTGCCCATGCCCAGATGGCGCACGATATTCTCGCGGACCACGATGGCGTCATCGATCAGCAGACCGATGCACAGGCTCAACGCCATCAAAGTCAGAAAGTTCAGCGTGAAGCCGAAGGCATGCAGCGCGATGAATGTGGAGATCACCGCAATCGGCAGCGTGAGTCCGGTGATGATGGTCGAGCGCCACGAATGCAGGAACAGGAAGACGATGAATACCGTCAGCAGCGCACCTTCTACGATCGTTTCCTTGACCCGCGTGAGCGAGCCCTTGATCCAGTCTGAGTTCGACCAGATCGTTCTTATCTGCACGTCGCTGGGTATGCGTTTCTGCAGATCTTCGATGGCTTCCTTGACGCCTTCTCCGACCTGGACGATGTTGGCGTCCTGCACCTTGAAGATTTGAATGCCGATCGAGCGCCGGCCGTTGAGGCGGGCGACGGAGCTTTCCTCCGCTTCGCCGTCGACCACGTCGGCCACCTGGCTCAGATACACCGGCCCACCGGCCTGGCGCGCAACGATGATCTTCGCGAAGCCCCGGGGATCTTTGATCTTGCCTTCCACGCGCACCAGTTGGTCGGCGCTGCCACTGGTAATGCGCCCGGCGGGAAGGTCCTGATTGGCCGCCTGGATGGCAGAAACGACCTGGTCCACGCCGATGCCGTAGCTTTGCATGAGCGCGGGCTTCAGGTAGAGCTGAACCTGCCGCACCACGGCGCCATTCATCGTCACGTTGCCGACGCCCGGCGCGTTCTGCAGGCGCTTCACGATGACTTGGTCAGTGAGCGTCGAGAGTTGGCGCAGGCTTTGCGTTTCCGACAGGACGGCAAGCGTCACTACCGGCTGTTGGTTGTCGGTGTTCGCGCGCGTTATCAGCGGGTCTTTGGCTTCCCTCGGGAAGCCCGGGCGGATCTGGGCAATCTTGTCGCGCACTTCCTGGGTAGCCGTGCCCAGGTCCGCGTCGAGACGGAATTCGATGGATAGCCAACCGGTGCCCTCTCTCGCGGTCCCGTAAATGCGCTTTACGCCGTTGATGGTGTTGACGACGTTTTCGATCGGCTTGATGAGGTCGTTCTCGATCGCTTCCGGCGAAGCTCCCGGGTAGCTGAGTTGAATGACGACGATGGGATTGGCGACGTCGGGCAGTTGATCGATCGGAAGCAGGTTGTACGAGAAAACGCCAAGCACCAGCAGTCCGAGCATCACCATGGTGGCGAAGACCGGCTGATTGATACTGGTCCTGGTGATCCACATGGGTCTTACCGCTGCGCTCCCATCGCGCCTAGCTGCCCTTCACTCGTGGCGCTGCCGGCGTTCTGACGACTACCGGTGTGCCGGGCACCAGGTTGTCAATTTTCGCGGCGACAATCTGCGTTCCCGGCGACAGCCCGGAACGCACTTCGACCAGGCCGTCGCGTTCCGTTCGCAGACCTAGCTGAACCGGATGCTTCGCGAGTTTCCCGTCCTCTAGGGCAAGCACGTAGCTCGCGCCGCCGTCGTCGCGCACCGCGGAAAGCGGGATGGTCGGCCCGGCCCTGCTTTTGTTCAAGACCAGATCGCCTTTGGCGAACATTCCGCCCTTCAGGGCGCCATCGGTATTGCTCACCGAGACATACAGGGTGATCGAGCGCGAGCCCGGTTCGGTCATGGGATTAATGCGCTCGACACGCCCTTCGAACACCCGCTCGGCGAAGCCGTCGACGTGAAAATGCGCTATCTGACCCGCCTTCACCGCTGGTATTTCGGAAGCCGGAGCCAGCGCCTCGATTTCCATACGGGACAGGTCTACGACCGAGAGGAGCGGCGTATCCGGCGCGACCTTTTCCCCCGGTTGCACCATGCGCTTGGCAACGATGCCGTTCAAAGGCGCTTTGACCGTCGCCTCCTGCAGGGCATTCTGCGCAAGCTGCACTTGGGCTTGCGCCGCCCGTACGGTCGCGCTGTTCGCCTCGAACGCGCTATGGCTGGAGTCGAAGGCATTTTGCGAAATGAAGTTCTGTTTGAGCAAAGCGCGGCTGTTGTCGCGATTCTTGACCGCCATGGCGAGGTCCGCACGCGACTTTTCGAGCACGGCCACTTTATTGTCCAACTCCGCCTGCATGTCTCTCGGGTCGATGCGCGCCAGGACGTCGCCGCGGCGAACCGGCTCGCCTTCGCGCGCCGTGACCTCGAGAACTGTGCCGGCGATCTTGGATTTCACGGTCGAATGAACCACGGGGGAGAGCGAGCCGGACAGCGGTATCGAGCGTGCCAATTCGCGCACTTCGACAGTCGCGATGTCGGCGAGTGCGAGCTCCACGGTGGATTGCGCATCGAGCTTCTCCACCGGTTTGGCGTTGCTGCGCTGAATGGCAAGCCAAGTGCCGCTGATCGCGAGGAGCAGGATCGTGGCAATTCCCGGTTTGATCAGCTGGCGTAGGCGGCGTCGTGCGTCGCCGGCCCGGGTTGTTGTCGTCATATTCCTTCCTGCTTGGCCGCGCTGTCTCGTGGAACCGCGCATCCCTCTAAGGGTCGCCTCTATGGGTTAGACGCAACAGGAGTCTGATTCGGATTCTGTCCGGGCGAATCGGCCAGGTCGATGTTCCCTTGCCGGGTGGCCAGGTGGGGCACCCCGGCAATTTGCCATTTTAGCAGTCCCCAACGCCAAAGCGAGGAAATCGCGTCCGCTTCGCGCGGCGGCGGATGGCCGAGAAAGGCGAAAGCCGCTGCCAAGGCGGGTACCGGATTGCGCTGATCCACCGGTCCCGCCAGGGTCTGCTTGGAAAGCTTCTCACCAGCGTCGTTCACCGCGACCGGCAGATGGGCATAGTGCGGCGTGGGCAGCGCGAGCAGGCGCTGCAGGTAAATCTGCCGCGGGGTCGAGTGCAGCAAGTCGGCGCCGCGAACCACGTGGCTAATCTCTTGCGCCGCATCATCAACGACGACAGCCAATTGATAGGTTGCGACTCCGTCGGCGCGCTGCACCACGAAATCGCCCACGGCATGTTCTACCTCTTGCGTGACGCTGCCCTGAATTGCATCGGTAAAGCTGATGCGAGCATTTTCAATGCGTAACCTGAGTGCGCGCGCCACGCGCTGTTCGAACGGCCGAGCGCGGCAGGTGCCGGGATAAACCGGGCCGTCGATGCCGCGCACACTGGAATCCGCAATTTCCCTGCGCGAGCACGCGCACGGGTAAACGAGGCGGCGTTCCTGAAGTGCGAGCACCGCCTCCCGATAGAACTGCGCACGCTGGGACTGGTACATCACCGCCCCGTCCCACTCGAAGCCGAAGGCCGCCAGCGTGCGCAGGATATCGTCTGCCCATTCCGGCCGGCAGCGTGGCGCATCGAGATCTTCCACGCGTAGCAACCATTGTCCGCCTGCACTCCTGGCGTCGAGATAGCTGCCCACCGCGCTTATCAGCGAGCCGAAGTGCAATGGCCCCGTTGGGGAGGGGGCGAAGCGACCGCGGTAGGTAGTATTCAATGCGAGGGTCTTTCGGCTGAAATCTGACTGGATTATAAGGCCCGGTGCCACCCCTTTGCCGTTTCAACGAATGGTTCCTTGAATCCAAAATGCCGCCTCATCCGTACGCTGGCCACCCCAATGGCGAGAGTTGCAGCCTCGCCTCAAGGTGGGTCCGGGTTTGTCGTGCTTCCCGCCGACGGAGCGGGAGTTGCAGCCGTCGCTCGACGGAGTTGCCCGCGCGACGCACTCAGGCGGTCAAGGCCTGGCTGGTGTCCAAGGGATTCATCTGACAATCGGTCGCGATCAAACGGCAAAGGCGGGGCCATGCTGGGGCACGAGCAATCAGACGAGCGCGGGCCGGGCGAGCAATCGCCGGGCCGGGATTGAATATCAAGGCGTGCGCAGCTCGGTTAAGTGAGCGGTCGGGCGGCGCGCCCTAGACGGATACGCGATTTACGCGTCGTCGCCGCCTGCCGTCTAACCGGTGGCGGTCATCGGCTAGTGAGCGGGCTTGTCCGCCAAACAGCCGGCGACGGCACGGCCCTAACGGAAAACCAGTACTGGAATTTTGGTATGCGTAAGCACCAGGTTTGTTTCGCTCCCCAGCAACAAGCCGCGCAACCCGCGCCGGCCGTGCGAAGCCATGGCGATCAGATCGCAGCCGGATTTCTCGGCTGCCCGGATGATCGCGTCATAGGGCCGGTCGTCCATTTCAAAGAAGCACTCGCAGCGCACGTCGGCAACGCGCGCCGCGTTCTCAATCTTGGCGAGATACTGTACCGCGCGTTTTTTTGCATCCTCTTCATAGGCGAGGACAGTATCGGCGAGAATTTCCGGCTCCAATGCGACATAGTGATAGGGAGCGATAGCGCAAAAGCCGACCGCTTTGGCGCCGATCGATTTGGCAAGCGCGATACCCTGGCTGATCGCCTTGTCCGACAATTCCGATCCATCGGTAGGGATCAAGATCGACTTGAACATGGTGCCTCCTCCTTCCGAGTGGCAAGTCACTGACGGAGTTGTCTTGGACCGCTCCGGAACGCGCACTTCAGCCGGTCCTGGGAGAGCCACGAACCCTGCTTCAAGTATAGGCCGGAAAGATTGGTGAAGCGAAGAGGGGAAAGGCTCCCGCTACGCGGCAACGCGGCGCGCAGGGCGCCGGGCGTCAACTCGGGATCAGGTCCCGGGCAGGAACGTCAGTCGCGGCTCCGAGCCTCTTACGTCTTGAGCCTTTGGTATCGTACGTCGATCACGTCCAACTCGCGCAACCCGGAGGGTGTTGCCAGCTTTACCGCGTCACCGACCCGCGCTTTCAGCAGCGCGCGGGCAATCGGGGACACCCAACTCACATAGCCATGCGCTGGGTCGACTTCGTCCATCCCGACGATGCTGACGGTTTGTTCCTCGCCTGTCTGGTCGCTGACGGTGACCGTCGCGCCGAAAAATATTTGCTCCGAATCCTGCTTTTCCGGATCGACGACCTCAGCGTTTTCCATGCGCTTGATCAAGAAGCGAATACGCCGGTCGATTTCGCGCAAGCGCCGCTTGCCGTAAATGTAGTCGCCATTCTCCGAGCGATCGCCGTTCGACGCGGCCCAGGAAACGGTGCGCACCACTTCCGGTCGCTCGGTGCCGAGCAGATGATCGAGTTCGTTCTTCAGACGCGCGTAGCCGCCCGGTGTAATGTAGTTCTTCGCCCCAGGAGGTAAACTGATGACCTCGGGTAACTCCTCCTCTTCGAGATCGTCGACTTCTTTGGTGAATGCTTTACTCATTGCCTCACTTCGCATTGGTTAGGATGACTCATCAGATCGTCTGATCGCCCAGTTTGTCGTGGATTCTTTCCAGCAACTCGGCCACTTGATCCATGTTCGGATTGATCGCGAGCGCGCGCTCGAAATACGCGACCGCTTTGCGCGGCTCGGCCAACCGCAAATAAATTTGCCCGTATCCGGCGAGGGCGCCGAAATGATTCGGATTGCGCTTCAGTACCTCGTCGCAATCTGCGAGGGACTTCTTGTATTCGCCCATCATGAAGTATGCGGTGGCGCGCTTGTTCCACGCTTCCGCGAAGGTGGGCTTGCGCTTGATAGCCTCGCCGAACCACGCTACCGAAGCTGCCAGCATGCCCCGACTCATCGCCTCCATGCCCTTACCCAGGATCGCATCGACTGCCTCGTCGCCTGATTGGCTCCACAAATGCCAGAGGACCGCTTCGGCGAGTTTGGCCGTTGCCCGATCGGGGTCGAGCAGTTCATCGAGCAGCACCGCCGTGTCGTTTTCCTGCCCGACCAGCGCCAGACGCGCCACCGCCTGGCGACGCATTCCCAAGTCGGGATTTCTCAGGTTGGCGAGCGCTTCTTGGCGCGCCAGTTCCATGGCGTCGCCAGCATTCGCGGCTCCACCGCTCAGCAGGGAAACGATCATTGCCGTAAGACACAACCAAAGTCGATTTCGCATGATGTTCATGATATGCCTCGGCCAGCGATAGGCAACTATTTCAATGCCTATCGGTAAAGATAAGCCGGAGGTCCGATAGTTGGAAAAGCGGAACCGCGCGGTGGTGCGATCCGCCGTCGCCTAGCCTACAATCCTGTCCATTTACACGAACCGAAAGCTTATCCATGGCCGGACCCAAATATCTCGGCTTCGACACGCTCAGCCTGCACGCCGGCTCCCAGCCTGACCCAACGACCGGCGCGCGCGCCACACCCATTTATCACACCACCTCATTTGTCTTCAAAAGCACGGATCATGCCGCGTCTCTATTCAACATGGAGCGGGCGGGACACGTGTACAGCCGCATTTCCAACCCGACCAATGCGGTGTTGGAAGAGCGTGTGGCCGCGCTGGAAGGTGGCGTGGGCGCGATCGCGACCGCGAGTGGCCAAGCGGCACTGCACTTGGCAATTGTCACCCTGATGGGCGCAGGCGGACATATCGTCGCTTCGCGCTCGCTCTATGGCGGATCGCACAACCTGCTCGCCTATACCTTGCCGCGCTTCGGCATAACCACCACCTTCGTCGACCCGCGCGATGTGAGTGCCTTTCGTGCAGCCACGCGGCCCAACACGCGGCTGCTGTTCGGTGAGACACTCGGCAACCCGGGGCTTGACGTGCTCAACGTTCCCGCCGTCGCTGAGGTCGCACATGGCAAAAATCTGCCGCTGCTCGTCGACTCTACTTTTACCACGCCCTATTTGCTGCGCCCCTTCGATCTCGGCGCGGACCTCGTCTACCACTCGGCGACCAAGTTTCTCGGCGGCCACGGCGTCGCTATCGGCGGGGTGCTGGTCGACGGCGGTAAGTTCGACTGGGAAGCGTCAGGAAAATTCCCCACGCTCACGGCCCCCTATGAAGGGTTCCACGACATGGATTTCGCCGAGGAGTCGGACACCGCGGCCTTCCTGTTGCGAGCGCGGCGCGAGGGCATCCGCGACTTCGGCGCGTGCATGAGTCCGATGAATGCCTTTCAGATTCTGCAGGGCATCGAGACGCTGCCGCTGCGCATGGCGCGCCACGTCGACAATACGCGCAAGGTGGTCGCCTTCCTGGCTGCCCATCCTCTGGTCGACTCCGTCGGCTATCCCGAGCTGGAGAGTCACGCGGACTATGAATTGGCCAAGCAAATATTACCGAAGGGTTGTGGTGCCGTATTCAGTTTCAACCTCAAGGGCGATCGCGCTGCCGGACGCCGCTTCATCGAGGAGTTGAAGCTCTTTTCCCATCTTGCCAACGTGGGCGACGCGAAATCATTGGTCATTCATCCCGCCACAACAACGCACTTCCGGATGGATAAGCCGGCGTTACGCTCGGCCGGGATTGCGGAGGGAACGATTCGCCTCTCCATTGGATTGGAGGATCCGGAGGACCTCATCGACGATCTGCGCCGCGCCTTGCGTGCGCTGGAAAAGGGTTAAGCAATGTACCTCGATCTCGACCAAAACAAGGCTTACGCCTATAGCGCCGGGCAGCCACTCGACCCCGCCAGGCGCAACGTCATTTTTATTCATGGTGCGGAGCACGACCACAGTGTGTGGAATTTACAGAGCCGGTATTGCGCCTACCACGGCTGGAATGTGCTCGCCGTAGACCTGCCCGCTCACGGCCGCAGCGAAGGGCCGCCCCTCGACAGCGTGGAGGCGATGGCCGGCTGGTTAATCGGGTTTCTCAATGCTGCCGCTATTTCAAACGTGGCCCTGGTCGGTCACAGCATGGGTTCATTGATTGCCCTGGAGGCTGCGTTCCAACTGGGGGAACGGGTAACGCAACTCGCCCTGTTGGGTACGGCGTATCCCATGCTCGTCTCCGATCAATTGCTCGATGCGGCACGCGATGACGAGCGCGAGGCGCGGCAGATGGTGAACGTCTGGAGCCACAGCCCGGCGATGCAGATCGGGGGTAATCCAAACCCAGGAATGTGGATGCTCGGCCGCAACCAGCGCCTTATGGAGCGCATGGTACCCGGACTTTTTTTTACCGACCTCATGGCATGCAATAGTTATCGAGGGGGCGAGCGAGCCGCGCAGGCCATCGTCTGTCCGACGCTTCTCCTGCTTGGCGAGCGTGACATGATGACTTCCGCCAAGTCCGGGCGAGCCCTCGGGCAAATGATTGGCGGCGCCCGCACGAGGGTGATCGGCGGCTGCGGTCACGCCTTGATGGCGGAAAAGCCGGACGAGGTGCTGGAGGCGCTTGTCGAATTCCTCGCGTAGCGCCACTCCTGCGCAGCGCATCCCGCGCAGGCCGGACGGATTTGTCGTTGACAATTCATTGGGCCGGCTATCGGCGAGGCACCGGCCCGCGGGATTTGGAATGCTGCAATTGCCAACCGGCGCCTCGGCGATTCGCAGCCGCGCGGATTCTATCTTTGCGCGTAAGTGATCAACGAGAGGGTCGCTCCTTGCGGATCCTGAATGAGTGAAAACCTTCCTACCGTCGGGATGTCGGTTGGCTGCACCAATACCTTGCCGCCCAGGCTCCTGACCCGGTCGGTGACGGCGTCGACATTGTCGACCGTCACGTAGTTGCCCCAACCGGGCCGCGTACCCGGCGTGCTTGCGGGGACGGGCATGATGCCGCCGATGTCCTGCCCGCCGGCGTTCACCACCGTGTAGGTCATCTCGCCCATGTTCATGTCCTTCAATTGCCAACCGAGCAGCTGGCCATAGAATTTCTTCGCTGCGGCAACATCAGTCGTCGCGAGTTCGCTCCAGCTAAACGCGCCGTGAGTCTCGAACGGGGTAGCCATATCTTTCTCCTTCCAGTGGAAATGACGGGAAAGGCCCGCCGCCTAGGGTTTGCTTACATAGCGCTGCAGCCAGGCGACTACCTGCGCCCAGCCGTTGCGATGCGCGTCACGGCTCGCCGCGCTGGCGAAGCCGGAGTGGGTGATTCTAAGATGGGTGCCTGTGGCTGTTGGCGTCAGCTCGATCAGCACGTGGGTCGGGGCCCCGGGTTCCCAATCGTGCTGCCAGGTAAAGCCAAGCGCGAGCGGCCGCTCCATCCGGGTGTATTCGCCCCACACGGCATGGCGGACGCCGTCCAGGTTCTCGGTCTCTGCGCGCCATTTGCCGCCGACGCGAAAGTCATCCTGCCGACTGGTCACGTGGTACTTCGCATCGTCGCCCCACCATGCGATCAATTGTTGCGAGTCGGTCCAGGCCTCGAACACGCGCTCAGGCGGGACCTCGATATCAATTTCCACGACGATGGTGTCCTCCATGGTCATTTCGTCCTCTTCTCGTGGTCTTCGAGAAAATGCTTGAGGTTGCGCAGCTTGTGCTGCCACAGATAGCGATAGAAGCTCAGCCAGTCGTCCACTTCCTTCAGCGGGGCCGCATTCAACTCGTATAGACGGTTTCTGCCTTCTTTGGTTTCAACGACCAGGCCCGCGAGGCGCAGCAAGCGTAGGTGTTTGGAGATCGCCGGGCGGCTGACCGGGAACTCACGCGCGATGCTGCCGACGGGCTGGCTGCCTTCGCGCAGCAGCGACAGAATGGCCCGCCGAGTGGGATCCGCCAAAGCTCGGAACACGTCTCTTTCGAGGGTATGAACTGGAAGCATGAGGTTACCTGTATTGATTGTAAAGTGGCAATATTACAGTTAGAGCGTCCTTAATACGTGAATGATTGGTTACCAAATATAGGTAGTTTCCCGATAAGGCAATGCCGCGAAATGGCGAATTGGGCATTTAGGCGCTGTGCCGGGTTTTGCAGCGCGCAGCGCGAATGCTACCTTGCTGGCTCCCCCGAGGAAAAGTAACCCAAGAAGGCGGCCCCGTCCGCGCTGGGCCCTGCGGGGGGGGTTCCCGAGGTTTGTAGCGCTGGTCTAGCAACCATCCTGCGGTGGCGAACCCGTTGCGCTAGAATCGACAGCGGAGCCAGAGTCATTCTTTCAGTCTTTGCCAGGCGACAACCGATGCTCGATTCTTCCACCCCGACCGCAACGCCCTCGCGCAAAATCGTCCGCGCGGCATGCCCTCACGACTGTCCCGACACCTGCGCCATGCTGGTTACCGTGGAAAATGGTGTGGCGGTGAAGATCGAAGGTGCGTCCGATCATCCCACCACGCAGGGCGTGCTGTGTACCAAGGTGGCGCGTTATCTGGAGCGCACTTATAGCCCGGATCGCCTGCTCTATCCCATGCGCCGTGTCGGCAAAAAAGGCGAGGGCAAATTCGCTCGCATCAGCTGGGATGAAGCGCTCGCCACCATCACCGCGAAATTGCAGGAGATCGCGCGGGACGATCCCCAGGCGATCCTTCCCTATAGCTACTGCGGCACCATGGGTTATGTGCAGTCGAGTTCGATGGACCGGCGGTTTTTCCATCGCCTCGGTGCATCGCTGCTCGACCGCACGATCTGCTCTACTGCCGGTGGCGTAGGCTATCGGGCGACGATCGGCGCATCGATCGGGACCGATATGGAGCAGTTTCAGAATGCCAGGCTGATCCTGATCTGGGGTTCCAATCCGATCGTCTCGAACCTGCACCTTTGGACCCGGGTGCAGGAAGCGAAGCGTCGTGGCGCCAAGTTGATCGCCATCGATCCCTGGCGCAGCCAGACGGCGGAAAAATGTCATCAACATCTACAGCCCCTGCCCGGCAGCGATGGTGCGCTCGCGCTCGCCATGATGCACGTGCTGATCAATGAGGATCTGCTCGACCACGACTATATCCGCAAATACACGCTGGGTTTCGAGCAGCTGAAAGCGCGGGTGCAGGAATATTCCCCGGCGCTGGGGGCGCAGATTACCGGGCTTCCCGAGGACGCCATCGTCACGCTCGCGCGCGAGTACGGCAGCATAAAACCGGCGGTCATCCGCCTGAACTATGGCTTGCAACGCCATGCGGGAGGCGGCATGGCGGTGCGCAATATCAGTTGTCTGCCCGCGCTCACCGGCGCTTGGCGCGACCCGGCGGGCGGGGTGCTGCTTTCCTCGTCCGGCACCTACGGCGTCGACACCCAGGCGCTCGAGCGTCCGGACCTCATCTGGAACGACCCGCGCACCATCAACATGTCGGCGATCGGCGATGCACTGCTCGAGACACGTGACCCGCCGATTCGCGCCATCGTGGTCTATAACTCGAACCCGTTGGCCGTCGCGCCGGAGTCGCGCAAGGTTACGGCCGGTTTTGCGCGTGAGGATTTGTTTACGGTCGTCCTCGATCATTTTCAGACCGATACCGCCGACTACGCCGACATTTTGCTGCCGGCGACCACGCAACTCGAACACTACGACGTGCACAAGTCCTACGGCCACCTCTACGCGCTGGCCAACAATCCGGCTATCGCACCCGTGGGAGAGGCGAAACCTAACAGCGCGATCTTTCGTGAGCTCGCCCAACGCATGGGCTTCACCGAGGATTGCTTCGGCGACTCCGACGAAGACCTGGCGGGGCAGGCTTGGCTCAAGGATCATCCGCGCATGCAAGGGATCGAATGGGCCGAATTGAAAGAGCGGGGCTGGCAGCGCTTGTCGGTGGCGCAGAGTTACGCTCCCTTTGCGGAGGGCGGATTCCCCACGCCCTCGGGCAAGTGCGAGTTCTATAGCGAGACTCTGGCGCGGGAGGGCTTGGACCCGCTGCCTACCTACGTTCCACCGCGCGAGTCGGTGCAATCGAATCCGCTGCTTGCCGAGCGCTACCCGCTCGCAATCATCTCTCCGCCGGCGCGCAACTTTCTCAACTCATCGTTCGCCAACGTGGCGAGTCTTGTCGCGATGGAGAAAGAACCGCAGCTCGATATTGACCCCCAGGACGCTTTACCGCGCGGCATTCGTGCGGGTCATTGGGTGCGCATCTTCAATGATCGCGGATCGTTTATCGCCAGGGCGCGCGTTGGCGATCGCGCGCGGCCGGGAGTAGTTATCGCGCCATCGATTTGGTGGCGCAAGTTATCCCCGGATGGACACAATGCCAATGCGGTGACAGGGCAAGGGGTGGCGGATATGGGGAATGGGGCGGTGTTTTACGATGCGTTGGTGGAGGTGGAGTTGGGCTCCACGCATGCGTAGCTTTTCCGCGATGGCAACGCTAATAACGAGGGCGACGCGGCGCACCGTGCCGGAGGCAGCCCGGCGGATGGTCCCTTTCTGTTGCCTGCTTAAAAGAAAGGGCACCCGCTGCGCTGTCGCTTCGCGGTTCCCCGGCGCGACCCAACGTGTTCGGGCGGCGAGCAATTTGCGTCAACCAATTTTCCAAGCTCCGGCGCCCGGTTCGCTCAGCGCTCGCCGACTTCTCCCGCTCAGGTTGGGCTCCCGCGGCGGCGCGGAAAGCGATAGCGGGCTGCATCGCCGTGCCACGCTAACCTCGACCCTATGCAACCCGTAATGAAGGAGCGCTATCGGCGCTGGTGATCACTTCCCGGCCTTTCGTCGTTCGGTCACTGATTCGCCGCCCACTCCCCAGTTGTCTGTATCCAACTCATCGATCGTTACCACTGTGGCCTGCGGATTTTTGCCCAGGACGTCGACCAGTAGTTGGGTGGCGCCGCGGATGAGTGCGGCTTTTTGTTCCTTGGTGGCGCCTTCACGAGTGATGCGGATATTAACGTAGGGCATGGGCTTCTCCTTTCTTGCGGAAGAAATGGCTGAGCGGTTTCGGGTAAAGCACTACGGCGCCCGCCAGCAACAATGCCGTGGCAACGAACAACGATGGCGCGAAGGATCCCCAGAGCTGCACCAGTTGCCCAGCGAGGGGTGGCCCGATAATTTGTCCCACGCCGTAGGCCGAGGTGAGGGCACCCATCAGCGTGCTGGCGTTTTCTCCGGCGAGATCGCGAGCCTCGTGCATGGTGAACTGCACGATCGCCGTGAACACGCTGCCAACCAGCACTGTACCGGCCATCAGGCCGAGCGCACCGGGAAACACGGCGAGAGATGCGTTTCCCAAGGCTTGCAAGGTAAAACAAAGCGCCAGTGCTTTGCGATTGCTTAGATCGCTGGGCAGATACATCATCGCTATGCAAACGACGACCACCGCAAGTCCGAACATCGGCCAGAACAACGCCAATAGGAGCGGGCTATGAATCGTTTGCTGGGCGATCAAGGGGAGAAAAGTGGCCGGAATGATATAGCCAAATCCAGCCACGCCATAGCAGGCTACTAAACTAAGCGCGGATTTGGTCCAGCGCATAGGCAGCTGTGCGCTTGCACGAGTCGCCGCCAAGTTGGCCGAACCGCTCACCCTCAACACCGGCCAGATGACCAAGGTAGACAGCAACGCCGCGATGCCAAATAGGCGCCAAGCGGATTGAGCGAGCGATTGATGGACAGTCAGCAAAATCACCAGCAATCCGGTTACGAATATGCCCACGCCGGGGCCAGAAAAAACGATGCTGCTCAAGTTGGCGCGCCCCGCCAGAGCGAGCTGGCGCAGCGTCCATGCCGAGGAGAAAACCAGCACCCAGGCGCTCGCGACGCCGGAGAGCGTGCGCAGTGCGAGCCATGCGTTGAAGTCCTGAGTCAGTCCCATGGCGAAGGTCAGCGCGGCAGTGAGCAGCAGCCCAATGCGAATCATCGATTCGCTGCGCACGCAGAGCCACATACAGGACAGCGCACCAGCCAAGTAGCCGAGATAATTGGCCGAGGCGAGCCAGCTTCCCTGGACAATGGAGATTCCCGCATCGCGCTGCATCATCGGCAGCAGCGGCGTAAAAACGAAACGGCCGATGCCCATGGCAACGGCTAACGCAATCATTCCGCTTGACGCGGCAATCCAGCCTTTGCGGTGAAGGGTCATGGAAAAGTCGCTTCCCGTTGCGCGCTTCCGTTCAGACAAAATTCTCGAAGCGAATAATACAACGAGCGGCCCCCGGGGCCTCGCTCGGTCCCTCGGGCCGTCCCGATTCCGAGGCCACGATCCCGCGGCCCCACAAGTCCAGGATCACGTACAGGTAGAAGAACTTGCCCGCCACACTCGTGCAGACGACAAATGTCAGGTCCCCTGTCCACGCCGTGCTCAACCCCGTCGCCAGATGGCGCGGCGGTTCGTTCGCCATCGGCTTGCCGCACGCCCGCGGTGCCTTTGTCGCCCTGGAGCGCGCACCC
>Ga0209118_1000155_pt1 | contig 44986 bp, 8 predicted proteins | sample BlaSpr_A8_Ref_M1_FD_187988 | JGI IMG/M metagenome (GOLD analysis project Ga0209118, IMG submission 187988) | Forest soil microbial communities from Thunder Bay, Ontario, Canada - Black Spruce, Ontario site 2_A8_Ref_M1 (SPAdes) (version 2) | ecosystem: Environmental > Terrestrial > Soil > Boreal... | reverse complement strand
GCCGCGAGCCGCGCGCGCAGGACGGCTGGCAGCGCCGGCGCCGCGACGTCCTCGCCACCGGCGGCCGCCGGCTCCGCGGTTGCGGGCAGGCGCTCGACCTCGCACCCGATGGCGCCGGGCGGCTCGATCGCCTGCACCGGGACCGCCACGCCCGGAAGCTGCACGAGGCGGCTGCGCCAGATCTCGTGACGCGCGATCAGGCGCCGGAGCGCCCCGCTCAGGGCCTCGCCGTCCAGGTCGCCCTCGACGAGCAGCGCACACTGGACCCGATAAGGGGCGGCCGCCGCTCCGGACGGGCCGAGGCGCCAGAGGTGCCGCTGATGCGGCGACAGGCGGAAGCCGTCCACGGTCACGCCTGGATCGCTCCTGCGGCGACCGGCTCGGTCATGGCGACGACCACCCGCCGCTCGCCACGGTAGGGCTCACGGGCGTGCGCGACCGTCATGTTGTCGAGCAGCAGCAGGTCGCCGCTGTGCCATGGAAAGATCATTTTCTCGGCCAGGTACGCCTCGCGGATCGCCGCCGCCGTCGCCTCGGGGATAGGCGAGCCGTCGCCGAGATAGGTGTTGTAGGGGAGATCCTCCTCGGCCAGGTCGCGCTGCAGGGCGTCGCGGACGTCCGGCTCCTGCGAGGTGATGTGGAAGAACGCCGCATGATTGAACCAGACCTCTTCGCCGGTCCGCGGATGCCGCTGGATGGCTTGCCGCACTTGGCGGGTGCGCAGCCGGCCGCCGTCCTTCCACTCGCAGCCGATGCGGTTGTCGCGGCAGTAGGCCTCCACCTCTTCGCGGCTGTCGCTCTGGAAGACCTCCTGCCAGGGCAGGCCGAGGCCGTCGTTGTAGTTGCGGACGTACATGACGCCACGCTCGGCGAACTGGCGGCGGACCGCGGGGTCGAGACGGGCCAGCACCCGGCGCACGTCGGCGATCGGCGTCTCGCCGCCCCACGGCGCGGCCTCGAGGCAGCAGAAGTAGATCTTGAGCGCCCAGCGCAGCCAGTAGGTGCCCTCGTTATGGAGATGGATCCGCTGGTCGGAGGGATAGATGGTCGAGACGTAGATACCGCTGCCGAGCTCGTTGCGCGGCGTCGAGCGATCGCGGTACTCGAGCGGCTTGCCGTCGGAGGTGGCGGCGACGAAGCGCTGGAAGGTTTCGACCGAGTCGAAGCCGAAGCCCCGGAACAGCAGGGCACGGTGCTCGGCCAGCAGCGCGTCGATGTCTTGCCGGTGGGTGGCGGCCCAGGCGATCGGGTCGAGGCCGTCGAGCGCCGGCGTGACCATCATCGGGATCGCGCGGCCGGCCACGGCCGGCTCGACGCGCACCGTCAGCCGCGGGTCGACGGCGCGGCGCTCCCCCTTCTTGAAGGTTCCCAGGATCGGTTGCTTGATGTCGGAGAGGCTCATGTCACTCCTTTCGCCATGGGACTGCCGGGACGCCTGCGCCGCGGGCCGTCGAGACGGGCCCGGAAGGCGCTCTTCGCCTCCTGGGCGGCGCTCGAACGGTGGTCGCGCTCCTTCGCGGCCAGCTGCTCGAGAGCCGGCTGCAGCCGCAGGCACGGCTGTTCGACGCTCTGCGCTGCCAGCCACTGCAGACCGCGGCCAAGGCGCTCGATGGTGGCGTGGTCGAACCGGTCGCGCGAGAACTCGAGCGTGCCGCCGATCTCGCCCTCCTCGACCGCCAGATTGAGCGCCAGGTCGAACTTCGTGTAGCGCGGCTCGAGCGGCAGGGACTCGACCTGCAGCCCGCGGGGCGAGACGGCCGGCGGCAGCTCCTGGAAGTTGAACCAGCCCTGATAGAGGCTCGAGCTGGCGGGAGCGTCGTGCCGGCCCAGGGCGTGAACCAGCTTCTCGAACGGCAAGTGCTGATGCGCCTCCGCCCCGAGGACCACCTCCCGCACCCGCCGTAGCAGCTCGCGGAAATCGGGATCGCCGGCGAGGTCGATGCGCAGCACGACGGTGTTCAGGAACGGGCCGAGGAGGCCTTCGAGCTCCAGCCGGGAGCGGCCGGCAAAGGGCGCGCCGATCAACACCTCGTCCGCGGCGGAGTCGAGCCGCAGCAGCTCGGCAAAGGCGGCGAGCAGGACGAGGAAAGGCGTGGTGCGCTCGCGGCGGCAGAACGCCAGCAACTCGCCGCTCAACGCCGGCGGGAACGCGATGCGGACGAAGCCGGCGCGGGGCGGACCGGGCGGGCCCTCCGGCCGATCGAAGGGAAGGCGCAGCGCCGGCAGCGGGCCGCGGAGCTGGCGGGTCCAGAAGCCGAGCAGCTGATCGAGCGCCGCACCTCGCAGCCACTGGCGCTGCCAGAGCGCATAGTCGACGTAGTGCAGTGACGGCTCCGGTAGCGGCGAGGGGCTGCCTCCGGCGAACGCCTCGTAGAGCGCGGCGATCTCCCGCACCAGGACCACCAGCGACCAGCCGTCGCTCGCGATGTGGTGAAAGGTGACGAACAAGACATGGTCCGCCGCCTCGCGCCGCACCAGCAGCGTGCGCCACACCGGGCCGCGAGCCAGGTCGAAGGGGGAGTCGACCTGCTGGCGAGTCAGGCGAGCCAGCTCGCGGTCGCGGGCAGCCTCCGGCAGCGGCGCGAGGTCGGCCACCGGCAGCGGCCAGGGCCGTGGCGGAGCGACGCGCTGGTAGGGCAGGTCTTCGGCCAGCGGGAAGGTGGTGCGCAGCGCCTGGTGGCGGCGGACCAGCTCGGTCAGCACCCGCCCGAGCGCCGGGAGGTCGAGGGCGCCGCGCAGCCGCACCGCCCGGGGGATGTTGTACGACGTATCCCCCGGCTGCGCCTGATCGATCAGCCAGAGACGCTCCTGGGCGAAGGAGAGCGGTGGGTGGGCCGGCCGTGGCCAGGCCGCCAGCGGGGGAGCGGCGCCCGCTCCCGCCACCGCATCGCTCAAGGCCGCGGCCTGCTGCCACAACACCGGGGTCTCGAACACCTGGCGCATGGCGAGCTCGGCGCCCAGCACGGCGCGGACTCGAGCCGCGATGCGCGCCGCGAGCAGGGAGTGTCCGCCGAGGGTGAAGAAATCGTCGTCCCGGCTCACCTGCTCGACGCCGAGGACCTCCGCCCAGATGGCGGCCAGCGCCGCCTCGGCCGCCGTCGCCGGCGCCTGTCCCGCCGCCTCGGCCGCCGGCCTTGGCGGCACCGGCAGCGCCCGGCGATCGAGCTTGCCGTTGGGGGTCAGCGGCAAGGCCGCCAGCGTCACCCAGGCAGCGGGCAGCATGTACTCGGGCAGCCGTGCGCGGAGGCCGCGGCGCACGCTCTCGACGTCCAGGGCAGCGCCGCGCGGCACCACGTAGGCCACCAGCTGCACCTCGCCGCCTGGCCCGAGGCAGGTCCCGGCGGCCGCCGCGGCGAGCTGCGGCAGATCGCCCAGCGCCGCCTCGAGATCGCCGGTCTCGACGCGATAGCCGCGCACCTTCACCTGCTGATCGAGGCGGCCGAGCAGATCCAGAGCGCCGTCGGCCCGCCAGCGCGCGCGGTCACCGGTGCGGTAGGCACGCTCGCCGGGTTGCGCCGCGAAAGGATCGGGAACGAAGGCCTCGGCGGTGCGTGGGGCGTCGCCGCGATAGCCGCGGCCCACCGCCGGTCCGGCGGCCCACAGCTCGCCCGGAGCGCCGAGCGGCAGCAGGCTGCCGTGGCGCCCGACCACGTAGAGCCGGGTGTTGGCGATCGGGCGTCCGATCGGGACGGCGCCGTCATCGGGGGGACGGACGATGACCTGGTGGGTCACGTCGTCGGAGCACTCGGTGGGCCCGTAGGCGTTGACGAGCCGCACGGCGGGGTAGAGGCGCTGCCAGTCGGCGCACAGCGTCGCGGGCAGCGTCTCGCCGGTGGCCACCAGCCAGCGCAGCCGGGCGAAGGCCGGACGGTCCACCTTGCCCGCGAGATCGGCGAGCAGCGCGCGCAGCTGCGAGGGCACGACCTCGAGCACCGTGGTGCCGCCGCTCTCGACCGCGCCGGCGAGCAGTGCCGGGTCGCGCACCGTGGCATCGTCCAGGATCTGCACCTCGCCGCCGGCCAGCAACGGGGCGAGGAGCTGCCAGAGCGAGACGTCGAAGCACTGGGAGGCGGTCTGGGCGACGACGTCGCCGGCGTGCAGCCCCAGGTCGCGGACCTTGGCCAGCAGGTGATTCATCATGCCGCGGTGCTCGATCATCGCCCCCTTGGGCAGGCCGGTCGAGCCGGAAGTGAAGATGACGTAGGCCAAGGCCCCGGGTGCCCTGCCGCGCGGCGCCCGGTCGTCCGCCGTCATCCCCGGAGCCAGCAGCTCTTCGAGCAGGACCACCCGCGGCAGCGGCGCGGCCGCCGCCGATGATGGGATCGACGCGATCGGCGCGATCGACGCCAGGGCCTCCGCGAGCGCCGCCTGCATCGGGCGCGAGGTCACCACCACCTCGACGGCGCTCTGCCGGATCACTTCGCCCAGACGGCGGGCCGGGTGCTGGGGGTCGAGCGGCAGATAGGCGCCGCCTGCCTTCCAGATCGCCAGCATGGTGTCGAGGAGGCCCGTGCCGCGCTCGACGAAGCAGCCGACCAGGGTCTCGGCCGCGACACCCAGGCCAGCGAGGCGCCGCGCCAGGAGATCGGCGCTGGCCTCGAGCTGGGCGTAGCTCTGGCGCTCGTCGCCGCAGGTCACCGCCGTGGCGGCGGGCGTCTCGGCAGCCCGCTGGGCGAGGAGCTCGAGGACCGCGCCGGCCGCCGGCGGTAAGGGCCGGTCGCTGTCGTTGTGCTCGAGCAGCAGCTGGCAGCGCTCGGCGGCGGTGAGCAGCGGCAGCGCCGAGAGGTGGCGGTCGGGCTCGGCGGCGGCGCCCGCCAGCAGCATCCCCAAGTGCCCGGCCAGGCGCGCCATGGAACTGGCGTCGAAGAGGTCGGTGCTGTACTCGAGGTAGCCGGTGAGCTCGCCGGCTTCCTCCCACGCGAGCAGCTCCAGGTCGAACTTGGCGGTGCCGTTGCCGGTCTCGAGCTGGCGGAAGACGAGCCCCTCGTGGCTGACCTCCGCGCGCCGGAAGCTCTGCAGCGTCAGCATCACCTGAAACAGCGGGGAGCGTGAGCGGTCGCGCGGCGGCGCCAGTTCCTCGACCAGGCGCTCGAAAGGCATCTCCTGATGCATGGCGGCCTCGATGACCACCTCGCGGGCCCGCGCCGCCAGCTGCCGGAAGCGCGGGTCGCCGTCGAGGTCGAGACGCAGCACCAGGGCGTTGACGAAGCAGCCGACCAGCGACTCGAGCTCCGGCCGCGTGCGGTTCGCCACCGCCGTGCCAATGGCCAGGTCGAGGCGTCCGGTGACGCGGCCCAGCAGCGCCGCGAAGCCGGCGAGCAAGCACATGAACGGCGTGATCGTCTCGGCCCGGCAGCGCGCCGCCAGCGAGCCCCAGATACCGGCCGGGACGTGCACCGGCCAGCGCGCGCCGCGCAGGCTCTGCACCGCCGGCCGTGGCCGGTCGGCCGGCAGCTCCAGCACGCCGGCATAGCCGGCGAGCTGCCGCCGCCAGTACTCGAGATGGTGGGCGAATGCCTCGCCGGCAAGCCATCGGCGCTGCCAGACCGCGAAGTCCGGAACCTGGATCGGCAGAGCCGGAAGCTCCTCCGCCTCGCCGGAGACCGCGCTCCGGTAGAGCTCGCCGAGCTCGCGCGCCAGCAGCGCCGTGGACCAGCCGTCGGTGACGATGTGGTGCAGCGTGAAGAGCAGGATCGACTCGGCCGGCGCGAGCGTCACCAGCGCGACGCGGAGCAGGGGTCCGCGCGCCAGGTCGAACGGCCGGCTGGCCTGGACGAAGGCGATGCTGCGCCAGGCTGCCGGCCGGGCGGCGGCGGGCAGCCGCGCCAGGTCGACGCGCGGCAGCCGGAGAGGCCACGGCGCGAGGACCCGCTGTACCGGCTGTCCACCGGGCGCCGGAAAGACCGTGCGCAGCGCTTCGTGGCGCTCGACCAGCCGCGACAATGCCCGGGTCAGGGCAGCGGCGTCGAGAGCGCCGTCCACGCCCAGGGCGGCCGGCAGGTTGTAGGCCGGGCTCTGCGGATCGAGCTCTTGCAACAGCCACAGCCGCGACTGGGCGAACGAGAGCGGCAGCGGCTGGTCGCGGGAGACCGGCGCGATGTCCGGCGGCGCGGCGCCGCCGGCCGCGATCGTCCCGCCCGGCGCCACGGCCGCCGCCAGCTGCGCCACGGTCGGAGCGGCGAACAGGGCGCGGAGCGGCAGCTCCAGCGCCAGCGCCCGCCCGGCCCGGGAAACCAGCTGCACGGCGAGCAGCGAGTCACCGCCCAGGGTGAAGAAGCCGTCGTGAATGCCGACGCGGTCCACGTCCAGCAGCTCGGCGAAGAGCAGCGCGAGGACGTCTTCGACCGGGTTGCGAGGCGCCACGTAGCGCTGTTCGACCTGCGGCCGCGTGCCCGTCGGAGCCGGCAGCGCCTGCCGGTCCACCTTGCCGTTGGGCGACAGCGGCAGTGCCTCGAGCCACACCAGCTGTGCGGGCAGCATGTACTCCGGCAGCCGCGCGGCGACGAAGGCCCTGAGCGGTTCGACCGCCGGCGCCGCCTCGCCGGGGCGAGCCACCAGGTAGGCCACCAGGCGCCTTTCGCCGGTCGCCGCGGCCGGCGCCGTCACCACCGCCTCGGCCACCGCCGGATGGCCGCGCAGCGCCGCCTCGATCTCGCCCAGCTCGATGCGGAAGCCGCGCACCTTCACCTGGTGATCGAGCCGGCCCAGGTACTCCACCGTGCCGTCCGCCAGGGTGCGGGCCAGGTCGCCGGTGCGATACCAGCGCCCGCCGCTCTCGCCGCCGAACGGGTCGGGCACGAAGCGCTCCGCCGTCAGCTCCGGCCGTCCCAGATATCCTCGCGCCAGCTGGACGCCGCCGATCGCCAGCTCGCCCGGCACCCCGAGGCCGGCCATGCCGAGACCGTCCGCCCAGCGCTCCAGCACCACGATCCGGGTGTTCGCGATCGGGCGCCCGATGGGCACCGGCCGGGTGCCCCAGTCCGGCGCGCAGCGCCACGCGGTGACGTCCACCGCGGCCTCGGTCGGTCCGTACAGGTTCCATACCGCCACCCATGGCAGGCGCAGCAGCAGCGCCGCCGCCAGCTCCGCGCTCAGCGCCTCACCGCTCAGCACCACCAGCCGCAGCGCGCGCAGGCGCTCGAGGTCTGGCTGAGCGAGGAACGCCGGCAGCATCGACGGCACGAAGTGCACCACCGTCACGGCCGACCGCGCCATCAGCTCGACCAGGTAGCGGGCGTCTTGATGCCCGCCCGGACGGCATACAACCAGCCGCGCCCCTGCCAGGACGGGCCAGAAGAACTCCCACACCGAGACATCAAAACTGAACGGCGTCTTCTGCAGCACGCAATCCGCCGGACCCAGGCCGAAAGCCTCCTGCATCCATCGCAGGCGGTTGACGATCCCGCGTTGCGGCACCATCACCCCTTTCGGCCGGCCCGTCGACCCCGAGGTGTAGATGACGTAGGCCGCCTCCTCGCCTGCCGGCTCCTCCGCCACGCTCACTGGCGGCGCCGGCGCGCTGCCTACGGGCTCCCCGCCGGCGCCCCAACCCGCCGCCAGCTCCACCACCGGCACATCCGGCACCGCCAGCGGCACGGCCAGATGCGGCTGCGTCAGCAGCACCTCGACTCCGGCATCGGCAGCCATCCATTGCAGCCGCGCCGGCGGGTAGCACGGATCGAGCGGCACGTAGCAGCCGCCCGCCTCCAGCACGCCTTGCAGCGCCACCACCAGCTCGAGCGACCGCTCCATGCACACCCCCACCCTGCTCCCGCCCGCGACTCCCAGGCGCCGTAGCTCCGCTGCCAGCTTGAGCGCCCGCCCCGCCAGGTCGCCATAGCTCACCTCCTCGCTCTCCCACTCCAGTGCCACCGCCGCCGGTTGGCGCGCCGCCTGCTCACGCAGCAGCCCGGCCAGCGAGCGGTCCGCCCCGTAGCGCCGCTCCTGGTCGTTCCATTCGTGCAACAGCTGATGGACTTCCGCCGGCGGCAACCAAGGCTGCTCCGACAGGCGCCGCTCCGGCGCCGCGGCCACCGCCTCGAGCAGCGCCTCCAGGCGGTCCAGCAGCCGCCCGCTCGTCGTCCCGTCGAAAAGGTCGGCGGCGTAGGCGATGGACAGGCTCAGCTCGCCCTCGCCCGCCACCAGGTAAAGGCCGAGGTCGAACTGCACGGCGCCGGTGTCCACCTCGACCTCGGAAAAGGTCAAGTCCCGCAGCGAGACCGCCTGGCCGCCTGCCACCTGCTGCAACGCGACCAGCACCTGGAAGAGCGGCGTCCGCTCGAGGCTCCGCTCCGGCGCCAGCGCCTCGACCAGCTGCTCGAACGGCAAGTCCTGGTGGGTGTAGGCGCCCAGCGCCGTCTCGCGCACCTGGGCCAGCAGCTCGCGGAAGCTCTCCGCCGGGTTCACCCGCGCCCGCAGCACCAGGGTGTTGGCGAAGAAACCGATCAGTCCCTCGAGCTCCCGCCGCGGGCGGTTCGCCACCGGCGTGCCCACGACCACCTCCGGCTGCCCGCTCCAGCGCGCCAGCAGCGTCTGCCACCCGGCCACCAGCACCATGAACAGCGTCGCGGTCTCGCGCTGCGCCAGTCGCGCCAGCCGGCCGGTCAAGCCGGGCGTCAGGCGCCGCCGCTGGCGCCCGCCGCGCGACGATGGCAGCGCCCGCCGCGGCCGGTCGGCCGGCACCTCGAGCGCCGGCGGCGCGTTCGCCAGCTGCTCGCGCCAATAGGCAAGCTGCGCTGCCAGCACTTCGCCGCTCAGAAAGCGCCGCTGCCAGCTCGCGAAGTCCGCATACTGCAGCGGCAGCGCCGGCAGCGGCGACGGCCGGCTCGCCGCGGCCATGGCGTAGAGCAACGCCAGCTCGCGCCGCAGCAGGCCCAGCGACCAGCCGTCGGCGGCGATGTGGTGGACCGAGAAGACCAGCAGGCACTCGGTCCGCAGGCGGACGAGGCAGGCGCGCAACAGCGGCCCGTTGGCGAGGTCGAAGGGGAGCCGCAGCTGATCCTGCGCCAGCCGGCGGGCCAGCGCCGCGGCGCGCGCCGCGGGCAGGGCGTAGAGATCGACTTCCGGCAGCGGCACCGGCGCCGGCTCTGCGATCACCGCCCGCGGGCTGCCGTCCTCCTCGCGGAAGCGGGTGCGCAGCGCCTCGTGACGGCGCACCACGGCGCTCAGGCAGGCAGCCGCCAGATCGACCTCGAAGTCACCTTCGATGCGGATCACCGCCGGCAGGTTGTAGGAGACGTCGCCGGGCTGGAGCCGGTCCAGGAACCACAGCCGCTGCTGGCCGAACGAGAGGCACGCCGCCTCGCCGGCTGGGCGCCGGACCAGGGGTGGCGCCGCGCTGCCGAGGCCGGCGCGCAGCTGCTCCGCGATGGCGCGCGCCGTGGCGGCGAAGGTCGGGGTCTGGAACAGCTGGCGCAGCGGGACCTCGACCCCGAACGCGGCGCCGATCCGGGCCAGCAGCCGGGTGGCGAGCAGCGAGTGACCGCCCACGGCGAAGAAGTCGTCCGCGAGGCCGACCTGCTCGACGCCGAGCAGCTCGCACCATAGGCTGGCCAGCATCTCCTCGAGCGGCCCGCGCGGGCCGGCGGGGGCGGCAGCGGCCTCGCGCCGCGGCAGCGGCAACGCGCGCCGGTCCAGCTTGCGGTTGGGCGTCAGCGGCAGGGCCGCGAGCACCGTCCAGGTCTGGGGCAGCATGAACTCCGGCAACCGCCGGCGCAGGAAGGCGCGGACGTCCTCGACGTCGAGCCTGCCGCGCTTCGCCACCAGGTAGGCGGCGATATAAGGCTCCCTGCCGTCGTCGCGCAGCACCACGGCGGCCTCGCGGAGCGCCGGGTGCAGGGCGAGAGTCGCCTCGATCTCCCCGAGCTCGATGCGGTACCCCCGCACCTTGACCTGGTTGTCGGCGCGTCCGGCAAACGCCACGTCGCCGGCCGGCAGGTAGCGCCCAAGGTCGCCGGTGCGGTAGAGGCGGTCGCCGGCGAGGCTGGTGAAGGGGTTGACCAGGAAGCGCTCGGCGGTGAGCTGCTGGTCGCCCAGGTAGCCGAGAGCGAGATGAGGGCTGCGCACGCAGATCTCGCCCAGCTCGCCGATCCCCGCCAGCCGCGCGCCCGCGGCGGTGCCCAGGCCGGCGAGGACCAGCAGCTGGACGTCCTCCACGCCACGCCCCAGCGGCAGCACCTGGCGGGTCCCGGAGATCTCGGCGGCGTCGGCGGGCGCCGGCGGCGGCGAGACGTAGAAACCGACCGCGCGCTGCGTCTCCGTCGCGCCGTAGAGGTTGACGCAGGTGACCGCAGGCGCGACCTGGCGCAGGCGCGCGACGTCGCGCCGGGTGAGCACGTCGCCGACCAGCAGGGCAAGGCGCAGCGAGGGGACCTCGCCGGGCCTGCCGGTGGCGATGACCTGGCCCATGGCGGGAGTCAGGTGGGCCACCGTGACCTGCCGCTCGGCCATCCAGGCCGCCAGCCAGCCCGGCTCGAGGATGCGCTCCGGATCGGGGATGCAGATCGTCGCACCGAGCTGCAGCGGCGTGAACAGGTCGCGCTGCAGCGGGTCGTGGGCGAGGCCGGAGAGCAGGCTGAACCGGTCCGCCGCCGACATGCCGAAGACTTGCTGCTGCCAGGCGATGAAGTGCGACAGCGGCCCGTGCCGCCCGAGGACTCCCTTGGGTCTCCCGGTCGACCCGGAGGTGAAGGTGAGGCAGGCCGGGTCGTCGGCGCCCACCGTCACCGCCGGCGGCGTGGGCGGATGCTGCGCCAGCGGCGGCCACGCCTGCCAGCGCCCGAGCGCCGGCAGGGTCAGGCGCGTCAGGCCGAGGACTCTTTCCGCGAGCCGCCCGGGCGGGGGGCCGGCGGCCGCCAGCTGCAACCAGCAGCGCGGCGCGGCGTCGTCGAGCAGCGCTACCTGCCGCTCCGCGGGATGGGCCGGATCGAGCAGCAGGAAGCAGCCGCCGGCTTTCAGCGCCGCCAGCACCGCCGCCGCCAGCGGCGCGCTGCGATGAGCGTAGATCGCCACCCGCTCGCCCGGCCGCAGACCGGCGGCGAGCAGGTAGTGGGCCAGGCGGTTGGCGGCCGACTCGAGCTCGCCGTAGGTCCACGTGTCGCCGCCCTCGCCGCCCTCGCCGCTCTCTACCAGGGCGGTCCGCTGCGGCTGCTCCGCCGCAAGCCGCGCGAAGATGTCGTGCACGGCGCCCCGCCAGGCCGGCGAGAGCGGCAGCGCCGGGTCGGGGAGGACCTGGCGCGCCGCGTCGCTCACCGTCGAGAGGTCGTCGATCGAACGCTCCGGCGCCGCCGCGGCCTGCGCCAGGAGACACTCGAGCTGGCGCAGCATCTCTTCGATCCTCGCGGGCGCGAGCAGGACGGCGTTGTAGACCGCCCGCAGGGCGATGCCGCCGCCCGCCGCTTGCAGGTAGAGGGTCAGATCGAACTTCGCGGGCGGCTCGCGGCCGGCGTCGACCTCGACCTCGATCCCCGCCAGGCGGAGCGCCGGCGGCGGCAGGTCGAGCATGTCGAAGCAGACCTGGAAGAGCGGCGTCCGGCTCAGGTCGCGGTCGGGTGCCAGCGCCTCGAGCAGGGTCTCGAACGGCAGCTCCTGGTGGTCATAGGCGCCGTGGCAGACCTCGCGCACCCTTTCGAGTAAGTCGGCGAAGCTGGGCGCGCCGGAGAGGTCGGTGCGCAGCACGAGGGTGTTGAGGAAGCACCCGATCAGCTCCTCGGTCTCCGGCCGGGTGCGCCCGGTGATCGGGGTACCGAGTACCAGGTCCCGCTGCCCGCTGAGACGCTGCAGCAGGACCTGGAAGCCGGCCAGGATCACCATGGACGAGCTGGCGCCATGCCGCCGCCCGAGCGCCGCGAGCTCGGCGACCAGTGCGGGCGCCAGCAGGCTGCCGCGCACGTCGCCTGCGAACACCTGGACCGGTGGACGCTGGCGGTCGAGCGGCAGCTCGAGGGGTGGCGCCTCGCCCGCCAGCCGCTCGCGCCAGTAGGCGAGGTCCGCCGCCAGCTCGCCGCCGCCGAGACGGCGGCGCTGCCAACCCGCAAAATCCGCGTACTGAAGCGGCAGCTCCGCCAGTTCCATCGAGCCGTCGTAGACGGTCGAGATCTCGCGCCCCAGGATGCCCATCGACCAGCCGTCGGCGACGATGTTGTGGATGTTCAGCAACAAGGTGTGCAGGTGCGGCGCCAGGCGCAGCAGCCAGGCGCTCAGCAGCGGCCCGCGCGCGAGATCGAAGCGCAGCCCGCGGTGCGCGGCGGCGAGCCACGCGAGCGCCTCCCGGCGTGGTCTCTCGGCGAGGCCCGCGAGATCGATCCGCGGCAGCGGGAAGCTGCCGAGGACCGCCGGCGCGACGCGCTGAAAAGGCAGCTCGGCGTCGCGGTCGAAGGTGGTGCGCAGGATCTCGTGGCGCGCCACCACCGCGTCGAGCGCCAAGCGCAAGCGGCCGGCCTGCAGGGGCCCTTCGAGGCGGACCACGAGCGGCAGGTTGAAGGCGCTGCCGCCGGGCTCGAAGCGGTCCATGAACCACAACCGCTCCTGGGCGAAGGAGAGCGGCAGCCTGCCGTCGGGCGGCCGCGGCGGCGGCGGCACGAGGGGCGTCGCGAACGGCACCCGCGCCGGCAACGGCAGGCAGCGATCGGCCAGCACCGCCGCGCTCTCGGCGGCGACGAGCGAGTACCGGTCGATGTGCTCGTCGGGCGAAGTGGTGGCGAGGGTGACGAGGTGCCGGAGCTGGTCGAGCAGTGCGTGCGCCGTGGCGGGCTCGAAGAGGTCGGCGTTGCTGACCAGCTCGAAGAGGATCTCCCCGTCCACCTCCGCCGCATAGGTGGTCAGGTCGAACTTGGAAGCGACCTCGCGCAGCGGCAGGCTGGTCAGCTCGAGGCCGGGCAGCTTGCGATCGACGCGCGGGAAGTCCTGCATGTTGAACAGCACCTGGAAGAGCGCGGCGCGTGACGGGTCGCGCTCCGGCCGCAGCTCCTCGATCAGCTTCTCGATCGGCACGCCCTGCCTGGCGTAGGCCTGGAGCGCCGTCTCGCGCATCCGGCCGAGCAGCTCGCGGAAGGTCGGCGCTCCGGACAGGTCGCAGCGCAGCACCAGGGTGTTGAGGAAGATGCCGATCAGCCCCTCGACCTCGCGCCGGTCGCGGCCGGCGATGGGCGAGCCGATCAACAGGTCCCGCTGTCCGCTCCACCGCCCCAGCAGCAGGCTCAAGACCGCCAGCAGCGCCATGAACGGCGTCGCCCCTTCGCGGTGGCAGAGCGCCTTGAGCGCGGTGACCAGCTCGGCCGGCAGGACCAGGAAATCCGCCCTGCCGCGGTAGGTCTGGATGGCCGGCCGCGGCCGGTCCAGCGGCAGCTCGAGCCGGGGCAGCGGCGGCGCCAGCTGCCGGCGCCAGTAGGCGAGCTGCTCGTCGAGGTCGAGCTTCTCGAAGGAGGCCCGCTGCCACGCGGCGAAGTCGGCGTACTGGATCGGCAGCTCGGCCAGCGGCGACTGCCGGCCGGCGAGGAAGGCGCCGTAGAGCGCGCCGAGCTCGGCCAGGATGACCTGGATCGACCAGCCGTCGGCGACGATGTGGTGAAGGGTCAGCACCAGGACATGGCGCCGCGGCGCCAGGCGTGCCAGCTGGACGGCCAGCAGCGGCGGCTGCGCCAGATCGAACGAGCGCCGCGTCACCGCGATCGCCAGGCGCTCCGCCGCGGCCTCCCGCCGGCTCTCCGGCAAGGCCGACAGCTCGGCCACCGGCAGCGGCAGCGGCAGCGCCGGCAGCACCCGCTGCGCCGGCTGCCCGTCCACCTCGACGAAGGCGGAATGCAGCACCTCGTGCCGGCGGACGATCTCGCTGAAGGCCCGCGACAGCGGCGCGACCTCGAGCGGGCCTTCCAGGCGGATGGCCTGCGAGACGTTGTAGAAGGAGTTGCGCCGATCGAGCCGGTCGAGGAACCAGATCCGTTCCTGTGCAAACGACAGCGGCAGATCGCGGTCACGCGGCAGCCGGGGGATCTCGTCGGGCGCCGCCGGTCCGGAGCCGGTGAGCCGCTCCGCGACGTCGGCGGCGAGGTCGGCCACCGTGGCGGCGGTGAACAGCTTGGCGAGCGGCACCTCGACGCCGAACGTCTCGCGCACCCGCGACAGCAGCTGGGTGCCGAGCAGCGAGTGCCCGCCGAGCTCGAAGAAGTCATCCATCACGCCGACCTGGTCGAGGCCGAGGACCTCGCGCCAGGCCGCCGCCATGCGCTCCTCGAGCTCGCTGCGCGGCGCCACGAAGGGGGTGTCCAGATCAGGGCGGGGGTGGCCTCCGGCCGCGCCGTGGCCCGCGCGCTCGGCGAGGCGGCCGGCGGTGAGCGCTCGGCCCCAGGCGAGCAGCTCGGGCAGGGGGCGCACCGAGACCGCGATCTGCGGCAGGGGCACCGCCGCCAGGATGCGGCGCAAGGCCTCGGCCGCCTGCTCCGGCGCCATGCCGTCGCCGCCGCCGGCAAGCTGCCGGCGCTCGGCGTCCTCGGCGCCCGGCGGCACGGCGGCGGCGCCGCGCCCAGCCCGCCGCCGCAAGGCCGCGGCCACGTCCACGCGCTTGATGACGAACTCCTCGATGCCCATCCGCGGCACGCCGGACGCATCGAGGATGGTGATGTCGAAGGCGAGGGTCTCGGCCCCGTCGAGCTCTTGCGTCCGCAGCCGCGCATGGCTGTAGACGCGGCTCGGCAGCGCGCCCAGCACCCGGATCCGCTTGTAGGAGAGCGGCAGGTAATAGCCGCCGGCGGCGGCGCCGCGCAGGAAGAGCTCGGCGAAGCCGGTCGCCACGTCCAGCATCGCCGGGTGGAGCGCCAGCTCCTCGACGTCGGCAGCGAACTCCGGCGCCAGCTCGAGCAGGCCGACCGCTTCGCCTGGCCGGCGATAGACCTTCCTGAGCACCTCCCAGCGCGGCCCCAGGCCGGCCACCCGCAGGTCCTCCCGGTAGGCCTCGCCCAGGGTCACCTCTTCCCAGCCGCCGCCGGCCAGCGAGGCCAGGTCGATCGCCGCCGGCGCCACGCCCGGCGCCGCGCCGACGGTGCCGATGATGTGCTGCGTCCAGTCGGCGCCTTCGCGGCTCTGCACCGTGAAGTGGAAACCGTCGCCGTTGCGGCGGAGCAGCGCCTGGAACTCGCGCGTCTGGCCGTCGTCCAGGCCCATGGGGCTGACGAACACGACGTCGCGCATCTCGATGGCGCCGGTCGCCGCCGCCATCTCCCGGAACGCGGCTCCGGCCATCTCGAGGTAGGCGGTGCCGGGCATCACCGGCATGCCGCCCAGCCGGTGGTCGTCCACGATCCAGCTGTCGCCGGGGCGCAGGCGGCCCACGAAGACCTCCGCGCCGTCGCCGCGCACGCCGCGTTCTTTGAGCAGCGGGTGGACGAAGGGTTGCAGCTCGCCGACCGGCGGTGCTTCCGGCGCGCGCGGGGTCTCGGGGGCCCGTGAGGCCGCCGGGCGCCGCGGCTGGTGAGGGGCCGCCGCGAGGCCGAACGGCGCGGCGGCCATCCCGATCCCGCGCCAGGCGTCCCAGTCGATCGACAGCACCGGCATCCTGCCGCACTGCGACTGCGCGAAGGCGTCGAGAAAGGCATTGGCCGCGGCGTAGTCAGCCTGGCCGGGGCCGCCGAAGAGGGCGTTGAGCGAGGAGCAGAGGACGAGCAGGTCCGGCGGGTCCTCCGCGAGGAGCTCCGCCAGCAGCAACGTTCCCTGCACCTTGGGCGCGAGCACCGCGCTCATCTCCTCCAAGGACCGCCGCGCCATCAGTCCGCCACCGGCGACGCCGGCCGCATGCACCGCCCCCTGGATCCGGCCGCAATGCCGGTGCGCCAGATCCACAGCCCGCCGCAACGCCGCGGCGTCGGTGACGTCGGCTTGCGCGACCCAGACCTCGGCGCCGGCCGTTTCGAGGTCGAGCAGGCGCCGCGCGACTCGCGAGTCGCGGCCTTCGCCTTGCGCCAGCGCGGACCAGGCAGCCTTGTCCGGGAACGGTTGGCGGCTCGTCAGGACCAGTTTCGTGCCCGCTTGCCGCGCCAGCAGCGCCGCGATCTCCAGGCCGACGCCGCCGAGGCCGCCGGTGATCAGCCAGGTCGCCCCGGGCGGCGGCAGCGCGGGCGCCGGCGGCGGCTGCTGCCACGGCGCGACGTCGCGCAGCCAGCGGTCCAATCCGCGGTAGGCGACGATCGGAGCGTCGCCGGCGGCAGCCAGCTCGGCGATCAGCGCATCGAGGAGCCGGCCCTCCCAGGCGCTGCCGGCCGTGGGCAGGTCGACGTCGACCGCCTGGCAGGTGACCCCGGCAAGCTCTTGCGGGATGGTCGCTGCGGGGCCGAGCAGGGTCGCCCGGATCGGCTGCAGGTCCGCCTCCGCGGCGATGCGCTGCACCCCGGTCGAGACGATCCCGAGGTGGAGAGGCGGCGAGTCGGGTGGGCGCCGTGCCGCCAGCGCGCGCGCCAGGCGCACCAGGCCGAAGAAGCCCAGCTCCTGCTCGCGCGCCGCCGCCGCGGCCGGTCCGGCGCACCAGGCATGGACGATGCGGGCCGGGACGCGGCGCTGCTCCGCCAGCCGGTCGAGCAGGGCGCCATAGTCAGCTTCCTCGCCGGGCCGGAGCACGAAGTCGTCCGCGCCGGTCGGCTCGAAACGGTCGCCGGCGCCCGCCATCGCCACGTCGCGGCCCTGCTCCCTGAGGCGGGCCGCCAGGCGACCGCCAAACCCGGCCGCATCGCCGAGCACCAGCCAGCTGCCCGCGGCGATCGCCTCGGCGGGCGCGGCGGCCACCAGCGGCTCGCGACGCCAGACCGGCACCCAGAACCAGTCCGCGATCTCAGACGTTCTGGCGCGCCGCCGGCGCGCCTTCGCCGCGCCGGGCAGCGGCTCGACCCAGTAGCGCTGGCGCTCGAAGGGATACGTCGGCAGGATTGCCCGGCGGGTTGATCGGCCGCGGTGGAAGCCCGCCCAATCGACCTCGTAGCCGCCCAACCAGAGCTGGCCCAGGCTGCGCAGCATGGTGCCGTAGGCGGTGGCGGTGTCGTCGCCGGGGGCCGGCAGGCTGGCGAGCGCCGCCTGCGCTCCCGGACGCCGCGGATGCCGGCGGGCAAGCGAAGTGAGCGCCCGGCCGGGACCGACCTCAAGCAGCGCCGCGGAGGGGCGGGCGAAGAGCTGCTCGAGTCCTGCCGCGAATCGCACCGTCTCGCGCAGCTGGCGGGCCCAGTAGGACGGATCCACGGCCTCCTCGGGCCGGATCCAGGTTCCGGTCAGGTTGGACAGGAACGGCACCCGGGGGGGACGCGCGGGCAGGCCGGCGAGAGCTGCCGCGAACCGCGGCAGGATGGGGTCCATGGCCGCCGAGTGGAAGGCGTGGGAGGTGTGCAGCCGGCGCACCTCGACGCCGCGAGCGCGCAGGCGCGAGCTCAGATCCTCCACCTCGCCGGCGGCGCCCGAGACCACGCACAGCGCCGGCCCGTTGACCGCGGCCAGCGACAGGCCGCCCAGCAGCGGCACGACCTCGGCCTCGGGCAGCGGCACCGCCAGCATCGACCCGCCGGGGAGCTCTTGCACCAGGCGGGCGCGCTCGCACACCAGGCGCAGGGCCTCCTCGAACGGCCAGACGCCGGCCAGGCAGGCGGCGACGTACTCGCCGAGGCTGTGGCCGAGCATCGCCTGCGGCCGCACCCCCCATTCCAGCCACAGCTGGGCTAAGGCATGCTCGACGACGAACAGCGCCGGCTGCGCCATCGCGGTCTGCGCGAGCCGCTCGGCCGCCGCGTTGTCTCGGGTGTCGCGCTCGCCGCCGGCAGGGTAGAGGACGCCGCGCAGATCGAGGCCGAGGCGTGGGCGCAGGATCTCCGCGCCAAGGTCCACCTGCGCGCGGAAGGTCGGCTCGCAGCGATAGAGCTCGGCCCCCATCCCCGGGTGCTGCGTCCCTTGTCCGGGGAAGAGGAAGACCACCGCCCGCTCGCCCGCCGCGCGCGTGCGCGTCAGCACCCGCTTCGGATCGAGGGCGGCGAGGAGGCCGGCGGCGTCGGCGGTGTGGTCGCAGACCGCGATGCGGCGACGGTCGAAGGCGACCCGCCCCAGCTGCAGGGTCGAGGCGACCGCGGCCAGGTCGGTCTCGGGCCGCCGCAGCAAGTGATCGGCGAGGTTGGCGGTAGCCGCCTCCAGGGCCGCCTCGGTACGGGCGGACAGGATCACCAGCTGGCGAGGCCGCGCCGTGGCCGCCGGCGCGGCAGCCGCCTCGGGCGCCTGCTCGAGCACCAGGTGGGCATTGGTGCCGCCGATGCCGAAGGAGCTCACGCCGGCGCGCCGCGGCGCTGTGGCCGCGGCCGGCCACGGGACCGGCTGCTGGGGGACGTAGAAGGCGCCGGAGCCGAAATCGATCTGGGGATTCGGGTGCTCGAAGTGCAGGCTCGGCGGGATGAGACCATGCTCGACGGCGAGAGCGGCCTTGATCAGCGAGGCCACGCCCGCCGCCGCGTCGAGATGGCCGATGTTGCCCTTGACCGAGCCCAGGGCGCACGCGATCCGGCGCTCGCCGCCGCCGCCGGCGGCGAAGGCGCGGGCGAGGGCCGCCACCTCGATGGGGTCGCCCAGGGGCGTGCCGGTGCCATGAGCCTCGACGAAGGCGATGGTGGCGGGGTCGATCCCGGCCAGCGCCTGCGCCATGGCGACGACCTCGGCCTGGCCGTCGATGCTGGGAGCGGTGTAGCCCAGCTTGAAGGAGCCGTCGTTGTTGACCGCCGATCCGACGATCACCGCGTGCACGTGATCGCCGTCGGCCAGCGCGTCGGCCAGGCGCCTGAGCACCACCAGGCCGGCGCCCTCGCCCTCGACGATGCCGGCCGCCGCGGCGTCGAACGGCCGGCAATGGCCGTCGGGCGAGAAGATGCCGCCCGGCTGGAAGAGGTGGCCCGCCTGCCGCGGCACCGTCAGGCGCACCCCCCCCGCCAGCGCCATGTCGCATTCGCCGCCGAGCAGGCTCTGCACCGCCAGGTGGACCGCGACCAGCGAGGTCGAGCAGGCGGTCTGCACGGCGAGGCTCGGGCCGCGCAGCCCGAGGTGGTAGGAGATCCGCGTCGCCAGGAAGTCGCCGCCGCTGCCCAGCATCGCCTGGTATTCGCCGGCCGCCGCCACCACCTCCGGGTTGTGCTGCAGGTTGGAGAGCAGGTAGGTGTTGATGCCGGCCCCGGCGAAGACGCCGATCGGGCCGGAGAAGCGGTGGGGGTCGTGGCCGGCGCGCTCGAGCGCTTCCCAGGCGATTTCCAGCAGCAGACGATGCTGGGGATCGAGCACCTCGGCCTCGCGGGCGCCGGTGCCGAAGAAGGCGGCGTCGAAGAGCTCGGCCCCCTCCACGATGCCGCGCGCGGGGACATAGGCCGGATCGGCCGCCAGCTCGGCCTCGACCCCGGCGGCGCGCAGCTGCTCGGTGCTGAAGCGGGTGATCGACTCGACGCCGCGGGTGAGGTTTTCCCAGAAGGGCTCGACGCCGGAAGCGCCGGGGAACCGGCCCGCCATCCCGATGATGGCGATGCCGTGGCCCCGATCGCTCTGTCCGTTTGCCATCGTCGACACCCTGGTCAGTCCGCCGCCTGGTCGCGGCCGGGCCGGTTCAGGCGGCGGCGCGCTGCCGCGAACCGCCCCTGCCCGGAGGCCGCCAGCATCCGCGCGGCGCGCGCGGCGGCCTGCTGCTCGCGCGACGCCGGCGGCGGCGGCGCGCCGGCGGCCGGTGGCGCGAGCAGGCGCGCCATGGCGGCCACCGTCGGCGCCCGGAAGAGATCCATCAGCGGTATGCCTTGGCCGAAATGGCGGCGCAGACTTTCCTGGACCCGGATCAGCGCCAGCGAATGGCCCCCCAGGTCGAAGAAGTTGTCGTCGACGCCGACCCGCTCGAGGCCCAGGGCCTGCCGCCAGACGCCGGCGATCGTCCGCTCGGCCTCGTCGCGCGGCGCCAGGAACTCGGCCGCCGGCGCCTCGGGCAGTCCCGGCGCCGCGGCCAGGGCGGAGCGATCGACCTTGCCGTTGGCGGTCAGCGGCAGCCGCGGCAGGAAGACGAACCTCGCGGGCACCATGTGCTCCGGCAGGCTCTGGCGCAGGAACGACCGCAGCTCGGCGGCCTGGGGAGCGGGCTGCCGGCGTGCCACCACATGAGCGATCACCCGCTGGTTCCCGGCGAGCTCCTCGCGCAGCGCGCTCACCGCCACGGCCGCGAGGTCGGGATGACCGCTCAACGCCGCCTCGATCTCACCGGGCTCGACGCGATAGCCGCGAATCTTCAACTGGTGGTCGCCGCGGCCGAGGTACTCGAGCTCGCCGCCGGCGAGCCGGCGCGCCAGGTCGCCGGTGCGATAGAGGCGGGCGCCTGGCGCCGCGCCGAAGGGATGGGGCAGGAAGCGCTCGGCGGTGGCGTCCGGCCGGCCGAGATAGCCGCGTGCCAGCAGCCCGCCGCCGATCAACAGCTCGCCGGTCACTCCGAGGGGGGCCGGTGCCAGCGCCGGTGCGAGCAGGTACAGCTCGGTGTCCGGGATGACGCGGCCGATCGGGACCTCGCGCCCCCAGCCGGGGGCGCAGTGGGTCAGCTCGCCGACCGTCGAGATGATCGTCGACTCGGTCAAGCCGAAGGTATTGATCAGTCGCGGGCGCCCCTGGGCATGCCGCTGCCAGGCGGCGAGGCGCTCGGGCAGGGCTCGCTCGCCGGCGATCACCACCAGGCGCAGCGAGGGCGGCAGCCCGGGCTCCTCGCCGTCGCGCTCGAGGCCCGCGACGATCTCGTGCCAGTAGGCGGTGGGGAGACTGAGCATCGTCAGCTCGCGGGCGCGGCAGCTCGCCAGGAAGGTCGGGATCGACGCCAGCATCGCATCGCTCCGCAGCACCAGCTCCGCTCCGCGGGTCAGGCACGGAACGATCTCCTCGATGCTGATGTCGAAGCTGGTGGAGCAGAACTGCAGCACCCGGTCCGCGGGCTCGAGCCCGTAGGCGGCGACCGCGATGTCGACGTAGCTGGCGAGGGAGCCGTGCTGGATCATCACTCCCTTGGGACGCCCGGTCGAGCCCGAGGTGTAGATGACGTAGGCCAGGTTCGCAGGCAGCAGCGGGACCTCCGGGCTAGCAGGATCGTCCCTGGGACCGGAGGCGCCGCCGAGGGCTCCCGTCTCCAGCAGCAGCAGCGCCGGCGAGTGCGGCTCCCGACCCGAGAGCAGGTCCGCGGCCAGCGCCGCGCGGCTGATCAGCACGGTGGCGCGAGAGTCCGCGAGCATGAACGCCAGGCGATCCACGGGGTAGGCCGGATCGAGCGGCACGTAGGCACCGCCGGCTTTCCAGATCGCGAGCATCGCCACGATCAGCTCCGGCGAGCGCTCGAGGGAGACCGCGACCGGCGCCTCGGGGCCCACGCCGAGCTCCACCAGGCGGCGGGCCAGGAGGTTGGCCTGGCGCTCGAGCTCGGCGTAGGAAAGCGTCAGCCCGTCACCGGTGACCGCCGGCGCCAGCGGCTGCTCGACCGCGCGGGCAGCGATACGGCGATGCACGAAGGGCTGGCGCGGCGCCTCGCGGGCGGTGTCGTTGGCCTCGACCAGCAGCTGGTGACGCTCGGCCTCCTCGAGCATCGCGAAGCTGGAGATGGGGCGCTCCGGCGCCGCCGTCGCCTCGCGCACCAGCGCGGCGAAGTGCCGCAGCATGCGCGCGGCGGTGGCGCGATCGAAGAGATCGCAGCTGTGCTCGAGCAGGCAATCCAGCCGATCCGGCCGCTCGCCGGCGTAGAGCGCGAGGTCGAACTTGGCCGTGCCGCTCTCGACCGGGAGGGGCGTGAGACGGAGGCCGGGGAGCGCGAGCTCCGGGCGGCCGCTGCCTTCGAGCGCGAAGACGACCTGGTAGAAGGGGTTGTGGCCGAGGTCGCGATCCGGCTGCAGCTCCTCGATCAGCAGCTCGTAAGGGATCTCGCGGGCGTAGGCCGAGAGGGCCGCGTCGCGGCACCGCGCGAGGAGATCGCGGAACGGCGGATCGCCTGCCGCGTCGAGGCGCAGCACCAGGTTGTTGGCGAAGAAGCCGATCAGCGGCTCGATCTCCGGCAGCGGCCGGTTGGCGGTCGGCGTGCCGATCACCAGGTCGTCCTGGCCCGTCAGACGGCGCAGCAGCGCCGCAAAGACCGCCAGCAGGACCATGAAGAGGCTCGCGCTCTCGCGATGGCCGAGCTCACGCAGCAGCTCGAACGCCGCGGCGCCCAGCTGCAGCTGGCGGCTGGCGCCACGGGCGCTGCGCGATGCCGGGCGCGGACGGTCGACCGGCAGCTCGATCACCGGCGGCGCCCCGCGCAAGCGGGCCCGCCACCAGGCGAGGGGCTCGGCCATGGCCGCGCGGTCCAGCCGGCCGCGCTGCCAGACCGCATAGTCGGCGTACTGGACGGTCAGCTCGGGCAGCTGCGACGGCGCTGCCATCTCCGCGGCGCCGCCCTGGCGCGCGGCGCCATAGAAGGCGGCCAGCTCGCGCAGCATCAAGGTCAGGGATTCGCCATCCGCGGCGACGTGATGCAAGCTGAGCAGCAGCACGTGCTCGGCCATTTCCCGTCCGCTGGCGCCAAGGCGGAGCAGGGTCATCCGCAGCAGCGGACCGCGCTCGAGGTCGAAGGGCAGCAGCGCCTCGTCGCGCGCCAGCCGCAGCGCCTCGGCATGGCGCCGCTCGGGAGCGAGCCGGCCGAGCTCGACGAGCGGCAGCGCCGGCGGCAGCGTCGGAGCGACCACCTGCGCCGGCTGGCCGTCCACCAGTTGGAAGGTGGTGCGCAGCGCCTCGTGCCGCGCCACGACGGCGGCGAAGGCCTGGCGCAGGGCAGGGGCATCGAGGTCGCCCGTGGCCAGCAGCGGCGTCGACAGGTTGTAGACCGGGCTGCCGGGATCCAGCCGCGACAGGACCCACAGCCGTTGTTGCGACAGCGACAGGGGCAGGGGCCGGTCGCGCGGCGCCGGCACGATCGGCGCGATGGGCGGCGTAGCTCCGGCGCCCGCCCCATCGCCGGCGCGCAGCAGCTGCTCGACGGCCGCCGCCTGGCGGGCCACGGTCTGCGCCTCGAAGACGGCGCGCAGCGAGAGGTCGAGCCCGAACACCGTGCGGATCCGCGACCGTAGCTGCAGCGCCTTGAGCGAGTTGCCGCCGGCGGCGAAGAAGTTGTCATGGATCCCCAGGCGGTCGAGCCGGAGCAGCTCGCGCCAGATCTCGGCGAGGGCCCGCTGGGTCCCGGTGTGCGGCGCCGCGGCGCCGTCGCCAGCTGCCGCGTCGCGAGGCGAAGGCGGGGCCGGCAGGGCTCCCCGGTCGAGCTTGCCGTTCGGGGTGCGCGGCAGGGCCGGCAGCACCATCCAGGTGTCCGGCCACATGGACCGCGGCAGCTGGGACCGCAGGTGGGCCTCGACCGCGGACAGCTCGAGCGGTGACGCCGCGAGGGCGGCCGGCGCCGGCGGGGATGGCGGGCGCGCGGCGCCAGCGAGAGGCCGCACGGCGTAGAGCATGTGGACCAGGTCCGCCGGCTCGCCGGTGGGGATCAGCTCCTCGGTCGCCACGTCGAAACCGTGCGCCAGGAGCAGCGGGTGGATGCGAGCGAGGAGATCCCGGCCGTGCACCTCGGCGGCGATCTGGCGGATCCTCCCCCAGTCCTCTTCCGCCAAGCCCTCGAGCACCAGGAGCTCGCTCTTCTCGACGTCGAGCTTGAGCAGGTCGACGACCTCGATGGCCTCCTCGCGCAAGATCGCCGACAGCGAACGCAGGCGGCAGCGGTGGGTCTCCGGTTGCAGATACGTCTGCAGCAGGTCGTCGATCTCCTGCTGCCCGGGCAGCGCCTCGCCCGTCGTTTCCAGCCAGCGGCGGACGATGCCGCGGGTCGTGCCCGAATCGTCGGCGGCGAAGCGTCCGGAGAGCCCGGGCATCCGCGGGTAGAACGTGAAGTCGGCCTCCTCGTCACGGTCGGAGAGCCCGCAGTGGAAGATCCGCGTCTGCGGGGCATGGAGGGCGACGTTGGCGCGGAGCGCTTGGAAGATCGGGGCGATCGGCTCGAAGGAGTAGACCCGGGCGGCGGCGACGCGGGAGTGGACGAACAGCGTGAACAGGCCGATGTTGGCGCCGGCGTCGAGCACCACCGCGCCCGGCGACAGCGCGACGCCGTGGCGCAGGTAGACCTCCTGGTCGAAGACCTCCTGGTAGATGGCGCGAGTGACGGCATCGGCGAGCTGCGCGACGATCAGGCCGTTGGGCAGGCGATGGCGCGAGTGCCCGTCGAGGAGCTGCGCCACCTCGGCAGGCGTGGCGCCACCCCTGAGGCCGACCGGAGCGAACGGCGTCTCGGCCACCAGGTAGGCCACCAGGCGCGGCTCGCCGGCAACGTCCGTGCGCACCGCGGCGGCGGCCTCGCGCACCGCCGGATGGCCGACCAGCACCGCCTCGATCTCGCCCAGCTCGAGGCGCTGCCCGCGCAGCTTCACCTGCTGGTCGAAGCGGCCGAGGAAGACGAGACGCCCGTCGGCCAGGCGGCGTGCCAGGTCGCCGCTGCGGTAGAGCCGGGCTCCCGCCCGTTCGGCGAAGGGGTCGGGGAGGAAACGCTCCGCGGTCAGCGCCGGGCGCTGCCAGTAGCCGCGAGCGACGCCGGCGCCGCCAATCGCCAGCTCGCCGGGCTGTCCGATCGGCACCGGGTGCAGCCGGGCGTCCAGGAGGTGGATCTCGGTGTTGGCGAGCGGACGACCGAGGGTGGTGGCGTCGCCCGCGGCGAGGCAGGCGCTGGCCGACCAGACCGTGGTCTCGGTGGGACCGTACATGTTGAGCAGCTCGCCGCCGACCTGGGCGCGAAGCCGCTCGGCCAGCGGCGCCGGCAGCGCCTCGCCGCCGACCAGCAGGCGCTCGAGCCGGCCGAGGGCGGCAGGGGCCGCCGGCTCGAGCGCGAAACCGACCGCCGCCGAGGGCGTGCACTGCAGGTGGGAGACGGCGTGCCGCAGCACCTGGTCGGGGATCGGGCCGTCGCCGGGCTGGCACTGCTCGCGGGCCCTGGCGAGCAGCTCCAGGCTCTCGAGCACGCGCTCGGCATCGACGCCGAAATCGATCAGGCAGGCGATCTCGTCGACGTCCATCCCCTTCCAGGCGTCGAGCTTCGGCAGGCAGGAGGCGGTGGTGCCGAACAGGCCGCTGGTCTCGAAATAACGATCGAAGGCACGATCCAGCAGGGCCTGCCGCTCGCCGGCCGGAAGGGCCTCGAGGTCCTCGCCGGGGACCAGCGCACGCAGCAGGTCGAAGGAGCTGGCGAGGTAGCCCAGGAACGGCCCGCGCACCGTCGCCCGCACCGTTTCGACGTCCTCTCCGAGGAAGGTATGGAGCATCAGGGTGACGTGGCCGGCGCCGGCATGGCCGGCGGCGCGGAAGGCCCGGCGATAGACGGCGATCTTCTCGGCCAGCTCGCCGGCGCTCTGCCCGAGCAGATGGGTGAGCAGGTTCGCGCCCAGGGCGCCCGCCAGCAGGAAGGTCTCGGGGCTGCCGGCCGCGGTCACCCAGAACGGCAGCTCGGGCTGGATGGGGCGGGGCAGGATGCGGACCTCCGACTCGCCGCCCGAGCCATCCCGGCAGCGCACCGCCTCGCCGCGCCAGAGCCGGCGGACGGTGTCGATCTGGCCCAGCATCAGCTCCTTGCGCGTCGCGTAGGCGTCGGGCGCGAGCGCGAAGTCGGCGGGATTCCAGCCGGAAGCGAAGGAGATGCCGGTCCGGCCGCCCGAGAGGTTGTCGACCACCGCCCACTCCTCGGCCACGCGGATCGGGTTGTGCAGGGGCAGGACGACGCTGCCGGCGCGGATGGCCACCCGCTCGGTGATCGCGGCGATCGCGGCGCCGGTCACCGACGGGTTGGGATAGAGACCGCCGAAGGCGTGGAAGTGCCGTTCGGGGGTCCAGACCGCGGTGAAGCCGTGGCGATCGGCGAATCTCGCCCCCTCGAGCAGCAGCCGGTACCTCGAGCCTCCCGGGCTGCCCGGACCTGCCGCGCTGCCGGCGTCGCTCGCGAAGTAGAAGAGGCTGAATTCGAGCGGCCGATCGGCATGAGCGAGCGCCACCGCCGCGCCGGTTCCTGTCGCCGGGACGGCGGCGGGCTCGGCTTGCTGCACCACCACCGTGAAGCCGCGGCTGAGGGTCCACAGCAGCTCGAGCACCGAGATGTCGAAGGCGATGCTGGTCACCGCCAGCCAGCGGCCCGGCTTGGCGCCCAGGCACCGGTCCATGGCGGCGAAGAAGCTGGCGGCGTTGCGGTGGGTGATCATCACCCCCTTGGGCCTCCCGGTCGAGCCCGAGGTGTAGATGACGTAGGCGAGCGAGTCGGGCAGATCAGCCTGGCGCACCGGTTCCGCGTCGCGGCCGGCGATCGCCGCCCGCTCGGCGTCGATGCGCACCAGCGGTATCTCGAGCCCGGCGAACAGCCCGGCGGTGGTCTGGTCGCACACCACCATCGCCAGGCCGGCATCCCGCACCGTGAACGCGAGCCGGGCGCGCGGGTAGTCAGGATCGAGAGGCACGTACGCCCCGCCGGCCTCGAGCACGGCGAGCAGGGCGACGACCATCTCCGCCGAGCGCGGCAGGCAGACCCCGGCCCGCTGCTCCGGGCCCAGGCCGCGCGCGCGCAGATGACGGGCGAGGCGGTGGGCCGAGGCGTCGAGCGCGGCGCAGGTCTGCAGGCGCTCGCCGCAGACGATGGCTGGCGCGCCGGGCGCGCGCCGGGCCTGCGCCGCGACCTGCCGGTGGACGACGGCCGCCGCCGGCAGCGGCAGGCCGGTGTCGTTCCATTCGACCAGCAGCTGATGCCGCTCGGCGTCGCCGAGCAGCGGCATCTCGGCCGGTATCCGGGCGGGATGGGCGGCCAGGGCTGCGAGCAGGGTCTCGTAATGCTGCAGCAGACGGCTCATGGTCGCGGCGTCGAACAGGTCGGTGCTGTACTCGAGCGTGCCGGCAAGCCCGGCCCCCTCCTCCCAAAGGAGCAGGAAGAGGTCGAGGCGGGCCGCTCCGCTGTCCGCCTCCAGGCGCTCGACCGCGAGGCCGGTGCCGGGAAGGCCGGCGGCGAGCGGTGCGTTCTGCAGGCTGAACAACGTCTGCACCAGCGGGTTCTGGCTCAGGTTGCGCTCGGGATTGAGCTCCGCCACCACCATCTCGAACGGCACCTCCTGGTGGGCATAGGCATCGAGGGCGGAGCCGTGCAGCTGGCGCAGCAGATCGCGGCAGGAGCCCACGGCGCAGTCGGCGCGCATCACGAGGGTGTTGGCGAACAGGCCGATGAGGTCCAGCAGCTCGGCGCGCCCGCGGTTGGCGACCACGGTGCCGGTGGCGACGTCGTCCTGGCCCGAGGCGCGATGGAGCAGCAGCTCGAAGGCGGTGAGCAGGGCGACGAACAGGGTGACGCCCTCGCGCCGGCAGAGCGTCTCGACCGCCGCACGCAGGCCGGGCGGCACCCGGACCGCGCGGCGGGCGCCGCGAAAGCTCGCCACCGCGGGGCGCTGCCGATCGGCGGGCAGCTCCAGGGTGGCCAGGCCCGCGAGCCGGTCTCGCCAATAGGCGAGCTCACTTGCCAGGCGCTCGCCGGCCATGCGCTCGCGCTGCCAGAGCGAGAAGTCGGCATACTGGATCGGCAGCTCGGGGAGGAGCGGCGGCAGCTCCTGGCCGGCGGCCGCGTAGATCGCCGCCATCTCGCGCAGCAGGACCCCCAGCGACCAGCCGTCGGCGATGATGTGGTGGCAGGTCAAGACCAGCACGTGCTCGGCGGCGTCCAGGCGCAGCAGCAGGCCGCGCAGCAGCGGCCCGCGGCCGAGCGCGAAGGGGCGGCGGGCCTCGCCAGCGACCCGGCGCGCGGTCTCCGTGCTGCGCTCCGCCGGCGGCAGGCGGCTGAGATCGAGCCGCGGCAGGCGCACGGCGGCATGCGCGGCGACCACCTGGTACGGCACCCCACCCCGCGCGACAAAGTGGGTGCGCAAGGTCTCGTGGCGTTGCTCGACCGCCGCCAGGCTGCGCGCCAGCAGGCCGGCGCGTAGCGGTCCACGCAAGCGGAGCGCCGCCGGGATGTTGTAAGCCGGGGTGCCGGGCTGCAGCTGATCGATGAACCAGAGCCGCTCCTGGGCGAAGGAGAGCGGCAGCGAGCCGGCGCCGCGCGGTTGCGGCAGGATGCGCTCCGCCGCCCCGGCGCCGCTCCCGGCCGCGGATTGCAGAGCGGCGACCGCCGCCGCCTGCTGCGCCACCGTCGGCCCGGCGAACAGGCTGCGCACCGGCAGCTCGACGCCGCAGCGATCGCGCAGGTGGGCCAGCACCTGCATTGCCTTGAGCGAGTGGCCTCCCAGGGCGAAGAAGTCGTCGTCGATCCCGACGCTCTCGCGGCCGAGGACCCGAGCCCAGATCGCCGCCAGCTCGGCCTCGAGCGGCGTCCTCGGCGGCACGCCGGCGGCGGCGCGCGGCGATTCCGGCGCGATCGCCGCCAGGGCCTGGCGGTCGATCTTGCCGCTGGCGGTCAGCGGCAGCGCGGGAAGCACCACGAACGCCGCCGGCACCATGACCTCGGGCAGCCGGCGGCGGAGCGCACTACGCATCGCCGCGGCGTCGAAGCCCTGACCGGCAGGCGCGACGTAGGCGACGAGGAAGCGCTCGCCCGGCGCTGCCTCGCGCGCCAGCACCGCCGCCTGGCGCACCTCCGGGCAGGCGTCGAGGACGGCCTCCACCTCGCCCAGCTCGATACGGAAGCCGCGGATCTTGATCTGCTGGTCGCGGCGGCCGAGGAGCTCGAGCTCGCCGTGAGGTCGGCGGCGTGCCAGGTCGCCGGTGCGATAGAGCCGCGCCCCCGGCTCCTCGCGGAGGGCGCCGGTGGACGGGGCGGGGACGAAGCGCTCGGCGGTGAGGTCGGGGCGCCCGAAGTAGCCGCGCGCGAGTCCCGCCCCGCCGAGGCAGATCTCGCCGGTGACTCCCACCGGCACCGGCCGCAGCCCGTCGTCGAGCAGGTGGGCCCGCGTGTTGGCGATCGGCCAACCGAGGGTCGGCTCCGCCTCCCCGGCGAGGTCCTGCTCCTCCCAGGTCGAGTAGGTGGTCGCCTCCGAGGGGCCGTAAAGATTGAGCACCCGGCGCGCCGCGGTCGCCGCCGCGATGGACTTGACCAGCTCGCGCCGCAGCGGCTCTCCCGCCAGGTTGACGGTGAGCACGGCGGCGGGCAGTTGGCCGGAGCGTGCCAGCTCGGCCATCGCCGAGGGGACGGTATTGATCAACCGCACCGCGGACGCCTCGGCAAGCGCGGGCAGCGCGAGGGCGTTCTCGGCCAGGATCACCCGGCCGCCGAGACAGAGCGGCACGAAGAGCTCGAAGACCGAGAGGTCGAAGGCGATGGAGGTCGCCGCCAGGACGCCGGCGAGCTCCTCGGGCGAGAAGGCAGCGGCGGCCCACGCCACCAGCGCCACGGCGCTGCGGTGCTCGATCGCCACGCCCTTGGGACGGCCGGTCGAGCCCGAGGTGTAGATGAGATAGGCGAGGTTCTGAGGCACCGTCCCGGCGCGCCTGCCGGCGCTCCCGGCGGCGCCCTCGGCGTCGAGCAGGAGCGTGCGCACTCCGGCCGCGGCGATCGCCGCCAACGCGGGCAGCTCTTGCAGCCACCGGCTCTCCGCCAGGAGCACCGCGGCCTGGGAGTCGTGGACCATCCAGGCCAGCCTCTCCGGCGGGTAGTTGGGATCGAGCGGCACATAGGCGCCCCCCGCTCGCCACACACCCAGGAGCGCGGCAACCAGCTCGAAGCCGCGGCCGGCGCACACCGCCACCCGTGCCTCCGGCGCGACGCCGGCGGCGCGCAGGCGCGACGCCAGCCGCTCGGCCTCGCGATCCAGCTCGCGGAAGGTCCATCGCCGGCCGCCGCCGGCGAGCGCCACCGCGTCGGGTGTGCGCTCCACCTGGGCCGCGAACAGGTCGTGCATGCAGACCCTCGCCGGCAACTCGGCGGAGGTGTCGTTCCAGGCCGCGAGCTGGGCGGTCTCGGCAGCGCTCAACAGGTTGATCTCGGCGACCCGCCGGCGGGGATCTCCGGCCATGGCGTCGAGCAGGGCCGCGAGATGGCGCAGCAGCCGCTCGCCGGTCGCGGCGTCGAAAAGGCCGGCGTCGAGTTGCAGCGCGAGAGTGCATTGCGAGCCGGCGACAGCGGCGGTGAGCGTGATCTCGAAGGGCGCCGGCGCGGCGCTGAAGGCCAGTGGCCGCAGTGCAAGGCCGGCCCACGGAATGGCCACGCTGGCGTCGCCGAAGGCGAGGGCGGCCAGCTCGCGCTCGGTCCGACCCTGCGTCCGCGGCAGCACGAGCATCGCCTGGAACAGGGGCGAGCGGTCGGTGTCCCGCCTGGGCCGCAGGCGCTCGGCGAGCACGGCGAAAGGCAGCTCCCGGTGCTCGAGGGCCGCCTGCGTGGCGGCGCGCGACCGCGCCAGCAGCGCCGCGGCTGTCGGCTCGCCGCCGAGATCCGTGCGCAGCACCACCGGGTTGACGTAGTAGCCGACCGCTCCCTGGCTCCCCGGCACGCCGCCGCGCAAGGAAACGGGCGAGCCGACCAGGACGTCGCGCTGTCCGGTGTAACGGTGGAGGAGCGCCTGGAAGCCGGCGAGCAGCGCCACGTAGAGGGTGGCGCCGGACTGCGCCGCCCACGCCTGGAGCCGGCCGGTCTCGTGCGCGCCGAGCCGCAGCAGCCGTGACAGGCCCCGGCCGGCCGGCTGCCGGGAACGGGGCCGGTCGGCTGGCAGCGCCGCCACCGGCAGGTCGCCGGCCAGCTCCCGGCGCCAGAACTCCCAGAGCCGCGCGGCGCGCGGACCGGCGAGCAGGCGCTGCTGCGCGCCGACGAAGTCGCCATAGGCCGCCGCGGGAGGATCGAGCATGGCGGGCGTGCCGGCGCACGCCGCGCCGTAGAGCGCGCCGAGCTCGCGCAGCAGCACCGCCAGCGACTCGAAGTCCGCCACCAGATGGTGGATGACGAGCAGCAGGACATAGCTGCCGCCGCCGAGCGGCCAGAGGCGCACGCGCAGCAGCGGACCGCGCGCGAGGTCGAACGGCAGCCAGGCGGCGGCCTCGATCATGGCTGGGAGGTCGGGAACCTCCGGTCGTGACGAGGCCGGTGCGAGCGCCGCCGAGAGCGGCGGCTCTTCGATCCGCCAGTCGAGCGGCAGGTCGGAGTGCACCCGCCTCACCGGCTCGCCCTGCCGCTCCTCGAAGGTAGTGCGCAGGGCCGGGTGCCGCTCGACCAGGAGCGTCAAGGCGCGGCGCAGGGCCTCGGGAACGAGGCCGCCGTCCACACGCGCCGCGCCGGCCAGGTTGTACACCGCGCTCTCCGGCGCCAGGCGCTCGACGAACCAGAGCGCCCGCTGCCCCGCCGACGCGGCGTGTTCCCCGGGCTCGTCGCCGGCCGCGGGCGCCGAGGCCTCGCCCGGCGAGGGGCGGCCGGCGGCGATGGCGCCTGCAACCGTCGCGGCCAGCTCAGCGAGGGTGGCTCCGTCGAGCAGCGCCGCCAGCGGCAGCGCGACGCCGGTGCGGGCCTCGACCGCCGTCTGCAGCTCGACGGCGGCGAGAGAGTCGAGGCCGAGGGCGGTGAGCGGCCGGCCGGCATCGAGAACGCCGCCGCCGGTGCGCAGCACCAGCGCCGCCTCGCGGGCGAGCAGGTCCAGGATCGCGGCGGGCCGTTCACCTGGATGGCCCTCGCCGAGACCTGCGGTTGTCACTTCGACAGAACGAGCCATGCGAGAGGAGATCTCGATGCGACACTCGAGCGGCGTGCCGAGGGCCGCCTAGCGGCCCTTCACACCGCCCCGTCCGCCTGTTGACTCTTGCCGGTGATGCTGTTGCGGTAAAGCTCCACGAAGAACCTCCGGTAGAAGGCCGGATACGTCTCGCTCGCGAGCCCAGGCAGCTGGCGGTGCAGCTCCGGGAAGCGGTGGTTGGGCACACCCGGAAGCCAGTGGTGCTCGATGTGGTAGTTGTTGCCGTTGGTGAACCAATAGCCGAAGGCGCTGGCCCTGATGGTGCGAGTGTTCGCCAGGACGTCGAGCGTGCCGTGGTCGCGGCCCCAGTGCTCAGGCAACTCGATCAGCGCATGGGTCGGGATGGCGATCAGCAGCGGCAGCAGCCACACCTCGAGGAACAGCGGCGTCCTGAAGCCGACCGAGAGACCTGCCATGAGCAGCAGGAAGACCGCCATCAGGCGGTACTCGAGGCGGACCTGCAGCGCCACCTCGCGCTTCATGTCCGGCTTGGTGCGTCCGGCGACCGAAGCGCAGATGAAGCGGGCGACGTCGCGGTAGTGCCGGAGCATCAGCAGATGGGCGAGCAGGGGACCGAGAGAGGTCAGCCGGTCGTAGCCATAGTTGAAGAACTCCCGGTCGTCCTTCGTCCCCAACAGCCGGTGATGGCGCAGATGGCTGTACTGGTAGTCCGAGACCGACACCAGCATCGGCAATCCGAGCAGGAAGCCCACCCAGCGGTTGAGGAAACGGCTGGGAAAAGCGGTGTTGTGGAGGGCCTGATGCTGCAGCTCGACGCCGTGCCCGAAGACCAATCCGAGCCCGATCAACGAGAGCCACCATAAAACGCCATCCGTCCGCAGGACTGCGGCGATCAACAAGGCCACCAGGGCGAGATAGACGAGCACGCGAAGCAGGAACGGCGCAGTTCGCACTTGGGACAGCTCGCCGAGTTGCATCCCCTCGAGAGGTTTTCCCACTGTGATCATCTCGGCTCCTTCCCCCACGTCGGGTGGGGAACCGTGATTATAGATCTAAACTTTTTAAATGTGCATATATACAACGAGGGGGTATATAGCCACCCGGCCTATTTGTCTATTTTTCGCGCGTCGCCGGCGGCTGCGCAGGCGGCGCCGCGTGCGATTGGCGCGCGGGCCGCGACCGTGCCAGCGCCTGTACGCGCTTGCGGCCGATCACGATGCCGAAGATGTCAAAGCGGCGCTCGAGGTCGACGAAGCCGACCTCTTGCAGCATCGCTTCGACCTCGCCATAAGTCGGTTGCCAGGTATCTCTGCCCATAAAAAAACCCTGAAAGAGCGGCTCGACATGCCCGGTCCAGTCGTCCTCGAAGAAGGCCTCCTTGACCAGCAGTGTGCCGCCCGGCTCGAGGGCGTCGTAGATCTTGGAGAGGATGAAGACGTCCTGCTCCGGCGTCCAGTTATGGATGACGTTCGAGAGCAGCGCCAGGTCGGCGCCGCGGGGGAGGTCTTGCTCGAAGAAGGAGCCGCCGACGAAACGGATGCGCTCGCTCTCGCCGGCTTCCTCGACGCATCGGCGCGCGAAGTCCTCGGTGGTGGGCAGATCGAACAGGATGCAGCGCAAGTGCGGATTCTGCTTGCGGATGCCGATCAGGATGCCGCCCGAGCCGCCCGCCACGTCCAAGACCACGCGGTGCCCCTTGAAGGAATAGATCGACGAGAGCTGGTCGCCCCACATCACGCGGCGCGGGTTGGCGGCGATGAAGTACTCCTCCCGGGTGAGCCGCTCATAGCCGTCCTCCCGCGGCGGATGGAGCAGCGCTTGCCGCAGGCTATCCTTCGACATGTTGAACTTCAGCACCCCGTGCAGCTCGTCGAGGTCGCGATTCGGCTGCACCAGGAAAGGGGCCGCCTCGGGGGCATTGAAAATCTCTTTGTCCTGGTAGATGAGCAGTCCTTCCCGGCACAGGAACTGGGCGATGATCCGCGCTGACCAGACCGGCAGGTCCAGGAGCTGCGCGAGCTCGGCAAGCGTCACCCGGCGCGCATGGAGCTTGCGGAACAGCTGCATCTCGAGCGCCAACTCGAGCATGGCGCTGGTCATCCTGCCGGCCGCAAGGGCCCGCACCTTGTCGATGAAGAGCGCCTCGGCGAAGTCCCTCGCCGGGATGAGCTGCTTGCCGTTCCACCGCCTCAAGGAGCCGGCCGCGGCAGCGGTCGGCAGATCTCGCGAGCGGCGGCGCTCGCCGGCGCGAGCCGGCGCCGCCGGTGCCCCGATGCGCGCGGTCCCGGCCGGCGGGCCTCCGCCCGGAGGCGTGGCGACTGACTCGGACTTGGGGGACCTGCGTGCCATATGCAGAGCTACTCGCGCATGACCGCGAATTCTTGAGACACTAGCAACGCTCGTGCTATAAGACAAGCTCCCGATGCCGGCGGGCGCGGCCGCTCGGGCGGAGTCTCTCGAGCCCGCAGCGTCGGTGCTCGGCTGATGGCCGGCGTCGAGGCTGGCCGGAGGACGTGATGGCATCCGACATGATCGATCGCCACGGGCCCGCGGCGGCCAGCGACCCGGCGGCGGCGGTCCTGGCGCCGGCGGCGGGACGGCCTGCGTCAACCGCGGCCGCCCCGCAGAGATCCCGCAAACTCACGGCGCGAGAGCTCGCCGTCCAGTCGAAGCGCGCCGCCACGGCGCTCGAAGAGGCGCTTGCCAGGCAGGACCTCGCCAGCTTCTATCAGGTTTTTCGCGCCACCGACCTGCCGCTTCTGGGCCCCGCCTACGCCGCCAACCCTCGCGGCCTCTACGCCGCCTGTTTCGAGGTCTTGCGCCGCCTGGGGAGCGTCTCGCCGGCGGTTGGCCTCGCGATATACAACCACTATGCGGTGACCTGCTCGCTGGCTACCTTTCCGCTCGCCGACCGCCCGGCGCTGGCGGCGCGCCGCCAGGCGCTGGTCCAAGCGATCGTCGACGGCCGCTGGCTGGTGGCCAACACCACCACGCGGGTCCATGCCGGCAAGGTCAGCAGCTTCGGCGCCATTGCCCGCCGTGACGGCCGCGGCTACCGCATCAGCGGCACGGCGGCCTACCTGTCGCTCGCCACGGCGAGCGAAATCGTGATCGCATTCGTGCAGATCCAGGGTGAAGGGTTCGCGATCTTCGTCGTCCCGCTGCGCGACAACCCGCAGATCGAGATCGGTCCCTATCTGTTCCCCAGCGCCATGATCGATTCCGACACCCGGCGCGTCACCTTTCACGAGGCGCTGGTGGGCGAAGAGAGCATGCTGATGGTCGACCGCGCCATGGGCCTGTGGCAGGTGGCCTGGCACCAGGCGTTGTTCGCCGTGCCCTTCCTGGGCGGTGCCGCCCGCGCGCTCGAGGAGGCGCGGAGGTTCCTGCGCTCGGTTCGCGCTCCCAACGACAAGCCGCTGGCGGAGCTGGACGGAATGATCGCCGACGCCGGCCGCATGGCCATCCGCTACCGCGGCGCCTGCGCGCTGGGGCAGCAGGCCGGCCAGGCCTTGGAGGCGCTCGCCTGCCGCCCGCCCAGGGTCGAGGGCTACGCCGAAGCCTTCGAGCTCGCGTGCGCGGCCAAGCAGGTGGGCACCCGGTGCGCGGAGGACCTCGTCACCGAGGTGCGGCGCATCATCGGGCCGCGCGCTTTCACCGGCTCCCAGCCGATGGAACGCATTTCACAAGAGTCGATGTTCGGCCCCCTGGGCGGCGAGCCCAATGCCTTCATCGAGCGCGAGTATGGCCGGATGGTCCTCGGCGAAAAGGATTTCTTGAGCCACCCCTGGTAGCGGGGCGCGAGGACTCGAGTCGGCTGCGGGCCAACCGTTGGAGACGGCGATGGAAGGTTTGATCCGGGAGTCGCGAATCGCGCTGCGCTCGCTGCGGCTGAGCCCGTTGTTCTCGGCGACCGTGGTGGCGGTAATGGCGCTGGCGATCGGTTTCAACGGCGCCGTCTTCAGCCTCGTCAACGGCGTCCTGCTGCGTGCCTTGCCGTATCGCCACCCGGAGCAACTGGTCAAGATCTACTCGAACAACCGGGAGCGCGGCTTCGCGACCAATCCGGTGTCGCGACCCGACTTCGTCGACTGGAGCGACCAGAGCCGCTCGTTCTCCGCGCTCGCCGGGTACTTCGTGCAGCCGCATGTGCTCACTGCCGAGGGCGCGGAGCCGGCGCTGATCAACGGCGCCTCCTCGTCGGCCGCGATGCTGCCGCTGCTCGGGGCGTCGCCGCTGCTCGGCAGGACCTTCACCCCGGAGGAGGACCGTGCCGGCGGGCCGGTGGTGACGGTGCTCAGCCATGCCTTCTGGCGTAGCCGCTTCGCCGGCGATCCCGCCATCGTCGGCCGCCGGATCGTCGTCGACGGCGTGGGTACGACCGTGCTGGGGGTGATGCGGCCAGGGTTCGACTTTCCCGGCCACGTGGACCTCTGGTCGCCCCTGGCGCTCGACCGCGAAGACCTCGGCACGCGGGGAGGGCGCGCACTGTACGTGGTCGCACGCCTACGCTCCGGCGTCACCTTGGCGCAAGCCCAAGCCGAGATGGAGGTCGTGGCCGGCCGCCTGGCCCGGCAGTACCGGGAATCGAACGCCGGCTGGGGCGCCACCGTCGTGCCGCTGCGGGAGGACATGGTCGGCAGTGTGCGTCCATTCCTGCTCGTGCTGCTGGCCGCGGTCACCGTCGTGGTCTTGATCGCCAGCGCCAACATCGCCAACCTGCTGCTCGCCCGGGCCTCGGCGCGCGTGCGCGAGGTCGCGCTGCGCCACGCGCTCGGCGCCGGCAGGCTGCAGGTGCTGCTGCCGATCCTGCTCGAGAGCCTCTGGCTGGCGTTGTTCGCCGGCCTGCTGGGGCTGTTCGTGGCCACCAGGGGGACCTCGATCCTGGTGGCGTTGAATCCCGATGCGCTGCCGCGTGCCGGCGAGATCGCGCCCGACGGATGGGTGATCCTCTACACCCTGGCGCTCGCGCTCATGACCGGCGTGGCCTTTGGCCTGGCGCCGGCGCTGGCCGCCCTGCGCCCCGATTTCCACGAGTTCCTGAAAGAGGGCGTACGGGTCACGGCCGGGCGCGGCCGGCGTTTGCGCAGCGGCTTGGTGATCTGCGAGGTGTCCCTGGCCCTGGTGCTCCTGGTCGGCGCCGGCCTGCTCTGCAACAGCTTTGTCCGCCTGCTCCACCGGAGCCCCGGCTTCCGCCCGGATCACCTGCTGACGGCCGCGCTCACTCTCTCGCCCGGCCGCTTCCCCGCGGGGCCGCAACAATCGGCTTTCATGGCTCAGCTCGTCGAGCGGGCGAGCGCTTTGCCGCAGGTGCATGGAGCGGCGGTGGTGAGCCATCTGCCGGTGAGCGGCGACCCTGGGCTCTGGAACAACGCGTTTCACGTCGAGGGGCGTGAGCCGCTGCCGCCGGGAGTCAAGATCCGCTCGCACCTGCGCTGGGTGACCCCCGGCTACTTCAGCACCATGGGCATCCCGCTGCTCGCCGGCCGCGAGTTCGGCAGCCTCGACGCCGCCGGCCAGCCGAACGTGGCGATCGTCGACGAAGAGATGAAGCGGCAGTATTTCCCGCACGAGGATCCCCTCGGCAAGCGACTGGTCATCTACTTTGGCGAGCGGGTGCCGCGCCGGATCGTCGGCGTCGTGGCCACGGTGAAGCAGGCAGCTCTCGCCGAGGCGCCTTCGCCCCACATGTACGTGCCGTATGCGCAGTCTCCGCGCGGCTACGGCAACCTGGTCGTACGCACGACGGTCGACGAGGGGCGGGTGGCGGCGCCGCTGCGGGCGCTGCTGCGCTCACTCGACCCCGGCGCCCCGGTCCAGCTCACCACCATGGACGCCCACCTCGCCGAGTCGGTCGCCGAGCATCGCTTCGACCTGGTGCTCATCGGCATCTTCGCCGCGGCCGCCCTGGTCCTCGCGCTGCTCGGCGTCTACTCGGTGGTGGCCTACGGAGTCGCCCAGCGGCGGTACGAGATCGGCGTACGCCTGGCTCTCGGCGCGTCGCCGGGCGGGATCGTCCGGCTGATCGTGATGGATGGCGTCCGCCTGCTCGCCGCCAGCCTGGTGATCGGAATCCTGGCGTCGCTCGCCGCCACGCGCGTTCTCGCCAGTCTGTTGTTCGAGATCCGGGCGACCGACCCGCTGACGTTCGGCGCCGTCACCTTGCTGCTCTCGGGGGTGGCGATCGCGGCGACCTACCTGCCGGCGCGGCGGGCCGCCAAGGTCGATCCGCTGGTCGCTCTACGGTGAGTCTCGGCGCTTGATCAGAGGTCGGCGAGCCGCACGGTATACCTGCCGGTGGCATGGTCGAGGCCCACTTCGAGACTGAGCGCGCCCACCGAGCCCTCGAAGCACGCGCCGCGGCACAGCTTGCCAGGTCCGAACTCTCCCTCCCACCGCAGCGCGCCGTCAGCGTCTCGCAGCCTGCACGTCGCCTTGCCGGAATCGAGATAAATCTTGACCTTCAACTCGACGCCCCGGCCGCCGGCCCGGTGCTCGAGCACCCGGGTCTCCGTGGCATTCCGGAAAGCGTCAATCCGCTTGCTCATCGACCCCCGCGGCCGCTCGCGCGAGTCTCTGCACCAGAACCTCTCCGTGATCGAAGGGCCGTTTCTCCTGCAATGCATGGGCACCTCGCGAGCTCCTCCTGCTTGGCGCTGCGAGTCTAGCATGAGGCGCGGTCATTGCTCTCGCCGTTGCCACCGTTACCATCGCCGTCAAGGACGAACCCGCGCGGCGATAGGAGGCGGGGTATCTCTCACGCCAATCAACCTGTCACGATTAATAGGAGCCCGGGTATTTTGCGCAACCGATCAAGCCGATCGAGCCACGTAGGCTTGAACGTAATTTGGAATTAGGTATACCCTTTAGCGCGCGCTGGCGACACTTGATTCAATGAGACGCGCCGATGGCTGAACCGGACATGGCGAATCACCTGGCCCCCGACGCGGACATGGCGAATCACCTGGCCCCCGACGCCGAGGTCTGGGAGCTATTCGATCTGCTCGCGCGCGATCTGCTCGCGGGCGAGGCGAGCGATCCGCTCGCTTGCGAAACGGCGACCGCGCGGCAGGAGGAGGCGATCCGCCGGCGCGAGGATCCGCGGCGGCCCGCCCCCGTTTCCTTCGGTCAGCGGCGGCTCTGGTTCCTGGATCAGCTGCAGCCCGGCAACACCGCTTATCACCTCGGGTTCGGCGTACGCGCCTTGGGGCGGCTCGAGATCGGCGCCCTGCGCCGCACGCTGGCAGCGATCGTGCGCAGGCACGAGGTGCTGCGGACGACCTTCCGGTTCGAGGACGGCGCGCCGGTGCAGGTGGTGCATCCCGCGGTGCCGGTGCCGCTGCCGATGATCGACGTCGGTGCTCTCCCGGCGGCGAGGGCCCGTCGCGAGCAGGGCGCGCTCGCCGCGTCCGCTCTCGCGCGGCGGTTCGATCTCGCGTACGGACCGCTGCTGCGAGCCCTGCTCGTGCGCTCGAGCGGCGCGGATCACGCGGTGTTCCTCAGCCTGCACCACATCGTCTCGGACGGCTGGTCGACCAGCGTATTGATCGACGAGATCGCCGCGCTCTACCCGGCGTTCGCGGCGGGCCTGGGCTCGCCGCTTCCCGAGCTGGCGATCCAATATGGCGACTTCGCCGACTGGCAGCAGCGCTGGTTGAGCGGCGAGAGGCTCGAGCGGCAGCTCGAGTTCTGGCGGCGGGAGCTGGCCGGCAGCCCGGCACTGCTCGAGCTGCCGGCCGATCGGCCGCGCGGCGCGATGCAGGGTTTCCGCGGCGGCCGGGTCACGATCCAGCTCGGTCACGACCTCTCTCGCCGTCTCGAGGGGCTGGCGCGCGCCGCGGCGGCGACGCCGTTCATGGCGCTCCTGGCTGGATTCCAAGCGTGGCTGGCGAGGGTCTGCGGCTGCTCGGACGTGGTCGTGGGCACGCCGGTTGCCAACCGGAGCCGCATCGAGCTGGAGAGATTGGTAGGGTTTTTCGTCAACACCTTGGCGCTGCGGTCGCGGGTGGAGGGGCAGGAGCCCTTCGGCGGACTGTTGCAGCGGGTGCGGTCGACCTGTCTGGCGGCCTATGCGCATCAGGACCTGCCTTTCGAGCAGCTGGTCGAAGACCTGCGGCCGGAGCGGAACCTCAGCCATACGCCGATCTTTCAGGTGCTGCTGGCGCTGCACCAGGGCGTGGGCGGGGCGGCGGACGGGGGCGCGCCGGCGGCCGGTGCCGGGGCCGCCACAGGTCGGGGCGTGCTGCGGCTGCCGGGAATGACGCTCGCTGCCATCGAGCTCGAGGGGAAGACCGCGAAGTTCGACCTGAGCCTCTATGGGCTGGTCGAAGAGGAGGGGCTGGCGCTTTCGTTCGAGTATGCCGCGGATCTCTTCGAGGTGACGACGGCAGGCCGGTGGCTCCGGCAGCTGCAAGCGGTGCTGGAGCAGGTGGCGGCGGAGCCGGGTCGCAGGCTGGGAGACCTCGAGCTGCTGTCGGAGGCGGAGCGGCAGCAGGTGCAGGTCGAGTGGGCCGACACCCGTCGCGATGCGGCGCCGGGCGCGCCATGGCGGTCGCTGGGAGAGCTGCTGGCGGAGCGAGCGCGCAGCTGTCCTGACGCGCTGGCGGTGGTTTTCGAGGAGGAGCGCCTGACCTACCGCGAGCTGGCGCTCCGCGCGGGACACCTGGCGCGGGAGCTCGGCGTCGCCGGGATCGCGGGGGGAGCGCGGGTAGGCGTCTTCCTCGAGCGGTCGGTCGAGCTGGTGGTGGCGCTGGTGGGGGTGGTGTGGGCAGGCGGGGCGTACGTGCCGCTGGAACCGGGCTCGCCGCGTTCGCGGCTGGCGTGGATGGTCGAGGACGCGGGGCTGGCGGCCGTGGTGACGCGGCAGGGACTGGAAGCGAGGCTGGCGGAGCCGGCGGCGCTGCCGGTGCCACGCATCGGGTTGGAGCGGGGGGCGAGCGCGGCGGCGAAGGAGGGCGAGGTGGGGGAGGTGCCGGCGCCGGCCGCGGTCGCGCCCACGGAGCTGGCGTACGTCATCTACACCTCGGGATCGACGGGGCAGCCGAAGGGAGCGATGGTGCCGCAGGAGGGGATCGTCAACCGCCTGCGGTGGATGCAGGAGGCGTTCGAGCTGGGCGCCGGCGACCGGGTGCTGCAGAAGACGCCGTTCGGGTTCGACGTGTCGGTATGGGAGTTCTTCTGGCCGCTGCTCGAGGGGGCGACGCTGGTGGTGGCACGCCCCGACGGTCATCAGGACCCCGCCTACCTGGCCGGCCTGATCGCTCGCGAGCGGGTGACGGTGCTGCACTTCGTACCTTCGATGCTCCGCGGGTTCCTGGACCTTGCGGACCTCGAAGCGCTGGACAGCGTGCGGCTGCTGATCGCCAGCGGCGAAGCGCTGCCGCCGGATCTGGTGTCACGGGTGCGGCAGCGCCTGCCGCGGGCGAAGCTGTGGAATCTGTATGGGCCCACCGAGGCGTCGGTCGACGTGACGGCCCAGCGCTGCGACGCCGCCGGCGGCGGGGTGGTGCCGATCGGCCGGCCGATCGCCAACACGCGGGTCGTGGTGCTCGAGCTCTTCGGCGACGCCGTGGCGGAGGCGGGCATCGGCGTTGTCGGCGAGCTGGCCATCGCCGGGGTGCAGCTGGCGCGCGGCTACCTCGGCCGTCCGGCGCTGACCGCCGAGCGGTTCGTGCCGGCCGCGGGCAAGGAGCCGCCGGGTGGACGGCTCTACCGTACCGGGGACCTGGCGCGATGGCGCAGGGACGGTACTCTCGACTACCTGGGACGCCGCGATCTCCAGGTCAAGGTGCGGGGAGTGCGCATCGAGCTCGGGGAGATCGAGGCAGCGCTGAGCGAGCACCCCGCGGTGAGCGAGGTGGCGGTGGCGGCGCAGCCAGCGATGCCGCCGGCAACGGCCGACAGCCGGTTGGTGGCCTACCTGGCGGCGCGGCCCGGCATGCGGCTGCCGGGCGTTGAGGCGCTTCAGGAGTGGCTGCGCCAGCGGCTGCCGGAGTCGATGGTGCCGGCGCGGTTCGTGGAGCTGCCGCGCCTGCCGCTGTCGCCCAACGGCAAGGTGGACCGCAAGGCCCTGCCGCTGCCCGAGGGCGGCCGTCCTGAGCTCGCGCAGGCCTACACCGCCCCGCGCACCCCGCTCGAAGAGGTGCTCGCCCTGCTGTGGAGCCAGGCCCTGAATCTCGACCGGATCGGCGTCCACGACAGCTTCTTCGCCCTCGGCGGCGATTCGATCCGCAGCCTGCAAGTCCTGGGGGAGGCCAGGCGGCGGGGGATCGCCTTCGAGCTGCAACAGCTCTTCCGGCAGCCCACCATCGCCCAGCTGGCGCGTCAGATCGAGAGCTCGCGGTCGGGGTCTGGCGAGGCGCCCGCCAGCTCGCCGTTCAGCCTGATCGGCGACGAGGATCGCGCCCGCATCCCGGCTGGAATCGAGGATGCGTATCCGCTCAGCCGCCTGCAGGTAGGCATGATCTTCCACGCCGACCTGGTCCCCGAACAGCCGTTGTTCCACAACGTCAACGGTTGGCGGCTGCGCGGCCCGTTCGCCGCGGCTCCCTTCGTCGAGGCGGTGGGCCGGGTGGTCAGGCGCCATGCCGTCCTGCGCACGTCCTTTGACCTGATCCACTTCAGCGAGCCGATGCAGCTCGTGCACCGGGAGGCCGAGCTGCCGGTCGCCATCCACGATCTGCGGCACCTGGCGCCCGGCGAGCAGGAGCCGGTGCTGGCGGCGCACCTGGCGGGCGAGGAGGCGCGGCGCTTCGACCTGTCGCGCGCGCCGCTGATGCGCTTCCATATCCATCGTCTCGACAGCGAGACCTTCGTGCTCTCGCTGACCGAGCACCACGCGATCGGCGACGGCTGGAGCTTGCACTCGACGCTGGCCGAGATCTTCACCCTCTACTTCGACCTGCTCGATGGGAAGGAGCCGGCGGAACCGCCTCCTCTCGCGACCTCGTTCCGAGAGTCGATCCGCCTCGAGCGCGAGGCCATGGCTGCCGAAGAGCAGCGGCGCTTCTGGGCCCAGGTGCTCGACGGCGCGACACCGACCGAGCTGCCGCCGCGCTGGCCGCCGGCACGGCAAGGGGCCGTGGGTCTGCAGCACGTCCTGGCCGACTTCGAGGACGGCCTGCTCGAACAGTTGCGGCGCCTGGCGCGGCGAGCGGCGGTGCCGCTCAAGAGCCTGCTGATCGCCGTTCACGTCGAGGCGATGGCCGTGATCACCGGCCAGAGCGACATCTTGACCGGGATCAGCGTCAACGGCCGGCCGGAGCAACCCGACGGCGAGCGCATCCGCGGCCTGTTCGTCAGCGTCCTGCCGCTGCGGCTTGCGGTCACGGGCGGACCCTTGGACGAGCTCGCCGCGCAGGTGTTCGCGGCCGAGCAGGCGATGCTGCCCTATCGCCGGTTCCCGCTGTCCGAGCTGCAGCGTCATTGGCGCCACGGCCGGCTGCTCGAGACGGAGTGCAACTTCACCAACTTCCACGTCGTCGAGGGGGTGCTGCGGAGCGGCCGCATCGAGGTGCTCGCTGGCAGCGGCCGCCTGGAGCAGACCGACATGACCTTGGCGGTCGGCTTCCGATTGAGTGCCGAGGCGGACCAGCTGTCGCTCAACCTGCGCTACGACACGGCGCGCGTCTCGCGCTTGCAGGCCTTGCGCTACCTCGGCATCTACCGGCGGTTGCTGGAGAGCGCGGCGAGGCCGGCCGCCGGTCTCGACCCGCTCGGGCCCGTGGAGCGCCACCAGCTGCTGCACGAGTGGCATGGTGCTCGGCGGCCGCGCCCCGCGGATGGCATCCACGTCCTGGTCGCGGCGCAGGCGGACGCCGCGCCCGGCGCCTGCGCCCTGGTGCATGGCCGCGAGCGGCTGAGCTATCGCGAGCTCGATGCCGGCGCCAATCGCCTGGCGCGCCGCCTGCGGGCGCACGGCGTGCGGGCCGAGGTGGTCGTGGGCTTGCAACTGGGCCGGTCTCCAGCGGCGGTCGTGGCCATGCTCGCGGTGCTCAAGGCGGGAGGCGCCTGGGTGGTCTTCCCGCCTGACGGTCCGCGCCGGCGCCTCGACGCCATCGAAGCGCAGACCCCACCGTCGCTGTGGCTGACCGAGAGCCGGTTCCGCGAGCGGCTCGACGGGGTCCGGGGTACGGTCCTCTGCTTGGACCACGAGGATGAGCCGCCGGCCGCGGGGACGGTGGAGACGGCAGGCGGCGAGGGAGATCTCGACGACCCCTCTCTCCCGGACAGCCTGGCTTACGTCGCGTATACCTCGGGCTCCACCGGCCAGCCGAAGGCGATCCTGGCAACCCGCCGCGGTGTCCTGAACTATCTGCTCTATCTCCGCGAGACGCTGGGGCTCCGTCCGGGGGAGATCTGCCTGCAGGTGGCGCCCCTGGGCTTCGATGCCAGCGTGCGCGACATCTTCGGTCCGCTGGTCTCTGGCGGACAGGTGGTGCTGCTCGACGACGAGGCGGCCAAGGACCCTGACGCCCTGTTCGCCGCGGCTTGCGAGCACGGGGTCGAATCGATCCTCGCCATCGTTCCGACGCTGCTGCGCGAGCTCCTCGAGGCGGCGCGGCGCGGCGCGGCGGAGGCGCCGGCACGGCCAGCCCTGGCCCTGCGCCGCCTGCTGGTCAGCGGCGAGCCGCTCGGCGCCGCCGACAGCCGCGCGGTGCGGGAGGTCTGCGGAGAAAACGTGACCCTGTACAACCACTACGGCCCGACGGAGTGCACGATGACCTCGAGCTTTCACCGCGTGCGGCCAGAAACGGCGGGGCCCGGCCAGGTGCCCGTCGGCCGCCCGCTCGACAACGTGCGCTGCTTCCTGGTGAACGAGCGCTTCGAGCCGGCGGCCATCGGCGCCGTGGGCGAGCTACTCATCGGCGGGGCCGGCCTGGCGCGCGGCTACGCCGGGCTGCCCGACCGCACGGCCGAGGCGTTCGTGCCCGATCCCTGGAGTGGCCGGGCGGGCGCACGCCTCTACCGGACCGGCGACCGGATGCGATTCAACTGCGCAGGAGAGCTCGAGTTCCGCGGGCGCCGCGACCTGCAGGTGAAGGTCCGGGGCGTGCGGGTGGAGCTCGAAGAGGTGGAGAGCGCGCTGCGGCTCCACCCCGGGGTGGTGGAGGCTGCCGCACGGCTGGTCGACGAGGCGCCGGCGCCGCCGCGGCTGGTCGCCTGGTGGGTGGCGCACCCGGAGGCGGCCGCCGGGGAACAGGAGCTGCGCGCCTTCCTCCGCGACCGCCTCCCCGAAGCGATGGTCCCCGAGGTCCTGGTGCGGCTCGCCTCGCTGCCGCGTACCGCCC
>Ga0209118_1000154_pt1 | contig 45011 bp, 29 predicted proteins | sample BlaSpr_A8_Ref_M1_FD_187988 | JGI IMG/M metagenome (GOLD analysis project Ga0209118, IMG submission 187988) | Forest soil microbial communities from Thunder Bay, Ontario, Canada - Black Spruce, Ontario site 2_A8_Ref_M1 (SPAdes) (version 2) | ecosystem: Environmental > Terrestrial > Soil > Boreal... | reverse complement strand
GCGGCACGGGCGGCGGCAAGGGTGGCGGCGGCGCCACGGGCGGCGGCAAGGGTGGAGGCGGCGCCACGTCCGGCCAGTGGTACGGCGGCAAGAGCGGGCGCCGGTAAGAGCGAGCGTGGGAAGCAGGCCGTCCTCCGCCAGCCGCGGTAAGAGCGGGAGGTCCGCGCCGCGGCCGGACCGTCCGCTCGCTCGGATCGCCGCCGAGGTAGGCGGCGACGAACGGAGCCTGGAGCTGTGCGCCGCGTTCCTTGGCACGGAGGGCTACTCGCCGCGGTTGGCGGCGCGGTTGCTGGAGGTGGCGGCGGGCCGCGCGGGAGACCCCTGGGAGGTGCGGCGGCTCGCCGCGCTCATGCTGCAGCAGCAGATGCTGCGACTGCCGGCGGGCAACCTGCCTGAGCTCGACCGGCTTCTCGTCCGCCTGGGTCTCAAGCAGCCCGGCATCGATGAGCCGCTGCGCCCATCGGTGCTCCTGGAGGGATACACGCGCCGCGATCTCCCCGGCTTCGCCCGCCAGCTGCGGCGTCGCCTGGAGCGGGCGCGGCGGGTGCTGGACGGCATCGGCGGCCCCGGCACCACCCCGGGCGCCGTCGCCGTTTTCGTCGCCTTTGCGCGGCGTGAGTGCAAGCTTGCCCTGGCGCGCTACCTGTTCACCCCTGAAGAGGTGGTCGCGCGGATCCTTGCGCAGGTCGAGGTGTCCCGCGGCATGCTCGATCCGTTCCCCGCCGAGCTGCCTTATGTCCAAGCCGAGGCCAGCCAGGCGCTGGCCGGGCTACCGCCCTACGAGGCGGCCATCCTGCGGCTGCTGATCGGCTCGTCCTCAGGCATCTACTGGGTGAGCCAGCGCACCGGGCGGGAGCTCAACTCGCTGGTCGAATACCCTCTGGACACGGTCGTGCTGGTGGTCAAGCCGCCTGGCAGCGAGCTGGAGATCGAGATCAAGCGGGCGGGATGCCGCGGCCGCCCGCTGCTTGGCGCCGTTTTCGAGCGCGGCGGCGCCGCGGTGCCGCCGAGCCACCGCCTGGACGGCGGCAGCATGCTCACCGCGTTGCATTGGGACGCCCGCGCCTGCTCGCTGCTGGCCACCGTTCACCGCCGGACGCATGGCGGCAAGGCGCCATTGCCTCACACCCTGGCGCTGATGGCCATCTACGGCATCCCCCTCAAGGACGAGGAGGTCCACGTCCTCGACTATTTCACCGAGGCCCGGCACTTCGGTCCGGGGTTCGCCGCCATGCGCAAGGCCATGGCCGCCAGCGCCGCGGCATTCCGGCGCGAGCACGAGGCCGGCCTGCCCGAGCTGCCGGGCGACCTCGCCCTGACCAGCCGCTTCCTCAATCACGCCCCACCAGGACAGGCGATCCTCGCCGGCACCAGCTCGTTCCGACTCGATCGCCTGGCGCTCTATCTCTCGGAGCGCGGCCCGGCCGCCTACTTCAGCTGCGACCTGGAGACCAAGGCGGAGCCGGCGCCGTTGCGCCAGCTCGCCGACGATTTGCTCGAGGAGATCCTGGGCACCCATGTCCCACCCGCCGGAGAGTGGGCCGGCTATGCGCGGTACCTGGCGGCGGCGTTCGCGCTCCCCCCCAACCGGATCCGCGCCGACCGTACTTACTGCGCGCTCATGCGCCAGCTGGGAGTCCTCTGGGGGACGCTGTGGGCGCTGAGCGGCTACACCCGGGGTGAGTCCTTCGTGGGGCGCAACGTCGGGCTCAAGAGCCGGTGGGACGGCGGCCGGTGGCGGGTGGAGATCATTTCGATGGATCACGACAACCTGCAGGTGGACGGCCACGAGCCACCCGGGCCGCTCGAGAGGGTGTGGGGGCTGCGCATCGATGACATCTACGTCATGGGCAGGCGCGGGATCCGAGGCTCGACCGGCCTGCTGCGCGAGATCTATCGCGCCGGCGAGGAGACCGCCCGGCAGGGCCTCGCGGGCTTGCGACGCGCCATGGCGGGCGCCTACCGCCGGACCCTGCGCGTCCTGCGCGCCGACCGACAGCTGCGCCGCCTGGTGTCGCCGGCCCTGCTGCGCGAGACCGCCGACTGGGAGGCGGTCGTGCGGCACTACTTGCGCCGCGATCCGGCGCCGAAGGACGCCTGGAAAGAGCGGGTTCGGCGGCGTCTCGCCCGCCGCGGCCTGAGCGAGCCGCGGATCGACGCCTACCTCGAGGCCGTCGAGGCGCAGGGCAGGCTGCTCGAGACCTTCGCTTCCCTCTATCTGCCCGGCGGGCGCCGCCAGACGCCCAGCGGGGCGCCGGCGTTCCCTCCACACCGCCTGAGCGGCGAGAGCGGGACGAGCCGGCTCGTCCTGCATACCCGCGACGCCGGGGTGTTCCGCTCGGGCCACTGAGCCCCGGCGCGCCAGCGTTTCCGTTCATGCTACGCTCTGTGCGTCGTGCACGCCTTCGGCGCCTGTTCGAGCTATTCCAGCCACGATCCTTTCCACCAGCCGGCCGAGTCGGGCGCCCGCGCATGAAGCTTGACCTCGATCTCGGCGTCGTGCGGCAGGCGCTGATCGAGCGCATCGGCGAGCTGGCGCGCGAGCGCCTGGCGCCGCGGGCCGCGCACTACGACCGCACGGCCACCTTCCCCGCCGAGGACTTCGACGACCTCTTCCAGGCCGGCCTGCTGGCCCCCGTGGTGCCCCGGGAGCATGGCGGTCTCGGGCTGGGACCGCTGCGCGGCGACGCCTTCACGCTGTGGATGATGACCAAGGAGCTGGCCAAGGCCGACCTCTCGCTGGCCCGCTGCTGGGAAGGGCACGCCAACTCGCTGGTGCTGATCGACGCCCTGGGCAGCGAGGAGCAGCGGGCCCGCTGGTTCGCGGGAGTCGTCGCGCGGGGCGAGAAGTGGGTCGCCTGGAGCGGCGAGCCGCAGGCACCGGCGCCCGGCGAGACCGCCCGCTTCGGCACCCGGGTCACCGCCGTTCCCGGGGGCTGGGTGGTCGACGGCAGCAAGGCCTTCTCGACCAGCGCCGGCGGCGCGCAGTGGGCGATCCTGCTGGTCAATACCGGCGGGCCCGGCGGGGCGCGCCACGCCGCCTCCCCCGAGACCTTGCTCATGCTCGCCTGCGACCTGGCGGACCCCAGCGTCGAGATCGACCCCTCCTGGTGGGACCCGATCGGGATGCGCGCCACGGTCAGCCATCTCGTCCGCTTCACGCGCACCTTCATCCCGGAGTCGCAGCGCATCGGCGAGCCCGGCTGCTACCTCCGCGACGGCTGGCAGACCGCCTTCATCCCCCACTACGCCGCCAGCTTCCTGGGCGCCGCCGAGGCCGCCTACGACTACGCCCTGCATTACCTGACGACGCAGCGCAAGGGGGAAGACCCCTACGTGCAGCAGCGGGTCGCCCACATGTCGATGAACGTCGAGACGGCGCACCTCTGGCTGCGCCACGTCGCCCGCCTGTGGGACGACGGGCGCCGGCAGGAGGCCCAGCTCGCCGGCAGCCGCGCCCGCCACCTGATCGAGCACCTGGCCGAAGAAACGGTCGGTCACGCCATCCGCGCCTGTGGCGCGCGGCTGTTGATGCGGCCCAGCCCGGTCGAGCGGATCTACCGCGACCTGTCGCTCTACATCCGCCACGACAACGACGACCACATCCTGGCGACGATCGGCAAGGCGCTGCTCGGGCAGGGCTTCGATCCGTCCTTCTACAAACCCTGAGGCGCCGGGCCCGCGCCGCGATCGCCGGACGGTTCGGCCTAATCTATCAAGCCGATGCCCGCGCCGCGCCTCTGCCTGGTGCTTCCCCACGTCCTCCTCGGCGGTGGCGAAACGGCGATGATGGAGATTGCCGACGGGCTGCGCCGGGAGCTCGCGCTCGAGGTCTGCGCCCTCGACAACGCCGCGACCGGCGGGGCGCCGACGGTGCGTGAGGAGCTCGCCGCGCGCTTCGGCCAGGTGACGTTCATCCGGCAGCGCTGGCAGCTGCGCCCGCGCCTCGCCGCCGCCGACGTCGTGCTGTGGTACGGCGTGATCAACGCCGTCCCGGCGGCGCTCCGCGCGCTCGCCGCGCACGGCGGCCGGCCGGGGTCGATCCGCGTGGTCCACACGGACCGCGGGATCGACGGCCCCGGCTTCGCGCGGCGCTGGCGGCGGGTCCTCGACGCCGTGGTGTGCGTCTCGCCGGCGGCGGCGCGGCGGATCGCGGGCGCGGTCTTCATCCCCAACACCTGCTCGCTCGCCCGCCTGCGCGGTCCGCGCCAGGAGCTGTTCCCCGCCGCGGCCGGCCGCAAGACCCTGGGCTGGGCGGGGCGCCTGGTGCCGCTCAAGAACGTCGGCTGGCTGATCGAGAACCTCGCAGCCCTCGACTGCAACCTGGCGCTGCAGGCGCTCGACTCGCCGCTGCTCACCGCCGCCGAGCTGGCGCGCCAGGCCGCGGCGTGGGGTGTCGCCGACCGGGTCCGCTTCCTGCCGCCGGGGCGCGACCTCGGCACGCTGCTGCGCAGCGTCGACGCGCTGGTCGTCGCCTCGCAGCACGAGGGCTTCCCGATGGTCGTGGTGGAGGCCGGGATGCTGGGAGTGCCAGTGATCGCGACCCGGGTCGGGGCGCTGCCCGAGCTGCTCGCCGGCGAGATCCTGTTCGTCGACAGCGTCGACGGCGTGCCGGAGACCGCCGCGTTGCGGCGGGCGCTCGCCGCAGCCGGCCCCGCCTGGGGCGCCCGGCTGCACAACCGGGTCGCCGCCCTCTGCGCCACGGACGCCGTGGTCGGGAGCTACCTGCGCCTCGTCCACCGCGTGCACCGCGACCGCCGGCGCCATGCCGCCTGACGATCGGCGCGAGCCGCGACGCTCCGGCCGCGTGCTCGGCATCCTGGCGCTCACCCACTCCAGCCGTCGGGCCAACCTCGCGCGCTGCTCGGTCGAGTTCCTGACCCGCCGCTTCGCCGATCCGGCGCGGCTGCGGGACCTGCCGCCGCTCGCCAGCCTGCCGCCGGCCCGGGCGCTCTACAGCGGCGCCGTCAGCTTCTATCGCGTGGTCTTGGAGGACGCGGCGGGCGCGGCGGGCGCGACGGACACGGCGAGCGCGGGGGCGACGACGGCGGTGGCCCCGGGCCGGCGGCGGGTGCGCCTGGAGCGCCTCGGCCGCCTGCGCAGCCGCGACCGGATCCAGCACGTCGCCCTGCTCGGCGCCCGCGAGCTGCTGGTCGGCTACGAGCACCGGCTGGAGCGCTGGCGGCTGCGCGCCCCGATCGACCGGCTGCGGCGCCTCACCGCCGCGGACTTCGTGGTGGCCTGGCGCTGCGAGCATCCTCACCTCTCCGGCCTGCACACGGTCGAGCCGCTGGGCGACGGGCGGGCGGCGGCGCTCTCCTGCGCCGCCGCCGACGCGGTGCTGGTCTGCGACCTCGAGCGCGGCGCGGTGGAGCGCACGCTGCGCCTGCCGGCGGCCGTGTACGGGCAAGGCTACGAGCTGAGCGCCGCCGCGGACCTGCGGCGCCATGCCATTCCCGACGAGGCGCAGGCGACGCACGTCAACGCGGCGCATCGCGCCGGCGGGTCGCGCGTCGTCGTCTCGACCTTGATCCAGGGGGCGATCGGCCTGCTCGACCTGGCGGATGGCGCCTATGCCGAGCTCAGCCGCGGCTTCGTCGGCTGCCATGGCGCGCGGATGAGCGCGGAGGGCGAGATCTATTTTGCCGACAGCCCCGCCGGCGCGCTGACCTTCCTCACCGCCGGCGGGCAGGTGGCGCGGCGCTTCGCGGCCGGCTCGCGCTGGCTGCATGACGCGCAGCAGATCGCCGGCAGCGTGTACGCCTTCGCCCTGGCCGACCGCAACGAGCTGCGCGTCTACGATCTCGACGATGGCGAGCTGCTCTGGCGCGAGCGTTTCCGCACCTGGCCGCTGTCCGGCCTGTTCGGCGCCGCCCGGCTCCTCCCCGGGTGGCTGGGCAACACCACGCAGTCCCTGAGCTTCCATGCCGCCGGGGCTGACCGGTCGCAACGGTGAGGCGAGGCCCTACCTCTGCATCCCTCGCCGCGCGCCAGTGTCAGGCGGGGAAGTTCGTTCTACTTCCGGTTTAGGGTGAGCTCGGCGTCCGGCCCCCGGTAGGGCGGCGTCAGGCCGAGGAGCTGGCGGCGCATGGGGGTGCGCGCCGCCGCCGCCAGGCGCGGCGAGGGCTCGTGCCCGCGCCACATGCGCATCCACTTGTGGCCGTAGTTGTAGAGCAGCACCCGGCGGGTCACGGCGCCGCGGTTGTTGCCGGGAGAGTGCAGCAGGTTGCCGTTGAAGAAATACGCCGAGCCCGCCGTGCAGGCCAGCGGCACGGCCCCGGGCAGCTCCTCGGGCGTCGCCGGCGCCGGGATCGCGCTGTCGTCAGCTTGGAGGTGGCTGCCCGGGAGCACCAGGGTGGCGCCGCCCTCGGCGGTGATGTCGCCGAGCGCGATCATGGCGCGCACCATTATCGTGGAACCGGCATGATGGACGCCGCGAACGCGCGTACGCACGTCGGTGTGCCAGGCGGTACCGTCGATCCGGCCGCCGGGCGGGGTGATGTAGTAGGCGTGATCGACGAGCGCGACGTCGGGCCCCAGCGCCTCGCGGATCAGGGGAAAGATCCGCCGGTGCTCGGCCAGGTCGGCCAGCAGCGGGTGGTACTCCATGATGGCGGCGATCTCGACGAACTCCGGGATGCGCGTGCCCGGCAACGCGGGGTCGGCGCGCCACCGCGCCTCCGCCTCGTCGGCGGCGCGGCGCACCGCGGCCAGCTCGGCGGGCGCCAGCACGCCGGGGAGCATCAGGTAGCCTTGCGCGGCGAAAAACTGCCGCTGCTCGGCAGTTATCGCCGGGGTCTCCGGGGTCGCCGTCCGTCCGGTGATCGCCGGGGTCGCCCGCCTCCCGGTGGTCGCCGGGGCCGACTGCCGCCCGGGAGTTGCCGAGGGCGCCGGCGGCGCGGGCAGCGCTGCCAAGCCCGGCGCGGTGACCCGCATGGCCCGCCGCCCCACCGGGGTGGCCCGGCGGCATGCTCCTTCGCTCTCGCCGCCTTCCCATTCGACCGGCGGGTCGTACGGGTCGGTCAGGCCGAGGAGCTGCCGGCGTTGCGGCGTGGCGGCGCTCGCCGCCAGCTCCGGCGACGGCCGGTACTCGTCCCACATCCGCATCCATTTGCGGCCGTAGGTGTAGATCAACAGCCGGCGATAGATCCGCGAGCGGTTGTTGCCGGCCGAGTGATAGGTGCGGTCGTTGATCAGGTAGGCGCTGCCGGCCGGCAGGGCCATCGCCACGGCGCCGGGCAGCTCTTCGGGCACCTCCGAGTTGGGGAGCCGCGTTCCTCCCGGAGTCAAGTGCGATCCCGGGAGGACGAGCGTCGCGCCGCCGTCGGGCGGGATGTCCGCCAGGACGTAGAAGACCTTGACCACCAGGCGCGAGCGCGGATGATCGACGCCCGGCAGATCGAAGTCGAAGTGCCAGCCCTGCGGGATCGCGGCGCCCGGCGGAGTCATGAAGTAGTCGTGGTCGAGCATCATGAGATCGTGGCCGAGCAGCTCGCGCACGATGGGGAACACCCGCGGGTGCTCCAGCAGGTCGAAGAGCACTGGGTCGTATTCCATGATGCCCAGGACCTGCTCGAGGTCGGGCCGGCGCACCCCCGGCAGGGCGGGGTCGGCCCGCCAGCGCGCCTCGGCGGCATCGGCGGCCCGGCGGATCGCCGCCAGCTCCGCAGGCAGAAGGGCGCCGGGCAGCACGAGATAGCCCTGGGTGGCGAAGAAGCGCCGCTGTTCGTCGCTGAGCATGCCTAAGGCGTCCTTCGCGGCGGGGCGGCGTCCGGGCGTTGGAGAAAGGAGTCGCGAAGTTTGGATTCTACCGCTGATCCTCGTAAGCTGACCCGGCGGCCTAATACAACGCCTGCCGCCCGGTCTTATGTCTCGGGACAGGCGCCGGCGTCGGGGCTGATCGGAGGCAACCATGGCGAGCGGACGGCGGCGGGCGCCGCGCGAGGTGCGATGGGAACGCATGCTGCCCGGCGAGCTCGAAGCTGCCTTCGCGGCCTGCCCGGCCGCCTGGTTCGCCTACGGCCTGTGCGAGCCGCACGGGCCGCACTGCGCGCTCGGCCTCGACGCCTTGAAGGCCCACGGCCTCGCGGTGCGGACCGCGCGGCGCCACGGCGGCATCGTGGCCCCCGCCGACTTCTGGCACGTCCACGAGCTGGGCGGCTACGCCGTCTGGGCCGAGCGCGAGATCGGGGAGGCCCGCCCCTGGCTCACCGCCGTCCCTCCCTGGGTGCACTTCAAGAGCGTCTGTTACCACGTCCGGGCCGCCGAGGTCCTGGGATTCCACGCCGCCATCCTGCTCACCGGCCACTACGGCCCCAACTACCAGGATCTCGAGAGCCTGGTCGAGTGGTTGCAACCGTACGTCCGCATGCGCCTCCACGGCCTGCCGGACTTCGCGGCGAACCGCCCCGGTTTCCCGGGCGACGGCGCCAACGGCGACCACGCCGGCAAGGTAGAGACGTCGCAGCTCTGGGCCCTCGAGCCGGGCTGTGTCGATCTCGCCCGGTTGGCGCCGCCAGCCGCCGGCCCGCGCTTCGCCCAGGGCGCCGACGCCGCGGCCTCCGACCTGGCGGCGGGCCGGCGGATGATCGCCTCCCAGGTGGCCTGGCTCGGCGGCAAGATGCGCCAGCTCCTGGCCGCCTACGACCCGGAGCGCCCCTCCCGGCTACGCACCTTCGACGACGTGGAGACCTTCTGGGACGAGGCCGTCCGACCGCGGCTGGCGAGCTTCGAGAGCATGCAAGCGAGCTGGTACGACAAGCCGGCGCCGGACCCCGCCTCCCGCTGGCGCGAGAACTGGAGCACCCGGGGCCCGCGCTAGCCTTCGGGGAACCCTTCCCGGACGGGCTGCGGGCGGCGCATCTCCTCCGGCCTCCGATAGGCGAGGGTGATGGATGCATGGCTGGAGGACTCGGTAGCTCGCCCAAAGGAGGCCGGAGGAGATCGCCGCCCTTGGCCCTCCTTCCCTCCCCTCCGGCCACGGGCTCTAAGAGCGCCGTTTACGCAGATAGGCTGCCGATCCCGTGGCTCTGTCGATGTAGGACTTGAACTGATGGTAGGCAGGATGCGCCGGCCACGTGGCGTGCAGCAGGACCGTCCCCTGCAGGCTCCGCAGCCGCTTGTTGCTCCGCGGGCTCACGATGCGGTAGCGGTCCTTCGGCAGCCGAACCACCCTGCCCGCCCGGAAGGCGCCCGCCAGGGCGGCGGCGAGGGCCCCCTGCTCGTCATGAAAGGTTGCCTGCTGCGGAGCGACACTTGCTTGCCACCAGTCGAACTCGGCCAGCAGCGCCTCTGAGATGTCGGCCGCCGGCGTCTGGACGAAAAACCCCGCGTTGATGTAGGGCATGAAAGCCGGCACTCTTGCCGCGAACCGGCCTCGTTGCACACGCGCGCCGCGATACTCGCGGAGTACGCAGTAGTGGTACCGCTCGGAAGCCGCGATCGCATCGAAGATCTCGGTGGGCCGGGCGAGCAGAAAGACGTCCGAATCGACCAACATCTCGGTCTCGCCCGGGGCCAGGCGCGCACCCGGGCACCACTTCGCCCAGGTGGTCTCGCCGAAAACGCGGAATGCCGGGTTCGCCGCGTCCGAGTACGCCTGGACCTCGACTCCACGGCCCAGGTGGGCGTGGACCGGGTTGGGAGCATCCGTCGACACGAGATACCTCGCGCGACGCCCGAACTGCTTGCGGAAGCCCGCCACGCTGACGCCGAGCAACTCGAGGCTCTCGGACGCCGCGGAACCCCAGATGGACCAGCGGATCAGCATGCCATGGCTGTCGCCGGATGCCGCCGGGTTCAGCTCCCGTCTAGCGCTCGGCTTGCGGCCTGGCCGGCGCCGGCGCTGCCGCCGTCGCCTCCAGCAGCAGCCGCGGCGAGAGGTGGAACGGCAGGCGGCGCGACCGGCACTCCACCACCACGGCGTAGATGCCGGCGCCGGGAGGCACGAACTCGGCCTCGTAGATGCCGTCGCCGACCTCGCGGGCGAGCGTGCGCACCTGCCATGCGCCGCTCACCGTGTAGGCCATCATCACCAGGTCGCCCACGCCGCTGGCCGGCCCGCCGCTCGCCGGGTCGGTGAGCCGGAAGCGCAGGCGCGCCGGGCTCCCGACCGTCACGCGGCGCTCGCCGGCGACGGGCTCGACTTGCACCGGCGCCGACCGCAGGCGCGCCGCGGCGAGCCCGGGATCGGGCAGCACCTCCATCTCGAAGCAGTGGACGACGCGCGGCGCGTCGAGGAAGAACGGGATGCGGTAGCGGCCGGGGCCCGGCAGGCGGGCGGTGGTCTCGTAGCTGCCCGGCCGCTCCCGCTCGCGCAGGCCACGGTCCACCACGATCACTGCCCGCGGCTCGCGGCCGTAGTTGTGGAAGGTCCCGGTCGGCGCCGCCATGCCCTCCACGTAGTAGTAGATCGCCCGATCGGCCGGGTTGGCCACCAGCACCGCCGTCCCGCCGGGCGCCGGCGCGATGCCGTCCGCCAGGCTGGAGCGGCTGCCGCGGCCAAAGGGCTGCTGGCCGCCGGTGAAATCCGCCGCCTCGAGCGGGTGCCCCTCGACGCCCAGGCTGCTCAACGGGACCATGAGCACGCTGTCGCTGCCGCGGTGGCGGATGTAGGCGAGCTGGTCGGAGAACGTGACCTGGTCGGGTCCCTGGCGCACCCTGCCGGTGGTGACGACGCGGTTCGTCCCGGCGTCGATCACCTGCACGGTGTCCTCCCGGGGGTTGAGCGCGAAGGCGAGGCGGCCGCCAGGCGCGAAGCGGATGGTCGCGACACCCGGATGCACCGCCAGGCGCGCCACCACGGCCTGCCGCCGCCCGTCCACCGCCACCACGCTGCCTTCCCGCTCGTCGGTGACATAGGCCGCGGCGGCCAGCGACGACCAGGCGATGCCGGTCGGCCGGGTGCCGGTGCGCACGTCGGCGACCTTGACCAGCCGGCGCGCGTCGAGCACCGAGACCGTGCCGTCGCCGGCATTGGTGACGAAGACCGTGGCGCTGTCGGCGCTCACCGCGAGATCGTGCGGTCCCTTGCCGGTGGCGATGCGCGCCAGCAGGCGCGGCTCGCGAGCGTCGATCACCGCCACGTCCGCGCCGTCCTCCGCCACCACCGCCCATAGCCGGGCGCCGTCCGGCTGCAAGGCGACGCGGGTCGGATGGCGCCCCGGCGCGAGCTGCGCCGCCACCTTCCAGGCGGCGGTGTCGACCACCGCCACCCGGTCAGCCTCGGGCTCGGAGACGAACAGGCGGTTGCCGTCGGCGGTCAGCGCCCAGTCTTCTCCCGGCGAGAGCAGCGGGATCGAGGTGAAGAGCTTCGAGCCGCCAAAACTGAACAGCGGATCGATGACGTTGATGCCGGCGTCTTCGTCCAGCGCCAGGACGTAGAAGGAGCTGAGGTCGACCTCGGACTTGGCGAACAGGCTGCCGCCGGCGAGCTCCTTGATCCGCTCCGCGCACCCGGGCACGCCGACCTCCGATGCCGCCGGCCTGTCCAGCCAGGCCCCCGGGGTGAGGCCGCCAAGCGCCTGGCCGGTACTGGCGTCGGACACCCGGAAGCGGAAGACCACGTCCTCCCCCTCGCGCAGCGACAAGCCAGGAGTGCCGCGCTTGGCGGCGATCGGAGCCGCGGCCGACCCGGTGCCGCCGGCGAGGGGAGAGATGGACAGCTCCACCGCGACCCCCTGCTCCACCGCCCGGTCGATCAAGGCGGGGAGCGGGGCGGGCCCGGCGGCTCCCTGCCGTCCATGGGCCCCCGGCGATAAACCGAGGGCCAGCAGGAGAGCCGCCGGCATCAGGACCCCGCTCCTCACTTGTCTTGCGTCGCGCCGCCGCCCGTAGCGCTCCCTCCCGTCGCACTCCCTCCCGTCGCGCTGCCGCTGGTCGCGCCGCCGCCGGTCGCGCCGCCACCCGACGAGCACCCGTCGACGCGGAAGAGACCCCAGATGCCGAGAGCGAAATGGTCGGCCGGATAGGAGCGGTAGAGGTAGTCGCCGCAACGATGGTATGGACCGCCCGCCTCGTGGATCAGCACGTCGTAGTGGTTGCTCGGACCGTGCATCGGCCGGGAGGCCTTCCATTCGCTGAGCGACACGCCCCACTTGCCGGTCTTGCGGTAGGTCTTTTCCTTCGGCAGGAACTCGATGCTGCCGCACAGGTTGTTCTCGCCCATCCGCGAGGAGGCGAAGAGGTTGGTATGGGTGGTCGGCGCCTCGCAGCCGACCTCTGGCACCGGCGGCGTCTCGTAAGGCGTCTGCAGGTAGGTGTGGCCCGCCACCTCGAAGACCTCGTTGGTGTTGGTGCCGCCGGGATGGAGCAGGCGGAACCGCACCTCCTCGCCGACGTGGGCGACGAACATGGGCGTCGCCGGCTTGTCAAAGCGGGGGTTGCAGGACCCGCAGATCGTTGGCGGGTTGCCCGCGGTGAAGGCCGAGTTACAGACCAGGGGCGGTATGGTGTTGAGCACGCAGGCGACCGAGATGGGGGGCGACGAGGTGGTTGGGGGGGGCGGCGTGGTGCCCGATTCGCAGCACCGCGGCGGCGGGTTGTTGCCGTTGTTGAGCACCTCCGTCGAGTAGTTGACCAGGTCGAAAGCCGTTCCCGACGGGGTCACGCTGGCCAGGTTCGTGTCGTCGGGAGTGAAGACCACGAACTCATGGAAGGTGTGGTCTTCCCCGGTGTAGTCGTCGTGGTAGCGGACATACGCCTGGACACCGGCGTCATGGCCCCAGTCCGCTCTCTCCGGCTCGATGATCAGGCCGCCGAAAAGACCGTGCAGCGCCTGGTTGAGCGGGTCGGGCGGCAGCAGATTGGCGGCGCCGAACTCGATCGGGATGTACTTGGTCTCGGTGGTGTAGTCCGGGTTGACGTACTCCGGTTCGATGTGCCCGGCATACCAGGTGTAGGTGACGCTGCCGCCCGGCGGCGCGGTTTGCGGCGGATTGAAGCCGACGTTGGTGCCGTCGCTGAAGCGCGGATCGGTGGTCACCAGCTGCGGCCGCAGCCCGACCTGCATCGAGGTGTTCGAGGTGTAGGCCTTCAGCTGCGTGACCACGTTCGTGGGCGTCGTCTGCACCGTCTGCAGCTGCGCGGAGGAGACCCCGGTGCGGCTGGAGTAGTTGCAGCTCAACTGTGGACACGAGCTCGGCAGGGTGCATTTCGTCGTCGACGCGTTGGTGCACCAGCCGTTCTTGCACAGCACCGGCGGACAGGCCTGCACGAAGTTCTCCTGCGTGCAGGCCACGGTCGAGTCGTTTGAGCAGACGCCGTAGGGCAGCCCATTGTAGAGCTTGACGTGAATGCACTCGCCGGCCGCGGCGCGCAGCACGAGCGGCTCGGGCGTGCCGCTGTACGTGCAGGAAGACCAATCGCCGGGCCGCGTGCACTTGAGACCGGGGTTCTGCGTGTCGAAGAACAGCAGCGCGTTGCTGTCGCTGATCCCTTGCGTCTGGTTGTAGACCAGCGGGCCGCCGAGCGCCCGCTGGGCGGTGAGCGCCACCACTTCGTAGTCGCGCGGCTTCGCCCCCGGCTTACAGACCGGGACCGTCTTGAACGGCGTGCCCGGACTGTAGTTGTTCTGCGGCAGCGGCCAGAGGTCGTCGCGGGTCGTGCCATAGGAGCGGATCAGTCCCCAGTTGCCGGCAGCCTGCTCGATGGCGGCAGCGCCCGGCTGGTAGAGGAAATCCATCCACGGCTTCAGCGGTGCGCCGTAGGTGCCCTCGCCGGTCTGCAGGTCGAACACCGGATCGAGCTTGACCAGCAGGTTGTAGTGCTCGGAGATGCCCATCACCTGGCTGTTGCGCCAGCCGGAATCGACGTAGGAGGGCTGGTTCAGCCAGTTGAGCCCGTGCAGGGTGAAGTTGTGCGGGTTGATGTGGGCGCCGATCAGCACCCGCAACTGGACGTCGTCGCCGGCATAGCCGCGCAGCAGCGGGGTGAAGGGATCGGTGGGCTCGATGCCGGCGGTGAGCGGCGGGTACGGGACGCTGACGCGCTGGGTCTCGCAGGTCCCCGAGCCGCAGAGGCTCTCGTTGCTGGCGGTGCAGAGGGCGTAGTTGTCACTACAGAATCCCGCATTCTCGCAGTTGCCCATGCCGGACGGACAGGGATTGCCGCCGCCCTGTAGATCGCAGAGCTGGTTGAGGTTGAGGCTGCAGCGTCCGCCGCGCGGATTGGCGCGGTTGGGGCAGGTGTCGCCGGCGCCGCAATCGGCGTCCTGGCTGCAGACCTGCCGCGGATGGGCCTGGCAGAACTTCAGCGAGCTGTAGACGAAGGCGAGGTCGCCGGGAGTGCCTGGCAGCGGCTTGGGCACCGAGGTCGTCGAGCTCGGCGCCGAGTCGATGCGCGGGTAGAGCGGCTCGTCGCGGTAGTTGTAGCTGAAGCTGTTGGTCGAGCCCTGGAAAGTGATCGCCTCGACGTGCGTGCCCTTCTTGTTGAAGTCGATGGGGCCGCTGAGAGTCGTCGCCTGAGCCGCCGCCTGGACGATGGGGGTCCAGGCCGGCGACGGGATGCCGGGGATGAAGTTGCAGGACTCCACGTTCCCCTGCTTGCAGGCGGAGAGGTCGGCCGGGGTGCAGGCGACCAGGTACGGCTTGCGGGCGTCGCTGGGGTTCAGGCCGTAGAGGCAGGTGCCGCCGGCGGCGCAGTCGGAGGGAGGAGTCGCCGGCGGGGGCGGCACCTGCGACGCGAACGGCTGCATCCTGCAGGTCGTCGTCGGATCGTTGCTGCACCTGCCGGTCAACGAGCAGAACCCGCACGGCTCGTCGTCGTGGTTGCCGCAGACGTCAGGTTGCCAGTTGCTCTTGCCGATGGGGTTGGTACCCACCTGGAAAGGCGCGTACAGCAGGGTCGAGTCCTGGACCTCGAGCAGGAACTCGCGGAAGCTGTCGCCCAGCTGCGGGGTCTCGACCACCGCCTCCCAGCTGGTGGGTCCGCCGTCCTTGACCGCCACGCCGTTCGCGGTGGCGGTGCGCCCGGGGAAGTTCTCATCGGCCGCGGCGTCGTAGCCGCCCATGATCTCGCCGGTCTGGTTGTGGCGCCAGATCGAGCCTTTCGGCTCGGCCACCACGCCGGCATAGAGCCCGCCCTGCTGGTGGGTCGAGGGACCGAAATGGTCGTGGGTGAAGACGGTGCGTATGGTGCGGTCGTGGCTCGGCTCGCAGTTGGCCTCCTTGCTGCCGCACAGGTGGCGATCCTCCTGCGTGCAGGGCTGGTCCTTGAGGTCTGAGCACAAGCCGGCATTGACGACACAAGTGCCGGGGAAGCTTTTGGCGTCCTTGGGACAGAAGATGCCGGCCTGCTCCTGCCCCAGGGTGCAGCGTTGGTGGAGATCGGTCGAGCAGAGGCCGGTGTTGTTGAACAGCGGGTCGTCGTACCAGCGCTGCACCGTGGCCTGGGAGCCCAGCCAGGCGCCGGTGGTTTTGTTGCCGCCGCCGGGATTGGGCTGCGCTCCCGGCCCCGGACCGAAGAACTTGATGTACTTCGCCTCGAGGCAGCGCTGGTCGCTGCCGCCACTCGAGCCCGTGCACGGCGCTCCCGGCCGCTTCTCGCCCGGCGGGAGATAGATGCCTCCCAACTTGTTGATCGCGTCGATGCGCTCGGTCACCTCGTTCGGACCGTAGGTGCCGTCCTCGTAGTTCCAGCCGTTCTCGGCGCCGTCCGAGGAGGTGACGTCGAACTTCACCAGGTGGATGTGCTGGCCGATGACGTCGGTCGGCGTGCGCACCTGGAAGTCGTCCTGCTCGTAGACGTTGGGCACCAGGTTGGCGAGCACGTAGGTCATGCAGTCGTAGGAGTTGACGCGCATGAACAGCGGCTCGGGCGGTTTCTTGCGGTCGAGGTAGTCCTTGACGTCGCCCCACAGCGACAGGATGCGCTGCTGCGGGAAGTGCCAGCCCTCGCGGTTGAAGATGGCGTCGAGCTGCAGGTCGGCCGCGAGGTAGGAGCGGGTCAGCATGTTGTCCGGCGGGCCGCCGTTGCGGTCGAACTTGATGCAGGGATCGGCATAGGGCGCGCCGGGCTGCGGCCCCAGGCCGTTGAGGATGAAGTTGATCCGGCCCGGCGTGCAGGTGGCCTTGGCGGGATTGCCGCACTCCGCCTTGTCGGTCGCGGTGCAGGGGGCCCGGTTGTCGGAGCAGACGCCGGTCTTGCGGCCGTCGGGCAGCTGGGTGTCATGGAAGCGCTGGGCGTGCACCTTCATCGCGATCTTCTCGACCTGGGTGCCGGTCTCCGGCAGCTCGATCGCCTGCGCCTGCAGGATCTCCTTGCTGAAGTCGAGGTTCTGAAACTGGCTGGCGGGGGCAGGGTCCATCGTCTGCAGGCTGCGCCAGTCGGCGCTCGGCCCCTGGGCGGTGACGGCGCGCGGCAGGCCGCCGTCCATCGGCTCGCACTCCCCCTCCTGGGGTCCGCAGACCTGGTCGGCGAAGATGGGCGCCTGGTAGTCGGGGCGTGGCGCCCACGAGAGGATGTGCTGCTGCACCGCCCGCTTGGCCGCCGGCTGCAGCCCTTCCGCCTTGGGGTTCTTATCCTTGGCGATCGTCGGATCGCAGATCCTGCCCGACTTCTCGCAGGCATAGGCGAAGTCGAGCGGCGGGTGGGGCGGACGCGAGCCGCCGATCCCGGGGATGAAGAAGGGGTAGCCGGGATAGGCGCTCTTGTCCACCTGGTCCCAGCCCTTGTCGGTGCTCTGGAACTCCGACAGGCACCTCTCGGGAGTTTTGCCCAGGCCGCCCTGGACCACGCAGTAGCGGCTCCCCATCTCCGTGCAGGTCCCGCCCGCGCTGCAGTCGCCGTTACTCAAGCAGTTCTTCGCCGGCGCGTTGCTGCAGACTCCCTGCAGCCGGACGCCGGCGGGCATCGGCGCCATGGGCAGGGTGGGCAGCGGCACCAATGCGATGTTTGGGGCACCCTTCTGGATCGCGCCGTCCGGCAGGGCGCGGGTGTATTCGGGCCGGTGGGTCACCGGGTTGGTGCGATTCGCCGGGAAGCCGTCGTCGCCCAGGATGGTGCCGGGTTCGAACACGTCGTGGACGCGCCACAGCGACCACATGCCGGAGGCGAAGTGAGGATAGAAGTGACAATGGAAGATCGAGTCGCCCACCGTCTGGTTCACGTTGCCGCTGCCGTTGTAGACCATCTCCAGAGTGAAGGCGGAGCCGGGCCCGATCGACTGGCTGTCGAGGTAGTCGCCGTCGGGGCTGTTCGGCGTCCCCAGCCACTGCTGCGCGTGCTGGTGATGGAGGTGGTGCAAGTCGGGTCCGGCGTGCAGGATCCGGAAGCGCACGTGGTCGGACACATAGCCGTGATAGACGTTCGACGGATCGTCCGGGTACAGCGCCCGGGGCGAGAGGCAGTCCTTGGACTGTGGCTGCCCGGACGCCGGGATGCAGGCGTTCGCCGGTGGGTAGACGCCCATCGCCGGGTCGCCCATGGCCCATGAGCTGAGGAAGAACTCCTCGTACTTGCAGTCGACGCACTCGCTGAGCGGGCCGGCGCCTGGCGGTGCCTGCTTGGCGTTCGGGCCGCTCGCGGGGCCGGCGCCGAGCCGGTTGGCCAGCACCTCGTTCGAGAGCCCGGACATGCCGTAGTTGATGCCGAAGTTGTCCTGCGCCGCCGCCAGGCTCCCCAGGCTGTTGATCTGCGTCGCGAACGCCTGAGTGACCTGGAAGCTCTCGTGATAGATGATGGTGAACTCGCGGAACGGCTCGAAGCGGTCGGGGTAGGCGTAGTTCGGCCGCAGCGACGGCGGCTGTTCGTCCGCCGGCTTGTTCGGGAAGGCCTGCGGCTGCGGCGGCAGCTTCGGCAGCCGCGGGTCCGGCGCACTGCGGCCGGTGATCATCGCCGTCAGGTCGCCGTGCACCAGCTCGCCGTCCCCGCACACCCCCTGGTCGATCGCCTTCCCGGTCAGCGCCTTGCTGCACACCATGTTGAGGATCGGCAGGTACGCGCGCGGATTGCCGGGCGGGTAGAGCGCCTGGTAGTTCACCACCGGCAGGCTGCGCGGCGCGCGGCGCGCGCAGTGCAGCGGGTCGGCGAGCACGGCGTCGGTGCTCGCCATGCAGAGGTCCTGCTCGTTCACCTGGCTACGATAGAACTCCGACTGCCAGTCCTGGTCGAAGCGCCGCCCGCTCGGCTGGACGTTGACCGCGCCGAAGAGCCCCTCGGCGAGCGTGCCGCCGTCGCCGCCGCCGGGAAGCGGCGACCAGTCGTCGGCGGTGTTGTAGAGCAGGTAGGCGCCCTCGTGCTCGGCGAAGAGCTTGGAGGACGCGGCCGCTCCCGGCGCCACCAGGCTCGAGCCGTTGGCGCCGACGTTCGAGGCATCGTCCTGCGGCCCCTGCACCCAGTTGAGCCCCTGCACGTGCACCCCGGCGACCCGGGTCGCGGGCTGCGGCAGCCCCGCCGTCGAGGCTCCCGAGACCGGCTGCGGGTTCAGCAGGTTGGCGAAGTGGATCTCCAGGCAGTCCCCCTCGTTGGCGCGCAGCACCAGCGGCCGCGGCCGCTTGAGGGCCAGGGTCGGAGCATTGGGATCGGGACGCAGCTGGACGTGCCCGGCATTGCAGATCCGCTTGCTGGTCGGAACGAGCGGCTGCGCGAACCGGCAGCTGTTCAGCTCGGAGTAGTCGGCGGGCGGCGGGTCATTCGGGAAGACGTCGCGGGCCAGGGCGTAGATCATGCCGCCCGGCATGTCCGACCCGAAGCGGTTCAAGTTCAGGACCTGGTCCATCGCGACCACATAGGCGGTGAGCGTGGTGCAGGCCGGCGGCGGGGCGGGCTGATAGGCCGCGGCGGGGGGGACGAAGAGCAGCGGCAGAAAGGCGAGCAGGACCACCGGGACGCGGAAGAGGGCTCGAGCGCGATTCATACCTTCCTCCCTTGAAGACCGCCTGCCGGAGCCGTGGCCTGTGCCGCCGCCACTCGAGCAAGCGCCGAGCAGCCGTCACGAGGCCGCCCGGGGGGGGCGGCACGACATCCTTTAGCAGCAGCTGTTTATAATATCGCCGAACCCGCCCTTTCGCAACACCTTCCCCCGGTATCCCGGCCGGCCCCCGGCCTGGCCGCATCGGGAGCAGACGGAACCAGCACCGGCCCCGGTCAGCTCCGCGGTGAGGGTTTGGCGGCTACCAAGTCTTCTTGCCGTTGCCGCCGCCGCCGAGCGCCAGGTTGAGCGCGAACAGCAGGTCCTTCGCCACCGCCATGGGGAGCACCAGCGTCACGGTCTGCGACGGACCGCCGCCGGACCCGAATCTCACCTCCACGTTACCGTTCGGCAGCGTCACGGTCTGCGGCGAACCGCCGCCGGACCCGAAACTCACCTCCAGGTTACCGCTCGGCATTTGCACACCTCCCTTGCCTCTGGTGCCTGCTTCTGCCCGCGCGGGCCCCCGCGGGGACTTCCCGTGACGGCAAGAAGCAGAAGTTTTTCTAAACTAAAATGAACTGTCTCATAGCGAGCACTGCTCTGTCGACCAGGGGGTGGCACGAACCTGGCAATCGCGGGCCGGCGACGGCTCCGGATAACGGGCATGGAGCTGCTGATAGAGCGCCTGCTCCGGATAACACGGGGCCTTGGGCCAGTTGTGCCAGCGCCATACCTCGTGCCAGAGATGGACGGCGTAAGCGGCCGCGGGCAGCTCGGTTGGGCCCTGGAAGTCCTCCGCCCGCCACCAGTCGACCGGACAGAAGGCGTCGGGGGGCTGTACGCAGGCGTCGAGCGCCCGCTCGGCGACGACGCGGCCGAGCAGTGCCGGCCCCGTGGCGCCCCAGACGCTGGCCCGGTTCTCGTCGCGCTCGGCCCGCTGCCAGCAGTCGGCGCACACCACGTCCCCGGCCGGGACTTTGAGGACACAGCTGGTGCAGCACGTGCCTCCGTGCCGGCGCCGCTCGGCGGCGAAGACGCGCTCGGCGGCGAAGTCGAATGGCCGCAGGCAGACCACGTCCGTGTCAGCCCACCAGCCGCCGCGCTCGTGCAGCAGCCGGTAGCGGAAGAGGTTCGAGAAGGCGGCCACGCTGCCGCCGGCCTCCGCGCCGTAGCGGAAGACGGCGCTGGCCGGCAGCACCTCCGCGGCGGGCCGCAGCTCCGCTCCGGCGGGGAGGTTCGGCACGTCGTCATAACTGTACAAGTGATAGGGGTGGCCGTTGGCGAGGAACGAGCGCAGCGACAGCTGCTCCATGGCGGTCAGCGGCCCTTCCACCCACAGTCCCTGGATCGGCGCCAGCGGCAACATCAGCGCTCCCCGGCCGCCAGTGCGACGTCCTGATCCTGAAGGTCGGGAACGCCCCACAGCTCGAGGCCGGCGAAGGCGGCCGGCCCGTGCCGCTGCCAGAGCAGACGGCACTCCGACTCGTGCCAGGGCTCGCCGTCGAGCGCCACCTCGCCGCGCCAGGCGCGGTAAGGCTCCCACCACTCCGGAGCCACGGCGCTGGTGCGCAGCCCGGCCTCGTCGAGGTCGCACGCGTACCACTTGTTGAGCTGGGCGGGGGTGCGCAGGTTGGGGTAGCGCACCGTCTCCTGCATCTTGTACCAGGCGGTCTTGACCCGCAGCCGGCGCCAGTTGGCGAAGGTGAGGTGGAAGACGCCGCCGTCCGCCTTGCTCCTGCCGAGCCGGTGAGCGCCGCGATGCCCTTTCACGCGCCGGGAGTGGATGTCGAACTCCCCCAGGTTGTTGCGATAGTGAAGCGCCCGATGATCGCGGAAGCCGAGCATCATCCAGCAGTCCATCGCCACCTCGCTCTCGTCGTCGCGGTAGCGGTCGAGGCTGCGCCACAGCGAGAGCCAGGGCAGCCATAGGGTTTCGCCCGGGCCGAGCGCGGCGAACCGGCCGCGGATCCCGGGCAGCAGGTTGCCGGTGAGGACCTCGTCGGCGTCGAGAGCGCAGAGGTGGGTGGCGCCGCGCCGGCGCGCGGCGGCGAGCAGGCGGTTGCGGATCCCAGTCTCGTGCCACACCGGGTCGCTCTCGGCGAGGCGGTGAACCCGCCCAGGGTGCTCCGCGGCGATGCCGGCGAGCAGCTCCGGGGTGCGGTCGCTCGAGTCGTGATCGAGCACCACCACCTCGTCGAGGAACAGCAGGGCCGCCCGCAACGACAGGCCCAGCACCCAGTCCTCATTGCGTACCGGCATCATGCCGACGAGCTTCATGCAGTCACCTCCGGACCGCTCGCGTGTGATGGAATTTTACATGATCCCTCATGTCGAGCGAGGGGTGGGCCGGCGAAGCTGCCGCGGCGAACCGCCCGGACCTCACGCCGGCTGCCGCGGCCCCAGGCGGAAGTGGCGGGCCAGCGCCGCCACCGTCTCCGCTTCGCTGGCGGCGCCGTCGACGACCCGGCACGGCAGCGACAGGGCGGCGGCCTGCGCGGCCAGCTGGCGTGCCACTTCGTCGTCGCGGGCCATCCAACCGGCGATGGCGCGCGCGGGATCGGAGCAGCGGCCCAGCAGCTCGGGCAGCCAGGCGCCGCGTGGCGGGCCGTGGCGCCGCCGGAACCCCGGCGTGGCGATCAGCCAGCACGCCCGGTGAGGAGCGGAGAGGGCCTCCGCGACCCGCGCCGGCAGGAGGCCCACTCCCTCCGCCAGCACCGGGCCGGACAGGCGGCGCAGATCTTCCACCACCATCGTGAGCTCGTCCCCGTAGAAGAGCAGCAGCTCGCGCGCCTGCATCGCTGGCGGCTGCAGCCACAGCTCCTCGACCGGCAGGTCCATCAGGCGGTGGAAGTGCGGGTGGCTGGCCGGCTCGGCCCGCCGCCGGTGCTCCTCGAACCACTCGTCGCAGCTGTACAGGGTGAGCCCATGGGCGGCGGCGAGCGCCCGCGCGGCGGAGCTCTTCCCGGCGCAGGCAGAGCCGCCGAGCCACAGCACGTGCGACAGCTCCTCGCGCAGCCGGATGGACACGCCGGAAGTCTATCGAGGTTCCGGGATGCAGTGCCCGAAGGCGAGCCCCGGAACCAGGTACGACGGCGCCGTCTGCTCGCCGGCCACCCTTTCAGCCCTGGTACTGTTCGTCGCTGACCTGTTCCATCCAGTCGACGGCCTTGCCGTTGAGCGCCTCCTGAACGGCGAGATGCGCCATTGCCTTCCTCGGGCTGGCTCCATGCCAATGCTTTTCGCCGGGCGGAAACCAGACTGCATCACCGGGTCGGATCTCCTCGATCGGGCCGCCCCAACGTTGCGCCAATCCAAGACCGAAGGTAACGATCAAGGTCTGACCGAGCGGATGCGTATGCCATGCCGTGCGCGCACCCGGCTCGAAAGTGACGCTCGCACCACGAACACGCGCCGGATCAGCTGCCTCGAACAGCGGATCAATGCGGACTGTCCCGGTAAAATACTCTGGCGGTCCCTTTCCGGACGGCTGTGAGCCATTTCGTTTTATTTCCATTGCTGAGCTCCTCCTTGGTTGCCTTCAGTCTTGTCATTCCCCGAACCGCTCGAACCGGTACGCCAGCTCCGGGCTTTCAGATCGCTCGTACGCGAGCTCGGCGACGAGCAGCGCAAACGGCTCCGTGTAACGCGCGATCCGCAAGGGTCCGCCGTCGACTGGATCGAAACCCACGTCCCGGATCAACCCGGCGGCAATCTCCTTGCTGCCCGCATCGTCCCCGCAGTAGACGAGGCTTGGTCTCCTGGCTTTGCGGCGGGCTGCAAAGACGCCAAAAAGCACTTCACTCGGCACGGTGTTGAAGGCGCAGACGACCCGGGCCTTGGGGACTTTCTTGGCGAGCGCCTCCGCGCCCGAGTTGGTGTGGGCGATCACCAGGCCGGTATCGTCGGCGTTCATCGGCAGCGAGCAGGTCAGGATCACCTTGCCCGACAAGTCGCCTGCCTGGCTCAACACGTCGTCCATGCGCAACCAATGCACGGCGAGCAGAAGGGCATCCGCGTCCTGCGCCGCCTCGCGCGGCGTGCCCGCACGCGCATTGCCTTTGGCATCCTTGGCAAGTCTCTTCAGCTTCTCCATGCTGCGCGCATAGCTGAACACCACCTCATGCCCGGCGCGCACGAACAGCGTCCCGAGCTTGCCGCCCATCAGCCCCGAACCAAGAATGCCAATCCTCATGCTGCTCCTCCCTTGATGAAGCGATCCGGCTCAGCGGCCGGCCGACCCCCTCTCGAAGCCGTTCTCGTGGCAGGAGAGAGGTTTAGCATAATCCTCCATGCGTTCCCGGAGGGCGAGAAGGGACCGCGAGGACGTAACATACTGCGTTCATGCTCGAGCACGATCTCGAGGCGGCCCGCTACCCGCCGGTGTCGTTGCCCGCGGGCCGCTTCGGTCCGTCCGTCGATCGAGGCCCGCTCCCGGAACCGCTCGCGGGCCTTTCCGGGCTGGTGCGGAGCGAGCGGCTCGACGTCGTCTGCCTGCGTCCGATCCATCACGTCCTGGAATACGAGGAGCTCTATCGCCTGACCGCCGCGCTGCGCGCGCGGTTGCCGCGGCTGCCGCTGCACCTCCATCTGCGCTCGGCCCTGCGCGACCCGCGGCCCTTCGCGCTGCTGCCGGTCGATCGCGTGGCGCGCCTCACCAACCGCGGCGGCCGCGGCCTGCTGGCCGCGGGCCTGCGCCGGCTCGCCGGCAAGCGGGCGGCGGCTGTCTTGGTGCTGGCGCCGCCCGCGGGATGCCGGCGGGCAAGGCAGGCGCTGCCGTCGCTCCCCGGTCTCGGCACGATGTGGTCAGCCCCGCTCGCCTTCCAGACGCCCGGATGCCCCGGCGCCGGGGACTGCGCGGCAGCGAGCGCGCGCTTCCTGGCTGCCGTCTTCGAGGAGCTGCCGCTCTGGAGAACCGCGCCGGGCGCGCCGCCCCCGCTCTCCCGGCGCGCCGCCGGCCACCGCTTCCTCATCCACCAGGCCCGCTTCCACATCGGCGACACCCTGTGGATCACCCCGCTGCTGCGCGCCCTCCATGCTCTCTACCGCCGGCCGCGGATCACCCTGGTGGGACCCCCGGTCGCCGCCGAAGTGCTGGCGGGCAATCCCCACCTCGGCGAGCTGATCTGCCATCACCCCGCGGACGGCGAGGCGGGGCGGCGGCGAGTGCTGGCGGCGCTGGCCGGCCAGCGCTTCGACGCCGCGCTCTTCGCCTTCGCCCGAAGGCACGAGAGCGCCTGGCTGGCGCACGCCCTGGCTGCGGGCGGCGCGGGCGATGCGGGCGGTACGGGCGGTGCGGGCGGTGCGGGCGAGGCCGGGAAGACTGCCCGCGCGGCGAGCGCGGGCGATGCACCCAGCGCGGCGCGGCGCGTCAACCTCGAGTACCACGACCTTTCCCAGGACTCTCGCCGCCCCTGGGGTCCGTTCACCCACGAAGGATGGTTCTTCTGGGGTGCGCTCCCGAGCCCGCGCATGCTGCTGCACGCCTTGGACCCGGTGCTCCCGCCGGCGGTTCGCTCAGGGCGCCGTGCCGGGCGGGACGAGCTGCGGCCGGAGGTCTATCTCACGGTCGCGGCACGGCGGCGGGCGGGCGAGCTCCTGGCGGCACGCGAGATCGGCGCCCGGCCCTTCGCCGTCCTCGCGCCGGGCGGCCACTCGTCCCCTCATTGGCCGCCCGCCAGCTTCGCCCGGCTCGCGGTGGCGCTCGCCGACGAGATGCAGCTCGCCGTCCTGATCGAAGGCAGCCCGGGGGAAGCACCTCTGTTGCAAGAGATCGCGGCGGAGATCGCCACCGTGGCGGAGACCGCGGACACCGCGGACACCGCGGACACCGCGGAGGCCACGGAGGCCGCCGGCCGAAAGCGCCGGCGCATCCTCGTCTGCCAGGACCCGCTGGACGTCTTCGCCGCGCTGCTCGAGCGGGCACGAGTGCTGATCGGCAACGACAGCGGCCCGCTCCACCTGGCTGCCGCACTGGGAGTGCCCAGCCTCTACTTCGCGCCGCGCGAGAAGCTGGCCCACTCCCATCCCCAGGGCGCGCCCAGCTGGGCGCTCTACGACGAGCTGGCGAACGATCCGCGCCGCATCTCCGTCGGCCAGGCCCTGGGCGCCTTGCGTGAGATGCAGCGCCAGGGCGTCATCGCCGGTATCCAGCACAAGGTTCGCGGCGAGCCGTCTGAGTAAGCGGCGGCCAAAGACCACGGTGGCCGTAGAGGCGGAGAAAGGGCCTACCGCGCCCCGGCCGGGCACGCCAGCCCGGCTGGGCCGTTTGAGCCGTCGCGGAGGTATGCTAGCTTCTGTTGAAAAGCCAGAAAGCTGCCGCCGCGGGCGCGATCGGGAGAGTTCCGGATGAGCGGGTTGATTTCGAGACATCACCAGGCCGGTGCAACGGACGCGACGGGCTTGGGCTCCATAGGTGCGGCCGCGGCCACCGCGGCAGCCCTGGTGTCGGCGCTTGCCATCCTGGCCGCTGGGCGTCCGGCGGTGCCGCAACAGGTCCAGCCTGGCGGCCCATCAGCGCACGCCGCCGCGGCAGGAGCAACCGCCGTCGCGCCGCGGGAGGACTCGTCGGCTCCAGGTCTCCAGCCGCCCTGGCCCGATGTGCCGCTGGTCGACCAGGACGGGCGGGCAGTTCACTTCTACTCCGACCTGGTCCGCGGCAAGCGCGTGGCGATCAACTTCGTCTTCACCACCTGCACCACCATCTGCCCGCCGATGGGCGCCAACTTCCAACAGCTGCAGACCCTGCTCGGAGCCCGCGCCGGCGCCGACGTGCGGCTGCTGTCGGTCAGCATCGACCCGCTGACCGACACGCCTGAGAGGCTCAAGGCCTGGGGGGCGAGGTTCCACGCCGGCCCGGGCTGGACCCTGCTGACCGGGCGTAAGGAAGAGGTGGACCGGCTGCTCAAGGCGATGGGACTCTTCACCTCCGACCCCGGCAGCCATGCGCCGCTCCTGTTGCTGGGGGATGACGCCGCGGGGCGCTGGACACGCGCCTACGGCCTCGCCCCGCCGGCCAAGATCGTGCAGCTCCTCGACGGCCTGGCTACGGCCGGAGCGGCCGGAGCGGCCGGAGCGGCGCCGAGCAACGGACCGCGGCAGCGGCAGGCCGAGGCGCAGCCGCAGCCGGTGGCGGACAACGGCGGTGCCGCGTCCGGAGCAGCGGCCACGGTCGCCACCTCATCGGCGACTGCGGTTCGACCGGCTGCGGCTCGATCGGCTGCCGCTCGATCGGCTGTGGCGCCAACCGAGGAGAGCGCCGCCCGTCACTACTTCACCGACGTCGAGCTGATCGATCAGGACGGCCGGCCGCGGCGCCTGTACAGCGACCTGCTGGCGGGCAAGACGGTGGTCGTCGACGCCTTCTTCACCAGCTGCACCGGCAGCTGTCCGGTGATGTCGGCGACCCTGGCGAGGATCCAGGCCGCCCTGGGCGACCGGCTAGGGCGCGACCTCCACCTGCTGTCGCTGTCCGTCGATCCGCGGACCGATACCCCGGCCCGCCTCAAGGAGTACGCTGCCCGGCTCGGCGCCCGGCCCGGCTGGTATTTCTTGACCGGCAACCAGCAGAACGTCGACTTCGCCCTCCACAAGCTGGGCCAGTACACCGAGCAGAAAGAGGCCCACACCAACATCCTCATCGTCGGCAACGAGCGCACCGGTCTGTGGAAAAAGGTCTTCGGCCTGGGCAAGGCGGACGACATCCTGGCCATCGTCCGGGGCGTGCTCGACGACCGTGGCACGCCCGGCTCCGGAGGCTAGTGGACCCTTGGCCCGGCCCCGTCGCATCCCGCGCATGGTTGGCAAGGAGCAGCATGGGCCGGCCAGGCTGGCGGTGCTGATCCTGATCGGCGGGCTCGCGCTGTCGGCGGCGCTGGCGGCACGGGTGGCGCCCGTAGCGACCGGAGAGCGTGCAGCCGCGGGGGCCGACGAGCTTGCGTCCGCGGCGGCGCGCGGCAAGCAGATCTACACCGCCGGCAACAGTCCCGGCGGCGCCGCGATCACCGCGGTGCTCGGCGGGAGTGGCGGCGCCGAGGTTCTTGCCTCCGCGTTGCCATGCGGCGGCTGCCACGGCAGTGACGGGCGCGGCGGCAAGGAGGGCGGTGTGCGGCCTACCGACCTCACCTGGGAAACGCTCACCCAGCCCGTGTCAGCTTCAGCGGGCGGCCGGCGACGCCCGCCCTACTCCGACCGATCGTTGATCCGTGCCGTGACCCTCGGAATCGACCCGGCCGGCAATCCGCTGCATGTCGCCATGCCGCGCTACCGGCTGACGCATCAAGATGCGTCCGACCTCCTCGCCTATCTCAAGCGGCTGGGGCACGAGGCGGACCCGGGTCTCACCGCCGGCGCGCTCCAGATCGGGGTCTTGCTGCCCGGCGGCGCCCGGCAGGAGAACGCGGCCCAGGCCACGGCGATCCGCGCGGTGCTCACCGCGCGCTTCGCCGAGCTCGAGCGCGCCGGTGGCATCTACGGCCGCCACCTCACGCTGTCGTTCACGGAGCTCCCCGAGCCGCCGGCGGAGCGGGCGGCGAAGCTGCGCGAGATCCTGGCCCGCGAGCCGCTCTTCACGCTCGTCGGCGCCTACCTGGCGGGGGCCGAAGCGGAGATGGCGGCGGCCGTCGCCGCGGCCGCGATCCCGCTGATCGGGCCGCTCACCTCGCGCCCGCGGCAGGACTTCCCGCTCAATCGCTATGTCTTCTATCTCACGCCGGGGCTCGCGGAGCAGGCGAATGCACTGGTCGAGTTCGCGGCCCGGCAGCTGCCGCCGGAGGGCGGCGGGCGCCGGCCGCTGGTCGTCGTCCGGCCCGAGACCGCGGAGATGGCCGGCATCGCCGCCGCGGTCGCGACGGCGGCGCGAGGACGCGGCTTCACCACCGTCGAGATTGCCGCCTCCGCCACCCCGGAGGCGCAGGCCGAGGAGCTCGCCGGCCGCCTGGGGGAGGGCGGCGCGGCAGCGCTGCTGCTGCTCGACAACGGCCGCGCCGTGCAGGAGCTGCTGCGGCGGCTGCAGGCGCTCGGCAGGCGCCCTCTCATCCTGCTCCCCGCCTCGCTGCCGGGCGATGATCCCTTCACCGTCGTGCCGGCGGCGCTGGCCGATCGCCTGTTCATCTCGCTGTCGGTGCTGCCTCCCGACCGCACGCCCGGAGCGGCCGTGGACTACCGGCACCTGGCGGCGGCGCACCCGCTGCCCGCGCATCACCTCGCCGCCCAGATGACCGCCCTGGCGGCGGCCGAGGTGCTGATCGAAGGTCTCAAGCGAGCCGGCCGCGACGTCAGCCGCGAGAAGCTGATCGCGACGCTCGAGAGACTCTACCGGTTCGACGCCGGGCTCGGCGCTCCAGTGAGCTTCGGGCCCAACCGGCGGGTCGGCGAGCGCGGCGCCTACGTGGCCGCCCTCGACTTCGCGCGCCACACCCTGGGGCCGCAAGCGCCCTGGATCGAGCTCGAACCCTGAGATGCCTATTTCCGCCGCCAGCTGTCGCCTCGAGCATAGCTCCCGGGCTCAGCCTCCAGGCGAGCGTGCCGATCCGTCCGGCGGGCCGCGCGGGGGCAGCCTCCCGCCGCCGGCGCCGGCGGCGACGGCGGTGCGCACCGCTTATGACGCCATCGCCGGCGCCTACGATGACCAGGTCGCCCCATCGACCTGGGTGCGCGAGCAGCTCTGGCAGCGTCTCGACGCGCTCTTCGCCCCCGGCGCGCGCGTCCTCGACGCCACGGCTGGCACCGGTTGCGACGCCTTGCACCTGGCGGCGCGCGGCGTGGCGGTGACCGCGTGCGACATCTCACCGCTCATGCTCGGCCGGCTCGCGGCGGCCAAGGCCCCATCGATCTCGTCGATCTCCACGAGGGTGGCCGACTGCGCCAACCTGGCGGCGGCTTTCCCGGCGGAGCGGTTCGACGGTGTGGTATCGACCTTCGCCGGTCTCAACACGGTAGCCGACCTGGCCGGTTTCGCGCGCGGCGCGGCCGGCCTGCTGGAACCGGGCGGGGTGCTGTTCGTCCATCTGCTCAACCGCCTGCCAGTGGCCGACCTGGTGCGCCGCTTCCGCCGCCGCGGTCCGCGGGCAGGCGCGGCGGGCGTGGCCGCAGCCTGGCGCGGCTCCCGGCTGGTCGAAATCGGCGAGGTGCCGGTCCCGCACCGCCTGCACTCGCCCGGCCGGCTCTACGCCCAGGTCTTCGCCCGCGACTTCGAGCTGCTGCGGGTGAGCGGCCAAGGGGTGTGGCGTCCGGTCGACGATCCGCCGCGCCCTGCGGACCCGGCGGAGCGGGTCGACCCAACGAACGTCGGAGAGGAGATGGAGCGCCGCGCCCCGGACCGCAGGCACCGATGGGAAGAGCGGCTGGGCGCCTGGTCCTGGAGCCGCGGCCTCGGCACGTTCTTCACGCTCGAGATGCGCCGCCGAATCGGTGCTGACGCGGGATCCCCCTCGCCCGCCGGTCCCAATCCAGCGGAGGTGGCGCCGCGATGACCCGGCTCGCCCCGCGCCCGCAACCCGACCGGCTCGCAGCCCCGCCGCCCGCCGCCGAGCCGCTGCCCCACGCCACACCGCTGCCGGCCGCCGAGCCGCTGCTCCATGCCGCACCGCTGCCGGCCGCCGAGCCGCTGCCGAGAGCGGACCCGATCACCCGGCTGCCGCTGCTGGTCCTCTTCCCGCACAGCCGCTGCAACTGCCGCTGCCTCATGTGCGACATCTGGCGCGATCGCGGCCGCCGCGAGCTGTCGGCCGCGGACGTCGCGCGCTGGTTGCCGGAGTGGCGGCGGCTGGGCGTCGAGCGGGTGGTGCTCTCGGGCGGCGAGCCGCTGCTGCACTCCGACCTGTGGCGGCTCTGTGATCTGCTGCGCGAGGCCGGGATCGGTATCACGCTGCTCTCGACCGGCCTGCTGCTGGCGCGCGACGCCGTCCGGCTGGCCGCGGTCTGCGACGACGTCGTGGTCAGCCTCGACGGGCCGCGCGAGGTGCACGACCGCATCCGCAACGTGCCGCGCGCCTTCGACCGGCTGGCCGAGGGCGTCGCCGCGGTGCGCGCCGCGGGGGGCCGCGGGATCAGCATCAGCGGCCGCTGCACGGTGCAGCGTGACAACTTCCACGCCCTGCGCGCCACGGTCGCGGCGGCCCACGCCCTCGGGCTCGACCGTTTGAGCTTCCTCGCCGCCGACGTCACCAGCGAAGCGTTCAACCGGCCCGGCGGCTGGGATCACCAGCGCGCCGCCGGCGTCGCCCTGCGGGAAGAGGACCTCGAGCCGCTCGCCGCGGAGCTCGCGGCGCTGGCGCGGGACTGCGCCGCCGATTTCGCCGGCGGCTTTCTCGCCGAGAGCCCGCGGAAGCTCGAGCATCGCCTGCTGCAGCACTTCGCCGCGCTGCTCGGCCGCGCCGACTTTCAGCCCAACGCCTGCAACGCACCCTGGGTCTCGGCAGTGATCGAGGCCGACGGCACGGTGCGGCCCTGCTTCTTTCAGCCGCCGCTGGGCAACTTGTACGCCGCCGCCGCGGCCACCATCGATACTGCCGTCGGTGCGGCCGGCAGCTTCGCTGGCGAGGATCGCGTCCACAGCGCCGATGCTGCCGCCGCTGCCGCAGGCGGACTGGCCGCGATCCTGAACTCGCCGTCCGCCATCGCCTGGCGGCGCGGCCTGGACATCACGCGCGACGCCATCTGCCGGCGCTGCGTCTGCTCGCTCTGCCTGCGCCAGGGCGGGCTGGCAAGCCGGGCCGAAGAGGGCGGAGGAGAATCGATTTGACCGCTCCAACCGGTCCGGCCAATCGGACAGGTCTGACCGATCTGAAGGGGCATAGCCAGGGCTCCGTCCAGCCTCGGAGCGCGGCACGCCGTCCGCGCCGGCGGGTCGTCCTCTACAACCCGTGCGCCGTCTTCTACACCATGCCGCTCGCCGTCCTCGCGGTCGGCGCGCATCTCGATCCCGAGCGCTACGAGGTGACGATCGTCGACGGCCGGCTGGAGAGTGATACGGCCGCGGCGCTGGCGGCGCGGCTCGACGGCGCGCTCTGCCTGGGAGTCACCGTGCTGACCGGCGCGCCGATCGGCGATGCCGTGCGCCTGTCGCGGGCTGCCAAGGCGATGCGTCCCGACCTGCCGGTGGTGTGGGGCGGCTGGCATCCTTCGATGTTCGGGCGCGAGTGCCTGGCGGAGCCAAGCGTCGACGTCACGGTGCAAGGGCAGGGCGAGAACACCTTCGCGGAGATCGTCGAGCGCCTGGCGGCTGGCGAGCCCGCGACCGCACTCGGCGGCTGCCTGGGGACCACCTACCGCGGCGCTGACGGCGAGGTGCGGCAGAACCCGCCCCGGCCGCTCGCCGACGTCAACAGCTTCCGGCCCCACGACTACGCGCTGCTGCCGGTCGAGCGCTATTACGCCCTCAAGGGCAAGCGCCAGCTCGACTACATCTCCTCCCAGGGCTGCGCCTTCCGCTGCGCCTTCTGCGCCGATCCCTTCGTCTACCAGCGCCGCTGGGTGGGCCTCCACCCCGAGCGCATCGGCGCCGAGGTCGAGGAGCTCTGGCGCCGCTACGGCTTCGACGACCTGTCGTTCCAGGACGAGACCTATTTCACCTACGTCGCGCGCGTCGACGCGGTCGCCGAGGAGCTGCTGCGGCGCCGCCTGCCGATCACCTGGGCCGCCACCATGCGCGCCGATCAGGGCGACCGCTTGCCCGAGGAGGTGATGGCGAAGTGCAAGCGCTCGGGCCTGCGCCGCGTCATCGTCGGCGTCGAGGCGGGCTCGCAGGAGATGCTCGACCGCATCAAGAAGGACATCAAGCTCGAGCAGGTGATCCGCAGCGCCGAGAAATGCCTCCGCCACGGCGTCGACGTCATCTTCCCGTTCATCGTCGGGTTCCCCGGCGAGAGCGACGAGAGCGTCCACGCGTCGCTCGATCTCGCCAAGCGCCTGCGCTCCCTGTCGCCCGGGTTCACCACGCCGATCTTCTATTTCAAGCCCTACCCGGGCTCGGCGCTCACCGCCGATGCCACGCGCGACGGTTACGCACCGCCCACCACCCTCGACGAGTGGTCGCGATTCGATTTCATCGGCTCCTCCGGTCCCTGGGTGAGCCCGGCCAAGCGCCGCCGCGTCGAGCGTTTCAAGTTCTACCAGGACGTCGCCTGGGAGCGCGGCAGCGCCTGGCGCCGCCCGGTGCAGCGCCTGGCCCGCTGGCGCCTCGAGAGAGACAGCTACGGCCTCCCCGTCGAGCGCCTCTTCGAGCGCTGGCTGCGCCCGGTGCAGCCGCTGTCCTGAGCTCTCTGCAACCTCCTCGCGGGCCACCGGGCGCCGGCGATCTGCAACCTCTGTCACCGCGGCGCGTATGGCGTCACGGCAGCGCTCTGGTCAGCTGACCGGGCAGGGTCTCGCCGCGGCCCCGACCCGAATCGACCCGGATCGGCCCGAATCGACGGCCCAGGATGCCGGCCACCCTGATGGAGGAAGGATGTCCCGAGACCTCGAGCCTATCGTTCCAGCTGCCTTTCCCATTGCCGTGCTCTGCGCGGCCGCCGTGCTCCTCGCGCTGCTCACGCCGCTCACGCCGCTGATGGCCGCGGCGGCACCCGCCCGCGCCCGGCAAAACGCGTTCGACCCGGACTTGCTGGCCGGCCTCCGCGCCCGCTCGATCGGTCCCGCCGCGATGAGCGGCAGGGTGACCGTGATCGAGGGCGTCGCCGCCGACCCGCGGACGCTTTACGTCGGCGCGGCCTCGGGAGGCGTCTGGAAGTCGGTCAACGGCGGCCTCACCTGGGAGCCGATCTTCGACGACCAGCCGGTGGCCTCGATCGGCGCCATCGCCGTCTTCCAGAAGAGCCCGGACGTCGTCTGGGTGGGCACCGGCGAAGGCAACGTCCGCAACAGCGCCTCGGTCGGCAACGGCGTCTACCGCTCGCTCGACGGCGGCAAGACCTGGACCCACCTGGGCCTCGACGCCACCGAGCGCATCGCGCGCATCGTCCTCCATCCCACCGATCCCGACGTCGCCTGGGTGGCGGCGCTCGGGCGCGCGTGGGGCGAGAACGCCGAGCGCGGCGTCTACCAGACCGAGGATGGCGGCAAGACCTGGAAGAAGCTGCTCTACGTCGACGCCAGGACCGGCGCCGCCGACCTGGTGATCGATCCGGCCAACCCGCGCAAGCTGCTGGCCGCGATGTGGCAGTACCGGCGCTGGCCCTGGCGGTTCGAGTCCGGCGGCCCGGGCTCCGGTCTCTACGCCTCCTACGACGGCGGCCGCTCCTGGAAGCGGCGAACGGAGGACGACGGGCTGCCCAAGGGCGAGCTCGGGCGGATCAATCTCGCGACGTCGCGCTCGAACCCGGAGATCGTCTACGCCTCGGTGGAAGCCCAGAAGAGCGCGCTGCTGCGCTCGAGCGACGGCGGCCGCACCTGGACGACGGTCAACCAGGGCCCCAACATCGCTCCCCGCCCCTTCTACTTCGCCGAGCTCAAGGTCGACCCGCAATGGCCCAACCGGGTCTACAGCCTGGGTTTCCTCGTCAAGGTGTCGGACGACTCGGGCAAGACCTTCACCAACCTCCCCGGCGGCGACAAGATCCACGGCGACTACCACACGATGTGGATCGATCCCAACGATCCGCGGCACTTCCTGTTCGGCGACGACGGCGGCCTGGCGGTCACCTTCGACCGCGGCCGCACTGCCGCGTTCACCGCCGATCTGCCGCTGGCCCAGTACTACCACGTGGCGGTCGACATGGAGACGCCCTACAACGTCTACGGCGGCCTGCAGGACAACGGCTCGTGGCGCGGGCCGAGCTCGACCTGGGATCTCGGCGGCATCCCCAACTCGGCATGGTCGCCGGTCGGCGGCGGCGACGGGTTCGGCACCCTGCCCGACCCGGCGGACCCCGCGACGGGCTATTCGATGGCGCAGAACGGCTACCTCACCCGCTGGGACTTGAAGACCGGCGAGATCAAGGACGCTCGCCCCGCGCCGCCGGACGGGGTCAGGCTCCGCTTCAACTGGAACGCCGGCATCGCGGTCGATCCTTTCGAGCCCGGCACCGTGTACTACGGCAGCCAGTTCCTCCACAAATCGGTCGATCATGGCCGCACCTGGACCACCATCAGCCCCGACCTGACGACCAACAACCCGGCCTGGCAGACGGACCGCGACAGCGGCGGCCTCACGACTGACGCCTCCGGCGCCGAGACCTACACGACGATCCTCGCCATCGCGCCCTCGCCGCTGGCGCGCGGGGTGATCTGGGTCGGGACCGACGACGGCCGTGTGCAGATCACCCGCGACGGCGGCAAGAGCTGGGCCAGCGTGGAAGCCAACATCCCCGACCTGCCCGACCATACCTGGGTGCCGGAGATCCGGGCCTCGCGCTTCGACGCCGGCACCGCCTTCGTGGTGTTCGACGATCACCGCCGCTCGAACTGGACCCCGTATCTCTATCGCACGGACGATTTCGGCAAGACCTGGAAGAGCCTGGCAGGCAAGGAGCTGCGCGGCTACGCCCTGGCCATCGAGCAGGACCCGGCCGACAAGAACCTCCTGTTCCTGGGGACCGAGTTCGGCCTCTGGATCTCGGAGGACGGCGGCGGCCACTGGCTGCGCCACAAGTACGGTCTCCCCACCGCGCCGGTGATGGGCCTGGCCATCCATCCCCGCGACCGCGACCTGGTGATCGCTACCCACGGCCGCGCTCTCTACGTCGTCGACGACGTGCGGCCGCTGTCGGGCCTCGATGCCGCGACCTTGAGCGAGCCGCTCCACCTCTTCCCGATCGCCGCGGCCCGGCAGCACTGGCAGCGTTTCACGGTCGCCTCCTATGGCCAGGGGGCCGCGCATTTCCAGGGCGAGAACCGGCCGTACGGCGCGCTCGTCACCTTCTCCGTCAGCGGCCCCGACCTCCCGCTCCCCGATCCGGAGCGGGAGCGCGAGCGCAAGGAACGCGAGCGCGTGGCGGCCGCGCAGGCCGCGGCGTCGGCAAAGGCCGCGGCGGCGAAGCAGGGCGAGGAGAAGGCGGGCGCGATGACCGCCGGCGGCAAGACGGCGACGGAGACGGCCGCCACCGGGAAGGCCGCGGCGGAGGAGAAGGCGGCCGCGGGCACCGGTCCGGCCGCGGAGGCCGCGGAGGAGAAGACGGCCGCAGCCAAGAAGGCGGAGGAGAAGAAAGCGGAGCCGCCCAAGGCGCAGATCGAGGTGGCCGACGCTTCGGGCAAGACGATCCGTCACTTCAAGACGCCGGTCAAGCTGGGGATCAACCGCGCCGCCTGGGGTCTCGAGCGCGACGACTGGAAGGAGCCGCCGCCGGGCCCGGACCAGCCGCCGCCGCAGGAAGATCCGGCCGGCCCCGAGGTGCCGCCAGGCACTTACACCGTCACCGTCAAGTTCCGCGGCCACGAGGCCAAGAGCACTGTCGAGGTCCTGGCCGACCCGCGCTCGCCGAACCGCGACACTGACTGGCAGCAGCGTTGGGCCGCCATCTCCCGCGCCGGCGCGCTGCAACAGGCGGCAGCCGAGGCAATCGAGCGCATCGGCCGCATCCGCGCCGACGTCGACTCCGCGGTCGCCAAGGCCAAGGCGGCCGCCGACCGCGACAAACAGGCCGCCGAGAAGAACCGTCAGAGCGCCAGCCGGAGCGAGGTGGCGACGAAGGACCACCACGATCTGAACGACGAGCCGCCTTCGCCGCTCGCCACTGCCGCCGAGAAGCTCGGCAAGCGGCTCGACGAGCTCGAGAAGCGGCTCTGGCAGCGGCCCGACGCCAAGGGCCTCTACGAACCGGACGACATCGCCTCGCAGATCTCGATCACCGGCGGCGCCATCACCGGGCAGTGGGACCCGCCATCGGCCACCCAGCTCGAGGCGCTGCGCCAGACCGCGGACCAGCTCGACAAGTTCCTGGCGGACTTCAACCGCTTCTGCGCGACCGACCTGGCCGCCTTCCGCAAGCAGGTGGTCGAGGCCAAGGTCGGGCTGCTGCCCGAGGAGGCGCCAATCGCGGTGGAAAGGCCTTAGAGAACTGGCATCGTCTTAGCTGGGCGGCGCGACCTTGAGATAGGCCGCTGCCGCTCTGAGCGCGTTCCAGACGCTGTTGGGCTCGCGCTTGAAGGAGCGGGTGAAGAGCTCTTCGCCGTGCGCGCGGTCGCCCTTGATCACATAATAGGCGCCGATCTCCGCCAGCCAATCCTCGTCGTCCGGCTTCATCTGCAGCACCTTGTCGAAAATGGGCCGCGCCTTGTCCCACTCTCCCGCCTCGTAATAGACACGGCCGACGCGCACCCAATCGCCGGCCTCGGCCTTGCTGCTGCCGGTCACGGCATCGAAGATCGCCTGCCCCTCCGCCTTCTGGCCGGCGAGGTAATGGACGCGGCCGACCGCGAGGTTCTCCCAGCTGCCCTTCTCGGCCAGGACTTTCGCCGCGCCGAGCAGGTTCGCCGCCGCTTCCGGCGCGGGCTTGCCGGCGAAGAGACCCGGGCTCAACGTGATCTTCTTCGCCGCGTACGCTCCCGACGCCGTTCCCAGCACGAACGCCGCCGCCATCCACCAGCCGGAGATCCCCCTGCGTTGGGTCCGCGAGGTCATTGACGCCTCCCTTGATTTGATCGATTTATTTTGATCGATCTGGATCGATGGTGATCGGTTGGCGCCCCTTGGCCGAGATCATCGTCCGGGGCAGGGTGCGCCGCCCGCCATCCAGGTCTTGAAGCTGGCGACGAAGACGTCGTGCGGGACGGAGACCGGAGCGCGGCCCACGCCCGGGTTCCAGCCCCAGAGCACGAGCTTGTCGTGGCTGACGTGCTCGAGGACCGCGGCCGGGTCCCTGCCGCCATTGCGCGCAGGGTCCTTCATCGTCGCGCACAGCTCCGCAGCCGGCAGCCCGATGAACACCATCTTCCGGCTCGGGGGCGGCAGCTTCCAGTTCGGAGCGCCGGGCGGCATGTGCTCTCCGTAGCTCGCCGGCGGATTGGTCGCGGCGTGGCAGGTCGAGCACGGCAGACCGGGCGCGCCGTTGCCTTCGGGCCCGCGCTGCACGTGCTGCGCGTGAGCGATGCCGGCGTCGAACTGCAGCGGCGCATCGCCCGGAATGTGACAGTTCTGACAGCGAGGATGCTGCAGCACGGCCTGGACGGTGTCGAAGGCCGCCAATGCCGCGGTCCGCGCGCCGTCCTGGGCCTGCCGGGTGGGCTCGGCTTTCCCGGCTGCCTGGGCGCTCCGGCCGCCGCCGCCGGCGGCTGCGGCGGCTAACCCGAGCAACCCGGCGAGCATGAGCAGCCCGGCGAGCATGGACCGGCCCCGGCGTCCTCCCCGTGTTTCTTTCATGACCCGCATCTCATGGCCCGCATCTCCTCAGAGCCGGATGGTGAACCGCATGAGCCGCCAGTGTCCCGCTCGGTTAATTCGCATACTACTCGCTTGCCCTCCGCGTCCCTGGCTGCGTTGCGACCTGCCGGGAGTGCCGCAATGGCTGGTGACTGCGGCCGCCTCCTCGACATAAGCTCGACTATGCCTCGTCGGCGACGCCTTGCCAGGAACGCGGATTGACGGCGCGATTAGCATACGAATTAACCGAGCGGGACACTAGGCGAGCCGCAGCGGCAGGCGGCGCAGCCGCTGGCCGGTCAGCGCGAAGACGGCGTTGGCCACCGCCGGCGCGATGGGCGGCGTGCCGGGCTCGCCGACGCCGCCGGCCCTCTCGCGGCTGCGCACGATATGGACGTCGACGTGCGGCATCTCGTGGAGGCGCAGGATCTGGTAGTCGTGAAAATTGCTCTCGACGACGCGGCCTGCTTTCATTGTCAGCTCCGAGTGGAGGGCCGCGCCGAGACCGAAGGCCACGCCGGACTCGACCTGCGCGCGGACGCCTAGCGGATTGACGCAGACGCCGCAATCGATCGCGGCGGTGACGCGGCGCACCCGGATCTGCCCCGCCTCGACGGCGACCTCGGCGACGTAGGCGACGATGCTCCCGAACGACTCGTGCACGGCGAGGCCGCGGCCACAACCCGGCGGCGGCGGGCTTCCCCAACCTGCCTTCACGGCGGCCAGCTCGAGCACCTCCCAGACGCGCGGCGACTTGACCAGCAGTGCCCGCCGGAATTCCAGCGGGTCCCGCTTCGCCGCATGCGCCAGCTCGTCGACGAAGGACTCGACGGCGAAGGCGGTGTGGGAGTGTCCCACCGAGCGCCACCAGAGGACGGGCACTCCGGTATCGACCGCGTGCCACTCGACCCGATGGTTCGGGATGGCGGTGACGTAGGGGGAGTCGGAAGCGCCTTCCACGCACGTGGGGTCGATCCCGTCCTTGATCATCGCGGCGAAGGGTGAGCCGGCCATGATCGAAGGGGTCACGATGCGCTGCCGCCAGGCGAGCGGCGCGCCGGCCGCCGGATCGAGCGCGGCCTCCATGCGATGGACCGCCATCGGCCGGTAGTAGCCGCCCCGGATGTCGTCGTCGCGCGTCCACACCACCTTCACCGGCCGGTCGAGGCCTTTCGCCACGTGCGCGGCCTCCACCACAAAGTCCGAGGCGATGTTCGCCCGCCGGCCGAAGCCACCGCCGAGGAAGGTGGTGTGGATCCGGACCTGGTCGGGCTTCAGGCCGAAGACCGCCGCCACCCGCTCCTGGTCCATGGTTTGGAATTGCGTCCCGGTCCACACCTCGCAACCGCCAGCGGCGGGACGCACCGTGCAGTTGAGCGGCTCCATCGGGGCGTGCGCCAGGAAGGGCACGGAGTACTCGGCGGTCATCGGTGCCGCCGCGAGCGCCTGCTCGACGTCGCCTGCCGCCGCGGCCTTGACGCCGGCCGACCCCGCCCGCTCGCGGAAGCTCGCGACCAGCTCGGCGGTATCGAGGTTCGCGTGTGGACCCGGGTCCCAGTCGATCTGCAGCGCGTCGCGGCCGCACTTGGCGGCCCAGAAATGGTCCGCCGCGACGGCGACGCCCGACGGCACCTCGAGCACCGCGCGCACCCCGGGCACCGCTTGCGCCGCCGCCGGGTCGAAGCGCTTCACTTTGCCGCCGAAAGTGGGCGCATGCGCCACCACCGCGGTCAGCATCCCCGGCAGGCGAACGTCGATACCGAAGATCGCGCGACCGGTGATCTTCTCCGGCGTGTCGAGGCGGCGGGTCGGCTTGCCGATGACCTTCCAGTCGTCGGGAGCCTTGAGCGCGACACTGGTGGGCGGCGGGAGCTTGGCAGCGGCTTCGGCCAGGGAGCCATAGCTGGCGCGATGACCTCCGGCAGTTCCGGCAGCTCCGGCAGCACCAGGGGCTCCGGCGGCGCCAGCGGGCGGGGACGCACCCGTGCTGCCGCGCGCGGCGCCGTCCCAGAGGACGTAGCCCTTGGCGGTGTGGCACTCGCTCGGCGCAACGCCCCACCGCTCGGCTGCCGCCGCGATCAGCAGGGCGCGGGTGACGGCGCCCACCTGGCGGTAGCGGTCGAACTCGGACCAGGTCGTCGTCGAGCCTCCGGTCATCTGGATATGATAAGCGGTGTGGTGATAGGCCGGCGCCGCGGGCGCGTGCTCGACGCGAAAGCGGCTCCAGTCGGCGTCCAGCTCCTCGTTGACCAGCATCGGCAGCGTCGTCCAGATGCCCTGGCCCATCTCGGAGTGCGCCAGGAGCACGGTGACGCTCTCGTCGCTGCCGATCCTCAGAAAGGCGTTGGCGGCAGGCAGGGCCGGCGCCTGGGCGGGAGCGCCCTGGGCGAACGCGAAGCGGCGCATGCCGGGCGGCGCGAAGAAGCCGACCACCAGGCCGCCGCCGACCGCCGCCCCGGTCTTGAGGAATGCCCGCCGGGAGATGCCCGCGATGCCCGCGATGCCTTGAACGGTACGCATGGCGGTCAAGACCTCCCCGGGGCCGCCTTGGCCGCCGGCGCAGCGGAGCCCTGCAACTGGGAGGCGCGATGCACCGCGGCACGGATGCGCTGGTAGGTGCCGCAACGGCAGAGATTGCCGCTCATCGCGGCGTCGATGTCGTCGTCGGTCGGCCGCGGTTTCGCCGCGAGGAGAGCGGCGGCCGCCAAGATCTGGCCGGACTGGCAGTAGCCGCACTGCACCACATCGACCTCGGCCCAGGCCCGCTGCACGGGATGGTCGCCATGGGCGCTCAGTCCCTCGATGGTGGTGATCGCCCGCCCCGCGAACGCGGCAGCCGGCCGCACGCAGGAGCGGACGGGACTGCCGTCCACCAGCACCGTGCAAGCGCCGCACTGCGCCATTCCGCAGCCATACTTCGTGCCGGTCAGGCCGATCACGTCGCGCAGCACCCAGAGCAGCGGCATGTCGTCCGGCACCGCCACCTCGTGCGCCTCGCCGTTGACTGTCAGCTTCAGATTCATCGCACACCTCGTGATAGACGGTGGATCGTAGCATGCGCATGGCGTGCCAGTGGATAGAATGCGGCCCGGAGCGGCCCGCCGCCGAGGCGCTCCCCGTTGTCTCGCGCGGCCCTTGGAACGCCAGGAGGACCGCGATGATCCGCAAGCTCAAGAGCGGTGAGTACCGCCTCTACTCGCGCAAACAGGACCCGAAGACCGGCAAGCGCCGCAATCTGGGGACCTTCAAGAATCTCGAAGCCGCCAAGAAGCACGAGCGCGACGTCCAGTACTTCAAGCGGCACTGACGATCAGCCGTCGAGCTCCCAGCGATTGCGGGACAGAAGCGGACACGTCTCCGTATACCAAGATACTCTTTGCCTGTGATACCCTAGGCACGAACTCGTCCGCAACCCGCACGACCTGATATTGCAGAACCTCGTCATCAGCGAGGAGTGCCGCGGCGTTGTCAGGTAGTGTGGCCATCGCCCGCTTGACGGCCCGGATGTTTTCAGCTGCAGGGTCGACCAGGAGGTCAACGTCCTTGGTGCTGCGGACGAATCCATGGAGGATCACGGCGAAACCGCCGATGAGCGCGTACCGCGCGCTCTCCCGGTTCAGGGCCGCGCAGAGGTCGAGGACGTCCTGGAGCTGTGGCGCGCGTGATTCGCCGCGATCTGGCGCATCATCCATGCGTCGGCCTCTTCGTGCGTGCGGAAGCGATACACCCCTCGAGGGATAAGGCCGCAGCCCCGCAGCTCATTGACGGTCCGCTGGAGGATGTCGATATCCCGCAAGACATCGTCTCCCTCGCGGCGTCCAGGGACCTTCTTGACGCGTAGCGACTCCATAGCCTCCATACTATAAGGGATCTACCCGAATCGAATCAGAACTGCTTGATTTCATAGTTGGCGGAAGCGCATGCGAATCGAACCCACCTCGCGGGCCGCTACGGCTCGCGACAACGGTCTTGAAGTCGGGCCGACGGCCTTTTCGCTCCCCACTCCCAGCGATCATCCACAACAGTCAACAGCAGGTAACGAGAACGGCGAGAACGGAATCAATGACTTCCGTCCAGGCTCAAGACTGACTTCGGGTAGGCCGTACTGTCGCAGGGTGCCTCCACGCTCGGCGGGATATTCTCAGCTTCCGCTGTCGTTCCCGAGATCGAACCGCTAAGGAAGTGGGTATGCTTTGTGCCTTTCGCGGCAGGGGACCGTGACGTGTCGTCGAAGACTTTATAATTGTTGTCGGTGTTTGATACAGCGGTCTGCCCTGAGAAGGACGCTGAAAACCCATGCTGATGCTTCAGGGACCCAACGGGCTTCCCCACAAGTGTAACGTTACCGAAATCGGCCGAGCCCCTGAGGAACTTCCCCTGGAGATTGGGGGTCCCATTCTTGCCATCGCAGAACGCCCAGCCTGCCACCTGACCCGGCGGCTGTTCGCCGCGATGGTACGGCGCATTGACGCTCTGCCGGCACCTGCCGGGTGAGCGGAGACCGTGGGCGCAACAGGTTCGATCGACGAGGAGGTGAAGGAAGGAGAGATGAAAGCGTCGCGAAAGACGAGCGTTCGCGCTCTTGGGCTCGTTCACAAGGGCCGGAATTACTTCTCTGGGGACAGGCTGGGGCGCCGGGAGGAAACATGGCACCGGAAGGGCTCGACAGGAGGCTACCGAGTGTATACTTGTTGGCTGCCGGGAGCCAAGATGGAAATCTCGGCCTAAGATCGGCCGGCACTCTTCGTCGCTTCAAACGAGACCGCAGCCTTTTCTCGGCAAGGAGACCTTCGATGCGTCACTCGCGTCACTCGCGACACTCGCAACGCCGTCCGCCGTTCGCCTCGCCGCGCCTCGCGCCGCTTCACACCCCGCTCTTCACCGTCCTTGCCCTGCTCGCCCTCGCGTTGCCCGCCGCAGCCGAGGTCAAGAAAGCCGTCGGCCGCATCGAGCTGACCGGTCTCGCGGGCGACTGTGCGCCGATCCACAGCTCGAAGAGGGACTATCCCGGACTCGACGTCGTCAAGCTGGCGCTCGAGAGCGACGGCAAGCAGCTGGCGATCACCGCAACCCTCAAGGACCCGCCCGACGCCTTCGCGAGCGAGGCCGTGAGGCTCTATTTCGACACCGACAACAACCCGCGGACCGGCGCGCCCGTCGGCCTGCCGGGCGTGGCGGGCTACGATTTCAAGGGCTTCGAGCTCAAATCCGAGCTCGACGCCTGCGTCAGCTACGACGACCACAGCAGCGCCTGCGTCGGCGGCTCCGACGGGAAACCGATCGCTCACTACGCCGAGGTCAACCTGGAGCGCTTCAAGGGAGCGGACTATTTCGACCGCGTCACGGTGGTCGATCTGATGGGCATGGGCGGCCGCAAGGCAGCCCCGCAGGTGCCGATCGCCGGCAAGGTGGTGCGAGCGGCGCTCGACTACGCGGACCTCAACGTGAAGCCGGGCCAGACCATCCACATCGTGGCGGAAAAGGTGTGCGGCTACGGGGCTGCGAACCATGGTTTTTTCCCCGAGATCCTGTTGACGCTCAAATAGCGCTGTCGCGCTGTATGAAAAAGCGACACCGCCATTAAGAAAACGGCGCCGTCAGGCCTATGAGCTTGCCACTTCAGAGCTTCTTTCAATTCGACCTGGAAAACCCCGACCTTTCGTACAGATGTTGTCGACAGACAGGTGATAACGAAGTCGTGTGACCTGAGTGTATCCTTTATCATCAGTTCCCATGGTTCTCCTGGGAGCAGGTCGTGTGTGTCCTTCCAGACAGCAAGCCCGGATTTCCGGGCTTAGAAGACGGTCTTGCTAAAACTCCTTAAGACAGGGTTGATCGGCCTCTCAGGTTTCCAATACTTCCAATACGAAATCGCCGCCCGTCATGGCGGCGCCATCGATGTCTGTGTCCAGGCGGGCCTTGTTACAGCGGCGTATCTGCAAGCAAAGGATGAAAGTCACTATGGTTAGATTGGCGGAAGCGCATGGGAATCGAACCCACCTTCCGGGCCGCGACGGCTCGGAACAACGGTTTTGAAGACCGCAAGAGGCACCAGCCCCCTAGCGCTTCCGGGCGGTATTGTAGCCGAGGATGGCAGGGCGTCAGGTGCCCCGCGTTTGAGTCGGGCCTGCGGGCGGGCCCCGACACTCCCTCGGAGTCCGGAAGGGTCAGGCGGCGGCGCGGCGGCGCTATTCGCCCGGCGGTGGCGGCTCGGCGGCTGGCGGTGCCGTGCCAGGAGGAGCTCCGGGCGCCGCGGGGTCCGCGGGTGGGGTGCTGCTTGGGGCGGGGGCGTGTCGCCGGGGCTCGGCGGGCTTTGCCTTCGGGTGGCTGCGGTGGGAGTCGGAGAGGCGGCGGGACTGGGCGCGGAGGGCTTCGGTCTGCTGCTGGATCTCTTGCCTCATCGCCTCGATCTCGGCTCGCTGCTCGGCGAGGGCGCGGGTCAACTCTTCGTGGTCGTGCTCCAAGGCGCGGAGGGCCTCGCGCTGGGCCTGGTCGGGACCCAGCCTCTTGGCGAGACGGCGGGCGTCGGCGACGATCCTGTCGCGCTCGGCCTGAGAGAGGGCGTGGGACCGACCGGCCGCGCTCTCCTCGGCGATGCGCTTTGCCTCGCTGCGGAGATGGTCGCGATCGGCCTGGGAGAGGGCGAGCTTCGGCATCTCCTCGAGAGCGCGCTTGACCTCGGCATGGAGATGGTCGATCTCCGCCTTGGTGAGGCCGAGGTTCGGCAGCTGCCGGAGGCCGCGCATCGCCTCCGCCTGGATCTGCTTGATCTCTGCGGCGGAGAGGTGCGGCTGCTCGGCCGCGAGCTTGCGCAGCTCGGAATCGATCTCCGCCATCTCCTTCGCCGAGGGATGCAGCTGCGCGGCCATTCCCGCCAGCTCGGCGCCCAGCTCGGCGAGCTCCGCGGCCGGCAGGTCCGGTTGGTGCGCAAGGGCGGCGCGGGCGCCTGCCAGCTGGTGATTCAGATGCTCGAGCTGCTCGCCCAGCCGCCCGTCGACGTCGCGCGAGATGCGCTCCACCGCCGCGGTGATCGCCTCGATCTGCTCGCGGGACAGCGTGCTGATCTTGTCGAGTTGCGCGAGGCGAGCGGCCGCCGCGGCGAGGCGTTCGCGCTCCGCGTCCAGCTCATCAGCCGGCGCTGGCGGAGCGGCGTCCCGGGCAGTGCTGGCACCAGACGCGGACCCGGCGGCAGCCTCGGTGCTTGCGCCCGATGCCTCGGCGGCCACGGTGGATGAGGCAGGCGAAACGGAAGGCGTCGGCGCCACCGCAGCGCCGGCTGGCGAGTCTGGCGCCGGAGCGGGCGCCGCTTCGGCGGCGTTGGGCGCCTCTTGCCCCTGGGCCTGGCCCGGCGCCAGGGCCGCCATGATCATCGGGGGGCGGGCTGCGCGCCAGTTGCTGGCGTCGGCGGCGTGGGAGGCCGCGTCCGCCTTGATCGGCGAGGGTCGGGAGTCGAGAACGAATCCGCTCTCGACGTCGCCGGGATTGGCGAAGTTGCTCGCTACAGCTGCGTCCTCCGGCGCACCTCCGGCTGTGACTACTGCGGCGCCCCATGCGCAGGCGGCCGCGACGCTCGGCGCGCCTCGCCCGACCGCGGAGCTGCCGGCACAGGCGGCCGCGACGGCCGGAGCGACGCCCGGCGCGGGAGACGAACCCGCCGAGACGCCGGGAGCCGCCAAGGTCACCGCCACCAGCACCGTCGCCATGAGCACGGCGAGCTGGCGACGGACCGGTCCGTGCTCTTCCATCGGCTCTGCTGACGCCAGGGTCGCGCCGTCCAGCAGCCGGCGGATGCGATGAGCGAGCTGTGACGGGCGGTCGGCCATGCCCGGGACCGGCAGGCGGGCGGGATGGCGGGGCCGCCTGTCGGCG
>Ga0209118_1000153_pt1 | contig 45315 bp, 40 predicted proteins | sample BlaSpr_A8_Ref_M1_FD_187988 | JGI IMG/M metagenome (GOLD analysis project Ga0209118, IMG submission 187988) | Forest soil microbial communities from Thunder Bay, Ontario, Canada - Black Spruce, Ontario site 2_A8_Ref_M1 (SPAdes) (version 2) | ecosystem: Environmental > Terrestrial > Soil > Boreal... | reverse complement strand
CTTGGATCCAGGCCCGTTTGAGTCGCCTCGCGACGGACGGGCGTGAGAAATGCGGGCTAGACGCCTTCGGGGAACCCCCCGCCGCCCCTCCGGCCACTTTGCTCTTCGGCCGACGTCTACTCAGACAGGCTTCTGGCTTTCTGCGCCCGGCGCGTGGCGCCGCCGACCCCCCTGTACCGAAAGCAGCTCACCAGGTGGTCGTTGACCATGCCCACCGCTTGCATGAAGGCGTAGCAGATGGTGGGGCCGACGAAGCTGAAACCGCGTGCCTTCAGGTCGCGGCTCATGGCCCGCGACTCGGCGGTCTCCGCCGGCACCTCGGCGAGCGTCCGCCAGCGATTCTGGCGCGGCGCACCGCCGGCCAGCTCCCAGAGGTAGCGGTCGAAGCTGCCGCGCTCCTCGACCACGGCGACGAACGCGCGGGCGTTGCGCACCGCGGCCGCCACCTTGAGGCGGTTGCGGATGATCCCCGGATCGGCCAGCGCCCGGGCGATCTGGCGCTCGCCCCAGCGTGCCAGGAGGTGCGGGTCGAAGCCCGCGAACACCCGCCGGTACTCTTGCCGGCGGCGCAGGATGGTGAGCCACGACAGGCCGGCCTGGGCGCCTTCGAGGAGGAGCATCTCGAACAGCTCGCGGTCGTCGTGGACCGGCACTCCCCACTGCCGGTCGTGATAGTCGAGATAGAGCGGATCGCTGCCCGCCCAGGGGCAGCGCCGGAGACGCCGGCGAGGGTCCGCTCTCTCGCCGCCGCCGCTCTCGCCGCTCAAGCCGCTCTCGCCGGCCGCCATCCCGCTACCTCCCGCCCTGCGGCGGCCTTGCCTCGCCCCGCTCGCCTGCCGGAGGCGGGCTCGCCGGCGGCACCTTCGGCGCGGCGGGCGGGCTCCCCGGAGCCGGCCTCACCGGCGCCGCCGTTGGCGCAGCTGGCGCCATGGAGGCGGGCGCCGCGGCGTTCGCCGGCAGGGGCTTGCGCGGCAGCATGCCGGGGCGGCTCGCGGCGTCATAGAGGAACGAGGCGAGCACCACCGAGGCCTGCACGAGGTCGTCGGCGTCGAGGTGGTCGTAGACGTCGGCGTTGGTGTGGTGGGTATGGCTCGAGTAGTCGAGCTCGTCCTGGATGAACTGAAAGCCCGGCAACCCTACCCGGTCGAAAGAGACATGATCGGTCCCGCCGACGCTGCGCTGGCTGACGGTGGTCGCCCCGAGGTCCGCCAGCGGTCCAAGCCAGGCGGTGAAGATCGGCTGCACGGCGGCGTTCTCCTGCGTCGTGATGCCGCGGACGCTGCCGCTGCCGTTGTCGACGTTGAAGTAGGCCGACAGCTTCGCGTGCTCCGGCTTGACGGTCAGTGGCCCGGCGGGCTCGGCAAGCCAGGACGGGAGGGCGCCGGCGCCGCCGGCCGGCTCCGGCCGCGAGGCGAAGTGCCGCGAGACGTAGGCGGCCGATCCCAGCAGCCCCTCCTCCTCGCCGGTCCACAGCGCGACGCGGACGGTGCGGCGCGGCGCGAGGTGCAGGGCGGCCAGGATGCGCACCGCCTCCATCGCCACGGCGCAGCCGGCGGCATTGTCGGTGGCGCCGGTGCCGGCGTGCCAGGAATCGAGGTGGGCGCCGGCCATCACCACTTCGCCGCGCGGATCGCTGCCGGGGATCTCGGCGACGGTGTTGTATGCCATCGGGTCGTCGTCGTAGGTGCGCGCCTGGACGTCCACGGCGAGCTCGACCCGCTGCCCGGCGTCGAGCAGCCGCACCAGCCGGTCGTAGGGCTCGGCCGCCATCACCAGGCCGGTGACCGCCGGATCGTCGCCCTCCTTGTAGGGGCCGCCGCTCATGACTCGGATGAGTCCCCAGGGGAGCGGGCTCGCCTCGATCGAGGCCAGCGCCTTCTCCTCGACCAGGAACTTGCGCACCTGGCCGCGCAAGCGGAAGCGCTCCCGCCGCGCCTGGCGGTCGGCGGCGCTCGGACCCGAGTTGACGCGAAAGGCGGCGAGCTCGTCCAGCTTCTCGGCGGTGAAGCGCCGCGGCTCCGGCGCACCGTTGCCGGCGCCCACCGCCGCAAGGTCGACCGCCTTGTCGAGCAACACGACCTTGCCCGCCAGCTTGCCGCGGTAGCGGTCCAGGTCGCCTGCCGCGTCGATCGTCACCCGCACCGCCTCGCCGCGCACCTCGCCCTGCGTGCCCGGCGTCCAGGCCTTGGGCAGCGCCTGCAGCTGCGTCCACCGCGGCGAGGTGGCCGCCGAGGGCGCCGCGACCGCCGGTGTCGCCGTCGGCTCTTGCGGGGGGAGTGCCGCCATCGGCGACATTGCCACCACGGCCCGGCTGAACGACCAGCCGCGCCCGAAACGCCATGCCTCCAGGTGGGCGTTGGCCAGCCCCCAGGCGGCGAGCTGGCGCCGGGTCCACTCGTTGGCCTCCTTGAGCTCCGGAGTGCCGGTGAGCCGCGCGCCGATGTGGTCGGCGAGATAGGCGGCGGTGGCCAGCGCCTGCGAGCGATGGAAGCCCTCGTCGCGAATGCGGGTCACCACCTCGAGATCGACGGCCTCGCCGCCGCCGCCCCCGTCGAGGCCGGCAGCCGTGCGCGGCGCCCTGGCGGGCGAGCTCGGAGTGGACGGGGTCGCGGGCCGGCCGGCGAAGGCAGCCAGCGCTGCCGCGGCGGACAGGGCGAGAATGGCAGGTCGCAGACGGCGCATGGGGGGCCCTCCTGGTGGGCGTGAGTCCGGCGCGCATTCTACCGCCATGAGCGATTCTCGTATGATGCCGGAGCCAGGAAGAAAAGAGATCGCGATGAGGCCGATCACTGCCGCCGATTTGATGAACCCGAAGGTGCTGGCCGTGCGCGAGGACATGACGCTGCGCGAGCTGGCGGCCTACCTCATCCGCCACCAGATCACCGGCGCGCCGGTGGAGGATGGCGGCGGCCGGCTGGTCGGCGTGGTCTCGACCGTGGACATCGCCGAAGCCATGCTGGCCGGTCCAGGCGACGACGGCACCGTTGCGGACAGCGCCGGCACCGGCGCCGACCCCGGCGGCGCTGGCAGCGAGGACGAGCTCGAGGAGCCGGAAGAGCGCGGGGAGGAGGCGGAGGAGCCGGGGGATCCGGAGCTGGCGGATGACGACGTGCTGGTCCGCGACATCATGACTCCCGCCATCGATTCGGTGCCGGAGGACGCCACCGTCTCCGAGGTGGCCAGCCGCATGCTCGACAACCACGTCCACCGCCTGCTGGTCACCCGCGACGGCAGGCCGGTCGGCATCATCACCACCTCGGACCTCCTGGGCCTGCTGATCGATGAGTGAGCCGGCGCCGCCCCCGCAACCGTCGGCAGTGGAGCGCTTCCTGGCCGGGCTCGACGCCGCCGATCGCGAGCTGGTGCTGGGCCTCGACAGCCCGCGCGGCATCCAAGACTTCCTCGACTCGATCCCGTACAGCTCCGACCCGTTCTACCGCTGCCCGCGACGGGTGCTGCGCGACCGCCGCGCCCACTGTTTCGACGGCGCCCTGATGGCGGCGGCGGCGTTGCGGCGCCTGGGCTTCCCGCCGCTCGTCATCGACTTCTACGCCGAGCGCGACGACGACCACATGCTGGCGCTCTGGCAGCGCGACGGCTGTTGGGGCGCGGTGGCCAAGTCCAACTACGTCGGCCTGCGCTACCGCGAGCCCGTCTACCAGAGCCTGCGCGAGCTCGTGATGTCCTATTTCGAGAGCCATTACAACGTGCTGGGCGAGAAGACCCTGCGCGGCTTCACCGTGCCGCTCGACCTCTCGCGCCTGGACGGCCTCGCCTGGATGGAGGCCGACGACGGCCTCGAGGCGATCGCGGAGCGCCTCGACGCCCTCGACCGCACGCCGGTGGTGACCGCCGGGATGGTCGCCGGCCTCTCCCGGCTCGACCCGCTCTCGTATCGGGCGGGCATGCTCGGCACCGATCCCGCCGGCCTCTACCGCTTGACCTGAGATCCCCGGCGGGGCGTTGACAGCCCGGGGGTGCGCCAGTAACGTATGTTGCACCAATTAACGCCGAGGCGTGGTCTCAGACCGGCCGCATCCATCCGCCTGCATGGCGGGGCATCGCTCGAGAAGGAGTTGGCGCATGGGAGGTACCTGGCGGCGCATGGATTGGTCGGCTCTCGCGATCGCCGCCGCGGCCGTCGCCCTGGCGGCCGCTCCCGCGTCCGCCCAGCTGCAATTCAGCTCCGCCGACGGCGGCACCTCGCTCAAGCTGGGCGTGCTGGGCCAGCTCCAGGGCCAGGACATCGACACTCCTGACGGCAAGAAGTCGGCAAAGGACCTCTATCTCCGCCGCCTGCGGCTGATCGGGCTGTTCAAGTACGGCGACAAGCTGTCGGTGTACTTCGACACCGACGATCCGAACCTCGGCAAGGGCAACGCCGACGGCACCAAGAACGTCAACACCTCGATCTACATCCAGGACTTCGTCGTCACCTACGCCTTCGCCCACGAGCTCCAGCTCGACGGCGGCGAGATCCTGCTCGCCCAGAGCTACAACCACAACACCTCGGCCGCCCAGCTGATGCCGCTCGACTACGGTCCTTTCAGCTTCACCGAGACAGGTGCCATCCAGGGCAACGTCGGGCGCGACTACGGCGCCCAGGCTCGCGGTTACCTGGCCAGCGATCACCTCGAGTACCGTCTCGGCGTCTTCCAGGGCAACCGCGGCAAGGACGAGGTCAACGCCTTCCGCTACGCCGGGCGGCTGTCGCTATGGGTGTTCGGCGCCCAGACCGGCCTTTTCTACCGCGGCACCTCGCTGGGCAAGGTGCAAAGCATGGAGATCGGCGGCAGCTTCGACCGCCAGAAGCAGTACTCCGCCTACAGCGGCGACTTCTTCTGGGACCAGCCGTTGGGCAACGGCGACGGCATCACCCTGCAGTTCGACTACACGAAATGGGATGGCGCCAGCTTCCTCACCGCGATCCCCAAGCAGAACACCATGCTGATCGAGGCCGGCTACTACCTGGGCGCCATCAAGACCCAGCCTTATTTTCAGTACAGCACGGAAAACTTCGACGATCACGCCGCTCCCGACCAGAAGCGCACCACCTTCGGGCTGGGCTTTTTCCCTCAGGGCCACAACTCTGACGTGAAGTTCGCTTATACTCGCCTCCAAGGAACCGGACAGGTCGGCCGTAGGCAGTATCAGCTTCAATACCAGATATGGATCTGGTAGACATCTGTTGCCCTCTGGAGAGGAGAGGAGAAGGAATGCCAAAATCGACGCATGAGATGCTCGAGTCCCCCGATTTCAAGAAGCTGGTTCGTGGCAAATGGACGATCTCCATCATACTGATCATCCTGCTGTTCATCGTGTACTACGGCTACATCCTGCTGGTCGCCACCGACAAGCCCTTCCTGGCGCAGAAGATCGGCGAGTACACCACGCTCGGCATCCCGATGGGCGTAGGCGTCATCGTGGCCGCCTGGGTGCTCACCGCCATCTATGTCGTATGGGCCAACCGCGTCCACGACGTCGAGGTGAGCCGCCTGCTGGACGAGCTCAAGAAGTGACCGGAAAGGAGCCGACATGAACGCTGCGCAAACTGCGATAGGGACTCCGACAACCTCCGCCATCCTCTTCTTTATCCTCATCGCCGCGGTGACCCTGGGCATCACCTACTGGGCCGCCAAGCGGACGCGCTCGGCGAAGGAGTTCTATGCCGCCGGGCGCACGGTGAGCGCACTCCAGAACGGCCTCGCCCTATCCGGCGACTACATGAGCGCCGCCTCCTTCCTGGGCATCGCCGGGATGGTGTCGCTCAAGGGCTACGACGGCATGATCTACGCCACCGGCTGGCTGGTGGGCTGGCCGGCCCTGATGTTCCTGATCGCCGGGCCGTTGCGCAATCTCGGCAAGTACACCTTCGCCGACGTCGTGGCCTTCCGGCTGCGTCAGACGCCGGTGCGCGTCGCGGCGGCGATCGGCGGCGTCCTCACCGTGCTGACCTACGCCGTCGCCCAGATGGTGGGTGCGGGCACCCTCATCCATCTGATGTTCGGCTGGCCCTACGAATATTGCGTGCTGATCGTCGGCGCGGTGATGATGGCCTACGTACTGTTCGGCGGCATGATCGCCACCACCTGGGTGCAGATCGTCAAGGCGGTGCTGCTGCTCGGCGGCGTCAGCGTCCTGATGCTGATGGTGCTGGCCCAGTTCGGCTTCAGCCCCGGCGAGCTCTACCAGACGGTGTCGCAGAAGCTCGGGCAGAAGGCGCTCGAGCCGGGGGGACTGGTCACCAGCTCGCTCGACGCCGTCTCCCTGGGCCTCGCCCTGATGTTCGGGCTGCTCGGCCTGCCGCACATCCTGATGCGCTTCTACACCGTGCCGGACGCCAAGGCGGCCCGCAAGTCGGTGCTCTACGCCACCGGCTTCATCGGCTACTTCTACATCATCATCCCGATCGTCGGCTTCGGCGCCTCGGTGCTGGTCGGCCGCGACCTCATCACCAAGATCGACAAGGGAGGCAACATGGCGGCGCCGCTGCTCGCCGAGGTGCTGGGCGGCACGCCGTTCCTGGGCTTCATCGCGGCCGTGGCCTTCGCCACGATCCTGGCCGTGGTGGCGGGCCTCACCCTGGCCGGCGCCTCGGCGCTGTCGCACGACATCTATCTCAACGTGGTGAAGAAGGGCGTTGCCACCGAGCAGCAGCAGGTGCGGGTGGCGAAGGTTTCCACCGTGATATTCGGCATCTTCGCCGTGTTGCTCGGCGTGGTGTTCAAGGGCCTGAACGTCGCCTTCATGGTCGGCTTGACTTTCTCCATCGCGTGCAGCGCCAACTTCCCGGCCCTCCTGATGTCGATCGTCTGGAAGCGCTTCACCACCGCCGGTGCGGTGTGGTCGATCTTGAGCGGCACCTTCCTGTCGATCTTCCTGATCATCGTCAGCCCAACGGTGTGGGTCGACCTGCTGCACCACAAGGAGGCGCTGTTCCCACTCAGGAACCCGGCCATCATCTCGATGACCGCTGCCTTCGTGATCGGCATCCTGGTCTCGCTCGCCACCCGCGAACCGTCGGCCGAGGCCATGTTCGAGGACGAGAAGCTCCGCACCTACCTGGCGGTCGGCGCCGAGTAGACGCCAGACAGCCGACCGCAGATCCCGCCGGTCAGCCGGCCGCGCCGGGAGAGGTCACAGCGATGTGATCCTCCCGGCGCGTCTGCGAATGGCGCTCACAGCGCCCGCAGGACGGCCGCGGCGCCGCTGCCCGTCACCTCGCCCGGGACGTCGGTTTCGAGGCTGCGGATCACACCGTCCTCGATGATCGCGGCATAGCGCTGAGAGCGGATGCCAAGACCGGCCGGCCGCAAGTCGGCCTCGAGACCCATGGCGCGGGCCAGATCGCCGTTGCCGTCCGCCAGCAGTGCGATCTTGCCGCCGGTGCCGTGCTCCCGTCCCCAGGCCCGCAGCACGTGGATGTCGTTGACCGCCGTGCAGGCCACCAGGTCGACGCCGCGGGCCTTGATCTCGTCCGCCAGCTCGACGAACCCCGGCAGGTGCTTGGTCGAGCAGGTCCCGGTGAACGCCCCCGGCACTCCGAACAGGACCACCTTCTTGCCTCGGAACAGCTCGGCGGTCGAGACGTCGCGAACCCCTTCCTCGGTGATGGTCTTGAGCTTGACGTCCGGAATCCTCTCTCCAATCGCGATCGCCATCGGCTTCGCCCCTCCGACTGCCGTACCGGCCCGCGGGCGGCATGCCCGGTCCGCGTCGGTTCCTAACCTTGCCGCCAGATCATTTTATTGCCCCTGGTTTTGTTGCCAATCGTTCGCCCTATACTCGCGCGCGATATGAACTCGCACCGGCGGTCAAGGGAAGCGCCGCCGCCGCCCGATCCGGACCAGGGTCTGTGGCGGGGCCGGTCGGTGGCGCGGCGTCACGTCTCGCCCGACGGCATGATCGTGCTGGTGGGGCGCACCGCCGCCGACAACGACGTGCTCAGCCTGCAGCTGGGAGCGCCGCGCGATTTCTGGCTGCACGTCGCCGGCGGATCGGGGTCGCACGTGGTGGTGCGCAACCCGCAGGGGCTGGAACGGCTCCCGCGCGAGACCGAGCGGCTGGCCGCGGCGCTCGCCGCGAGGTACTCGAAGGCCCGCCGCGGCGGCCGGGTGGCCGTGCACCTGACGACCTGTGCGGAGGTGAGCAAGCCGCGCGGCCTGCCCCCGGGCCAGGTGGTCCTGGGGCGCTACCGCACGGTGCATGCGGAACCTTCGGGGAACCCCCCCGGCCGGGCCGAGGGCGGCTGATCCCTCCGGCCTCTGGTTGGGCGAGGGTGGTCGATGCGGGTCTCGAGGACTGCGGTGGCTCGCCCAAACGGCCGCCGGAGGGATCAGCCGCCCGCGGCCCTTCCTCCGCCCCTGCGGTCGTGGTGCTCTACTGCCAGCGTTTACTCAGAGAGGCCCGTGACCCAGAAGTGGCCAGCGGGGTACCTCGAACGTCTTCCGGCGCTCAGGCGCGGTGATCGCTGGGGCGTCGGGGGCGCTAGGGGGCTAGACTGGTTCGTCCTCTGGGGGGGTCGCTTCTTCGGGCAGGTCCGCGATCTTCACCTCGCGCACCGCTTCGCTCCAGTCGATGGTGGGGTCCTCGAGCGGGTTGTCGACCCGCACCGTGGATACTTTCTTCTGTTCCCGCCGCTCCGCCCGCTTCGCCAGCTTCTCCTGCGCCTGCTGCATCCGCGCACGCTCGCGCTGCCGCCGGGCCATCGATGCCTGATTGGATGCCATCCCTCTCTCCTGTCGTACTCCCGCGACCCGCGGCCCGTGCTCCACGGCGACCTCGCGGTGACTGTGACGATCCCGTATCTTACCAGACCGTGACAGCCTGTCACGCGCTTCCTGACACCCGCGCCCGCTCGCGCCGGTCGCCGGCGGCAAGCAGCCGCCGGGAAAAAAGAGCCCGGCCCGGGGTGGCGAGGGATGCGCGCGGTCCGCCGACCTCGCGCTCGCCGCGGGGAGGAGACAGGTCCTCGGCCTGGCGGGGGGTTCCCCGGAAGGCTACGGCTTGGGCGGCGGCGGCTTGAGGACCGCGGCCACCGGTATCGAGCGGGCGCCGTCGACGCCGACCGCGCGCACGGCGAAGAAATGGTTGTCGGTCGAGACCCCGGTCAGGATCACCTCGGCGTCGTGGGCGCCGAGCTCGCCTGCCGCGACCGCCGCCGCCGGCCCGTCGGCGGCGGGCGGGACCGCCTGGTACACGGTCCAGCGCGGATCGGTGGTCTCGCGCCACAACACCTCGAAACCGGCGCGCCGAGGGTCCGGGGCCGCGGTCCACGACAGGCGGGCGCTCGGCGTCACGCCTCCGGCGACCGTCACCTCGCCGGGAGCCGCCGGCGCCAGCGCCAGCTGCCGCAGCGTCTCGGCGTTGATCCGTGCCACGTCGCCGAGGAACGAGAAGTCGAGGAACTTCACCAGGTCGCCATATTCGCGCCCGCCCTCGATGCGCGGCGTCTGATGCTCGTGGGCGTAGTCCTCGAGCGGCTCGGTGAAGCGCACGGCAGGCATCCCGGCTTCGACGAAGGGCCGGTGGTCGCCGCCCCGACCCAGCCGGTCGAGGCGGAAGATCAACCGCACCGCGTCACGGCCCGCGATCTCCTCGACGGCGCGGGCCAGGTCGCGCGACGGCGAGTCCACCCCGTCCGGACCGCCGCCCGAGAACAGGCGCACCCGGTGCGGCCCCCCCGGCGCGAAGTCGGCGCCGACGATGTCGTTGTCGAGGAAGCCGCCGATCCGGTAGCCGTTCTCCTTCAGGTAGTCGCGCAGCCGGGTGCCGCCGAGCAGGCCCTGCTCCTCGCCGGAGACCGCGGCGAAGAGCAGCGTCGCCCGGTAGTGCTTGCCGGGGTCGCCGGCGAGCAGGCGGGCGCACTCGATGGCCACGGCCACGCCCGAGGCGTCGTCGTCGGCGCCGGGCGCGTCGGCGACCGGATCGACCACCGACGTCGGCATCGAGTCGAAATGCCCGGAGACCAGGAACACGGTCGTGGCCAGCGCCGGGTCGCTGCCGGGCAGAAACGCCAGCACGTTCTCGAGCGGCGCCGGCTTGCCGCCGGTGCGCGGGCTCTCCGCCGAGAAACGGTCGACTTTCACCTGCAGGCGTCCGCCGCTGGCGCGGGCGATCGCCTGGAAGCGCGCCAGCACGCGGTCACGGCCACAGCCGATGCCGCGGCGCGGATCGGTCCACGACGACAGCGACTGCCGCGTGCCGCAGGCCGCCAGCTCCTCGACGATGGCACGCAGCGCCGCCTTGTCGACGGCGCCGCGCGGAATGGCGCCTCCCACCCCCGCGGGCACCGCTGGCGCCGTCAGCCGCGCCGGCGGCCGCCCCTGAGGCGGCTCGGCGGGGTCCCGCCCGGGTCCGTCTCCCGCGGCCGGCGCCGCGGCCCCCGCGGCGAAGGCCGCCGCCGGCAGCTGGCAGAGCAGCGCGGCGGCCGCGAGCAGCAACCGCGACCGCCTCGACACTGGGCTTCCCCGCCGGACCGGCTCAAGGGTCACGGCAGCGCCCTGGCGCCGGGCATCGGAGGCGTCGGCCTCGTCGCCCGCGTCGGTCGCGTCGACCGCGTCGATCTCGCCATGGCCGCCTGCGCCGCTTGCTGGGCGGTCTCGGCCTTGGCGGTCAGCGCGATGAACTCCGGGTCGTCCTTGAGGGCGGTGAACACGATGTCCTCGCGCGCCTCCTTCATCTCCTTGGCGCGCACCGCGTCGAAGCGCTCGTAGTCGTAGAAGTGGCGGTGCAGCAGCGCCAGCGCCTCGGCGCGGTGGCCGAGCAGGCTGTGGATCGCCGCCAGGTTGTAGGAAGCGGCGAGCAGGTCCTCGTTGGCATGCGCGATGCGCAGCGCTTCCTCGCGCCGCCCGTCCTCCGCGATGAAGGCGGCGACGAAGATCTGGGTGTACGGGTCGTCGGGGTCCAGCGCCAGCGCCCTCTCGGCAAAGCCCTGCGCCTTCTCGACCTGGCCTTCCGAGTTCCAGTAGACCGCCAGGTTGCGGTAGGCCAGGGGCAGCGGATAGGTGGCGATCGACTGCTCGATCAGCGACAGGCCGCGGGCGAAGTCGCCGGCATGGATGGTCATCTTGCCCAGGCCGTGCAGCGCCACCGCCCGCGAGATCGGGTCGGCGGGCATGGCGAGGATCTGCTCGAAGGTGCGGCGCGCCGCCACCCAGTCGCCGAGGTGATGGCGGTAGAGCTCGCCGAGATAGCGCAGCGGCACCGGGTCCGCCGGATCGAAGCGGTGAGCGCGGGCATAGAGCGCGCGCGCCTCGAGGTAGCGGCCGGTGTCCTCCGCCGCCAGGCCGGCGTTCATCGTGCGCTCGATGCGCTGGCTGCGCCCCCTGCCGGCATCGGTCGTGAGGGTCGCCGTGGCCGACCCCGGCGCCGGTGACGACGGCGAGCCGAGCCATCCCACGGTGTCCGGGGGCACCGGGCGGCCAAGCTTCTTGAGCGCCTCGGCTGCCTTCTTGGGGATCCTGCCCGGGACCAGGCAGCGCGCCGCCCACACCTGCTGGTAGAGCGCCACGGCGCCGTCGCGGTCGCCCTGCTGCTCCTTGGCGCGGGCGGTCTCGATCTGGCGGTCGAGCGCCGCCTCGCGGCTCCTGAGCGCTCCGCCCACCAGCTTCTCGACCTGCGAGGCCTTGAGGTTGGGGCCGGAGTTGGCGGCCACCCGGCCCAGCTCCTTGCCGCCCGCCTCCGCCAGCACCACGTAGGGACCGGCGCCGCCGGGGAAGCGGCCGCGCAGCTCGGCGTTGTCGGAGGCCACCAGGGCCAGGGTCACGCAGCGCGCGGTCAGCAGGGTCAGCTGCCGCGACGCCTTGAGCTCGGAAGCGTTGGCCTCCCGCTGCGAGGTCGGGAACCAGTACACCACCAGGTTGTCGGCCGGCGCGCCGGCGGGAGCGGCCAGCGGCGGTGGCACGGCCTCGCCGTTGTGCACCACGCTCCAGGGCACCTGGTAGGTCTCGCCGAGCGGCCCGGGCACGTCGCGCCGCCCCAGCTCGTCATTGCTGCCGACGCTGGAACCGATGCCGCTGCGAACGCCGCCCATGCCGCCGCCCCCGCCACCGCCGCAGGTCGCGGCCAGCGGCGGCGCGCCGAGCGCCGCGAGGACCACCAGGACAAGCAAGCATCGGGACGTACGCATCATGGATCTCCTAAGGTGGCCATCGGTCGCCATCCGAGCGCCGGTCAAGAGCAATCGCCGTCGAGTATAGACCGCATCCAGCGGCGCGAAGGGCTATACTCGCCGCTCGCCGGACCATGACCGCCCCTTCCTCCCTGCCGCCGCTGCTTTACCTCGGCTCCGACGAGGTCGAGAGCCTGCTGCCGATGGGGGAGTGCATCGCCTTGATGGAGGGGGTGCTGCGCGACCTGGCGCTGGGCGCTGGGGTGCAGCCGCTGCGCAGCGTGATGCGGCTCGACGGGCGTCCCGGCCTGCTGGGAATCATGCCGGGACAGATCCAGGTGGCCGGCGCACCCGGCTCCGCCGGCCAGCCGCCCGCGAGGCCAGCCGGGGCAGCCGGCAGACCGGCGGCGGGGGTCACCGAGGCAGGGGTGGCCGGCGCGGTGCCCGGCGGAGCGGCCGGCGTGGCGTCCGGCGGATCGTCCGACGGTTCGTCCGTGAGCGTTGCCGGTGTCAAGGTGGTGAGCATCTTTCCGGGCAACCGCGAGCGCGGCGACGAGTCCCACTTCGGCGCCGTGCTGCTGTTCGAGACCGAGACCGGCAGGCCGATCGCCTACCTCGATGCCGCCGCCATCACCGCCATCCGCACCGCCGCGGTCAGCGCGGTGGCGACCCGCCTGCTGGCGCGCTTCGACGCCGGCGAGCTGGCGCTGCTCGGCGCCGGCGTCCAGGCCCGCACCCACCTCGCAGCGCTGCGCGAGGTCCGCGAGCTGCGCCGGGTGCGAGTGTGGAGCCGCCGTCCGGAGAGCGCCCGGCGTTTCGCTGCCGAGGAAAGCGCCCGCCACCGCTTGCCGGTCGAGGCGGCGCCTTCGGCGGCGGCGGCGGTCGCCGGCGCCGACCTCGTGTGCACCATCACCGCCTCCCGCGAGCCGGTGCTGGCCGGCGAGTGGCTCTCGCCGGGCGTCCACGTCAACGCCGTCGGCGCCAGCGCCGCCGCGGCGCGCGAGCTCGACAGTGCGGCGGTCGCCCGCGCCCGCCTGTTCGTCGACCGCCGCGAGTCGACGATCAACGAATCGGGCGATTTCCTCGTCCCGTTGCGCGAGGGCGTCATCGCCGAGGACCACATCCAGGGCGAGATCGGCGACCTGCTGCTCGGCCGGATCCCCGGCCGCCGCTCCGCCTCCGAGATCACTCTGTTCAAGTCGCTCGGCCTCGCCGTCGAGGACCTCGCCGCCGCCCATCACGTATATCGCCAGGCCGTGGCCCAGGGCCGCGGCATCCGCCTCGATGCCGCGGCGGCGGGCAGGAGCGGCCGCTGACCGGCCTCGACGCCCTGTCCGCCGAGCCGGGGTACCTCGAGAGCGCCCGATGACCGTCACCCGGAGCAGCGATCTCCGAGCCCCTTCTCTCGACGAGATCCGCGCCGCCCGCGAGCGCCTCGCCGGGATCGCCCTCCGGACGCCGCTGCTGCGCCTCGAGTGGGAGGGGGGACCCGCCGCCGCCGAGATCTACGTCAAGCTCGAGAACCTGCAGCCGATCGGCTCTTTCAAGCTGCGCGGCGCCGGCAATGCCATGCTGCAGGCCGGCCGCGAGCGGCTGGCCGCAGGGGTCTACACCGCGAGCGCCGGCAACATGGCGCAGGGCGTCGCCTGGAGCGCCCGCCGCCTGGGCGTCGCCGCCACCGCGATCGTGCCCGACCATGCTCCGGCCACCAAGCTGGCTGCCATCGAACGCCTCGGCGGCACCGTGGTGAAGGTGCCGTTCGAGCGCTGGTGGCAGGTCCTCGCCGAGCATCGCTATCCGGGTATGGCCGGCCTCTTCATCCACCCGGTCAGCGACACCGCGGTGATGGCGGGCAACGGCACCATCGGGCTCGAGATCCTCGAGCAGCTTCCCGAGCTGGACCTGGTGCTGGTGCCGTTCGGCGGTGGCGGGCTGTCATGCGGGATCGCCGCCGCGCTGCGCGAGCTGCGCCCCGCCGCCTCGGTCTATGGCTGCGAGGTGACCACCGCGGCGCCGCTCGCGGCGTCCTTGGCCGCCGGCGCGCCGCGACCCGTCGACTACCAGCCCAGCTTCGTCGACGGGATCGGTGGCAAGACCCTGCTGCCCGAGATGTGGCCCGTCGTGAGCGGCCTGCTCGCCGGCTCCCGGGTCGTCTCCCTGGGCGCGGTGGCGGCCGCCGTGCGCCTGCTGGCCGAGCGCCACCGGGTCATCGCCGAAGGCGCCGGCGCTACCGCCGTGGCCGCCGCCATGGCCATGGCCGCCGAAGCGCCGAGCAAGAAGATCGTCTGCATCGTCTCGGGCGGCAACATCGACAACGCCAAGCTGGCGACCATCCTGGCCGGCGGCGTGCCGTGAACCCGTGCGGACGGCGTCGCGGGTCTGACGCCGGCTCCGAGACCAGCCCGTTTCCGATCCGCCTCGGGATCCGGCGATCGCGCGGCCGAGCGTTGACGATCGCCGGTCTCTGTCTCGCGGCCACCGGCTGCCAGCTCCGTCCCGCGGTCGCACCCCTGAGCCAGAGCTTCGACGCGAAAGGCGTTCGCATCCACTTCCTGGTGCAGGGAAGTGGGGAGCCGGTGGTGCTGATCCATGGGCTGTATGCGAGCGCCGCTCTCAACTGGCAGCTCCCGGGCACTCTCGCCGCGCTCGCCCGCACCCATCGGGTCATCGCGCTCGATCTGCCCGGACACGGACTCTCGGACAAACCCCGCAACGCGGCGGCCTACGGTCTGCAGATGGTCGAAGACGTGGCGCTGCTGCTCGATCATCTGCAGATCCGGGCGGTGCACGTGATCGGCTATTCGCTGGGCGGCATGATCGCCCTGAAGCTCATCTCCATCCATCCTGACCGCGTCTTGTCCGGCGTCCTCGGCGGCATGGGGTGGATGCAGGAGGGCGGCGCCGCGCAAAGGATGTGGCGGCGCCCGCTCACACGGCCACCGGGCCCGGCGCCGAGCGTCTGTGTCGGGAGCATCGGCGACCTGGCCCTGACCAGGGCGGAGCTGCTGGCGATCCGCGTGCCGGTGGAAGTGCTGATCGGCGACCGTGACGGCGTGTACGACCTCTACGTCCTGCCGCTGCGTACGGCGCGGCCGGACTGGCCGGTCGTGCGGATCAGGAAGTCCGGGCATCTGGACCTCTTCCTGAGAGACCAGTTCAAGCAGGATCTCGTAAGGTGGCTGGACCGCCCGAGGTGACCAGCAGGTCGGGGGGCGGGTCTCGGGGCCGCGGCCGGGAGCCGCCGACCTCCGCCGACGGCGGTAACGGGTCGAGTCCTACGTCCGCCGGGGCCGCCGCGATGGTCCGCATCGACGCATCGGCCGGCACGCGGCTGCACGCGGACAGCACCTGGCGGCCCGCCAACCTTCTGGCATACCTGGCGGCCCACGAGGAGCGGCTTCGCGATTTTGACCCCACGGACCAGGACTGCGTCCGCGAGCTGGTGGAGGCCTTCAGGGACAGGTCCCAGGGCGGGAAACCGACCCCCGCTTGTGCCTCGGCGACGCGAGCGGTGCCGGCGCCACCGGCGTTCTGTGGACCGCCGTGAGCCGCCGTACGATCCGCGCGTGGCGGGACCAGGCCTTCTGACACAGTAGTATTACTTTAGACGGCCACGCCTTCGACGACGCTCATCGGCCCGGGCGTGGCTACCACCCGGCGCAGCCGCATCCCCGTCTGCTCGAACAGGCGCGCATACTCTGCATGCCCGCGCTCGCGCCCGCCGGAGCAGACGACCATCATCTGCAGGTCGGAGAGCGGGCCGATCCCGCGGGTGGAGTCGGCCTCGACCACCACCTCGACCACCAGCACCCGTTGCCCGGGCCGCATCACCCGCCGGCAGTTGTCGAGGATGCGCGCCGCGCGCTGGTCGTCCCAGTCGTGGAGGACGTTCTTGAGCAGGTAGGCGTCGCAGCCCGCGGGCACCGCGTCGAAGAAGCTGCCGGCCTGAAGCTCGACGCGCTCGACCACTCCCCTGGCGGCCAGGAAGGAACGCGCCGTGGCCAGCACGCTGCCGGCGTCGAGCAGCACCGCCGCGAGATGCGGGTGGCGCAGCAGCACCTCGGCCAGCAGGTCGCCGTGCCCGCCGCCCACGTCGCACAGCCGCCGCACCTCGCCGAACGGGTAGGCCGTCGCGACCCCCGGCGCGTACAGCCGGGTCATGCCCACCATGGTGCCGGCGAACGCCTCGCGCTCTTCGGGGTGATGCTCGAACCAGTTCCAGGTGCTCATTCCGTGCACGCGCTCGAAGGCGCTCTCCCCGGCGGCGAGCGTGCGCTCGATCTCTCCCCACGCCCGCTGCTGCGATTCAGAGCCGAAGTAGAGCGCGCTGTCGCGCAGCGAGACCGCCGCCTCCGGCAGCAGCGCCAGCGACAGCCGGTTGTTGCGGAACCGCCCGTCTCGCTGCCGGGTGAACACCCCAAGCGTCGCCAGCCCGCGCAGCACCCGCCGCAGGCTCTCCGCCTCGACGCCCGCCCGCGCCGCCAGCTCCTCGGCGCTCGCCGGCCCCGCCGCCAGCAGCTCGGCGAGCCGCAGCCGCGCCGCCGCCCGCAGCAGGTGCGTCTGCATGTAGCCGCAGATCTGCTCGAACAGCGCCACCGGCGCCGGCACCGCCAAGTCCGCCGCCGCCCGCAGCATCCAGCGCAGCCGCATCGCCGCCGCCACCAGGAACCGCGGCGGCGACCGCCGCGGCCGGGTCTGGCTCAGGCCGCCGCCCCTGGCGCCGCCGCGGCCTGTACCGCGCTGTCCGCCGGGGCCGCCGGCGTCGCCGGCGGGTTATGGATCGCCACGGCCAGCTTGCCGTCCTCGACGTCGACGACCAGCCGCGCGCCGTCGTGCACCTCGCCGGCGATCAGGGCCCGGCCGATGCGCGACTCGAGCTGGTGCTGCAGGAAGCGCTTCAACGGCCGCGCCCCGTACACCGGGTCGAATCCCTGCCGCGCCACTAGCTCCCGCGCCGCGTCGGTCAGCTCGAGGTGCACGCCGCGGCCGTCCAGCCGCCGCCTCAGGTCCTCGGTCTGCAAATCGACGATGCGCTTGATCTCGGGCAGGGTCAGCGGCTTGAACAGCACGATGTCGTCCACCCGGTTCAGGAACTCAGGGCGGAAATGCGCCCGCAGCTCGCGCAGCACCGCGTTGCGCGCCGCCTCGGTGATCTCGCCGCGGGCGGTGACGCCTTCGAGCAGCAGGTGCGACCCGATGTTGGAGGTCATGATGATCACCGTGTTCTTGAAGTCCACGGTGTGTCCCTGCGCGTCGGTGACCCGCCCGTCGTCGAGGACCTGCAGCAGCACGTTGAAGACGTCGCGGTGGGCCTTCTCGATCTCGTCGAACAGGATCACCGAATAGGGCTTGCGCCGCACCGCCTCGGTCAGCTGCCCGCCCTCCTCGTAGCCGATGTATCCCGGCGGCGCGCCGATCAATCGCGACACGGTGTGACGCTCCATGTACTCGCTCATGTCGATGCGGATCATGTTCTCCTCGCTGTCGAACAGCGACTGCGCGAGGGTCTTGGCGAGCTCCGTCTTGCCCACCCCGGTCGGCCCGAGGAAGATGAATGAGCCGATCGGCCGCCGCGGGTCCTTGATCCCCGAGCGCGCGCGGATCACGGCGTCGGCAACGAGTTGCACCGCCTCGTCCTGGCCGACCACTCGCTGGTGCAGGATCTCGTCGAGCCGCAGCAGCTTGTCGCGCTCGCCCTCGACCAGCCGCGTCACCGGGATGCCGGTCCAGCGCGACACGATCTCCGCCACCTCGTCCTCGGTCACCTCCTCGCGCAGCAACTGCCCGCCGCCGCTCTGCTTGCCGGCGATGCGCGCGTCCTGCTCGCGCAGCTGCCGCTCCAGCTCGGGCAGCCGCCCGTGGCGCAGCTCGGCGGCGCGATTGAGGTCGTACTGCCGCTCCGCCTCCTCGATCTCCTGGCGCAATTTCTCGATCTGCTCGCGCAGCGCACGCACCTGCTGGATGGCCTGCTTCTCGGTCTCCCATTGCGCGCGCATGGCGCTCGCCCGCTCGCGCAGGTCGGCCAGCTCGCGCCGCAGGTCAAGGAGCCGCTCCTTGCTCGCCTTGTCCTTCTCCTTCTTGAGCGCCGCCTCCTCGATCTCGAGCTGCATCACCCGCCGCGTCACCTCGTCGAGCTCCTGCGGCATCGAATCGATCTCGGTGCGGATCATCGCGCACGCCTCGTCCACCAGGTCGATCGCCTTGTCCGGCAGGAAGCGATCGGTGATGTAGCGGTTCGACAGCACCGCCGCCGCCACCAGCGCGTTGTCCTGGATGCGCACCCCGTGATGCACCTCGAAGCGCTCGCGCAGACCGCGCAGGATCGACACCGTGTCCTCGACCGTCGGCGGATCGACCATCACCGGCTGGAAGCGCCGCTCGAGCGCCGCGTCCTTCTCGACGTGCTTGCGATACTCGTCGAGGGTCGTGGCGCCGATGCAGTGCAGCTCGCCGCGCGCCAGCATCGGCTTGAGCAGGTTGCCGGCGTCGGGCGACCCCTCGGTCTTGCCGGCGCCGACGATGGTATGGATCTCGTCGATGAACAGCAGCACCCGCCCCTCGCTCTGCTTGATCTCGTTGAGCACCGCCTTCAGGCGCTCCTCGAACTCGCCGCGGTACTTGGCGCCGGCCAGGAGCGATCCCATGTCGAGCGAGAAGATGGCGCGGTCCTTCAACCACTCGGGCACGTCGCCGCGCACGATGCGCTGCGCCAACCCCTCGACGATCGCGGTCTTGCCGACCCCCGGCTCGCCGATCAGCACCGGGTTGTTCTTGGTCTTGCGCGACAGGATGCGGATCACCCGCCGGATCTCGGCGTCGCGGCCGATCACCGGATCGAGCTTGTTGCGCCGCGCTTCGGCGACCAGCTCGGTGCCGTACTTCGAGAGCGCCTCGTAAGCGCCTTCCGGAGACGCGCTGGTGACGCGCTGATTGCCGCGCACCGCGGTGAGCGCGGCGAGGAAGCTGTCGCGCGTAACGTGATGCCGCGCGAGCAGGCGTCCGGCCGGGCTGCCCGTTCCTTCCTCGATCAGCGCCAGCAGCAGGTGCTCGACCGAGACATACTCGTCGCGCAGCCGCTTGGCCTCGTCCTCGGCGCGCAGGAACGCCTGCTGCAACCGCTGGGTGAGGTAGATCTTGCCGGCCTCGGCCCCGGGGCCGGAGACGCTGGGCCGCCGCGCCAGCTCGTGCTCGATCTCCGACCGCAGCGCCGCGACCGGCACGTCCATGCGCGCCAGCAGCCGCGGTACCAGCCCCTCCTGCTGCTCGAGCAACGCCAGCAGCAGGTGATCGCTGTCGACCTCCTGGTGGCCGTGGCGCAGCGCCAGCCCCTGCGCGCTCTGCAGCGCCTCCTGCGATTTCTGGGTCATGCGATTGATGTCCATATTCACCTTCCCTCAGCCTGGCCGCGCCTGGAAAGTCGAGGCGTCGCGCAGCTGCTCGAACAGCTCTCGTTCCCGCTCGCTCAGGTGTTCCGGCACCACCACCTTGATCTCGGCGTACAGGTCGCCACGCTCGCGCTGCCCCACCCCCTGCCGCGGCAGGCCGCGCCCGCGCAGCCGGATCTTGCGGCCTGTCGACGAGCCGGCCGGCACCCGGACCCGCACGCTGCCCTCCGGCGTCTCGACCTGCGCCTCCGTCCCCAAGGCCGCCTCCCAGGGAGCCACCGCCAGCGGCGTGTAGAGGTCGCTCCCATCGATGCGGAACCGCGGGTCGGGCGCCACCTCGATGCGCAAGTAGAGGTCGCCGCGCTCGCCGCCGTCGCTGCCGCCCAGGCCGCGCCCGGCAAGCCGGATGCGCTGGCCGCCGCGCACGCCCGCCGGGATCTTGACCGACACGCTCTTGCGCTCGGCGGTGACCGGATCGGCGTAGGTGAACTGATGGGTGCCGCCGCGCAGCGCCTCCGCGAGCGTGAGCGAGATCGTTGCCTCGGCATCGGCGCCCGGCCGGGGACGGAACTCCACTCCCCCCATATCGCCGAACGGCGACCGCCTGCCCCCCCTGACGCCGGCGCTGCCGAAGAGCATCTCGAAGAACGAGCTGAACCCCTCGCCGCCGCCCAGGTCCTGGAAGTCGAAGCCGCCCGCGCCCCCCGGCCTGCCGGTGCCGCCCATGCCGCCGAAGTCGAATCCCTGCCACTCCGGCGGGATGCCGCCACTCTGTTTCCAGGCGGCCCCGAACTGGTCGTATTTCTTGCGCTTCTCGGGGTCCTTGAGAACCTCGTACGCCTCGCCGATCTCCTTGAACCGGCGCTCGGAGTCCGGGTTCTTGTTGACGTCCGGGTGGAACTTGCGGGCGAGCTTGCGGTAGGCCTTCTGGATCTCCTCCCGCGAGGCATCCTTCTTGACCTTGAGGGTTTCGTAGTAGTCCTTGTATTCCAAGGGAATCGATCTCCTCCCCGTCTACCGCCGCCCCGGAGCGTCCAGGCAGGCGCGCCCCGCCTTGGCTCGACCTCACCTCCCGCTCCTGGTGGTCGAAGCAGAAGCTTGAGTGCTCAGCACTCACATTGTAGAACGAGTCTACCGGTTTTGCCATTCCCCCCGTGGCGGGGGGTGGATGGGGGCGATGGAGGGACCAGAAGGAAGGCGGCTGGGGCTTCCTGGTCGCCCTACCGCCTGCGGCGGCAACGGTGCGCCGAGGCCCCGCCGGGCCGCGGACAGAGCTCAGTGGGGCCCCGCGAATTCAAAGTGGGCGGCACAGTGGCGTCTAAGGCCGGGCCGCTCAGGGCGGGGTGAAACCGAAGTGCTCGTAGTTCTTGGCGATGAAAGCCTTCCACTTGTCGGGCACTTCTTCCAGCGTATAGATGGCTTGCACCGGGCAGGCGTCGATACAGAGGCCGCAGTCGATGCACTCTTCCGGGTGGATGTAAAGCATCTCCCAGTCCTCGTTCTTGCCGTAGATGCAGTCCACCGGGCACACATCGACGCAGGCCGTATCTTTCACGCCGATGCAGGGTTCGGTGATGATGTGGGTCATTACCCCTCCTTAGGGTCTCGGGTCTCGTGCCGGCGAAGTATGCCTGCCCGCCCTGCATTATACCGTGCTGAATCGTGCCCGGCGGCGGTCGGCGCGGCCGGGCGGCGGGCGCGGCCGGAGGACGCCCCGTGCCGAACCCGGCGCTTCTTGCCCGCCGCTGGCCCTTCACCGCGCTCAAGGCCGGTCTTCCCGGCCGGGGGCAGCCGCCTCCTCGGCGAAGGCGCGGTCGAACGCTGCAATGGTCATCGTGATCTCGGGCTCGCCGTGCGCGGTGGAGAGAAAGAAGGTCTCGTAGGGCGAGGGCGGCAGGTGGACCCCCTGGCGCAGCAGGGCATGGAACACCCTTGCGAAGCGAGCCCGGTCACTGGCGTCGACGTCGTCCAGGCGGCGCACCGGCGAGCCGGTGAAGAAGAGCCCCAGCATCGAGCCCTGGCGCTGCACCTGGCAGGGGATGCCGTGGCGTGCGGCCGCCTGCTCGATCCCGGCCTGCAGATGGGCGCCGGCGCTCTCCAGCCGGCGGTAGGCCTCGCCGCCGCCGGCCGCCAGCTCGCCGAGGGCCGCGCTGCCCGCCGCGACCGCCAGCGGGTTGCCGGAGAGCGTCCCCGCCTGGTAGACGGGTCCGGTGGGCGCCATCTGGCGCATCAGGTCGCGGTGGCCGCCATAGGCGGCAAGCGGCAGGCCGCCGCCGATCACCTTGCCGAGAGTAGTCAGGTCGGGAGGAATGCCGAGCATGGTCTGCGCCCCGCCCCAGGCCACCCTGAAGCCGGTCATCACCTCGTCGAAGATCAGCAGCGCGCCGGACGAGTCACAGAGCCGCCGCAAGCCCGGCAGGAGCTCCGGCAGCGGCGGCACCAGGCCCATGTTGCCCGCCACCGGCTCGACGATCACCGCGGCGATCTCGCCGCCGTGGGCCGCGAACAGCGCCTCCACCGCGGCCAGGTCGTTGAACGGCGCCAGCAGCGTGTCGGCGGTCACCGCCTCCGGCACGCCCGGCGACGAGGGGACGCCGATCGTCGCCGCGCCCGAGCCGGCGGCCACCAGGAAGGGATCGGCGTGGCCGTGATAGCAGCCCGCGAACTTGACGAAACGGCGGCGGCCGGTCGCGGCGCGGGCCAGGCGCAGCGCCGACATCGTCGCCTCGGTGCCGGAGTTGACCAGGCGCACCATCTCGACCGCCGGCAGCGCGCCGGCGATGCGCTCCGCCAGCTCCACCTCGGGCAAGGTCGGGGCGCCGAAGGCGGTGCCGCGCCGCAGCGCCTCCTGGATCGCCGCCAGCACGGCCGGGTGCCGGTGGCCGAGGATGTGGGGCCCGTAGGCGCCGATGTAGTCGATGTAGCGCCGCCCGTCCTCGGCCCACAGCCAGGCGCCTTGCGCGGCGCGCACGAAGACCGGCTCGCCGCCGACCCCGCGAAAGGCCCGCACCGGCGAGTTGACGCCGCCGGGCAGCACGCGCTCGGCCCGCGCGAGCAGGCTCATGCGCCCTGACCACGGGGAAACGCCGGCTCGGTCTCGGCGAGCAGGCTCATGCGCCCTGGCCACGGGGAAGCGCCGGCTCGGTCTCGGCGAGCAGGCTCATGCGCGGTTCCCGCCGCCGGGCAGGCCCCGCTCGGCCCGCGCGAGCGGGCTCACTCGCGCCATCCGCCGGCGAGCAGGCGCGCCGCGTCGACGGCGCCATAGGTGACGATCAGGTCGGCGCCGGCGCGCCGGATGGCGATCAGCGATTCCATCAGGACCCGGTCGTAGTCGAGCCAGCCGCGCTCGGCCGCCGCTTTGAGCATCGCGTACTCGCCGCTGACGTGGTAGGCGGCGAGCGGCAGGTCCCAGCGGCGGCGCAAGGCCGCCAGGACGTCGAGGTAGGGCAGCGCGGGCTTGACCATCAGCAGGTCCGCTCCCTCTTCCACGTCGAGCGCCGCCTCGAGCATCGCCTCGCGTCCGTTGGCCGGGTCCATCTGGTAGCCGCGGCGGTCGCCGAACGCCGGCGCGGATTCGGCAGCCTCCCTGAAGGGCCCGTAGAAGCCGCTGGCGAACTTGACCGCGTAGGCCAGGATGGGCAACTCGGCCTTGCCGGCGGCATCGAGCGCCGCCCGGACCACCCCGATCCGGCCGTCCATCATGTCCGACGGGGCGATGACGTCGGCGCCGGCCTTGGCCAGCGACACCGCCTGGCGCTCGAGGTTGGCTAACGTGGCGTCGTTGTCGACCTCGCTATCTGCGGTCAGCACCCCGCAATGCCCATGGTCGGTGTACTCACAGAAGCAGAGGTCGGCGATCTTGACCAGCCCCGGCACCTCCCGTGCGAGCGCCCGCAGCGCCTGCTGGACGATGCCGTCGTCCGCCCAGGCCGCGCTGCCCACCGCATCCTTGTGCTCCGGCAGCCCGAACAGCAACACCCCGCGCACCCCCGCCGCGTAGGCCTCCGCCGCCGCGGCCACCAGCCGGTCCACCGAGAGCTGGTAGACCCCCGGCATCGAACCGATGGCCCGCGCCACGCCTTTCCCGGGGCAGGCGAACAGCGGCAGCACCAACTGCTCCGCCGCCAGCCGTGTCTCCCGCACCATGCCGCGCAGCGCCGCCGTCCGCCGCAGCCGGCGCATTCGTGTCGCCGGGAATCCCATGACCGGGCGGTTCTATCGCGCCTGCACGCAAAACGCAAACGCCGGGGGCGTCTGCGGGGAACCCTTTCCGGCCGGGCCGTGGGCTGCGGAGCCCTCCGGCCTCCGGTTGGCCGGGGCGTTGGATGCGGATTCGATGGACTGCGCTGCCGGCCAAACGGCGGCCGGAGGGCTCCGCAGCCCACGGCCCTCCTCCCTTCCCCTCCGGCCATCGTGCTCTTCGGCCGTCGTTTTCTGACAGGCTCCGAGGGCAGCCCGCGCTCGGCTCAGGCCTTCCGCAGCAGGATGAAACCCGCGGCCGCCAGCATGAGAGTGAGCGCGACCAGGCCGCGCCAATCCAGCGCCGGGACCGCCGCCACCGGGGCGGCCGCCACGTTGGCGGTGCTCGTCGCGGTGGCGCTCGCGGTGCCGGGCGCGTCGTCGGTCAGCGTGACCGTGACGGTGAAGGGGCCGCCGGTGGCGTAGGTGTGAGTGCCGGAGACGGTGAAGGTGCCGCTGCCGCCCGTCACCGTGCCGGGGGTGATGGTGGCGTCCCCCCAGTTGATGGAAGCGGTGAAGTCGCTCGGCACGTTCGCCGTGTCGGTGTCGGTGAACGTCGCCACGGTGCCGGTGAAGGGGATGGCGGCGGTGGGGGTGAACGTGACCGGGTGGCCGGTCAGCGCGTCGCCCTCGGCCACGTTGGCGGTGCTGGTGGCGTTGGCGGTCATCATCGACACGTTGTCTTTGATCTGCACCGGGACCGAGAAGGTGCCCTCGTCGGCGTAGGTATGCATGCCGCTCACGGAGAAGACCCCGCCGCCGTTCGCCGTGATGGTACCTGGCGTCGTGCTGCCGTCTCCCCAGTTGATCGAAGCGGTGAAATCCGCGGGCCCGGCGCCGGCGCGGCTGTCGGTGAAGGTGGCGACCGTGCCGTTGAAGGCCGTGCCCTCGGTGGCGGCGAAGGTCGTGGGGAACGCCGTCAGGCCCGTGCCCGCGACGTTCGCGGTGCTGCTGACGGTGGCCGTGGCAGTGCCGGGCGCGTCGTCGCTGAGCGTCACCATGACGGTGAAGCTGCCAGGACCGGCATAGGTATGGGTGCCGGAGACGGAGAACGCGCCGCCGCCGCCCGTGACGGTCCCGGCGGAGGTGGTGGCGTCCCCCCAGTCGATGGTGGCGTTGAAGTCGCCCGCCGGGTTCCCGGTGTAGGTGTCGGTGAAGTTCGCCACGGTGGTGGTGAAGGAGGTGCCCGCGAGGGCGGCGAAACTGACCGGCGTGCCGGACAGGACGTCGTTCTCGGCGACGGTCGCGGTGTCCGTCGTGGTGGCCGTGCCGGTGCCGGGCGACACGTCGGAGATGGTCACCGTCGCGGTGAAGGTGCCCTCGTCCGCGTAGGTATGCATGCCGGTGACGGCGAAGGCCGCCGAGCTGGCGAAAATCGTCCCCGCCGACGGCGACGAGCCGTCGCCCCAATCGATGCTGGCGGTGAAGTCCGCCGGGGTGGCGTTGGGGTTGTCGTCCGAGAAGGTCGCTACCGCGTCGTTGAAGGCCGTTCCCTCGGTGGCGGAGAAATCGACCGGAGAGGCCGTGATGACCGTGGCGCCGGCGCTCGCCGGCGAGAACAGGGCGATGACCCCGCACAGCGCCAGCGCCGCGGCCAGCAGACTCGTCTTCGACAGCAGCCAACCCTTACGCATGTCTTCCCCCCTTCGGTCCCGGGCCCCTCCGCATGTCGAGCGCGGTTCACGACGGCTTGGTTCGAGCCTGCCCAGGGTTCGCGGTTTCGTAGGTCGCGGGGAAATATACCAGACGTGAAGACGCTCCGCGCCATCTGGTCCTCGTCGGCTCGCGACCCCGCGGTGAGTGCTTCCGGCTGACCGATGCCTCGCCCTGTCCCCGCCATGGCCGCTATCGCCGCCGCCGGTGCCGGTGGGGGCTGGCTGTGAGATCATCGGGCATGGTTCGCCGCCGGCTCGAGGTCGTGATCGTGGGTTGTCTGGCGCTGGCGGTGGCGGCTCCGGTAGCGGCCCGGATGGCCGCGTCCACCGGCCCGTCCGGGTCCACGTCCGCCGCCCCATCTCCGGCGACCGTTCCGGTACCCGTCCAGGCGCCGGATCCCGCTCCTCCCCCCGTACCCAGATTTGGCGACGAGATCGCCGTGCGGCTGGTCACCGTCGTGACGCGGGTGGTCGACGCAGCGGGCAACCCGGTGCTCGGGCTCACGCCAGCCGACTTCCGCGTCAGGGTCGGCCGGCGCGAGGTTGCGGTCGCGGCGGTGGACTGGGTGTCCGCCGATGCCGGCAATGGCACCGATACCGCCGAGGCTTCCGGTTCCGGCGCGGTGGACGAGGCTTCGGCGACCGCGCGACCCGCCGTGGGCGCCGGACCCGGCGACACCGGGGCGGCGGCGGGCGCGGCGGGGCCGTCGCGGGAGGCGGCCGTCTCGGCGCCTTCTCCGGGGGTGCCCCCCGCCGGCCTGCCCGGCAAGTTGGTGGTGATCTTCGTCCAGGCCGACAACAATGCGCCGAGCCGGGTGCGGGGGCACTTGCGCACGCTGCCGTTCACCCGCGAGCTGCTCGACGCCCTGCAGCCCGCCGACCGCGTCGCGGTGGTCTCCTTCGACTCGCACCTCAAGCTGTGGCAAGACTTCACCCGTGCCCGCGAGCCGGTCCCGGCGGCGATCTACCAGGCGATCCACTTCGGCGGCCGCCCTCCGGAGCCGGACGGCGGCGCAAGCCCCTCCCTGGCGCGCCACTTCGACTTCGACGCCGCGCTGCGCGCCGCCTCGCCCGAGCGCGCCCTGGCGGTGACGGCCGCGGCGCTGTCCGCGCTGCCGGGCGAGAAGGTGCTGGTCTTCCTGGCCTGGGGGCTTGGCGACTTCAGCCCGATGGGGACGAAAATGACGCCCGCGTTCGCGCCGGCGGTGCGGGCGCTGACCGCCGCGCGGGCGACGGTGTTCGTGCTCGACGTCACCGAGGCCGACTCCCACTCCCTCGAGGTCGGCCTGCAGGGCATCGCCGAAGCGACCGGCGGCACCTACGACAAGACCAATCTCTTTCCCTCCCTCGCCATCCGCCAGCTGGCGCGCACGATCTCGGGCTACTACGTGCTGAGCCTCGACGCCGCCGCGCTTCCCGAGTCGGGCGGCAGCGTCGACGTCGAGCTGCACCACCGCCATGGCACCGTCCTGCTGCGCCCAACCGCCTTCCCGGCGGCCGCCGGCGCGCGCTCGCGGTAGCGCCGGCGTCACGACGGGAACGGCCGCGGTGACCGGAAGGCTCAGGCTGCGCGCAGCTGGCAAGATGGAAGATGACAGCGGCGGACAGCGGTGACGCATGAGTCCGGTCACCTGTGAGCCCGGTGACCGATGACCCATCTGCTCGACAGCTTGCGGGCGCCCGATGACCGATGAGCCATCTGATCGATAGCCTGCAGCCGCAAAAGGGCTGGCGCTTCGCCGCCGTGCTGCCGGCGGCCGGCGGCGGGCTGGCGGCCGCCTGGTGGACGCTGCTCGTGCTGCGGGGACTGCTGCCGGCGCTCTTCGCGATCGCCATGGGTGGACTGGTCGGCGCGGTCGAGCGAGGCAACGACCTGGCGGCGCCGCTGGCGGCGGTGGGAGTCGTGTTCGTGCTGCTGCAGGTGCTGGCGCCCATCCACCAGGCGGTCGGCGCCAATCTCGGCAGCCGCACCGCCGCCTGGCTCTACGATCAGCTCACCGCCGCCTGCGTGCGCCCGCCGGGCATGGGCCATCTCGAGAGTCCCCGGCTCACCGCCGACCTCACGATGGCGCGCGATTTCGATCTCGCCATCAGCGGTCCGCCGATGTCCATCTCGATGGACTTCATCGCCGCCGGACTGGTGGAGATGGTGGGCGGCCTCGCCTCGGCGGTGGTGCTCGCCGCCTGGGCCTGGTGGGCGCCGCTCCTGCTCGCGGGCGCCTGGCTCGCCACGCACTGGCTGCTGCGCGAGAGCGGCGTCTGGCGCGACCGCAACACCGAGCAGGTGCGCGAGGCGCAGCGCCACGCGGACTATGCCTACCGCCTCGCGGTCGAACCGCCGGCCGCCAAAGAGCTGCGGCTGTTCGGCCTCGCCGACTGGGTGGTCGAGCGCTTCCGGTCGCGCCGCCGCCTCCTGACGGACCTCCGCTGGCAGGCCACGCGGCTGCGCGAGCGGCCGGTCATCTGGAGCCTGTTGCTGGTGCTCGCCGCCAACCTCGTGGTCTTCTGGTCCCTGGCCGCCGCCGCGGCCGGCGGGAGTCTCGCGCTCGGCAGGCTGGTGACCTTTGCCAGCGCCGCGGCGAGCACCAGCATGATCGCTTTCGGCGGGCTGTCGTGGGCGCTCGACGGTGCTGCCGCGCCGGCCGCCGCGGTGCTGCGCCTGCGGCAGGCCACGGCGCTCGCCGGAGCGCTCCGCCAGGGACAGGCGGCAGCCGCCGGGATGCCGGCGCGCGAGATCCGGTTCCGCCACCTCACCTTCGCCTACCCGGCCGCAGGGGGCGGCGCCGGAGCCGGCGCCGGAGTCGGAGCCGGAGCCGGCGACGGAGGCGGAGAAGGTGAGGGCAAGCCGGTGCTCGAAGGCTTCGACCTGGCGATCCCCGCCGGCTCATCGCTCGCCATCGTCGGCCAGAACGGCGCCGGCAAGACCACGATCGCCAAGCTGCTCTGCCGTCTCTACGACCCCCAGGAGGGCGCCATCGAGGTGGACGGCGTCGACCTCCGCAGCCTCGAAATCGACGCCTGGCGCTCGCGCCTGACCGCCGTCTTCCAGGACTTCATCCGCTTCGAGCTGCCGCTGCGTGACAACGTGGCGCCCGGCGGCGCGCCGGACGCGGCGATCGAGCGCGCGCTCGCCGCGGCGGGCGCCACGGGCCTGGCCACGCTCGACACGGTGCTCGCTCGCGGCTATCCCGGCGGCACCGACCTGTCCGGCGGCCAGTGGCAGCGCATCGCCCTGGCGCGGGCGCTGTGCGCCGTGCAGCTGGGCGCCGGCGTGGTGTTGCTCGACGAGCCGACGGCCCAGCTCGACGTGCGCGGCGAGGCGGAGATCTTCGACCGCATTCTCGCCGCCACGCGCCACACCACGACGATCCTGATCTCGCACCGCTTCTCGACGGTGCGCCACGCCGATCGCATCTGTGTGCTCGAGCACGGCAAGGTGGTCGAGCTCGGCAGCCACGAGCAGCTGATGGCGGCCGGCGGCCGCTACCGCACGATGTTCGAGTTGCAAGCGTCGCGCTTTGGCGGCCCTGGCGCCGGCAGCGGCCCTGGCGCCGACGGCGGCCCTGGCGGCCCTGGCGACCCTGGCGACCCTGACTGCGACGCCGGCGAGCAGGGAGCGGAGTCCTTCGATGTCCTCGACTGACCGCATGCCTGCGGCGCTGCCCGCCATGTGGCGCGCGCTCAAGCGCGGCTATGAGGCCGAGCCGCGGCTGCTGAGCGCGGCGTTCGGTCTGTCGCTGCTCGCGGCGCTCCCGGACGCCCTCCTGGCGCTCTGGCTGAAGTTCCTGGCCGACGGCGTGCTCGGCGGCCGGCGCGGACTGGTGACGGCGGCGGCGTTGGGGCTGGGAGCGTCCGCCGCCGCCACCTGGTTCCTGCGCGTGATCAGCGACCGCACCCAGCGCCGGTTCCGCGACCGGGTGACCGTCGCGCTCGAGGCGCACGTGGCGAGGCTGCAGGCGTCGGTGGCTTCGATCGAGCACCACGAGCGCCCCGAGTACCTCGATCGCCTGGCGGTGCTGCGCACCCAGGTCTTCGTGCTCGACCACATGTACATGTCGCTGTTCACCACCTGCGGCTGGATCCTGCGGCTGGGCGTGACCCTGGCGCTGCTGGCGTCGATCCATCCGGCGCTGGCGTTGCTTGCCGTGTTCGCCCTGCCGACGGTGCTGACCTCGACCTGGCGCCCCGGCGTCGAGCGCGCCGCGGAAGAGCGGGGAGCGTCCGCCAACCGCCTGGCGCGGCATCTCTTCGACCTCGCCACCACCGCGCCGCCAGGCAAGGAGGTGCGGGTGACCCGCATCGGCGCGCGCCTGGCGGCGCAGCGCCGCGAGGCCTGGGAGCGCTGGTACGGGCCCGTCGCGGCGGCCCGCGGCGGCAGTGCCGCCTGGCACGCGCTGGGGTGGGCGGTCTTCGGCGCGGCGTACGTGGGAGCGGTGGTGTTCGTCTCGTCGACGCTCCACGCCACGCCCGGCAATGTGCTGCTGGTGCTGGCGGCGGGCTCGCGCCTCTCGGCCTACATCGGCGCGACGGTCGGCGAGATCGGGTTCCTGCGCGGCGTCTGGCTCGACGGTTCCATCCGCCTGGCGTGGCTCGAGGACTATGCCGCCGCGCAGGTCGAGAACGCCGACGCGCCGGTGCCCGAGCGGCTGGCGGCAGGCATCCGCTTCGAGCACGTATCCTTTGCCTACCCGGGAACGGAGCGCCTGGTGCTCGACGACGTGGACCTGCGGCTCGAACCCGGTTCGGTGGTCGCCATCGTGGGCGAGAACGGCGCCGGCAAGACGACGCTGGTGAAGCTCCTGTGCCGGCTGTATCAGCCGACCCGCGGCCGCATCCTCGTCGACGGCGTGGAGCTCGGGCGCATGCCGCCGGAGGCCTGGCGCCTACGCCTCGCCGGTGCGTTCCAGGACTTTTTTCGCTTCGAGCTCCGGGCGCGCCACACCGTCGGCATCGGCGACCTGCCGCGCCTCGAGGACGTGCCGGCGGTGGCGGCGGCCGTCGATCGGGCCGGCGCGGCCGACGTCGTGGACCAGCTCGCCGCCGGTCTCGAGACGCAGCTCGGTCCGACCTGGCCGGAGGGCGTGGAGCTCAGCTTCGGGCAGTGGCAGAAGCTGGCGCTGGCCCGAGGTTTCATGCGCGAGCATCCGCTGCTGCTCGTGCTCGACGAGCCGACGGCGTCCCTCGACGCCGAGACCGAGCACGCGCTGTTCGAGCGCTTCGCGGCCGCGGCGCGCGGCGGCAGCCCGGGGGCCGGTCGCCAGCCCGAAGCCGAAGGCCGCATCACCATCCTGGTCTCGCACCGCTTCAGCACCGTGCGCATGGCAGATTTCATCGTGGTGCTGGATGGTGCGCGCGTGGCCGAGTCGGGCACGCACGAGGCGCTGCTGGAAAAGGGCGGCCAGTACGCGGAGCTCTATCGAATCCAGGCCGCGGCGTATCGCTGAAGATCTGCGGCGCCGCCGGACCCGGCGGGCGCGCCCGGAATACCAGGCGCGCCCATCCGCGGTGACCGCGGCGGCCACGGCGCGCGTTTCACGGGGGTCAAGGAGTCATGGAAGGGGCGGGCACGACCCGGACGGGTTCGGGGCCACGCACTGGTTCTCGAAAGGGCAGCAGATGAGCGGGCTCCGGCACTGGTCGTTGCGCGTGCAGGGGCCGCAGCTCGCCAGGGCGGAGGTGTCCTGCACCGGCGGCGTTGTCCGTTGTCAATTCGATAGAATGAGAAAGAAAACTGGTCAGAGGTCTTCCGAGATGATTCGACAGAGGATGCCCGTGCCCGCCGCTTGCCGCTGGCTGCGTGCCGCCTTGCCGCTCGGCCTGGCGGTCTGCTCTTGGACGGCGGCCGGCCGGCTCGCGCTGCCCGCGGCGTCCGCGGCGGCCCCGGCGGTCACGGCGGCCGGCGGCGGCGCAGTGGTTTCCGACCCGACCTATGCCGCGCTGCGCGCCGCCCGTCCGGATGGCCGGGTCGCGGCGGTGCATGGGCTGGTCCTCGATCGCGACGTCTTCCACTTCGAGCTCGAGTCGGGCGTCGTTCATTTCCTGGAGCCGGTCGCCGGGCGCACCGTCGGCGCGGTCTTCCTCGGCCGCGGCACGCTGCGCCTGAACCCGGCGAGCGCGGCGGAGCGGCGCCAGCTGGCGCTCGAGCTGGGCGAGGGCAAGGAGTTCGAGATCCTGACCGACAGCTTCGAGGAGCTGGTGCTGCTGTTCGGCGACGACACCGCCCAGGAGATCGGTCTTGCGGCGCCGATCGAGAAGCGTGCTCCGGACCCCCGCGCCAGGCAGGTCTACGAGCGCTGGCTCGAACGCCAACGGCGGGACTTCCACCTCAATCTGCAGCTGCGCTTGCTGCGCGACCTGCTCAATGCCCCGTCGGTGCAGTCAGTGGCGCCGGCGGCGGCATCGGCATCGGCGGCCGCACCGCCGCCGGCCACCGGCGCCGGCGGTGGCGGCCCCGGCGGCGTCTTCCTCGCCCTGCTCGCCGGCAAGAAGCTGCCGCCGGCGCTGCTCGCGCTGGACCCCGACGGCGCCGGATCGCTGGTCCGCGGCGCGCGGCTCGGCCGCGAGACGGCGCTGCTCTACGTGGAGGATCCTCATCGGGGAGGAGCGTGGTACCTGAGCGACCGGCGTGCGGAAGTCGCCAGTCGCGGCCGCTCGCCCCGCGCGCCGTTCGAGACGCCCACCCGCGCCCTCCACTACTGGGTGGCGACCACCGTGCCGCGCGACACGGACCTGGCGGGCGTGACCACCGTCCGTTTCGCGGTGTCGGCACCGGGCCTGCGCGTGCTGCCCATCCAGCTGATGCCCAGGCTGCGTATCGACGAGGCCGTCTATGGCCGGGCGCCCACCGTGGCCCGGGCCGCCGCGGCCGCGCCGCCGCCGGCCGGTCAGGCGCCTCGGCCCGCGGCCGAGCCCGCGCCCGAGCCGGAGTCGACCCGGGCGGCGGCCGTGGTCCAGGAGGACGCCAAGGAGGATGGCGCGGATGCCGCGGTGGTCTTTCCGGAGCCGCTGCCCCAAGGCACGGAGGTGCTGCTGCGCATCGCCTATCACGGCGACGCCGTGCTCAAGGACGCCGGCGACAAGAACTACGTCGTCGAGGCGCGCGACAGCTGGTATGCCAACCTCGGCGTGTTCGAAGAGCCCGCGCCCTTCGACCTGGTGTACCGCGTGCCGGCCGGCAACCAGGTGGTGTCGGTCGGCCGCCTGGTGTCGGAGCGCGTGCTCGGTCCGCAGAGCGTGTCGGAATGGAAGACCGACGGCGCCGTTCGGGTCGCCGGGTTCAACTACGGCAAGTTCAAGCAGCTGGCGCGCCGCGACGACGGCACCGGCGTCGACCTCGCGGTCTACACCAACCCTGGAACCCCGGACATCATCCGCACCATCAATGCCATCCTGGAGAGCTCCGGGCGCCACCAGGGGGCGGTGGACGGCATCGCCTCCACCTACGAGAACTACGCTCCCCAGGCCACCCTGGGCAACGTCAACACCGCTCGCCTGGCCGAAGCGGCGCTGGCCGACGGCACCAATGCGTGCCGGGTGTTCAGCACCTATTTCGGGCCGCTCGCCGAGAAGCACGTCGCCATCACCCAGCAATCGCAGTTCCTCTTCGGGCAGTCCTGGCCGTCGCTGATCTTCATGCCCTACATCTCCTTCCTCGACGGCACCCAGCGCCAGCGGCTGGGCCTCACCGCCGCCAAGGACTTCGTGGACCAGGTCGGATTCCATGAGTTCTCTCACCAGTGGTGGGGCCATCTGGTGGCGGCCGCGTCCTACCGCGACGTCTGGCTCGAGGAGGGCTTCGCCGAGTTCTCGGCGGCGCTCGCACTGCAGCACACCCAGGGGTGGGGCGCCTACGAGCACTTCTGGCGCGAGGCGCGCAGGGCGATCTTCGCGAAGCCGTCCCACAGCGCCGTCGCCGACATCGACGCCGGGCCGATCACCCAGGGCTTCCGCCTGCACACCGACCACACCCCCTTCGCCTACCAGGCGCTGGTCTACGAGAAGGGGGCCTACGTGCTGCACATGCTGCGCATGCTGATGTGGGACGGCGCCGACAAGGTTCCTGACCGCCGCTTCATGGCCATGATGCACGACTACGTCTCCACCTACGCCGGCAAGCAGGCGACGACCGCCGACTTCCAGCAGGTGGTCGAGCGCCACATGGTGCCGGCGATGAACGCCAGCGGCGACGGCAAGATGGATTGGTTCTTCCGCGAGTGGGTCTACGGCACCGAGGCGCCGCACTACGTGGCCGACCTCCGCTTGGAATCGGCGGGCGCCGAGGTGCGCATCAAGGGCAAGATCACCCAGGAAGGGGTCGCTGACGACTTCCGCGCCCTGGTCCCGATCTATCTCGTCTTCGACCGCGGCCAGTTCGTGCGGGTCGGGCTGCTGCCGATGATCGGCAGGGCTACGCTGCCCGTGGACGTCGCGCTCAAGCCGCCCAAGAAGCCTAGCGGCGTGGTGATCAACGCCCGCAGCGAAGTGCTGGCGCGCGACTGATCGGGCGGCGGCGCGCGGGGAGGGCCGTGACCTCGGAGCGTCGGGTCGCTCGGGTATAGTGGAGGCCGCCATGGACCTCGCCGCGCGCCTCGGGCGCCTCCAGCTGCTGGTGGTCACCGGCAAGGGGGGCGTCGGCAAGACCGCGGCGGCGGCGAGCCTCGGGCGCCTGCTGGCGGCGGCCGGCCGGCGGGTGCTGGTGCTCGAGGTGGACCCGCGCGAGAACGTCCACCAGATGCTGGGGGTGTCGCCCTCCGGCGGCGACATCGTCAGCGCCGGGCCTCGCCTCTGGGTCCAGAACCTCAAGCCCGGTCAGGTGCTCGACGACATCGTGCGCGAGCGCCTGAAGGTCGAGATGCTCGCCCGGCGGGTGCTGGCGAGCCCCATCTACGAGCAGTTCTCCGCCGGCGCTCCCGGCCTCAAGGAGCTGGCCATCCTCGGACACGCTCTGCGCCTGCTGCGCCGCGCCGGACCGCCCGACGCGCCGCAGCTCGATCTCGTGGTGCTCGACGCTCCCGCCACCGGACACGGCGTCCGGCTTCTGGCGGCGCCGCGGCTGGTCTCCGAGGTGATCGGCAACGGGCCGTTCGGCGCCCTCGCCGGCGAGCTCGCCGGTTTCGTCGCCGACCCCGAACGCTGCGGCATCGTGGCGGTCACTCAGGCCGAGGAGATGCCGGTCGAGGAGGCGCTCGAGCTGCGCGAGGCTCTGGCGAGCCAGCTCGGCCGCCAGCCCGAGCTGCTGATCGTCAACGGCCTCTTCCCGCCGCTCCCCGCCGGCCTGGAGCGCCCCGAAATCTTCGACCCGCTCGAGCCGCTGATCCCGCCGGCGCCGGAGCTGCCGGTGGCGGCCGAGCTGCTGACCTTCTGGCGTCACCGGCGCTTCCTCAACGAGCGCGAGCTCGAGCGGCTCGCCCGCTGGTGGGAAGGGCCGCGGATCGACCTGCCGCTGCTCGCCCTCGAACGCGGGCCGGCGCTGACCGACGCCTTACAGCAGCTGCTCGCCGCCGGCCTCGACGCGGGTGTCAACGCGACGCCGCCCGCCGGGTTCGCCGCGGCGGAGCCGGCGTGAACCTGCTCGCGGACGAGCATCCGCTGCTGATCTTCGTCGGCGCCGGCGGAGTCGGCAAGACGACGCTCGCGGCTGCCGTGGGAATCGTCTCGGCGCGCGCCGGGCGCGACACGCTGGTGATGACCTTCGATCCCTCGCTGCGGCTCAAGGACGCGCTGGGAGTGGACCAGGAAGCGAAAGAGCACGCGGTCAGGGTCGATCTCGAGGCCACCGGCGAGCTATACGCCAGCCTGCTCGACGCCCGGCGCACCTTCGACCGCCTGATCGAGCGCTACGCTCCCGACGCGGAGGCGCGCAACCGCGTCCTCGGCAACCGCTTCTACCAGCACCTCTCGGGCGGCCTGGGCGGCATCCTCGAGTACATGGCCGTCGAGCGCCTGTTCGAGGTGGCAACCGCCGGCCGCTACCGGCAGGTCGTCCTCGACACCCCGCCGACCCGCCAGGCTTTGGATTTTCTCGAGGCGCCGGCGCGGATCGTCGGCTTCCTGGACAGCGGTGCGCTGCGGGTGGCGCTTCGCCCCTGGTTCGACGAGCAGGGGCGGCTCAAGGCCACCTCCCGCCTCGGGGGCCTCGGCCGCCGTGCCGAGCGCTTTCTCGACGAGGTGGTTGGCCTCGACCTGCTGCGCGACATGGCCGAGTTCTTCCAGGCTTTCTCGCCCCTCTATGCAGGCTTCCGCGAGCGCGCCAGCCAGGTCGAGGAGCTCCTGCGCTCCCCGAAGACCCTCTTCGTCCTCGTCGCCGGACCCGGCGAGGAGCGCATTCCGGACACCCTCTTCTTCGCCCGCCGCCTCAAGCAAGCCGGCTACCACCTGGGCCCGATCGTCGTCAACCGCGTCCATCCCGAGCCGGAGGAGGCCCGGCCCTTCGCGCCTCTCGCGCCGCCGGCCCCCAGCGCGCCCGGCGACCGCGCGACGGCGAAGCCGCGCCGCAAGCGCTCAGCGGCCACGGTCGCGGCGGCCGCCGCCGTCTCCGACTCGCTGTCCGTCGCCGCTGCCGCCACGGCATCCGCGGGGCCGGGAGCGCCGCCCGGAGCGTCGCCGGCGCCGGTTGCGGGCCTCGTCGACGGCTTGCAGCTCCTGACCTGGCTCGGAGAGCGGGACCGCCGCGGCCTGGTCGAGCTGGCCCGTCTCCTCTCCGACGATCAGGTGCTGGTCGATCTCCCGCTGCGGCCCGAGGAGCCCACCGACCTTCCCTCCCTGGCCGATCTCGGCGCCGATCTCGAAGACCGCCTCGCCGACTGGCAGCGTTCCCTGCGACGCGAGATCTGAGGGGTTGGAAGGTGGTAGGCGAGGCCCGCGGCGCCGCCGTCGCGTGGCGGCGCGTCCCGGTGCCAGGCCGGCAGCCCGGTCGCAATGGCGCCAGGCCGCGCGGCAGCGGCTTCAGTCGACGATGAACAGCTTCGCCCCGGTCGCGGTGGAGGACCGATGGGCCTGGGCGCCGTCCGCGACCTGGTAGCTCATGCCAGGGGTCATCACGAACACCCTGCCGTCCGCCAGCTCGGTCTCGAAGCGTCCCTCGACGCAGAGCACGACGTGCCCCTTGTTGCACCAGTGATCGGCCAGGTAACCGGGCGAGTACTCCACCATCCGCACGCGCAGCGCCCCGAACTGGCAGGTGCGCCAGGTCGCCCGGCCAGTCTCTCCGGGATGCTCCGTCGGCTCGACCGCCGACCAGTCCGTCACGCCAAACGGGATCCCGGTGATGTCCATGACAACCAATCTCTCCAACCGCTCACGACGCGGAGTGTGTGACCCAGACAGCGACGGCCAGGGGCGCCAGGATGCCCAGGCCGAGGATGAGCCAGGACACCGGGTGAGCGAAGTTGAGCGTGTAGCCAATGCCGAAGCGCTTCTCGACGAAGATCGAGGGATCGTCCGAGTTGACGTAGAACATCCCGGCCTTCCAGCAGCTCTCCCGGGCGCGGCCACTACGCGGGGTAGCGCCGGGACCGTGATGCGCGACAATCTCCCTCGCTGCCGCCAGGCGAGCTTCACGGCCGAGGCGGGCCATGATGATCGTCACCGAGACCACGAAGATGAGGATCAGCGCGCCAACCGGCGCGATGTTGGGCGGTCCTGCCGTCCCGTCAGAAGCGGCGGCCGCGAGCGGCAGCAGGCTCGTCCAGATGGCGATCAGGACCACGAGGTATTCGGTGGCCAGCAGCGCCCATTGCATGGCGTGACGGAAGCGGAGCTCGGCGGCGGTGGCCGGCGCGTGCGCGTAGCCGGCAGAGCGGACCTGGCGCTGCCGCAACCAGGCAAGCAGCACCATGCTGGCGACGATCACCGCGGCCAGGATCAGCGGTCCGAAAACGCCGGCAAAGCTGCGGGTCGCCCAGCCGTTGGGCCGCCCGTCGAACCCCCAGTGCACCGGGAAGCGCTCCGGCAGGTCCGCCCAGCGCGAGCGCAGGTAGAGCGCAGCGGCGGCAAGCGCGGCGAACGGTCCGGCCTGCAAGGTCCAGCCGCCCGGCAGCTCCGTCCCGTGGCGCGCAGTCTCGGCTTCGATGCTATGTGGCATGACTGCGATCCTGCGCCATCCCGCAAGCTGGTGCAAGCGCGAGAGGGGGAGCCGCCGGAGCACCGGGCTCTGAGCCGGCCGTCACTCCGAGATGACGGCAGGCGCTTCGTTCTTGATCCGAGCCTTGACCAGCTTTCTTATGAGCACGACGGGTAGCGGCTTGTCGAGTGGGAAGTGGATGGACCCTTTGGCGGTTCGACGGAAGGCCGCAAGCTCTTGCCGGTGTTCTTCGATGACCGACGACACGCCAAAGAGGCCAATATGGTTCTTGAACACCGCGAATGACACCCGTGCTCCGCGGTACTTGTAAAAGGGCATTCCGTAGCTGATGGATTCGTCAGCCTTGGGCATGGCGGCCTTGATGACCTTGTGAAGTTGTACCAGTCTCGCCCGTGTCTCCTCTGGGGCTGCCGCAATGTAGTCATCCACATCCTTGGCAGGAGCGTTCTTTCCCGACTGATTCCTGACGTTCACTTTTTTCATGGTTCTATCCAACCTCTCCGTTCTCGCCTTCCCAGGGCGCCCCGGAATGGGGCCGCTTTCACAGGTAAGTCGGAGCTGGGAGAGCGATCTCGACATCACCATCCTGGCTGGGGCCTCGCCGGCGACTAAACGGAGTTGAGCCGGTCCTCGGGTCGTAGCCCAGGAAGCGGATCATGCCTGCCGGGCCCTCCGGTTCGGCTTTGCCGATCACCCGCCGCGGTCGCAGTGGAGGACCGATGGGCTCCGGCGCCGTCCGCGACCTGGTAGCTCATGCCAGGGAGCAGGTATTCGGTGGCCAGCACCGCCCAGAGCATGGCGCTCCGAAAGCGACGTTCAGCGGCGGCGGCCGGCACGTGCGCGTAGCCGGCAGTGCGGGCCTGCCGCTGCCGCAACCAGGCGACCATCACCATGCTGGCGGCGATCACCGCGGCGAGGAGCAGAGAGCCGAAGACGCCGGCAAAGCTGCGGGTAGCCCAGCCGTTGGGCCGCCCGTCGACACTCCAGTGCACCGGGAAGCGCTCCGGCAGGTCCGCCCAGCGCGAGCGCAGGTAGAGCGCAGCGCCGGCAAGGGCAGCGAACGGTCCGGCCTGTAAGGCCCAGCCACTCGGCAGCTCGGTCCCATGCCGCGCGACCTCGGCTTCGATGATATGGGGCATGACTGCGATCCTGCGCCATCCCACAAGCCGGTGCAAGCGCTGCAGCTATTCGCGAAGCAACCGGGTCCTGAGGGTGTCGAAGGGACAAGGTCTGCTTTGGTGGTCTGCACGGATCCCGGGCTATCCTTGGCAAGAACCGATGGGCGGATGGAGGTAGCGATGAAGCTGCTCAAACTGACTCTGGCCGTAGAGAAAGACCTCCTTAACGAGGCGCGTGCCGTGGCGGCTCGGCGTCGGACCTCGGTCAACGAGATGGTGCGTCAGTACTTGAAGGATGTGGTGAGCCGCGAGAGCCGGCGGCTGGCCGCCTTGGAACGCATCCGGCCCCTCCTGGAACGACCGGCTGTCCACCTTGGCCGGCCCCGGTCTACCAGAGACGAGCTGCATGAGCGCTGACCTCAGTTACTCCGAGCGAGAGTCCTTTCGCCATCCTCGGCGCCTAGGCTCTATCGGAGAGCGCCGACCGAACGCCGAGCGCTATACTTGGGGCGTGGGTGAAGACACCGAGGAGGAGCGCGCCGCAAGAGCTGCCATGCGCCGAGCGTGGCCGATTCGCGCTTTCCGACTTGGCCAGGAGCCTGGAGAAGACCTGAGCGCCACTACCACGGCGGCCGAGCGGCTCGCGATGATGTGGCCTCTGGCGCTCGACGCCTGGGCCTCCTCCGGCCGGCCGGTGCCGGACTATCCGCGCAGCCGCGCTCCGATCCGCGTCCTCCGCCGCGCGAATCGAGATCCCCAATCTGGGCGAAGAGAACCGGCCTGAACGAAGACTTCCGGGAACTCCTTGCCGCCCTAGAAAAGGCAGGGGCCGTTTATCTCGTCGTCGGTGCGCATGCCATGGCGGTCCATGGTGTACCGCGTGCCACGGGAGACCTCGATATCTGGGTGCGGCCGGATGCCGGCAACTCCGAGCGAGTCCTCCAGGCCCTCATCCATTTCGGCGCGCCGATCGAATCCATGGGCGTAAAGGCTGATGAGTTCGCACAGCCGGGCATGATCTACCAGATCGGCCTGCCGCCCCGTCGGATCGATATCCTCACCGAGATCAGCGGGGTTGACTTCGACGACGCGTGGAGCTCCCGGCTCACCCAGCCGCTCGCGGGACTCGCCATTCCATTCCTCGGGCGTGAGGCGCTCCTCCGCAACAAACGTGCAAGCGGCAGGTCCAAGGACCTTAGCGACATCGCCCTGCTCGAACGCCAGGGCCTAAGACCCTCCAGCGACTTGGAGACGGGCGGTGCACCCCTCTAGGCACGGGTCGCCGCCGTGTCCGCAAGGGCAGGGGTTCATGGATAAGTTGCCATGTCACCCTAAGAGGACATAAATCGAGACCTGGATGACCGCCCCTCTCGGCTATCTACGAACGGGAGCTTTGCGGGAGGGTTGCATGGCCCTCGGTGGCGGCTGGATCGTGGACGCGGAGCGCCAAGGGGGCAACCAGCCAGCGGCGTCCGACGGACGCCGGAATCCTGCTGCGATTCATCGGCTACGACCCTGCCCGCCCGGCCGCGAGGGCAGCTCGTGTCCGCCTCGGCGACGACTCGGGCCGACCGTCCAGAGCTCGGGACGACCACGCCACCCGAGATTCGGCCGCGACAAGACCAGGCACCTGGGAAGGCAGGCGGACCGCGGTTATCGGGCGTTTGTTGTGTGGAGCGCGACGCGCCATAGCCGCGGGGCGTTCTTCTGGAACCGGGTCCCAGGTTCCGGGCGGCACGTTGGTAGTGCACGAGGCGATGCGCCTTACGGTCAGACCAATTCCGCGCCAAAGACCGAAGCGCTCGAAGGCCGCGATCGCATATCGGGAGCAAGTTGGCTGGTAACGGCACTGCACATGATCTCGCAGAAGAGGACGGCCGAACGTCTGGTACAGTTGGATGCAGCCCACGAAAAGGCTACCGGTCTCCTGCCGATCGGGGAGCTGCGCTGCGTCGAAAAGCACAGCCGCAACCGCTAGGCCCAATACGCCAAGGTAAAGCTCCAGGCGGCGACAAAGAGCCCCGCGTGGCGCTCCCCGGCGCCTTCTCCGGAAGCTTAGGATTGGCCACAGTGAGGGCATTTTGCGCTGACCTGGAGGCGACCGTTGCCACAGCTGGGACAGCGGATCACTTGTCCCTGCGGCCGAGCGAAAATGTAGATGATCAATCCGATCACGCTGGTCAACATAACCAGCACCATCCACAATACGGCGCTGTCCATACCGCGCGACTTAGCGTCGCGCGCCACCCAGATGAGCAACGCTATATGGAGGATGATGTAGATGACCGGCACGGCGATCATGACGCCCAGACCGGCGCCGCAGGTCCCGCACGCCGCGCAAGTTGCAGCCGGCGGCGGCGGCACAGGGTTCGAAGACGCGCCCTGCTGACCTGCAATGATTGATGCTGAACAGACTGACACCGCGCCTGCAAGAGCGATAACTTTGAGACGTTTGTGCATGCCTGTCCTTCTCGAGGGGTGGATGTTGCTTGCCTGAACGGCGGCCCTATCGACAATGTCGCCTCGCCGATGAAGTCGCGCGACCAACCGAGTGCGCACCCACGGCCTGGTCATAGAGGTCGGCCACACCTGCATGTACTACCTCACCCGTCTTGGTTGAAGGGTCGTCTTGCCAGACCCAAGCTGAGCCGCCTCTTCCTCAATCCGGCGCTGACCCAAGGTGCTCCCACATGTCGTTACCAGCTCGGCGAAGACCTCCCAGGTAGGGGCAATTGATCCGCCGGGCAGAGGCGCCCGAGGGCGTCGAAGAGGTTGGTGAATGGCTTGAACTCGTATCCCGCCTTGACCTTCGCCGGGTCCTTCGGAAAGAGGGCACCCAGGCGACCGTCCGCCACCAGCACCTGCGGCATGACTCCGGTGCGATCTCCTTTCCGTTTCCAAACGGCATTCGTGCCCGCATCGGCGACCGTGCTCACCTCCGGAACGGCCAAGCCACGGCTTCGGAAGAGATCGACAATGCGGCGGCCCGAATCGTTCTTGCTGCCGTCGAGGGTGCCCAGGTCGCGGGCCGACCTCGGCAGATCGCGCCCGGAGCCAGCGCAGAGGTCGCTGGCCGGGAAGACCACGGTGAGCTCCTGCGGCTGCAACTCCGCTAGATTCAGCTGATGGTCGGCAAGCCACTTTGCGGTCGCCTTCATCGTCTCGATATCGGCAGCGCGGAGCGCAGCTCCGAAGAAGCGCAGGGCGAGCGACCGCAGCTGAGCGTCGCCCGGGCTCTTGGCGAGCAGCTCCTCCCAGGTCGAGAGTGCCACCTGGGCCGCCGCACGCCGAGCGAGCTGGGCGGCCACCTCGCCGAGAACTGTCCCAGAGTAGGTCTCGGCGACACTGCGCAGGGCCGCGATGTCCACGGGCGTCGGTTTGTCGGCCGCGCCTTGGGCCAAGATCTCCGCAAGCCGCTTGCTGATTCCCGCCGCCGCAGCCGAGGGGGGCATCGACGCCGCCGGGGCAGTCGAGGGGGTTACCGATGCCGGCACCGCCGCTGCTCCGCCATCAGCCCGGGCAGTGGCTTTGCCCGCTGGGACCGCGTGAAATTCGGGCTTCAGCGTCAGGGCATCCACCAGCGCCTCCACCACCTCGTGACCCGAAGCCATGGCCGACCCGGGGCCGCGAAAATAGATGCTGGTCCAGGAGATGCTGACCCCGCCTGGGCGCTCGTAGGCGAGCGGGATATCGACCCAGATGGCGGCGATCGGCTTGCCCTTGCCGGTAATCGCCAGCCCCGTGCCTGCCGCGATGGTGTCACAGAGCGAGAAGTCGAAACCACCGCTGGATTTAAAGATGTTGCACCGAATCGCCGACGGCGCGATGCCGAGCGCCTTGGCCATATCCGGTCCTCCGCCGACGAAATCCTCCGCTGTCGGGACGGCGCCCTCGATCTCCTTGGTCGTCGCAAAGACGACCCGGTTCTCTCCCTTGAGGAACGACAGGACGGGCCGCTCCTGCACGCCGTCCCGCTTGAGCAGTTTCGTGGCGAGGGCCTTGTCCTCAGAGACCACCCAGCCGGGGGGCAGCGTGAGGTCCCCGGCAAAGGGTCCGAGATTGATCGGTGTCGATCCGGCGGCGAACGATGGGGCTGCGCCCAAGAGAACATACGCCGCCAGGAGCAAGAAGAGCACCAGCAACGCTCGAAACGGCGAAGAATCTCTTTGCATGCAAAGCCTCCCGTGGAAAGTCGTGGCTCAATTGCCGTTGATGTCGCGGCGAAGGTTGATGAAGAGCTCGCGGTAGCCACCGCTCAGGAAGGCAACCGGGCTCTTCCATCTGCCTGCCCCCTCGAGGAGGTCAACGGTATACCAGAGGATGCCCCCGCAGGACAGGGGATAGAAATAGGAAACTGGGGGGTCCGGTTCACAGCTCTCTGGCAAGTAGTGCGAGAACCCGTGGGGCGCACCGGCCTCGCGCTCCGCCGCCTCTTCAAGATAGGACGGGACTCCCTCCAGTGCGTACCAGAATTCCTCGATCTCCGTGGTGCCGTAGCGCTCGCCGCGCCGCTGCCGCTCGTTCATCATGAGGTTGAGCTGCACCGCGAGATCCTCGCGAAGGCGCGCGGCATCCTCCGGCCGGGCACGGCTCTCCAGCTGGCCGCCGGTCTCGTCGAGGCGGCGCGCTGCGCAGAGCTCCTCGTGGACCGAGCGCCGGAAGGCGGGGTCGTCCCTGTACAACGCCTCGAGGGCGGTCCTGCCGCAGGTGGACGGTTGGTTGGCGAGGCAGAATTCAGGCTCGTTCTGAAGAGCCGCGGCTCCTTGCAGGAAGAGGTGCGCGCCCTCGTGAACAATCGTCCGGCGAAGCTCGGCGCGCTGCCCCGGATCGAAAGCCCGCATCTTCACATAGAGGAAGGCGTGCCCATGGAGCCCAGCCAACTCGCCCAGCCGCGGGTCGCCGCGGTCGGAGCGGCCGAAAACGAAGAAAATGGGATTGGCAGTTTCAATGCTGGCCGCGAGCCGGAAGAAGGGCATCCCGCCGCACGCGACCGGTGACACGGCCTGGGTGTTCAAGCCGGACGTCGGAAACACCTGACGCAGGATCGCCTCGTGGAAGCCGAACGCGTAAGCCTCCTCCCCAGTGTTTACCATGATCCCTTGGCCCGCGAGCTCGTACCCCGGCCAGAGACGCGGCGCCAGCTGGACGATCTTGATGATGTCCTCGCAGAGAGCTGTTTGCTGGGCGGGCTGAAGCCGGATACCGGGGAGGCCGGCAGAGCGAGGGACCCGGTCTCCGAGCGCGAGCGAACCGCTCGCGGCACCGCCCCGGCTCACCTGCTCGACACTATCCCCCTGGACGACCCACACCCAGTCGTCCGGAAAGGACTCGCTGTTGAAGTACGCATTGGCTTCGGCCAGGGTCGCAAAGACGCGCCGCTTCCTCCCCTCCCCTTTCGGCAAGAGGAGGTACACAGTTGCCCCGGGATTCTTGTGCAGGGTCTGGACAGCGGCATCGAGACTGCCGACGATAGCGATCTGGGCGCTCGCGCAGCCAGCAGCCACAAATGAAAACAGTGCAGTGTAAAATAAAACGGCCGCGCGTGGCTGCGGCCGTTTCCCGACTGCGCTCGCAATCCAAGACAAGACGTCAGGGGTTCGCTTAGGGCGCTTAGTGTGTTACGTATTTCCACTCATACGTGGGTGAGGGCCGAGGTGGCGCCGCCTGCTGGACTTCATACCAGCCCTGAATGTAGTCCGAAACCTGCCTGGTGACCCTCTTCGACTCCTTGACAGCATACTTGATCTTCGGCGGAGGCTGCGGCGCCGGGGTGGTCGACACCTTGTAGATCTCCCTCTCGTAGATTTCCTTCGAGAGGATGAAGTACACCTGCTTAGGTGGTCCCAACGACTCGGCCTTGCTGACGTCGTAGTTCGAGGGGATCGGTACCAAGCGGCCAGTGGGCGGTCCTGGCGCACCCTCCTGCGCACTTGCCATCTGCACCCCGAGCATTAGGGCGAACGCGACCAGCATACATCCCAACAAAATTCTCCTCACTTCCCACCTCCTCTTGATCGTCGGAAGGCGCCTTGCCTTCCTCCCGTAAGCTTCGACTATTATTTGTTTAGACAAGTCGTGTCAACAGGCTTATAGCCATAGCCGAAACCACAGAGCCGAACGGTTGGCGCTTGGACGGCAGCCTGGTCGCGAAGTTCGCGGGCAGCGCCCGTCCGGCGCCGATCAGACGATCGCCGCCCAGGTGAGCCTGCAGGAAGCGCACAGCCGGCAGGCGCGGGAAGGCGAGGCGGCGGTCGTTCGGCGGGTTGGCGCTGGCGTAGAAGCCGAGCAGCTCGCCGGCGATGGCGGCGATGACGGCAATGACGGCGATCGTTGCCCGAGGGGCCCAGCCAGCCCAACGCGCCGAGGAGGCGCCGCTGCCCGCCCGGGGCGCGCCGTCCGCCCGGGTTGCATCGTCCGCCCCATCCTTCCCATTCGCCGTCCGCTCCTCGGCGCGCCGCGGCCGCCACGCCAGGGCGCTGCCGCAGAGGGCGAGGGCGGCCAGCTGCCACCAGAGCCAGTGCAGCCGGAAGTCCCGCGGGCCCAGCGGTCCTAGCGGGCTGGGGTTGCCGAGGTAGCCGCCGGCGACCAGCGCCAGGACGGCGGCGCCGGCCAGCGCCAGAGTGCGGCGGCGGACCTCGCCGCGACGCCAGTGCTCGAGCCCGCAAGCCGCCAGGTAGCAGAGGCAGAAGCTGACCACCACCTGGATGCGCTGGTGGCGATGGGC